>Ga0210390_10003619_pt1 | contig 13218 bp, 13 predicted proteins | sample IncBWH11OmetaG_FD_161050 | JGI IMG/M metagenome (GOLD analysis project Ga0210390, IMG submission 161050) | Forest soil microbial communities from Barre Woods Harvard Forest LTER site, Petersham, Massachusetts, United States - Inc-BW-H-11-O ...
TCGTTGCTCCGAAACCACTTCGAAGGATCGCGAGGTGGCCGCCTCGCATCACGGCGACACGCCGTACTCCGGCAAGACAGTCACATCAGTACCGGTTACCCCATACACCACTTCCGTGGACGTGAACCTCGCCCGCGGTGCCGGCATAAACTCTGCGGCGTGGCAGATGATGACTGGCGGGTGTGCGTCACCTTCAAGGATGAGGCGCATGCGGCGGACTGCGGAGCTGCTGCGCGAGCACCAGGTGACGGACGACGCGCGGCGCCGGCTAGGTAACCGCATCGTGGTATCCGAGGACCGCGGCGAGCTGTTCCTGTACGCCGGCAGCGAGAACGCGGCCCGCGAGGCCGAGCAGCTTGTCCGTGATGTCCTCGCCCAGCATCAGATGGACGCGGACGTCACGCTCTCCCGCTGGCATCCGGGCGAGGAACGGTGGGAGGACGCCGGCGTCCCGCTGCCGGAAACCGCCGAGCAGCGGCACACCGAGCACGAGCGGCTGATCGCGGACGAAACCAAGGACTCGCTAGCTTGCGGCTACGGCCTGTGGGAAGTCCGTTGCGATCTGCCGACCCACCGCGAGGCGGTCGAGCTGGCGGCCAACCTGAAGGCCGAGGGCTACCAGGTAACCCGCCGCTGGAAGTTCCTCAGCCTCTTCGCCGACAACGAGGACGCGGTGAACGACCTGGCCAAGGCGGTGCGGCGCGATGCCCCGGCGAACGCCGCCATCCAAACCGAGGAAGGCGTCTTCGTCAACGGCGTCGCGCCGCTCTTCCCCGATCAGCGTTAACGTCCTGTGGCGATACATCACAGGACGCGGCTCGCCCTGATGGCCCCCGGCCCCGCTTCGCGGGACCGCTCCCCAGCAACAGCAATCTGGCCAGCGCATTCCGCCATGCTTACTAAGAACGCAACAGCCGGTGGGTTCGCGAGCTCGTCGGCGGCCCCGGTGAAGGATCTTCAGCCCCGCTGAACTCGTCGCCTTTCACTGCAGATAGGCCGCAGTATTACCTTGTCGTGGCCGTTGGACGGGCGGCCCGCCGGGCGCCGGGACGCCAGCGACCGCGATCACGGCGGTGACCGGCGCCGCCCGGCCGCGGGAGCGTTGTACTCACGGCGACAGGGCCAACGTTGCCTGATGAGGCATTAGGACATAAAGGGACATTCACGGAACACGCCGGAGCCCTGGCATCACACCGAGGGCAATCCGGTCCGAGCAGTCAGCGTTGCTTACCCATCAGCTGGCCGGCGGCCAGTTCAGTTACCGTACAAAACGCCTGCACACAGCCACGAGCAATCACCCGTGCCTTGCATGCCGCCCAGCCAGTCAGGGGATAACTGCCCGTCGCGAAAATCGGCGCTAACCGCTGAAGTTATTACGGATCTCGATTGCTTGTTCCACCCAGCTGGCAAGATTATCCTTGATATGGTTATATACGTAGGTGCTACTTACGAAGGGTGGATCGTATGCTTTCACTACAGAAGACATCCTCTTCTTGCTGAGTCCGACCGTAAAATTGTCAAACGGATTACGGCCCTTACTTGCCTGATTCCCGTCCAGATCCTTTAGATTGTGTATATATAGCCCCACGACGCCCCGCTTATCGTTCCACGCCTTTTCTATCTCGTACTCCACCAATTTTCTACCTGCAGTGGCAGTGCCAATCAACACCACGAGACAGCTCTTTCCGGACATCTGCTTATCAATCCACTTTTTTACCTCCGCGTCGCCTGCACCTTTTATCTTTTCCCACTCGTTGGACGAGAGGAGCGGCTGACCCTCCAATACTCCCATTTGCTTGACCTGCTGGACTCTCCAGTTGTCGTACTTGTAGCGGAAGCTGTGAAACACTCTCCGCGCCATGACGAACCACCTCCGGCGTAACGGGTCTCGCGGCTTTGGCGATATCGAATCTCGTTCGGCCCGGTCGTATCTTAATGCATACAGGCTACCCGGGGGTCCTCCTGGACCGCCCGACACCGTGAGCATTCAGGTCCCGTCGCTTGAGGGTTAAAGCATGTTTCGGCATTGCTGCTTTGGTTCTTGATTGCTGGCCTAGCGTGTCGCCTTGATTACGGACAGGATGGTCGGATGATGGTGGTCTGTGACCGCCAGGCCTCTGGATGCTGCCCGTGATGGGCTGATCGCGCTGCAGGGCCAGCTCATCGCGATGCTGGCGCAGAACGCCGTGCTAGCGGAGCGGGTCGGTGAGGTGGAGGAGCGGCTGGCGGGGCTGGAGCGGGCGGCGTCGCGGAATTCCGGCAATTCGTCGCTGCCGCCGTCGCCGGATGACCAGCCCGGCCCGGACCGCGCCTCCGGCCGGGGGCAACGGTAAGGGGCGCAATCCGGGCAAGCAGCCGGGGTCGCCGGGGTCGCACCTGGCCTGGAGCGAGAATCCCGGTCGCACCGTGCCGCATTTCCCGCGCGGGGCATGCGCGTGCGGCGCGGACCTGGCCGGTGCGGCCGACCTGGGGGTAGCTTCCTCGCGTCAGGAGATCGAGATCCCCGAGCTGGCTGCGACGGTCATCCAGCATGATCTGCACCACGTGGCCTGTGCCTGCGGGCGGTGCACTGGGCTGCGGCCCTGGCTGGGTCCGGGGCGCCGGGGACTGTCACTTACGGGATCAGCCTGCAGGCCTGGTGCGTGTACCTGATGGCTGCGCATGCCATCCCGGTGCACCGGTGCGCGGAGCTGATCGAGGCGCTGACCGTGATCGCGGACTACCTGATCCAGCATGCCAGCCAGGAGCGCCGCTACGCTCGCGTGCCGGCAGCACCTGGGACGCTGCTATCAGCCACATCCGCGGTGCCGACGACGCGGCCCGGCTGGCGGCAAGCGCCAAGAACAGGCTGCTGTACTGCTACGCCATCCCGCTCTACCATCGTGTTGCCGACCTCGGCGAGGGAACTGCCGATAGGCGTCTGGTCAGCCTACTGACCGAGTGCGGCGACCTGGATGGAGCTATCCAGATCCTGAGTACCCGGACGGGTGCTGATGACAACAGCGCCCAGTGGCTGGCCGGCCTGCTGGCCAAGCGCGACGACCTCGACGGAGCCGTCCTCATCCTGCGCGCCCGGGCCGAGACCGGCGACGAAGAAGCAGACAGCCATCTGGCCAACCTGCTGGCCGAGTCCAGCGACCTCGACGCACTACGCGCCCGCGTCGGCGACCGGTATTCCGCCTGGCAGCTGGCCAGGCTGCTCGCCGATAACGGCGACCTCGACGAGGCAACCCAGATCCTGTACGGCCGGGCTGACACCGGCGACGAAGACGCGGCTTGGCAGCTGGCTGGGCTGCTCGCTGATAACAGCGACCTCGACTAGGCCGCCCTCCTCCAGCGTGCCGGGAATGACGACTGGGACGCTGCCTGGCAGCTGGCCGAACTGCTGGCAGGACGCGGAGACCTTGACGGGTTACGCACCCGGGCCAGCAGCGGCGACATGTGCGCCGCCCGCCGCCTGGCTAAGCTGCTGGCCGAACGCGGCGAGCCTGAAAGCCTCGAACAGATCCTGCGCGCGCGGGCTGATGCCGGTGACTGGATTTCCGGTTGGCGGCTCGCCGATCTTCTAGCAAGGCACGGCCAGCTTGACGAGCTACGCGCTCGAGCCAACACCGGCGAATGGTTCGCCGCCCGGCGGCTCGCCGACCTACTGGTCAAGTACGGTCACCTCGACGAGCTACGCGCCCGCGTCGGCATCGGCGACGAATACGCCGACTCTCGGCTGGCCGACCTGCTTGCTAAAGGCCGGGATGAGGAAGCAGACCAGCTGCGCCGGTTAGGCCTGAACCTGGATGGGACAATCCCTTCGCAGGATGGCCGAAGTAGCCCAACTGGGAGCCAACAGCCAGCGCCGCCGAGTCATCCCCAGCCACATAGGGCCTCGTAATACCTGGTCAGACGGCACATTCAGCCATGTTTGCCATCACCCAGCCGCTCTCTGCGATCGCCTGATACTCAAACAGGTCGCCGACCACTCAGACGACCTGCGATCCGCCCCAGAGGCACCGCGACGCTGGCCGAGTCGAACGGTACTCCCAAGCGCGCAACCTCGACCTCCAGGAATCGCGAGTCGGATGCCTTGACCTCCTCCAGCAACGCTAACCCTCGCTGACGTTTGCGGCTGCCGCGGTCCACGCCAGCTGGATCGTCCAGAGCGAGTGATTCTGGCATCGTCGAGCGCTTCGTCGTGCGCCGAGACGACCGCTCATGCGTGTGAGTAGTCGCTCAACGCATGTTCTGCACCTAACGGAATGCTCACCCCTGGGTCCGTCGACCTAACCGTAGCTTCGCTGGGATTGCGGTGCGGCATGAGGATGCATCCCGGAAGCTAGACCGCCGCTGACGCCCCGTTGGCATCTGCATGTGCAGCACTTGCCGTCGCCTGCAGACGGTTCAGTTCTTTACGAATTTGCGGCTCTCATTCACGGGGTGAAATTTTCTTGTATGCTCCGCTCGACGTGATTGATGTCCACGGATTCTCTGTGGTGGTGCGCGGCCGTTCCCAGCAGCTATTCCGCCTAGTGCCTCCACATGCGGACCGTCTCCGACTCCCGAGGTTGGCGATCACCGGGCCGGTCGCAGTCCACAGTGTCATTGTGCGGTTGCTCTCCGAAACTATGCAGACCACGCGCCCTCGAAAGCTCCTGCCGAAAAGAAAGGCATGCAAGACATGGCTCGACCTTGCCGTGCTTGCCTCCACCAACCCAGAGCAGAGCAGCCCGCTACTCTAGCGTCATCCGTCCGACCGTAGGTAGCGTGATGCACCTACCTGGCGGTACGCTACCTGACACTATGACCGATGACACGCTCGAGGCTGGGCTCTCTCGGATGACAGGCCGCCAAGTTCTTAATCTTAGCACCTCGCAACTTGGTGTCCGGAATCTTATTGCCAGGCCAGTAGAGGTACCTAAAGGCGCAGACCGAGCCTATAGGTCTAACGATGAATTGTGGCATGCATTGCTCAACGAGCGTCTTCGGGCTACCGCGGTTATCAGGCTGGAGAATTTCTGGCTCTCTGAGTGGTTTCCGCTTCGGCCGGGACTTTTTCACACACGGCGGGGCCGAGATAGTCGCGAAAGAGCTAATCGCTACCTACTTACAGGCCCCGGAGTCTCTCCGGACGCTTTGAGGGAATTTCACAACCTATTCCGACGGGATATCTCACCGGATATTCTAAATCGCTTCAGGCTTGAGTCGACCTACGTCTACAGCCCACATGGTAAGACAATGATGCTTGACGGAGGCGTCGGCTGCATCCGGCTCAAGCCCAAGCAACTGCCTGCAGGTCAAGTCTGGTTCATGGGCGCCACCTCCAAGCCGAGCGCGCATCAGGGGGTTCCAGTTGCTCTTCCCGATCATCTCTATCAACGGTTCATCGACCAAATTGCAACCGAAGGATCTATTCGTTGCACGCTAACTGGTCAGCTTCGGCACGTGCCCCCAGACTTTGATCCGCTATATCGAGGTCTTGTTGGCATTCCGCAAGTATATGTTCTGATTGACGAGCTGGAGCCGTCAAGGCATGAAACGGACGTTCTTTTCATAGCCGATGGCGCTGTCATGGTCAAGGGTAAGTCCGGCGGTCCGCCCCCAGAGGGTACATGGGACTTGGCTGATGGCATATATGCAGCCTTTGTATCTTTCTTGCCGCGCATTCCGAACGCCATTAGTCTAGCTGCGCAGTGGCTGGCAGATATTTATGTAGCCGAAGTCTTGGGCGGTCAAGTGCTTACAGATTTTGACGAACAGATCCGCCGGTTTGACGGTACTGCATTCAGCCTAGAGCACGTGATGGGCGGACGCATTTCGACGGTCGACGCTGAACACCTGCTAACCAGATGCGGTGCATCACCACATGAGGTACAGCAATTCATTCAAAGGATTGAGATTGTGAACGGTGATGTCCGGAATGTAAATATTGTCGGCTCCGGCAATGTGGTCGCCGGTGATGGGAGCGCTGCTGCCGGGCCTGGCGGTGCAGCAGCCGCTGGCACGAGCGCTGCCGCGACTCAAGGAGCCACTGCCGAGGTCAGGCACTCGTCAGGAGACCTGAGCAAGTCGGGAGAGAATCCCGTCCTAGCCAGCAACCACCCTGCCAAGTACACCGAGTCGGTGCCTAACAGGCGGAGCTACGAACGGCAGACCCTCGGAGGGCATGCGTTTATCTCCTATGTACGCGAGGACTCTCACCACGTCGATAAGCTACAGCGCAGGCTGGAGGAGGCTGGCGTGCGTGTGTGGCGGGATACAGCTGACCTCTGGCCCGGCGAGGACTGGCGGGCAAGAATCCGCCGTGCGATCAATGACAACGCACTTGCGTTCATTGTCTGCTTTTCCCATGCGAGCCTGGCCCGTGGCAAGAGCTACCAGAACGAGGAACTCACGCTGGCCATCGAGCAACTGCGACTACGCCGCCCAGACGACCCGTGGCTTTTCCCCGTTCGGTTCGACGACTGCGACATCCCAGATCGTGATATCGGTGGTGGCCGTACGCTCACGTCGATCCAATGCGCCGACCTATTCGGTGATCGGTCAGCGGAAGGCGCTGCGCGACTCATCGCAGCGGTCGTGCGGATACTCGGACAGCAAGCGGACGCCGATACCGCTGGCCTGGAGGAGAGTCCTGTTCGTGTAACCAACAATACGCCGCACCGGCTCGAAAAGGTCGACGAAGCATCGAACGTTGACGCGCTCATTGCCGCCGGTGAGGGTGGCAAGATCGAGTTCAAGTCGTCACTTCATCACCCGTACGGTGCGCTGCCCCCGGACTTGCAGAAGCTGCCGTCCGGTCAGAGCAGGAAGCAAATTCAGAAGGCGCTCAGGAAGAATATTACGAAAACGATCGCCGCCTTTCTCAACACTCTCGGAGGCACGCTTCTGATCGGGGTATCTGACTCTGGGAATGTGCTCGGAATCGAGCCTGATTTCGCCTATCTCAGGCAGGGAAAAAACGACGCTGACGGTTGGCTGTTGTCTCTGAAAGACGTGATCGTCAACGCTTTTGGCCCGGAAGTCTTTAGTGCTATTCGCGTTTCACTGGTGCCCTATCGAAAGCAGACGGTGGCCCTCATCCAATGTGCACGCCGAACGACCGAAACCTGGCACCATGAAGAAGGTAGTGAGCATTTCTACATACGAGCATCGAACGCGACGCAGGAACTAATTGGTTCCAGCGTTCTCCGGTATACCCGTGAGCACTGGCCCGCATGAACAGAGTCTGTCGGGCGTGAATACAGACGCCCAGCACGTTTCGTCGTCAATCTGCGACATAGCCGTCCCGTTGCTATGCCACAGTCCGCTCGCCAGCTTCTGCCGCGATGATTAAGTTAACGGTCCCATAATAGCTATCGTAGAGCCGCGGCCATGTGAGGATTGCTGACTACCCGCCTTAGGCCTGGCCCGGGCGGATAACCTGGCCCAGCAGGTCGGAGTGCAGGACTTTGAGCCGACCATCTTGCCGTCCGTCCAATCGAGTACTACGTAGGCCCTGCATGCCTACGGGAAGATCGACGGGTACACTGGCCCGGCCAGGCGGCAACTGCTCATCCGTCAGATAGATATACGCTCGATCCACGTCAGGGATCGTAGGTAATCCGCACATTTCCCACCATGCACAGATCCTGCCAAGCGGCAGCATGGACGTAATCTCTCATAGCCGCGATGAGGGTCATCGGCAGGGGACTATGGAGTGCTTCGTCAAAGGCGACAGAAGGTGGTGGTGGTGTGGGGCAACCGGCGGCGTGTTGCAGGGAGCCAGCGGCGACTGTTGTCGGTGAGCGCAAGTGTCGATCGCCTACGGCATTCAGCACTGCCCAAACGGTGTCCTGTGGCGCCAAGCCTAAGCAGAAGCACCAAATCGCCTCTTGGCTGGGAGACTGGTGGCATGGTGTTTGCTGCTGAAGATCTGGGGTGGCTAGTCGCGCTGCTTGCCGCCGACGCGGCCCGCAGGCGCCTGACTACTCTAGTTGGACTGCAGTGATCAGGTTGAGGAGCGCCGATGAGTGGACCGCCACAGTGCTGGAGGCATTGCAGGCGGCGATCGCCCGGCCGCTGGCTCCCCTCGATGATTCCGGCCTGACCGGCACGGGACGGTCCCCGGTAGATGCGCTTGGGATATCGGCTGTGGTGCTGGCCGATGACCTGACCGGTCACCTAGTGCCGGGGATCGTGACCCGTGCTGCTCGCGGCGGGCCTTTTGCGCCGCTGAACCATGACAAGTCCCACTTGCGGGGCCAGTGGATGCGGGACATCCTCGGTCCGCTGGGCAACAAGGTCCGGGAAGCGCTGGCCTGGCTGGGCATGGGCAGGCGGCGTGGCCGTGAGTAGGCGGGGCAACGTCACGGGGCACGTTTTTATCTCCTATGCCCGTGAAGACTCACATCGGTCGACGAGTTGCATCGGACGCTTCAAGCCGCGGGTATTCCCGTGTGGCGGGATACGGCCGATTTGTGGCCAGGCCAGGACTGGAGCGCGGAGATCCGCCGTGCGATCACTGACAATGCGCTCGTGTTTATCGCCTGCTTTTCCTGCGCGAGCCTCGCTCGTAGCAAGACTTACCAGAACGAGGAACTCACGCTGGCAATCGAGCAGATGCGGCTCAGGCGCCCAGATGAGCCGTGGCTTATCCCAGTCCGGTTCGATGATTGCGAAATCCCGGACCGGGACATCGGCGGTGGCCGTACCCTCGCGTCCATCCAGCGTGCTGATCTGTTCGGTGACCGCCCCGATAACGGCGCCGCGCGGCTCGTCGAAGCTGTCCTTCAGGTCCTCGGAGGACATTCGGACGCCGAAGCGCCTGAAGGAGATCGCGAGCGGGATGCACCTGGCCCGGCGACCACTGACGGCTGGAGGGTCACGACCGATGACGTTAATGTTCCCTCGAAGGCAAGCACGGACATAGCTGATCCCCGCGCCTTTCCCGCGAACGCTGCCCACGCCCATGAGAAGCGCTCCCTATCCGGTACCTCCGTGACGCCGCTACAGCCAGCTTTTGCTGTGACGATTTCGGATGCACACGCCAAGGCGGTCAACTCCGTGGCCTTCAGCCCCGACGGCGCCCTGTTGGCCAGCGGCGGCCAAGATACCAAGATCCGGCTCTGGGACGTTGCCACTGGTCGTGGTATCGGCAAGAAAATCGGCCAGCTCGCCATTGTGCACTCAGTAGCGTTCAGCCCTGACGGCGCGACCCTCGCCAGCGGCGGCAGGAACAGCGCGATCCGGCTCTTCGATGTCGGCACCGGGCGGAGGACACGCACCTTGGCTGTCCGTCCTGGCACCGGCCGTCTTGCTTATATTTGGGCCGTGGCGTTCAGCCCAGATGGCACCACGCTGGCCAGCGCAGGGGGCCGCAGCATCCGGCTATGGGACGTCAAGGCCGGCCGCCTCACTGCCACCTTCTCCGGGCACGCAGCGAGCTCGGTTGCGTTCAGTTCAACGGGAACCCTGCTGGCCAGTGGCGGCCAGGATAAGACCATCCGGATATGGGACGTGGAAACTGGCCGCAACATTGCCACTTTCACCGGTCACACGGCAGCTGTTCGATCCGTCACATTCAGCCCAGATGGAGCCATCCTGGCCAGTGGCGGTGACAGCACTATCCGGATATGGGAGGTGGGGACCGGTCGCAACATCCTTACTCTCATCGGGGCGGCTAGCAATCGCCTATTCCATTCGGTAAACTCAGTTTCGTTTAGCCCGGATGGCACACGCCTGGCGAGCTGCGGGAACGAAAATGTTCTCATATGGGACGTGGGAACTGGCCGCAACATTGCCACTCTCACCGGTCACACGGCAGAGGTCCAATCTGTCGCATTCAGTCCCAAAGGATCACTCCTTGCAAGCGGCAGTCTGGATAAGGCGATCCGGCTCTGGATTGTCTGAGCAGAATCCGGTACATGCGCAACCCGAAACCGCGGGTTCGTCAAAGATTGTGCCGCGAACTCGGGTCGCCGCTGCCACGATCCACTCACATGCCGCATAGCGGGCGGACTAGCGGCCAGGAACCAGAAAGCGCGGTCAGGTGTGGGCCAAAGCCGCGGCCGACGATCCTCTCTCTGATCTCGGTAGTGCCGCCGATACTGAGTGGAGGTCGTGACATGGATCAGGCGCTGGGTTGCCATCGGCTCCGACGACCGCCCCACGAAGGTTAGGACGCACGGGGGTCGAAAAGCCTGTCCATGGCCTCTGCGCCGGTCGTCAGGACCGGCCGCAGTTCGCGCCGGTAAACCACCTCGGTGGTTCTCGTGCTCGAGTGGCCCGCTATCCGTGCGATCTCCTCCACGGGGACTCCCGAACTGGACATCAGTGACACAAATGAATGACGCAACTCCCGTGGCGTCCAATGCTCCCCGATCTTCGCGGCCCTGCACACGCCCCTGAACTCCCGCCGGACATTAGCCGCGTCCAGGGCGCCGCCTGTCCGTGTGCAGAAGACAAGATCCTGTGCCCGCAGTGCTCAACGTGCCGAGCGTAAAGTAGACCGCATCCAGGTGCGATAGTGCATGTTAAAGTTTGCCTGGCTGCCGTATTGCCAGTAAAGAACTGAGAAAAGATCTGTTAGCAGTATAAAGCCTGAGAAGGACAGCAATAGCCAGGGTATACAATGGGCGATCACGGAAACCAACTACGCAAATAATCAGGGCAACGGCTGTCGCTACATACCAAATAACGTAAACAGGACTTGAAGGAACTCGAACCCGGGTAGCAGAAAAGGCCCACCACATAACAGCTATAATAATAGCTGCCACAACGACGAGGATATTTGCTGTTATCTTGCGTTTTCTCGTCATAAGGACCTCGCTAATTTGTTTGCATCAGTTGGTTCGTTAGCGACTATAGTGAGCTAAACGCCGGTGATGCTTCATCTCAATCACTGAACTATCTGGAGCGGGCGAATTTGGTGTGGTTCGCTCTGGAGTGGGAGCGATGGAACGAAGAACCACAGGGTGAATAGCTAGCTCATCAGCCGCCGCCCGGTAAGGTCGTTCACCAAAGCGGCGGCTGAGTAGCGTCCATAGAAGAAGCGGTCTCTCTTGGCCGACTAGTACAGGTTCTTTCTTTCTCCAGCCTTGCTGAGACAGCTGGACAAACAGCGATCGCTTACGGACCTCGCCTATAAGGCCGAGCGTCGATCCACGCATGATAAGAGTCTGTATCGAAACTCCCCAATTGGCCTTTAGCCTAGCAAAACCCATCAGCGACAAGCGATCACTAATATCAGTCTCGGCCCGATCCTTGGGGACAAGCAATGCGGCAGCAAAGCGGTTCGCCTCGCCTTCAGCATCTGAGCTGCGAGGGCGGAAGGTATGAAGAACAAGATGGCCGAGTTCATGAGCCGCCGTGAACCGATCCCGGTCTCCTTGCTCTCCAGGAAAATAGCCAATCAGGGCAATTTCGCCGATACCACCCCAGTATGAAACTCCGAAATGATGACCCGAAGAGCCAAGCTCGCCCGTATCAAAATCGGTCAGAACTATAGGTGCCACAGCAATACCTGCGCGCTCCAAAGAACGTGTGATATGCGGTATCGGCTTGTCGGGCGCCATACGTAGAGCTTCGCGAGTCAGACTAGCAAAGTCTTCGATATCGTCATCGTTAAGCGCTTCCTTGGTCGCGTAAGGCAGCGGCGCCGGAGGATAGCTGCCAGTTGAAAGAAGATCCTCGGTAACCCTATAGCTCTCACCATAAAATGCGTGAATACGCCGGGTTGTAATCTTGCTCGCCGACGCGAGCTTGCGGAAGCGAAGCGAATCCAACGGTACCGTGGATGACTGAACGAAGAAGAACTTAATAGGTGTCCCCGTCGCTTCAGCGATGAGCGACAAGCCCTTTACGTCAACCTCTCGGGTCCCCGTCTCGACATCAGAGAGCCAGCTTTGACTGACGCCCGCAACCTCGGCAAGCCGGACTTGCGTAAGGCCAAGCAGCTCCCGAAGGGTGCGGACGCGCTCACCCGGTAGCATCCTCATCACCATCTTCGGCGGCTGGGATATCCAGCTCAAGTCCTTCGTCACTCGGAAGGAACTGAAGATTGTGAAGATCCGCTGCGGTCGGCGGAAGGATGAAATCCAAGTCAGTCAGTGCGTGGTCGCCCCACTTCCAGTTGCCAATCGGACGAACAACACGAAAAGCGGGCATATGTGACTCTGGATCGATGCGCCACAGTAGGAGCAGGCGGTCATTAGCTGGCCCGAACAAAGGCACAGGGAACAGGGCCAGCGGCGGATTCCGGTAGTAAGCGCATCGAGCCCCATTCAGACCCGGAGGCGGCACCTGTTTGTCCGACAGAGCGTGCAGGACGCGAGCGCGGTACTGACCATCCGTCAACCACAGCTCACCGTTGCGAGCGTGGTTACCAGACAGGGACCAGGCACCGAGGTCGATCTTGGCAAGCCTGTGGTGCGCCAGCGCCCGAACTGTGTGGGTGGCATACCAGCCGTACGTTCCACGATCGCCGAGCTCGGGCATCCGCTCAGCAGCTTGCAGGTCAGCCCAGCAGAACACGTCGTGCAGAGGCTCACATAGGTCTTCCAGCGCAGCGCGGACGCGCTCGACGTCCATGAGGTTAGTCACGCCCAGGATATTATCCCGACGAAAGCTAACGATCACGCATGGCGCGCGGCGTGTCGCGCAAGCAGCGTCCGGCTGACCGGAGAATGCGGCAAGGCCGTGCCCGCCGCGTGCCCGATAAGGTGGTCGGCCGGGAGTCACCACGGTCAATCGCGGACAGCGCCACAGCCATCGCGACCTGGCTTGACGCACGTGAGCCGAGTCGGGGAGGAGACCTGACACGGAAGAGGTCACTGGTTCAAATCCAGTACGGCCCACGCCATTTTCGAAATCTTGTCTACCGCTTAGAACCACAAGGGGAGCCAGGCTCCTGCGGTTTTGCCGCATCGTTGCTGGTCAGAGCACCTCGCGTTGCAGCTTGAATTAGGAGACTGTCTCCGGCTTGGCACGCTCAGCGGAGACCATCGAGATGCCACCGCGATCATTCCGACCCGGCCTAATGTCACGGCAGGCGAATAGCCTGCCCGCCCTCTACGGCGCCCCCTGCCGATCAGGCCAGGTGGCCATCGTTGCTGGCTGGGCCTAAGCCACTCCGGACGAGAAGAACACCCGACTCTGGGCTCGTCCCTATGACACGAGGTCCGGTGTCAGTGGTCGTCGTAGTGGAAACGGCAGGCGATGATGGTTACCACGTCGGACCGGATGTCGTAC
>Ga0210390_10003620_pt1 | contig 13216 bp, 9 predicted proteins | sample IncBWH11OmetaG_FD_161050 | JGI IMG/M metagenome (GOLD analysis project Ga0210390, IMG submission 161050) | Forest soil microbial communities from Barre Woods Harvard Forest LTER site, Petersham, Massachusetts, United States - Inc-BW-H-11-O ...
ATCTTTGCCCCGCGACGAACCGCGATCGCCCGTCATGGCCCGGCGCGGCGAGCGCGGCATCTGGCAACGGCGCTACTGGGAGGACCCGATCCGCGACGATCGCGATTTTGGGGCTCACTTCGACTACACCCATTTCAACCCCGGTCAAGCACGGTCTGGTGCAACGCCCTACGGACTGGCCGCATTCTTCGTTTCATCGGTGTGTGGCCGCCGGGCTGTATCCTGCCGGGTGGATCGGCAGCGGCGCACCACTGGAGACGGGCGAGCGGCAATGAGATCGAAACCGCCCGATCGCGGTCGGCGGAATGCGCTGCGCTTTTCCACCCTACGCTTGCTTTTCAACACCAACGTGCTTGGCGTTCTCCTCGCGACCCGGGAAGCGGTAAAGCACTTCGGTTCATCGGCAGCGATTTCGAGCGGCAGGCGGTGCAGCAGACTCCGTTCGGTCGCTCCGGACAGCCGACCGACATCGCCCCAGCTGTGGTGTTTCTGGCTTCGGACGATGCCCGCTGGGTGACCGGGGAGACGCTCGCCGTGTCGGGCGGCATGTGAAGCCGCCGATGGTCAATTTAAGACGCTCGCCTCGCTATGGGAGAGTCCCCGTCCTTGGAGCGCTTCGACATGGGGCCCGCCGTGGATAACCGCCGCTTGTGGCTCCGAATTGGAATCGCGTGAGCGCTGCCGGCGAAATTTACCAAGTCACAGCTTCGTTTTCTTCCTGCAGCGTCAACAAGCTGGCGTTGCCGCCGGCGGCGGTGGTGTCGGTCGAGGTTGTGCGCTCGACCGCGAAACGGTGTAGGTAGCGCGGGCCGCCGGCTTTGGGGCCGGTGCCGGACAGCCGCTCGCCGCCAAAAGGCTGCACGCCGACGACGGCGCCGATCATGTTGCGGTTGACGTAATTGTTGCCGATGCGCATTCGGCCGAGGATATGGCGGATATTTTCATCGATGCGGCTATGGATGCCGAGGGTCAGCCCGTAGCCGGTCGCGTCGATCTCGTCGAGCGCCCGGTCGAGCCGGTCGGCCGGCCAACGCACGACATGCAGGATCGGGCCGAACACCTCATGGTTGAGCAGTTGGGCGCCTGCGATCTCATAGGCGCGCGGGGCGAAAAAGGTGCCGTGCGCGGCACCCGATGGCAGGCGGCATTGGTAAAGAAGTCGGCCTTCGCGGTCCATATGGGCGGCGTGCCGTTGGAGCGCCTCGCGGGCGGCGGCGTCGATGACCGGGCCGACATCGGTAGCGAGCAGCGCCGGATCGCCGACCGCGAGTTCGGCCATCGCCCCCGTCAGCATCTCGATCAGCCGATCGGCGATGTCGGCCTGGACATAGAGCAGCCGCAACGACGAGCAGCGCTGCCCGGCGCTCTCGAAAGCCGAGATCAGCACGTCGGTCACGACCTGCTCGGGCAAGGCCGATGAATCGACGATCATCGCGTTCTGCCCGCCGGTCTCGGCGATCAGCGGGACGAGCGGACCGGGGCGCTTGGCCAGAGTCAGCGCGATCGCGCGCGCGGTCTCGGTCGAGCCGGTAAAGGCGACGCCGGCGATCCGCGGATCGGCGACGAGCGGCGCCCCGACCAGTTCACCTGTGCCCGGGAGCAGGTGCAGCACGTCGGCGGGCATGCCGGCTTCGTGCAACAGATACACCGCGGCGGCGGCGGTGAGCGGGGTCTGCTCGGCCGGCTTGGCGACGACCGCGTTGCCGGCGGCGAGTGCTGCGGCGACCTGACCGGTGAAGATCGCGAGCGGAAAATTCCACGGCGAAATGCAGGCAAAGACGCCACGCCCGTGCAATTCGATCTGGTTGCGCTCGCCGGTTGGGCCGGGCAGGAGCTCGGGGGCGGCGAAATCGGTGCGGGCGCGCAGCGCGTAATAGCGCAGGCAATCGACCGCTTCGCGCAATTCGGCGACCGCCGCCGGGATCGTGCGCCCGCCCTCGCGGATGACCCGCGCGATCAGCTCGGCGCCGTGACTTTGGTAGAGGTCGGCGGCGTGTTCGAGGATCGCGGCGCGCTCCGCGGCCGGGCGGCGGTCCCAGGCCGGGGCGGCGTGATGGGCGCGGTCGAGCGCCCGGCCGAGTTGTTTCGGCCCCGACTGAACCACGCTTCCGACCTGGCGGCGATGGTCGCTCGGGTCGAAGACCGGTGCGGCCTCGCCGGACTGCTCGACGCCGCCGATGACCGGCGCGGCATGCCACGGCTGATGGAGCGCGGCGGCGAGGTCGTCGCGCAATGCGCTTAGGGCCGGCGGGTCGGCGAGGTCGATGCCACGCGAATTCTGCCGCGCCGGGGCGTAGAGGTCGGCGGGCAACGGGATATGCGGATGCGGCTTTACCGGCAGCCGGGCGAGACGCGTCACCGGATCGGCAATGATCTCCTCGATCGGCTGCTTGTCGTCGACGATGCGGTTGACAAAGGAGGTGTTGGCGCCGTTTTCGAGCAATCGGCGCACGAGATAGGCGAGCAGTTCCTCGTGGCTGCCAACCGGCGCATAGACCCGGCACACCCGGCGCGGCCGGTCCTCGCCCTCCGGTCCGAGGATTTCGTCGTAAAGCGCCTCGCCCATGCCGTGCAGGCGCTGGAATTCCCAGTCTTGGCGGCCGACGGCGAGTTCGAGCACCGCGGCGGCGGTATGCGCGTTGTGGGTCGCGAATTGCGGATAAAAGGCGCTGCCGGCGGCGAGCAGCCGGCGGGCGGCGGCGAGATAGGAGACGTCGGTCGCGAGCTTGCGGGTATAGACCGGGTAGCCGTCGAGCCCGCGCTCCTGGCTGCGCTTCACTTCGCTGTCCCAATAGGCGCCTTTGACGAGCCGCACCATCAGCCGGCGCCGTCCGCGGCGCGCAAGGTCGGCGAGCCAGTCGATCAACGGCAAGGCGCGCTTTTGATAGGCCTGGACAGCAAGGCCGAGCCCGTCCCATTGGGCCAATTCGGGGGCGAGCGCCAACGCCTCGATCAGGTCGAGCGACAAGTCGAACCGGTCGGCTTCCTCGGCGTCGATCGTGAAGCCGATCCCGGCCGCGCGCGCATCGTGGGCGAGCGCCAGCAATGGCGGCGTCATTTCGGCCAATACGCGCTCGCGGTGCGCCATCTCGTAGCGCGGGTGCAATGCCGACAGCTTGACCGAGATGCCCGGCGCCTCCTCGACAGTGCCTCCGGCCGCGGCACGCCCGATCGCGGCGACGGCGTTTTCGTAAGCGGCGAGATAGCGGGCGGCGTCGGAAGCGGTGTGCGCCGCTTCGCCGAGCATGTCGTAGGAGTGGCGATAGCCGTCGCGTTCGGCCGGCCGGGCGCGGTCGAGCGCCTCCTCGATCGTGCGCCCCATGACGAATTGGCGCGCGAGAATGCGCATCGCCGCGGTCACCGCCTGGCGCACCACCGGCTCGCCCGAGCGCATCGCGAAATGGCGTAATGCCGCGCGCAAATCGTGCGCTGCCGGTTCGGCGCGCAGGAGGCGCCCGGTCAGCATCAATGCCCAAGTCGAGGCGTTGACAAAGATCGAATCCGACTGGCCGAGATGGCGCGCCCAATCGGCCTCGCCGAGCTTGTCGCGGATCAGCCGGTCGACCGTTTCGGCGTCGGGGATGCGTAGCAACGCCTCGGCGAGGCACAGGAGCGCCACCCCCTCCTGCGAGGACAGCGCGTATTCGTGCAAAAAGGCGTCGATGCCGCCCTTGCCGTGGCGCTCGCGGCGCACCGCGACGACGAGCCCGCGGGCGATGTCGGCGATCCGGTCGCGGGCATCGGGCGGGATTTCGGCGGCGGCGAGGATTTCGGCGTCCGCCGCGGTCTCGTCGAGCCGGGTGTGGTCGCGGATCGCGGCGCGCAACGGCGAAGCGGGCGGCAGCGGAGCGGGGAACACGACATCCATGGCGGCGCCTTCTTTCCAGCACCGCGCCGTTGTCGGGCAAGCGGGCAAAGCCTTGGTTGCCGCACGGCGCCGATATGCCCCAGATGTGGGGTGCGGCAGCGGCCTGCGGCAGACCCGCTGTCAGGCCTCGAAACGCAGGATTTCGACGCAGGGCGGCCGGGTCAGCACCTCGCTGAAGGCGTGCATCCAGTTGCCGGTCTCCTCGGTCGAACCGACGCCGCGGTTGCGGAACTGTTCGAGCTGGTCGAGCCCTTTCAGCTCGACCTCGAATTGCAGTGCCGAGTGGTTGCCGTGGCCGCGGGTCAGCGGCACCAGCAGCCGGGCATGGAGACCGCTCTTGCGCGCCGCTTCGACCTCGCGGCGGATGAATTCGATCGCCCGCTGGCGGTCGACCGGCAGCACGTCGTAGCAAAACCGGGCGAGATACATGGCGTCACTCCTGGCGAGAGGGGCGGGGGCTTGGGCGGGATTCGGCCGCGGCGCGCGGCGCCGAAGCCGGCCGCCTGGTTCGTCAACACCCGGGATTGCCCGGCGATGCATCGGCGACGGCGGAAAAATCCGGCGCCGATGCTGTGCGTCAGCACGCGCCGGCGAGCCTTGCGGAGCGCGCGGCAAAACCGCATACACAGCCGCCTGCCCGGCGGTCCGGGCATCGTCATCCGCGGGGGAACAGAATGATCTCAAGGTTTCGACGAGTGGCTTTTGCGATATTGGCAGTGTCAGCGCTGGCGCTTTCGGCCGAGGCGTATGCGCAGGCCCCGTCGGGCGCCCCTGCCGCGACCCCGGCGCCGGCCGCCGCCACCGCCCCGCCGGCTGCCCCGACAGAAGCGAAGGCGCATCCGCGTTATCTGATCTATTTCAATGAATTCAGCGCCTATTTGTCGCCGCGGGCCAAGACGATCATCGCCAAGGCAGCCAAGCAGGCGAAGGCGACCGGCGCCCAATCGATCACCGTCCAGGCGCGGGCGAGTGCCACCGGCACGGTGCAGACCAACAAGTACCTCGCGATGACGCGCGCTTCGATCGTCGCCGACGAGCTCGAGGCGGACGGCATCGAGCCGCAAATGGTGCAGCAGGAGCCGATCGGACAAACCGGGTCGAGCGACCCCTCGGTATTCAACCGGCGCGTCGACATCATTATCGAGCATTGAGCGCCGGGGCACGATGGCTGCGACATCGCTGGTCGTCACGTTCGAGCTGAGCCCGCGCAGCCGCGCGATCATCGCCGAGGAGCTGGGCGGCGCCGGCGATGCGGTCTATCTGCAAGATCTCGGATTGAGCGAGCGCGCCGCGGCGCTCGGCCGCGCCGCGGCGGTGCTGGCCTACGACACATCGGTCGAGCTGACGCCCGAAGAGCTGCCGCTGCTCGCCGGCGCGCGGCTGTTGCAATTCACCACCGCCGGCATCGACTGGATCCCGCTCAATGTTCTACCGCCGGAATTGCCGGTCGCGTGCAACGGCGGCGCCTCGGCCGAGCCGATGGCCGAGCACATCCTGGCGCTGGCGCTCGCCGCGGCGAAACGGCTTTTTGCCGAACATGCTGCGCTGAAGCGCGGCGAGTTCAACCAGCGCAGCCGAAACCGCATGCTGCAGGGCGGGGTGTGCGGCATCCTCGGCTTTGGCGGGGTCGGGGTTGCGATGGCGCGGCTGATGCGCGCGATCGGCATGCGGGTGCATGCGGTGAACCGCCGCGGTGCTGCCGACGAACCGGTCGACTGGATCGGCGCGCCCGACCGGCTCGACGCGATGCTGCGGGCCGCAGATGTACTGGTCGTCGCCGCGGCGCTGACAAAGTCGAGCGAGGGGATGATCGGCGCCCGCGAACTGGCGCTGATGAAAGAGGACGCGATCCTCGTCAATGTGGCGCGCGGCGAGATCGTCGACGAGGCGGCGCTTTATGCGCATCTCAGCGCGCACCCGGATTTTACCGCTTGCATCGACGCGTGGTGGGTCGAGCCCGTGCGACACGGCAAGTTCGCGATGGGCCACCCGTTTCTCGACCTGCCCAATGTCATCGGCTCGCCGCACAATTCGGCCGGCGGCGGGGTGTGGCGCGACGTGGCGCTGCGCCGTGCGGTCGCCAATTGCCGTCGCGCGCTTCTCGGCGAGCCGCCCGAGCACGTGATCGGACCGGACGAGCGGATGATGTAGTCGCGGAACCGCGACAATTTTCGCCCGGGGGCATTCGCAGCCCGTCGCCGACTCGCACCTCCGCCCGACACGAGCACCGCGGTCTTCGCCGAAGAGGCGGGATGTTCTCGGCATCCGCTTGTTCGCCGCCGAGCAGCAGCGCGCGGTCAAACGCCGGTTGAGTTTTGCCGCGCGACAGTCGCCCCGCGCGCGCGGCAAGTAGTCGCGGCGCGAAACCCGCGGGAACCTTGCCTAAACCATGTCGTTGAGAAGGCGGCTTTGGCGCGCGCCAAAATGTAACGCCTTGTTTTTACGCACTCAACCGCTCAGGACGACGATGAAGATTGCGCAGGTTTCGCCGCTGATGGAAGCGGTCCCGCCCCGGCTCTATGGCGGCACCGAACGGATCGTCGCCTACCTGAGCGACGAACTCACCGCGCTAGGCCACGACGTTACGCTTTTCGCCTCGGGCGACAGCGTCACCAAAGCGAACCTCGAACCGGTGTGGCCATGTGCGCTGCGGCTCGACGCCGGTATCCGCGACTATCTCGCGCCGCACATCATCATGCTGGAAAACCTGGCGCGCCGAACCGGCGAATTCGATGTCGTCCATCTCCACGTTGATTATCTCGCTTATCCGATCATGCGGCGCGCGGAAATGCCCTATCTGGCGACCCTGCATGGCCGGCTCGACCTGCCTGAGCTGCGCCGCATCTATGATGTCTTTTCCGAAGCCCCGGTCGTATCGATTTCCGACGCCCAGCGCCAACCGCTGCCGCAGGCGAATTACCTTGCGACGATCCACCCCGGCATCCCCGCGCAGTTGTTGTCACCGTGTTTTAGAGAGGCGGACTATCTAGCCTTCCTCGGCCGCATTTCACCGGAAAAGGCGCCGGATGCGGCGATCCGGATCGCCGCGAAGGCTGGTAAGCACCTGAAGATCGCCGCGAAAGTCGACCGGGTAGACGAGCAATATTTCGCCGAGCGCATCGAACCGTTGCTCGCCGAGCCCCATGTCGAATTCGTCGGCGAGATCGGCGACGACCAGAAAGCCGAATTCCTCGGCAAGGCCGCGGCGCTGTTGTTTCCGATTGCTTGGCGCGAACCTTTTGGCCTCGCGATGATCGAGGCAATGGCGTGTGGCACCCCGGTCATCGCGTTTCGCAACGGCTCGGTTCCGGAAATCGTCGACGATGGCGTGACCGGCTTTATCGTCGATGACGAGGCTCAGGGGGCAGCCGCCGTGCGGCGGCTGGATCGGCTCGACCGCGCCCGGATCCGGCGCGTCTTCGAGGAACGCTTTACCGCGCGCCGAATGGCCGAGGAATATCTCGATGTCTATCGCCGTTTGATCGCTCGAGACCGGCCGCTGCGGCGGGCGGTCTGAGCAACCGGCGGCAACGCCGGTCGGGCGCATCGGCGCTGCTTGCGCGGCCCCACCGCGCTGGGCTTGACGGCTCGCCGATCGAATTCCACAGGCAGAAGGAGGTCACCCCTGTCTTCACCGGAATGGGCGACCCGCGGACCCGGCAGGTTCCTCCTACATTATGTGCGCCGGCGATTGGCGAGCCATGTTGTCGTCATCGCTTCGGTGTTGGCCGCGGTCGGCTGTGCCGTTGGCTCGCAATACGGAGTCAAAAATCTCGTCGACGCTCTTTCGAACGGTGGCGGCAGCGGGGAACTGTGGTCGGCGGTCGCTGTGTTGCTCGCGCTTGTCGCCGGCGACAATTTGCTGTGGCGGCTTGGCGGCTGGGTCGCCGCGCGAGCCTTTGTCAAGGTCGGCGGCGATTTGCGGATCGATCTGTTCGATCATCTGTCGGGGCACGGCTCGCGTTACTTCACCGAGCGCTTCCCGGGAGCCGTCGCCGGCCGGGTCACCACCGCCGCCAATGCGGCGTTCACCCTCGAAAATTCGCTGGCCTGGACGACTTTGCCGCCAGCCGCCGCGGTCGTCACCAGCATCGCGGTGCTCGGTCTCGTCAACTGGCCGATGATGGCGGCGTTGTCGACGGCCGCGGTGGTGATCGGCGGCGTCATCTGGCGGTTTGCCGCGCGCAGCCGTCACCTGCACGACCGCGTCGCGGCGCGGGCCGCCGTCGTGTCAGGAGACCTGACCGACGTGATCGCCAATATCGGCCTCGTCCGGGCCTTCGCCGCCGCCGGCCGCGAGCGCCGCCGGCTGACCGGAAGGATCGTGCGCGAAATGACGGCGCAGCAGGCGAGCCTGCGCGCGCTCGAACGGCTGCGGCTGTTTCACGCGGTCTGCGTCTTTGCCGTCGCGGCGGGCGCGCTCGTCTGGTCGGTCCTGTTGTGGCGCCGTGGCGTCATCACCACCGGCGACGTCGTGCTGACGACGACCTTGGGCTTCACGGTGCTGCACGCATCGCGCGATCTCGCGATGGCCATGGTCGACCTGACACAGCATTTCGCCAGGCTTGGCGAGGCGATACGGGTACTCTACCTGCCGCACGAAATGACGGACGCGCCCAACGCCCGACCGTTGATCAATCTCGGCGGATCGGTCACCTTTCTCAATGTCGGCTTCAGCTATCCCGACGACGCGCGGGTGTTGCAGGATTTCACCCTGCATATACCGGCGGGTCAAAAGGTCGGGTTGGTTGGCCGCTCGGGGGCCGGCAAAAGCACCGTTCTGGCATTGCTGCAGCGGCTCTACGACCCCGAGCGCGGTCATGTGCTGATCGACGAGCAGGACATCGCCGAGGTCACGCTGGAAAGCCTGCGCCGAGCGATTGCCGTCGTCCATCAGGATGTCGCCCTGTTCCACCGCTCGGTCGCCGAGAATTTACGATATGGCCGGCCGGGCGCCAGCGACGAGGAAGTGCAGCGCGCCGCCGACGCCGCTTTTTGCACGGAGTTCATTACCCGTTTGCCGCAGGGCTTTGCGACGATCGTCGGCGAGCGCGGCTCGAAGCTGTCGGGCGGACAGCGCCAGCGGCTGGCGATCGCGCGCGCCTTTCTGTGCGAGGCGCCGATCGTCTTGCTCGACGAAGCGACCTCGTCGCTCGACAGCGAATCGGAAGAGCTGGTTCAGGAGGCGCTGAGCCGGCTGGTCAACGGGCGCACCGTGATCGCGGTCGCCCACCGCCTGTCGACTCTGCGTGCGTTCGACCGCATCGTCGTGATGGAACGCGGCACGATCGTCGAGGATGGGGCGCCGGCCGAGCTGCTGCGGCGCCCGAGCGTCTACAGCCGGATGGAGCAACGGCAGCAGAGGCCGGCCGATCGGTCATGATCCCGCTGACGCGCTTCAGGCGAAAGGCGTTGCCGCTGGCCGCTGTCCTCGCGCTGGCAAGCGTTACGGGCTCGGGCCGGGCTGCGTCTGGTGATGCTGCGTCGTCGTCGGGCCGAGCCGCGCAGAGTGGATCGGCGGTCGCATCCGGCGGTAACTCCGCTCCGCCCACCGCCGTGACGAAGCCGCCCGCACAGGCAGTGACGAAGCCGGCGGTGACGAAGCCGTCCCCGCCGACGCCCGCGAATCTAGAAGCGCTGCCCGCAAGCGCTTATACCGGGATTCTCGGCAAGAAAATAATCGGGCCCGACGGCAAGGAACTGGGGCTTGTCGTCGACGTCGTCGTCGACGCGCAAGGGGGCCCGCACGCGGCAGTCATCGACTTCGGCGGGTTTCTCGGCGTCGGAAGCCGAAAGATCGCGGTCGACTGGCGGCTGTTGAAGCTGACGCCGGGCGCGCCCGATTGGAAAATCTCGTTGAACATCAGCCGCGACGAAATTCAGGGAGCCCCGGAATTCAAGCCCGATGCGGCCTCCGGCCAAATGGTCGGACCGCCGCCGCAGGGTCCGCCTTCGCACGATGTCGACAGATGACCGGGTTGCCGGGATAGGCTCGGCCGGCAAGGGCAGGGGGCGACCCGCCGCGACGCCTGCCGAGCGCTCGCTCGACTGGCTCAACCTGTTTGTCGGCAACATTCAGACCGGCTTTGGCCCGTTTATCGCGGTTTATCTGACGACGCAGGGCTGGACCGAAACCTCGATCGGTCTGGCGCTGAGCCTCGGCACGGTCGCCGCGATGGCGAGCCAGATCCCGGCCGGAGCGCTGGTCGACGCGATCCGCGGCAAGGCCTGGGTCGTTCTCCTCAGCATTCTCGCCTTCAGCATCAGCGCCTTGTTGTTCGCCGTGCAGCCGGCGCCGCTGGCGGTGTACGTCGCCGAGATCCTGCACAGCTTTTCGAGCTGTACCTTGGGCCCGGCCATCGCCGCGATCAGCCTTGCCGTCGCGGGACCCTCGGTCCTCGGGCTGCGGTTTGGCCGCAACGCGCGGTTTGCCGCGATCGGCAACGGAATCGGCGCCGTGCTGATGGGGGCCTGCGGCTATTATGTGTCCGAGCGCGCGGTTTTTTTTCTGACGGCGGCGCTGACGCTGCCGGCGCTGGTCCCGCTTTTGCCATTGGCGCGCCTCGATTATTCGCCCCCGGCCGCCGGCGTCGGCGCCGGCGCGCCCCAGGCTGAGCACGCAAGCCCGCTCCGGGCACTCGGCGACCGGAGGCTTTTGATCTTCGCCTGCTGCGTCCTGCTGTTCACCCTCGGCAACGCCGCAATGCTGCCGCTGATCGGCAACACCTTGACCAAGACCGTCGGCAGCGAGGCGAGCCTCGTCATCGCCGCCTGCATCGTGGTACCGCAATTGATCGTGGCGCTCGCCTCACCGGCGATCGGCCGCCTTGCAGAAGCGAGAGGGCGGCGCATCGTCCTGCTGCTCGGGTTTTTGACCCTGCCGATCCGCGGTCTGGTGTTCGCCGCGGCGGCCTCGCCGGTCCCGCTCGTCCTGGTCCAGGCGTTGGACGGCATCGCCGGCGCCAGCCTCGGCGTCATGGTCCCGCTGGTCACCAGCGACGTCGCCGGCCGGTCGGGGCATTACAATCTGGCGCTCGGCTTTGTCGGCTTTGCGATCGGGATCGGCGCCACGGCGAGCACCACCGTCGCCGGCTGGATCGGCGACCGCCTTGGCCAGCCGGTCGCCTTTGCCAGCCTCGCCGTCTTCGGCCTTGCCGCCACCCTGCTAGTGTTGAGCGCGATGCCGGAGACAAAGCCGCCCCATCCCCGCCCCGGCGCGATGGCGCCGCGCCGCCGTAGGTCCGAATAGAGACGCGGCCCTCACCCACCCGGCCGCAACAGCTCCGGCGGGTGGCGGACAACCGTGCGGCGGCCGTGCTTGAAGACGGCGAGCGGCGCGCGGATCTGGGCGATAGCCTGCTCTGGGCTTGCCGCGTCGATGACGACGATGTCGGCCGGGTTGCCGAGGGCGATGCCGTAATCCTGCAGTCCCAGCAACCGGGCCGAGCGCTCGGTCAGCATCGCGAAGCATTCGCGCAATTGCTCGGGCCGGCCCACCTGCAACACATTGGCGTGCAGATTGGCCATGCGGATCAACGAGCAGTCGCCATAGGGGGTGACCGGGTTCAGCACGTTGTTGGTCGACAACGAGCAGTTGACGCCGTGCTCGACGAGGAAATTGGCGTCGGCCACACCCCGGCGGATGTTGTGGTCCTGGTCGCGGCCCATCACGAACAGATCGGTCAATGGCAATACGGTGACCGCGACCCCGGCATCGGCCATGCGCCGGGCAATCGCCGCGAGCCGGTCGGGCGGCATTGTCGACAATTTCGCCATATGGCCGACCGTGACCCGCCCGCCGCGGCGGTATTGCTCGGCCAAATCGCAGACGAGGGGCACGTCGAGTTCGTCCGGCCCGTCGCCGACATCGAGATGGAGGTCGACATCGGCGTCGTACTGATGCGCCAGCTCGAAGATGCGGCGGATCTGGCCCTGATGGTCGGGATCGTAGCGCGGCGCGCCGCCGATCGCCTTGGCGCCGCGTTTGAGCCCTTCGACCAGCAGTTCCTCGACGCCGGGGTAATTGGTCAGCCCGTCCTGCGGAAAGACGCAGATCTCGATGTCGATCGCCCATCGGTAATCGCCGATCAGCGATTGGACGCCGTCAAAGCCGCGCATGCCGATCGCCGGGTCGACCTCGACCTGGGTGCGCATACGGGTCGTGCCGTTGACGATGCAGTCTTCGAGGGTCTGCGCCGCCCGCCTTCGGGTGTCTTCGACGGTCAAATCCTTTTTGATCTCGGCAACCCGCTTCATCGGGTTGATGCGCCGGCCGGCTTCGGCCGGCAGGCGGTCGATCAGCCGCGACTTGTCGAGGTGGATGTGGGTCTCGATCAGCCCGGCGCAGGCGAGCCGGCCGCCGGCGTCATAGCTCTCGCCCGCCTCGCCGAGCCCGTGCCCGACAGCCGCGATCCGCCCGCCCTCGACGCCGATGTCGACCGGCTCCGCCCCCGGCCGGTCGGCGAGCCTGGCGTTGCGTACGATCAGATCCATCGCGGGCCCTCTTTGTCGGATCGGATGTTCGGAGCGCGAGCATAAGGTCGCCCGGCGCCGCATGGGAAGCACCGGAAGTCCCCGACGCAGTCCAACGCGAGAGCCGCGCCGGTTGACCCGATCGTCCGAAGCCCCGATCCTCGTTATCGGCGCGTGCTCGCCGGTTGCATCGCCGGCCGCGGTGCGCGCGACGGCTCAACGGTTGGCATCGCGGGAGGGACACCAGTGACGGAGCGCGTCTTTGACGGGTTGAAGGTGATCGACTGCGCCAGCTTTATCGCCGGGCCGGCGGCGGCGACGGTGATGTCCGATTTCGGCGCCGCGGTCGTCAAGATCGAGCCGCCGGGCGCGGGCGACCCCTACCGCCGCCGGGCGCAGGCGCCGATCGGGCCGGGCCTCGCCGGCAACCCGGGTTTTGTGCTCGATGGGCGCAACAAGCGCAGCCTGGCGCTCGACCTGCGCCAGCCGGAAGGGCAGGCGGTGCTGCACCGGCTGGTCGCCGAGGCCGACGTGTTCATCACCAACTACCCGCCGCCGGTGCGGCGCCGGCTCGGCATCACCTACGAGGAATTGGCGCCGCTCAACCGGCGCCTGATCTACGCCTCGTTCACCGGCTATGGCGAGACCGGCCCCGAGGCTGACAAGCCCGGCTTTGACGCGACCGCATGGTGGGCGCGCTCCGGGCTGATGCACCTGGTGCGCGCCGGCGAGGAAGCGGCCCCGGCGCGCTCGTTGCCGGGCATGGGCGACCATCCCTCGGCGATGGGGACCTATGGCGCGATCGTCACGGCACTCTATCAGCGCGAGCGCACCGGCAACGGCGCCTATGTCGGCTCGTCACTGCTGGCGAACGGG
>Ga0210390_10003622_pt1 | contig 13211 bp, 11 predicted proteins | sample IncBWH11OmetaG_FD_161050 | JGI IMG/M metagenome (GOLD analysis project Ga0210390, IMG submission 161050) | Forest soil microbial communities from Barre Woods Harvard Forest LTER site, Petersham, Massachusetts, United States - Inc-BW-H-11-O ...
TCTGCAGCGCCAGCAGCATCTCCTCCGCCGACGAGAAGCGCTGCTGCGGGTCGGTGGCGAGCGCCTTCGTCGCGATGGGCCGGAAGTCCGGCGGGAGTTCTCGAGTGCGATCCTCTCCGGGCAGCAGACGGCGACCCGTCAGCGCTTCGGCCATGACGGCACCAATGGAGTACAGGTCGGACTGGACCGTGGCCGAGTGCCCCGCCCTCCGTTCCGGGGCGAGGTAACCGGGAGTGCCGAGGACGACGCCCGTCATGGTCATGTCCGAGGTCACGTCGGAAGCGGCCAGAGTGTCGAAGCTCTTCGCGATCCCGAAGTCCGTGATGCGTGCGTGACCGTCGTCGTCGATCAGGATGTTGCTCGGTTTCACGTCCCGGTGGAGCACGCCGAACCGGTGTGCCGCTGCCAATGCTTCCAGCGTGTCGACCGTCAACGCGACGAGGCGCTTGGGCGCCACCGGACCGCGTGCTATCTCGTCACGCAGTGTCCGGCCGGAGAGCCGTTCCATGACGAGGTACGACGCCCCCCCATCCTCTCCGAAGTCGAGGACCGCGACGATGTTGGGGTGCACCAGCCGCGCCGAAATACGAGCTTCCTGCTGGAACCGTTTGCGCATGCCGGGCAGAGCTTCGGTCTCTGGGCGCAAGATCTTGACGGCGACCGGGCGCTCGAGCCGCTCGTCGAAGCTGTCGAAGACCCGCGCCATGCCACCCTCGCCCAGCAGGGCCTCGAGCCGGTACCGGCCACCGACCGTCCCCAGAACCGCGCGCGTCTCCACCCGTGTTGTCTACCCCCGGGCATCCGGGCCTAGTCCTGCCATCGGTCGGTCGCTGCCGCGGGGGTGCGACCAGCGGGTACGCAGCCGTCCAGGCCTTCAGGAGGCGCTCTGCCGATCGGCCAGGATCGCCATCTCGCCCATGACGGTGACCACGTCCGCCGGCGACCCGTCACCGAAGTCCCGGTACAGGGCACGGACATTGGCCACGACCCTCTCGGGCTCGCTCCAGCCTGCATACGGCCCGAGGTCGATGTCCTGCGCCGCCTCGAGTGGCGTCATCCCGGCATCGTGGCGCAGCCGTGCCTCGGTCGTCAGGAGCTCGAAATAGCCCTTGAGGTCAGCCACCGCGGACGGTGTCGCGAGCGGCCCGTGCCCCGGCACGATCACGGATGCGCCGAGCCCGAGCACACGCTCGCAGGCGCCGACCCAGTTGGCCACCGGCCCGGCCCACACGATCGGATGGCCGCGGTGAAAGAGGATGTCGCCGGTGAAGACGACCCCGTCGTCGGGGAGATGGACCACGACGTCGCCCGCGGTGTGGGCCGGGCCGACCTCGAGCAGGCGCACAGGCCGGTCCGCCACCATCAGGTCCAGCCGCCCGTCGAACGTCGCGGTGGGAAGCGTGGTCTCGATGCCGTCGAAGGAGAACGGCTCGAAGATGCGAGCCAGGAACTCCCCGGCGAGACCGAGCGTCGGCGCCGCGCGCAGCACTCCCGCCATGGCGGACGCCGGCAGCTCCTTCATCTCCTCGGCACACCGGGCCGACGCGATGATGTCCGAGCCGGCCAGGAGCGCGTTCCCATAGCAGTGGTCCCCGTTGGCGTGGGTGTTGACGACCGTATCGATCTGCTGGGCCGCCGGCGTCACGCGCCGCATCGCGTCGAGCATGTCTCCGGTCAGCCGGAGATCGAACAGGGTGTCCACGAGAAGTGCGGTGCTGTCGCCGGTCACCAGACCTGCGTTGGACCAACCCCATCCGCCGTGGGGTTGCAGATAGGCCCAGACGCCGTCGGCAATCTCGTGCAGCCCCTTCGTGTACGGCACGGCGCAGAGTCTTGTCGCGGCCGGGATCGGCCGCTTCGCCTCCGGCGCCGCAACCATTGTGAACAATTGATGAACTGGCCGCCCAGCAGCGCATTTGGCAGAGGTGCTGTGGTAAGCACCCAGGCGACTCTCATAGGCCCGGGCGGCAGGCGGCCGTCCGACGAGATCGCAGAGGAGCACCCACCATGCAAGAGCGCAGCCCGGCCGAGGTCGTCCGCCTCGTGAAGGACGAAGGGGTCGAGGTCGTCGACCTACGGTTCTGTGACCTGCCCGGCCTCATGCAGCACTTCTCCATCCCGGCCCACGGGCTGACCGAGGACGGGTTCAAAGACGGCTTCGGGTTCGACGGCTCGTCCATTCGCGGTTTCCAACAGATCCACGAATCGGACATGATCCTCCTGCCGGATCCGTCGACCGCCGTCGTGGACCCCTTCCGGCAGCACAAGACGTTGAACCTGAACTGCTTCGTGCACGACCCGCTGACGCTCGAGCCGTACACCCGTGACCCGCGTTATGTGGCGAAGAAGGCGGAGGCGCACGTGACGTCGACGGGCATCGCCGACACGTCGTACTTCGGCCCGGAGGCGGAGTTCTTCATCTTCGACGACGTCCGCTTCTCGCAGGACCAGCACTCCGCCTTCTACCAGGTCGAATCGGTGGAGGGGATCTGGAACTCGGCACGCGAAGAAGGCCCCAACCTGGGCTACAAGCCCCGGTACAAGGAGGGATACTTCCCCGTCCCGCCGATGGACCACTTCCAGGACCTGCGCTCCGAGATGATCCTCACCATGGAGCGGATGGGCATCGAGATCGAGGTGCAGCACCACGAGGTCGGGACGGCAGGCCAGGCGGAGATCGACATGCGCTTCGACACCTTGCTCCGGATGGCCGACAAGCTGATGCTCTACAAGTACATCGTCAAGAGCGTCGCCAACCAGGCCGGGCTCACGGCGACGTTCATGCCAAAACCGCTGTTCGACGACAACGGATCGGGCATGCACGTGCATTCGTCGCTGTGGAACGGGGGAGAGCCCTTGTTCCACGCAGAGGGCACGTACGCCGGCTTGTCCGACATCGGACGGTGGTACATCGGCGGCATCATCAAGCACGCGCGCTCGATCCTGGCCTTCGCCGCGCCCACGACCAACTCGTACAAGCGGCTCGTGCCCGGGTTCGAGGCGCCGGTGAACCTCGTCTACTCGCAGCGCAACCGCTCGGCCGCCTGCCGGATCCCGGTGTATTCACCGAGCCCCAAGGCGAAGCGCGTCGAGTTCCGCTGCCCGGACCCGAGCTGTAACCCATACCTTGCCTTCTCGGCCATCCTGATGGCCGGGCTCGACGGGGTGGCGAACAAGATCGAGCCACCGGCCCCGGTCGATCACGACCTCTTCGACATGCCGGCCGATGAGCTGGCGAAGATCGGACAGGTGCCTTCGTCGCTCGAAGAGGCGATGGACGCGCTCGAGGCGGACAACGACTACCTCAAGGTAGGCGGTGTGTTCACCCCTGACCTGATCGAAACCTGGGTCGACTACAAGCGCACCAACGAGGTGGACGCGGTGCGGCTCCGGCCGCATCCGTGGGAGTTCATGCTCTACTACGACATCTGAGAACGAGGAGCGCTTCGCCTCGTGGTTCCCGATCGCCTCGTCGGAAAGCAGGAACCAGCCGTGAAGGGCCACCGTTCCCTTGCTGCGACCGTTTTGACGTCACCCGACAATTGGGCTCAACGGCCCTTCGCCTTGCGGGCTCCGGTACTCGATCAGGCCTTTCGGTCGCCCGCTGGCGCTTGCGAATCGCCAGCCGTTCCCGCTCGTCGCTCCCTCCCCACAATCCCTGGATGTGGGGATCGGCAAGGGCGAAGTCCAAGCACTGAAGACGGACCGGGCACGTTCCGCACATTCCGCGCGCCGACCGGGTGTAATCGGCCTCGAGTCCCCGCAGGAAGAGGTCTCCAGGTCCTAGGCCTCGGCAAGCGCCGTATTGAAACCAGTCCGGTATCGCCACAATCTCAACTGTGTCCCGGAACCACCGCTCCGTAGAAGGGCCGGAAGGATCCACCTGGCACAACGGCGCGACAACTCGTGACCTGAGCTGATGTCGAACTGTCGTGCGCAACGCGATCGATCGGCCCTGGCCAGTCCCGGTGACGACAGGCACCATCGACGTCGCGCGGGAACTGCGGTCGGGGTGCTGCACGTCGGGACGAGATGGTGGCGGTTCACCTGCACGATCCGAAAGCCTTCTCGCGGGCCCACCCGCCGCACGAAACAGCCCCGGGAGGCGGGGTGGCGCGGGTCACCTTTGTTCTCCTGTGGTGCGCGCTGCCGATCTTCGACCGGATAACGCCGTCTCGCTGAGGAGTCGCCCGCGATGAGTGGTCCGGTCAGTAGACCCAGACGGTCGTGCCGATGGGGTCGATGTTGTTGGCCCACACCCACTCGATCGCCTCGTTGCTGATGCGCGCACAGCCGTGCGACACCGGCACCGGGGGGACCTCGGTGTCACCGTGGATGGCGAACCCCTCGTAGAAGAACTTCGGCATCCACAAGGAGCCCAGCGAGTCGACGACGAGGCCGTTGACCTCGCGGAAGGTCTGGAACACGCCCGTCGGGGTGGTCGCGACCGAGGTGACTCCGTCCTGCGTGTAGGTGTAGCCGCCACCCGTCGACGTGTTGAGCGTCCACTCGACGTGCCCGTTGTTGACGACCATCAGCAGGTCGTCCTCGAGGTCGATCTGGATCTGATACCCCGCCATCGGCCGTGGAGTGGGGACCACCCCGGCTTCGAGCGCGGCCCAGGTCTGCGGGCCGACCACGCCGTCGGTGCCCAGGCCGGCCGCCTTCTGCAGCGCGTAGACGGCCTGCTCGGTGCTGTCGTCGAACGAGCCGTTGGTGGTGTCCACCCAATAGCCGAGCGCATAGAGCTGCTGTTGCAACTGTACGACTGCAGGGCCGCTCGCGCCCGGGCTGAGCGTCGGTGGCGCCGGGGGCGGCGGCGCGGGCAGCAACCAATAGCCGGAGCCGTCGGGTGTCGCCGCCATGCCCACGATCGGGTTGGAGTTCGACTGGCCGCCCATGGACCCGAAGAACGAGGTGCCGTAATTGAAGATGCCGCCGTCGGACGCCACCATCCAGTAACCCTGCGGCGCGCTGGCGATGGCGACGATCGGCGCATTGAGCGCGGTGCCACCTGTCGATCCCAGGAAGGGAGCGTCGCCGTAGCTGAAGATGCCGCCGTCACGGGCGACGAACCAGTAGCCGGCGCCGTCGTGGGTGGCCGCCATGCCCACGATGGGCTGGTTGAGCGGTTGGCCACCCCGTGACCCGTAGAACACGGCGTCTCCGTAGCTGAAGATGCCCCCGTCGGACGCGACGAGCCAGTAGCCCCGGCCGTCCGCCGTGGTGGCCATCCCGACGATCGGGGCGTTGAGGGGTTGGCCACCCCGCGAGCCGAAGAAGCCGGCGTCGCCGTAATTGAAGATGCCGCCGTCGGAGGCCACGAGCCAGTACCCGCCGCCGTCGGGGGTGGCCGCCATGCCGACGATCGGCTTGTTCAGCGGGACGTTGCCGGCAGAGCCGAAGAAGCTGGCATTCCCGTAGTTGAAGATGCCGCCGTCCCTCGCGGCCATCCAGTAGCCCTGGCCGTTCGGGGTCGAGGCCATCGCAACCGCGGGGGCATTGAGCTGCAGCCCTCCGGACGGCCCGAAGAAGCCGGCGCTGCCGAAGTTCACGGGCTGGGCCGGGTTGTCCGGGTACGCGGCTCCCGCGGTGCCCGGTGCGACCGCGACGAGTGCGGGAGCCAGGGCCAACGCGCCGATGACGGCCACCACCAGGCGCCGTCGCAACCACGGGCTGCCCGCCCGCGGGCGAGGACGCTGACGTGGTGCGCTGTCGAAGAGCGGCATCGTGCACTCCTTACGAACGGAGGAAGGGCGGCGCCGACGTCCTGTCGGAGTGGGTCCGGGCGCCGACGGGCTGGTCGAAGGTCGGCTCACCCTACATCGGGGGTTGTCCCGGCGGCTTCAGGCGGTGCGCTCCAGCGGACGATGTCCTGCACCCGTCCGCTGTCGACGTCGTAGAGAAACCCCGCGATCGTCCGCAGCGCCGAGAGGTACGCCGTGCTCGCGAGGCGCTCGATGTCGGCCCGGAGGGAGGCCTCGTGGTCGGCGATCGGGAGGAAGTCCAGGTCGGCTCCGGTACGGGAGCGGAGCTCGGCGTCGCTCGTACCCGCGAGGCCGCACCGGGTGTGCTGCATGACGACCAGGGTGTCCACGCCGAGCACGTTGCTCGAGAGGGTCAAGCTGCGTAGGACGTCGTCGGTGAGCCGCCCGCCTGCATTCCGGATGACGTGCGCGTCGCCGAGCCGGAGCCCGAGCACCGCGAATACGTCGATCCGCGCGTCCATGCAGGTAACCACGGCGAGCCGGCGCAATGGGCGTTGATCGAGCGGTACCGGACGCGGCGCGTCCCCGTTCGCGGCCAAGAGGTCGTCGATCAGCGTCACCGCGCCAGGAACCCTTCGCCGTGGTGCTGATCGAGTGCGGGCGCGGCCGTGCCCCCTTCGGGCAGCGGCAGCCGGATGGGGAAGGGTGGGAACGGTGACCCCGCGACCATGCCCTTGCGGTCGAGCACGGGTGCGACGGGTACCGCCACCGCGGTGAGCGAAGCGACCAGCTCGTCGCGGCCGCGCTCGCCGACCGACGCCGCGACGGCACGCTGTGTCTCGGCACCCCGCACCGAGCGGTCCTCGAAGGTCAACGACGCCAGGTCGTCCAGTCCGAGCTCGGTGCAGAGGTTCGACCAGAAGTGCTGCTCGCTGATGACGCCCAGCGCGATCTGCCCGCCGTCGGCCGTGTCGAAGACGCCGTAGCCCGGGACCGGGCCGGTGGGGGACGAGCCGCCGGCGGAATCACCGTCGGCACTCCCGACGTTTCCCGTCCACGTGGCCAGGACGTCGGTCATGGAGACGTCCAGGTACGAGCCCTCACCGCTCGCGTTCCGCCCCAACACGGCGGCGCAGATGCCGAACGCCGCGGCCATCCCCCCCGCCAGGTCGGCGATCGGGAGCGGCGACACGATGGCGGCGCCGCCCTCGGGTGCGAGCGCTCCCGCCCACGCCTGGTAGTTCACGTCGTGGCCGGGGAGCTCGGCGCGCGGGTCGTGCTGCCCGTAGCCCGAGATGGAGCAGTACACCAGCGCCGGGTTCATGCCGCGCACGGTCTCGGCGTCGAGCCCCAGCCGCTTCATGACCCCGGGCCGGAAGCCCTCGACGACGACCTCCGCGTCTGCGGCGAGCGCGAGGGCCCGGTCCCGGTCGTCGCCGTCCTTCAGATCGAGCTCGATGCTGCGCTTCCCCGCGTTGATCGACTCGAAGAGGCCGGCGTACTGGCGCATGGGATCACCGCCCGGAGGCTCGACCTTGAGCACGTCGGCGCCGAGCGGGACCAAGAGCGAGGTCGCGTAGGGCCCGGGACGCCAGATGCTGAGATCGAGGACCCGCAGGCCGGAGAGCAGGGCCGGGTTCATCGGCCGTGAGTCTTGCATCCGCGTCCGCGGATACCCTCATTCGGTGCTCGGCTTCTTCTCGTTCACCGAGATCACCGACCCTTCCGCCCACGAGGCCTACAACGCCTGGCACCAGCTCGACCACCTGCCCGAGCAGTTCACGCTCGAAGGAGTGCGGTTCGGTCAGCGCTGGGTCCGCTCGCCCCATTGCCGCGCCGCCGAGGCCGCGAGCGCACCCTCCCTCGAGCCCTTCCACTACATGACGCTCTACCTTCTGCGTGGCCGCGACGTGGTGCCACCGTTCTTCGCGTTGGGCCGGCACCTGTACGACGAGGATCGTTTCTTCGCCGCCCGCCGCGCCGTGCTGTCGGGCCCCTTCGAGGTCGTGGGTTCGTGGGCGGCACCGCGTGTGGCCGTGTCGGCCGGCGCCATTCCGTTCCGGCCTTCGCACGGCGTCTACACCGTGGTGGGTCCTCCACTCGACGGTGCCGGGTGGGTCGAGATGCCCGGTGTGGCCGGCGTCTGGCAGTTCGCCGACGAAGAGCGCACGCTCACTGTGGCGTTCGTGGATGGGGACATCTGGCGGGTGGCCGATGCGCTCGGGAGCAAAGTCGGGGACCTGGGAGTCACGCCCGAGTGGGCCGGTCCGCTGGAGCGGGTTGACGCGTTCCGGTGGGATTGGTTCGCTACGCTGACGCCCCAATGAGTCCTGAGACCAAGTCGAAAGCCCAGCGCAGGGCCGCGGCGCAGCAGCGCGCGGCCGAGCAGCGTGCGGCCGAGCTCCGCAGGAAGCGCACCCGCATGGCGGTGCGCATCGGCGGCGTCGTGGCGGTGCTGGTCCTCGTCATCGTGCTGATCGTCGTCCTGTCCGGAGGCAGCACCGGCACGCCGCCGGTGTTCACGAACCCGCACGTCGCGGGCTTGGAGCCCATCCCGGCCTCGATGAAGGACAGTTGGGTGCAGCCGCCCGTCGGCAAGCCCGGCCCCGAGGTGGTCCCGCTGACCACCGGCCCCAAGCTCGCCACCTTGGTCAATGCGGCCACCGGCCAGACGGTCGACGGTGTGCAGTGCAATGCCGGCGAGAAGACGGTGGCCCACGTCCACACGCACCTGACGATCTTCGTCAACGGGCAGTCCCGGGTGATCCCCTACGGGGTCGGCATCCCCGGCTTCCAGGCGGAAGCGACCAACCCACCTGCCCCGGCGGGGCCCGGTCCCTTCGTGGTCACCGGCACCTGTTTCTACTGGCTGCACGTGCACACCCTCGACGGCATCGTCCACATCGAGTCGCCGAGCAAGACCCAGGGCTTCACCCTGGGGCAGTTCTTCGACGAATGGGGCGTGCCGCTGAGCACGACCCAGGTGGGGCCGGCCACCGGCAAGGTCACCGTCTTCTTCACCTCGCCCGGGAAGAGCCCCAAGCTCTACACGGGTGATCCACGCAACCTGCCGCTCGGTGACCACTACCAGATCCAGCTCGTGGTTGGGACTCCCATCGTGGCGCCGGTGCAAGTCACCAACTGGGGCGGCCTGTAGCTCCCGTGGAGGTCGATGCCATCGTCGTCGGCCTCGGCCCAGGGGGGGGAACAGGTCGCGGAGGAACTGGCCGGAGCGGGCCTCGAGGTCGCGGGCATCGAGGCCGGGCTCGTCGGCGGCGAGTGCCCCTATTGGGGGTGCATCCCGTCGAAGGCGATGGTCCGGGCGGGGGACGTGCTGGCCGAGGGGTGGCGTATCCGGGGCCGCGCCGGGTCGGCGGCGATCACCCCCGACTGGGCCCCGGTGGCACACCGGGTGCGCGAGGTCACAGGCTTGTGGGACGACAGCGCCGCCGTCGAGCGCCTCGAGGGCAAGGGCGCGCGTTTCGTGCGGGGTCGCGCCCGCCTCACCGGCCCGTCCAGCGTCGATGTCGACGGCACCACGATCACGGCCCGGAGGGCACTCGTGCTGGCGACCGGGCAGCGGGCGTGGGTGCCGCCGATGTTCGCATCGGTGCCCCACTGGACGAACCGCGAGCTGGTCGAGTCCGAGTCGGTCCCCGCGTCCCTCCTCGTCATCGGTGGCGGCTCCATCGGGCTCGAACTGGGCCAGGTCGCGCGGCGCTTCGGTGCCGACGTCACCATCGTCGAAGCGGGCCCCCGCCTGGCGGCCAGCGAAGAGCCCGAGGCCTCCGGGCTGATCACCGAGGTCCTGCGAGCCGACGGTGTCGGCGTGCACACCGGTGTTGCCATCGAGCGCGTGGAACCGCACGGGCCGGCGGGCGCGCAGGTCGTGCTGGCCGACGGGTCGACGCTGCGGGGCGACCGGATGCTCGTCGCCACGGGGCGCCGCAGCGATCTGCAGGGTTTAGGCGTGGCGGCGCTCGGCCTGGACGAGGACGCCCGCAGCCTGCCGGTCGACGGCCGCATGCGGGTGGTGCCGGGCGTCTGGGCGGTGGGGGATGTGACCGGGAAGGGCGCCTTCACCCACGTCGCCGTGTACCAGGCCCGCCTGTGCGTGGCCGACATCCTCGGCCGTGCGCTTCCCGACGCCGACTACCGGGCGCTGCCACGCGTCACCTTCACCGATCCCGAGATCGGTTCGGTCGGGCTCACCGAGGAGCAGGCGCGGCGCGAAGGCGGCAATGTCGTCGCGCTCTCGGACTCGGTGGCCGACTCGGCCCGGGGCTGGCTGCACGGCGCCGAGGGCTTCGTCAAGCTGGTCGCCCGCGACGGTGTGATCGTCGGCGCCACTGCGATGTGTCCCTACGGCGGCGAGGTGTTCAGCATGCTGGCCCTCGCGGTGCACGCCGAGCTCACGCTCGAGTCCCTGCGCTCGATGATTTTCGCCTACCCGACGTTCCACCGGGCGGTGGACTCTGCGTTGTGGTCACCCAACAACGCCGCGAAGATCGCCGGCGCCTGATGGGGTAGCAGTGAGAGGTGGCCCTCGCCGGCCACGACGGTGACCGTCGCGCGCGCGATGTGCTGTTGCAGGAAGGTGCGGTAACCCGGCGGACCCGTCCTGTCGTCCGCGCCCTCCCAGATGTGGACGGGAACGTCGATCTCCTCCAGCGCGAACCCCCACGGATCCCCGAAGATGCGGTAGTCCTGGACGCAGCCCGCAGTGCCCTGGCGCACCGCCTCGCGCACGAACGCGAGGGCGAGGTCGGGCGGTCCCCACTCGCGGAGCACCGTGCGGTCCGCCGGAGGGAACGAGCGCATCGCGGCCCGCAGCAGCCGCGCGTTGCTGGCGTGGACGATGCTCGCCTTGAGCGCCACCGACGCGAGCCCCGGCGTCCGCCGGGTGAGGAACAGCAGCAACCGGTCGGAGGAGGTCAGGCCCTTCGTCGTCCCGTACTGGTCGAGAGGCACCGCGCTGGACAACAGTGCGGCGGCCGTCACCCGGCCACCCATCTTCGCTGCGCACGCTGCGGCGTAGGGGCCACCCGCCGACCAGCCCATGACGGCGAACTTCTCGATGCCGAGCGCGGCCGTCAGGTGCGTCACGTCGTCCGGCCAGTCGAGCAGGCGGCGTCCCGGCTGGAACGTGGAGAGCCCGATGCCGGGCCGGTCGGGGGAGACGAGGCGCACGCCCGATGCCATCGCAGCAGTGTGGGCGTGCGCGGCGTCGAGCCGGGAGCTGAGGCCCCCGTGGAAGCTCAAGACCGGGAACCCGTGAGGGTCGCCGTAGTCCTCGTAGGCCAGTGCGCGCCCGTCGGGCAGCTCGACCGACGCGGTCACCGCAGTCCCGTCCGCCCGACGGGCCGCGGCTCGCCGCACGCGCGCCGCGGCACCTCGTCTGCTGGGGCCACCATGGGGTCACGCTATAGGGTCAAGGCATGAGCGCGAACGTCGACGACCTGGTCGATCGCCTGCTGGCCGACTTCCCACCGGCGTCCACGCCGGCGGAACGGTTCCTCGAAGAGCAGTACGACCGGGGTTTGGCCTGGGTGCACTTCCCCGAGGACAGCGGCGGCCTGGGGTTGACGCCGAGGGACCAGCAGCGCGTCCAGTCGCGCCTCCATGCCGGCGGCGCGCCGGCCGCCGGCGTGCGCAACCCGATCGGTTACGGCATGTGCGCGCCGACCATTGCCACCCACGGCACACCCGAGCAGAAAGCGCGCTACCTCCGGCCGCTCTTCAGCAACGAGGAGATCTGGTGCCAGCTGTTCAGCGAGCCTGGCGCGGGCTCCGACGTGGCTGGGCTTTCGTCGCGCGCGGAGCGCGACGGAGAGGAGTGGATCCTGAACGGCCAGAAGGTGTGGACCACGCTCGCTCACATCTCCTCGTACGGGCTCATCATCGCCCGGACCAATCCCGACGTGCCCAAGCACCGGGGGATGACCGCGTTCCTCGTCGACATGCACGCCCCCGGCGTCGAGGTGCGGCCGCTGTTCCAGATCACGGGCGAGGCGGAGTTCAACGAGGTCTTCTTCACCGACGTCCGGATGCCCGACACGGCCCGGCTGGGCGGCGAGGGCGAGGGCTGGCCCGTCGCCCTCACGACGCTCATGAACGAGCGCGTCTCCATCGGTGGCGCCGTCGGTCGCCGCAACAGCGGGCCGATCGCCGAGGCCCTGAAGATCTGGAAGGAACGTTGGCAGGGTGACACCTCGCCGCACGCCCTCGCGCTTCGCGACCGCCTGATGTCGAGCTACATCCGCATGGAGACGCTCAACATGACGAACGCGCGGGCCGCCGCCACGCGCAAGTCGGGCACACCCGGGCCCGAAGGTTCCGTGGCGAAGCTGGCCTTCGCCGAGGAGAACAAGCGGGTCTACGACCTGTGCATGGACCTCCTCGGCAGCGACGCCATGCTGTTCCCCGCCGGCTATCCCATGGTGCGCCCCGACCTGGTCGGCATGGGGTCGCCCGACGTGCACAAGATGTTCCTTCGGGTCCGCGCCAACTCCATCGAGGGCGGCACGTCGGAGGTGATGCGCAACATCCTCGGGGAGCGGGTCCTCGGCCTCCCCGGCGACGTGCGCACCGACAAGGAGCTGCCGTGGAAGGACGTGCCGCGCAGCTGAACACGTCCGAGCAGTGACGCCCGACATCGGGGCCGAGAAGCGCTTCGTGGCGCGCGCCGCGGCCGCCCTCGTCGAGGACGGCATGTACGTCGGCCTCGGAACGGGCACCACGGTGGCCGAGCTCGTGCCCGCGTTGGGCAGCCGGGGACTTGCCATCACCTGCGCCGCGACCTCGCCCGCGACGGAGGCGCTGGCCCGGGCCAACGGGCTCGACGTGCGCCCGTTCACCGACATCGAACGTCTCGACCTGGCCATCGACGGCGCCGACCAGGTCGACCCCGCCGGCTGGCTCGTCAAGGGTGGCGGCGGTGCCCAGACCCGCGAGCGGATCGTGGCCGCGGCGGCCGACCGTTTCGTGGTGATCGTGTCGTCCGACAAGCCCGTCCCGCGCCTGCACGCGCCCGTGCCCCTCGAGCTGCTCGCGTTCGGACTGGCCGCCACGCTGCACGCCCTGCCCGGGGCCGTCCTCCGGGACGCCCCGCTCACCCCCGACGGCGGCGTCCTGGCGGACTATCTGGCCGAGATCGGCGACCCGCCCCTGCTTTCCGAGCGGCTCGACGCCGTCCCCGGCCTGGTTTCCCACGGCCTCTTCCCGCCGTCGATGGTGAGCACCGTCCTCATCGCGCGCGGCGCGGAGGTGGAGGCGCGGCAGATCCCCTGAGCGTGGGGGTGCGAGCGGCCTCAGGCGGCCGAGAACACGACCGGCAGCGCAGTCGGCGCGCGGAACACGTCGCCGCGGATATAGGGATCGCCGGTGCGGTCGAGCGTCAGCCCGGGGAGCCGGTCGAAAATCCGGTTGAGCAGCGCCCGGGTCTCGAGCCGGGCCAGGTGCATGCCGAGGCACATGTGGGGCCCGTGTGCGAACGCGATGTGC
>Ga0210390_10003625_pt1 | contig 13204 bp, 10 predicted proteins | sample IncBWH11OmetaG_FD_161050 | JGI IMG/M metagenome (GOLD analysis project Ga0210390, IMG submission 161050) | Forest soil microbial communities from Barre Woods Harvard Forest LTER site, Petersham, Massachusetts, United States - Inc-BW-H-11-O ...
GGCGGCGCGGATCAGGACGGCCGCCCAGGTCCGGAACGGTTTCCAGGCCTCGGCGAGCGCCCGCAGTTCCCCGTCGGAAACCGGCCCGGGAAGGTTATAGAGCTGTTCCACCAAGGTTAGGAGCTTCGGCTCGCCGACGGGCAGCACGTCGGCGAACCCGGTGGCCCGGATCACGATGAGGGCGCTGTAGAACGGCCCGATGCCCGGGATCTCCCGCAGCCGCACCATGGCCTCGTCGGGACCGAGGCCGAGCAGGTGAGCCACGTCCAGCCGGCCCTCCTGCGCCGCCCTGGCAACGCCGTGCAGCCGTTCGATCCGGTCCGCCGGGATACCGGGGAACGATCCGACCTGCAGCATCTGGGCCGGCGCCGGCAGAGCCGCGAGCTGCTCGCCGGCCAGGTCGAAGACGGCCCCGTGGGCACGGCTGAGCCGCTCCCGCACGGGCGCCATCTGCTTCGGGGACCGCCGGACGCTCAGCACGGCCCAGGCGGCCGCCTCGTACGGCGAGTAGAACAGCGGCGGCCGCAGCCCCGGCGCCGCCGCCTGGAGCGAGCGCAGGACCGGATCGCGCTCCCCTGCCTGCAGGAATCCCGCGGCGTCGTAGTCCAGCGACAGCACACGGGCGACCTGCCGGCGCACCGCGTCCACGTCCGTGCCGCCTGGCCCGTGGACCGTGCCGTGCACCCCGGCCTCGTCCTGCCGCACCTCGACCCCGACCTGGTGCTGGTAGCCATCCAGGCAGAACGCCAGGCGCATGACGTCGCCTGCGGCGGCGTCGCGCTGCCCGAACCCGAACGCGATGGCCTCCGCCAGTGAGAACGGGCCGCTGGGCACGATCGTGAATGTCTCGGGCACGGGTGCCTCCCTGGGCAGGCGCCGCCGCGACGGCGCTGCGTGACCGGTGCCTGGTGTCCGGTCCTGCCCGCACTGTGCCAGCCGGTTCGGACATTCCGGGTGATCGGGAGGCGGCCGGCTTCCTGCGGAGGTCGAGTTCCGGGCCGGTCAGATCACGACGGCGGAGTACCTTCTGGAGCATGAACCCGGACACCGCCGTCGCAGACCCCGATGCCCTGGCCGCCGAGCTCGGCTCGCGCGTCGAGGAAGCGACCAAGCGCCTCGAGCAGACCGCAGCCGAGACCACCGACGACCAGGCTCGCGCGCCGTCGCAGTTGCCTGACTGGAGCCGCGGCCACGTGCTGACACACCTCGCGCGCAACGCCGACGGGCTGCGCAACCTGCTGGTGTGGGCGCGCACTGGCGTGGAAACGCCCCAGTATCCCAGCGTCCAGGCCAGGAACGACGGGATCGAGGCCGGTGCCGGCCGCAGGGCCGCAGAACTGGCCGCGGACATCGCCGAGTCCGCTGCGCAGTTCGCCGCCGAGGCCGCGCGGTTGTCGGGCGCGGACTGGACAGTGCAGGTGGCCGGCGTGCGCGGCAGCGGACACCCGGCCTGGTTCACCCTCTGGCGCCGGCTGTCCGAAGTGGAGATCCACCACGTCGACCTGGGCCTCGGCTACCGGCCGGCGGACTGGCCAGAGCAGTTCTCCAGCCAGTGCCTGGACTTGGTGGCTGACCGCTTCTCCGGACCGGACTGCGTTGCAGCTCTGCTGGTGTCGACAGACGACGGCGCCGAGTACCGGATCGGACCGCCAGGGCAGCCGGCCACGGTCACCGTGACCGGCCAGACGCGCGAGTTGCTGGCCTGGCTGATCGGCCGCGCCGCAGGCAACCGCCTGATTACGGAGCCAGCCGGCCCACTCCCACCCGTTCCCCCATGGTAGGCATCAGGGCATTAGCTACTCAGGGAAACGTGACCGTCGGCGGGCCAGCGGACACCCGGGAGCTGCCCGGCCTGTCCATCACCAAGGTTGCCGTCGGCCCGATGGACAACAATGCCTATCTGCTGCGCTGCACGCAGACCGGTGAGCTGGCGCTCATCGACGCGGCCCGCGCCGGCGGCCTCGGCGGACCGCTCGATGGTCCGGGGGCTGAGGGTGACGCCGGCCAGGCCCGCCATCAGGGTGAACAGCTCAGCCTGCGACAACCAAGCACCCTCACGGTTCAGTCGTGCACCCAGGAGCTGCCGGGCGGACCGCGATCGGGTCAGGGCGAGGGCGGGGCCTGGCAGGCGGTGGTCGCGCTCGCCAGTTCCATGCCTAGCTTGAGGAGGATGACGCTGCCTTGCGCGCAACCGTTGCGGAGCAGGAGCATGTTCGTGTTCTGTGTCTCGTCGATGCCGAGTGCGCTGGACACCAGGTCCTTCCGGTCGGGCAGACCGATGATCTTGATGGTGACCATCACGGCTTTGGTGTCCGAGACAGCCGGACTCGGGTCGAAACGCGTCCATACCGAGGCGCACCGGTAGGAATACAGCACCTCCATCGTTCCCCAGAACGTGCCGTTGCTGCCATGCACCAGGCTGCTCGTCAGGTTCACTGACCCTTGCTCACACTGAGCCAGGGCACGAGACGCCTTGCCGGACAGGTGTGGCAGCCCGGTCGGCTGCGGAGTCGAGACCGGCGGCTGGTTCGCCGGCGCGTGGTTAACCATGGCCCACCCCGCCACCCCGCCGACGAGCGCGGCGGCGACGCTGGCCGCGGCTAGTGTCGCCCAGCCTGGCAGGCGCGGGTGGGGCCAGGGGCGGTTGTCGCGACCGGCCTGGGCCGTGCGGGCGGCGTCGGTACCGGCGCCATCAGCGGCCGCGAGGACGGTTATCGGGGGATCCTCCGGCCAGCGCGCGATCTCCTCGTGGCGCTCGCCGACAGCCTCGTCCGTATCGTCGTGCGCCGCGCTCATCAGCCGCGCACGCGCGGGCTCGTCCAGCTTGAGCGCGTCGGCTAGCAACCGGATGGTGCGGGCATAGGGCCTGCTGGTGTGACCTCGCTCGATGTCGCTGACGGCCCGGACACTCAGCCCCGACTGCCGGGCCAGCTCTTCCTGAGTCAGCCCAGCACCCCATCTGTATCGGCGCAAAATCATGCCGAAGTTACCTGGATCGCCGTCTTCACGCACGATTGACTCCTAACACGCCGCGCGCTGGACTAAGCCGGGCTTACCCCATAAGTCTGACATAGATTCGCATAGGAGGCATATCCAGCACGGACGGTGGCCAGGTCAGCACAACGCGGCGCCGGCCGCGCTCGCCGGCACCCGGCCCAGGGACGCGCTGATCCCGGCCACCGCGAGCATGTAACGTTCCCTCCGAGGACAAACCACCCGGCGAGGGGAGATTCATGCTGCGGGTCGGGCTTACCGGCGGGATCGGGTCTGGCAAGAGCGAGGTGTCCGGACGGCTCGCCGCGCTTGGCGCGGTCGTCATCGACGCGGACCAGGCCGCCCGGGCGGTAGTGGAGCCTGGCACGCCAGGCCTGGACGGGGTCGTGGAAGCTTTCGGGTCCGGGGTGCTGCGGGCCGACGGCGCGCTGGACCGGGCGAAGCTCGGGGAGATCGTGTTCGGCGACGACGAGGCGCGCGGCCGGCTGGACGCGATCGTGCACCCGCTGGTGCACGAGTGGATGCTGGTGAAGGAGGCGGCCATTGTCCGTGCGTCCGGCGACGACGTGGTGGTCGTGCACGACATCCCGCTGCTGGCCGAGGGCGGCGAGGAGCGGTCTGCCGAGTTCGATGTGATCATCGTCGTGGACGTGCCGCCGGACCTGCAGGTCGTGCGGCTCGCGGAGACGCGCGGGATGACGGCGGAGCAGGCGCGGGCGCGGATGGCGGCCCAGGCCAGCCGCTCGGAGCGGCTCGCGATCGCGGACATCGTCATCGACAACTCAGGAACGCTCGCCGCGCTGGACCAGCGCGTAGCCGAAGTCTGGGCCGACCTGCGCGCCCGCGCCAACCGCTGACCGCGCCGCGAGCGGGGAAAACACGCCTGTGCCGCCGTACACAAGCACGTGTACGGCGGCACAGGCGCGACCCTTCGTTCGGTATAAAAATCCTGTTAGCTCTGGCCGGAGAGCTTGTCGCGGAGAGCGGCCAGCGCCTCGTCTGAGGCGAGAGTTCCGCCGGGGGCGCTGGGCTCCGAACCCCCCGGGCGGGCGGCGCGGGGGCCGCGGCTGGGGGTCGGGCCGGACGCCTGGCTGGCGTCGGGCTCGGCGGCTTCGCCGTCGCCCTCCTCTTCGGCCTTGGCGCGGGACTCCTCGACCTGCTTGCGGTGCGCCTCGAAGCGGGCGCGGGCCTCGGCGTACTGCCGCTCCCACTCCTCACGCTGCGCGTCGTAGCCGGGCAGCCATTCGCCGGTCTCCGAGTCGAAACCCTCGGGGTACTCGTAGTTGCCCTGGTCGTCGTAGGTTGCGGGCATGCCGTACAGGGTCGGGTCGAAGTCGTCGCCGACGGCCTCGCCGATCGTGCCCTCGTTGGCCTGCTTGAGCGACAGGCTTATCCGCCGCCGGTCCAGGTCGATGTCGATGATCTTGACGAAGATCTCCTCGCCAACCTGGACGACCTGCTCCGGGATCTCCACGTGCCGGTCGGCAAGCTCGGAGATGTGCACCAGGCCCTCGATGCCCTCCTCGACCCGCACGAACGCGCCGAACGGCACCAGCTTCGTGACCCGGCCGGGGACGACCTGACCGATCTGGTGGGTGCGCGCGAACTGCTGCCACGGGTCTTCCTGGGTGGACTTGAGCGACAGCGAGACGCGCTCGCGGTCCATGTCCACGTCCAGCACCTCGACGGTGACTTCCTGGCCGACCTCGACGACCTCGCCCGGATGGTCGATGTGCTTCCAGGACAGCTCGGACACGTGCACCAGGCCGTCCACGCCGCCAAGGTCGACGAACGCGCCGAAGTTGACGATGGACGACACGACGCCCTTGCGGATCTGGCCCCTGCGCAGGGTGTTCAGGAAGGTGTGCCGGACTTCGGACTGGGTCTGCTCGAGCCATGCCCGGCGGGACAGCACCACGTTGTTGCGGTTCTTGTCCAGCTCGATGATCTTGGCTTCGATCTCTTTGCCGACGTACGGCTGCAGGTCGCGGACGCGGCGCATCTCGACCAGCGACGCGGGCAGGAAGCCGCGCAGGCCGATGTCCAGGATCAGGCCGCCCTTGACGACCTCGATGACGGTGCCGTTGACAACACCGTCCTCTTCCTTGATCCGTTCGATGGTGCCCCACGCGCGCTCGTACTGCGCCCGCTTCTTGGACAGGATGAGGCGGCCTTCCTTGTCCTCCTTCTGCAGGACAAGTGCCTCGATCTGCTCGCCGGTCTTGACGACGTCATGAGGATCGACGTCGTGCTTGATCGACAGCTCTCGAGAGGGTATGACGCCCTCTGTCTTGTAGCCGATATCGAGCAAGACCTCGTCTCGATCGACCTTTACGACGGTGCCCTCGACGATGTCGCCGTCGTTGAAGTATTTGATGGTCTGGTCGATCGCGGCGAGGAATGCCTCCTCAGACCCGATGTCGTTGACCGCTACCTTGGGGGTCGAGGTGGCTTGCGTGCTGCTCGTCATGTGTGGGTTGGCTCCGGATACGGACAGGAATGAATGGTGTGCGCTGCGGACCTATGCAGTGAACGCGCGGGACTTGCCTGACCGAGTCGCGGCCGACACGCCCCGGCGGCCGACGGCAATACCCGAAGACCAGGGCCAGGTGACCCTGGGTCAGGTGACCACGACGAACCGCACGAGGACACAGCGCAGCGTTCAGCTTATGAAGTATTGGCGGACGGGTCAATTGAGCCCGGCTACAGCTAGGTCTCAGAATAGTGACGCGCGGCCGTCCAGCGCGCGTCGGGTTAGTGCGCCGCCTCGGCCCAGCTGTGGCCCGTGCCGGTGCTCACCTCGAGCGGGACCCGCAAGTCGGCGGCGCCGCCCATCTCCGTCGTCACGAGGGCGCGGACATCGTCGAGTTCGCCGGGGGCCACCTCGAAGATCAGCTCGTCGTGCACCTGGAGCAGCATCCGCGAGCGCAGCCCGACCGCGGCCAGCGACGAGGCGACGCGCAGCATGGCCACCTTGATCACGTCGGCGGCGGAGCCCTGGATCGGGGCGTTGAGTGCCATGCGTTCGGCCATCTCGCGGCGCTGGCGGTTATCGGAGGTGAGGTCCGGCAAGTAACGCCGACGGCCCATGATCGTCGAGGTGTAGCCGTCGATCCTGGCCTGCGCCACCACGGACTGCAGGTAATCCCGTATCCCGCCGAACTCCTTGAAGTACTCGTCCATCAGCATGCGCGCCTCGTCGGTAGAGACGCGCAGCTGCTGGGAGAGCCCGTAGGCGGACAGCCCGTACGCCAGGCCGTAGTTCATCGCCTTGATCTTGGCGCGCTGCTCGGGCCCGACCTGCTCGGCGGGCATGCCGAAGACGCGGGACGCCGTCGCCGCGTGGAAGTCGTGCCCGGACTCGAACGCGGCGATCAGCGCCTCGTCGCCGGACAGGTCGGCCATGATGCGCAGCTCGATCTGGCTGTAGTCGGCCGTCAGCAGCGTCTCGTAGCCCGCGCCGACGATGAAGCCGCGGCGGATGCGGCGGCCGAGCTCGGTCCGGATCGGGATGTTCTGCAGGTTCGGGTCGGTGGACGACAGCCGCCCGGTCGCCGCCACCATCTGGTTGAACGTGGTGTGGATGCGGCCGTCCTCGCCGGCCATCGGGATCAGCGAGTCCACGATCGACTTCAGCTTCGCGACGTCCCTATGGTGCAGCAGGTGCTCGAGCACCGGATGTTCGGTCGTCGCGAGGAGGGAGGTCAACGCCTCGGAGTCGGTGGTGTACCCGGTCTTGATCCGCTTGGTCTTCGGCAGCCCGAGCTCGGTGAACAGCACCTCCTGGAGCTGCTTGGGCGAGCCGAGGTTGAACTCGTGCCCGACGACGGCGTAGGCGGCCTCCTCGGCCGCTTTGACCTCCCCATAGAGCTCGGCGGACATCTGCGCGAAGTGCTCGGCGTCCGCGGCGATACCGGTGCGCTCCATCCGCGCGAGCACGTCGACGAGCGGCAGTTCGATCTCGTCGAGCAGCCGGGCGGCGCCGCGCTTGTCCAGGTCCGCGTCCAGCGCCGCGGCCAGGTCGAGCGTGGCGCGGGCGCGCAGCACCAGCGCGGTGGCGGCCTCCTCCTCGCCGGAGCCGTCGAGGGTGAGCTGCTGCGACTCGGACTCGACCGCGTCGTCGCGCAGTTCCTTGCCCAGGTAACGCAGCGCCAGGTCGGCCAGGTCGAACGTGCGCTGGCCGGGCAGCGCGAGGTACGCGGCGAGCGCGGTGTCGCTTGTCAGGCCCTCGAAGGCGAACCCGCGGGCGGTGAACGCGTGCATCGGCCCCTTGGCGTCGTGCATCGCCTTGGGGTGGTCAGGCGCGGCGAGCCACGCGGCGAGGGCCTCCTCGTCCGCCGGGGTAAGCGCCTCCGGGTCGAGGAACGCGCCCGCGCCGTCGGGGGTGGCGATGCCGATGCCGGTGAGGTTGCCCGTGCCGCGGCCCCAGGTGCCGCTGACGGCGATCCCGGACCGCTGCATCGACTGGTGCTCGTCAAGCCAGCCGGGCACCTCGTCCGGCCCGAGCACCGTGACCTCCACCTCAAATCCCGACAAGTCGGCCTTGTCCGCCGCGCCGGGCGCGCCGACGGCGGACACCCCGGCGATGCCGTCCGGCAGGGTCTGGTAGAGCCGGTCGCGCAGCACCCGGAACTGCAGCGTGTCGAAAAGCTGGTGGATCGTGTCCCGGCTCCACGGCACGGGCACCAGCTCGCGCGGCCCCGCGCCGACCGTCGACTCTGGCAGGTCGCGCAGCAGCGAGGTGAGCTGGCGGTTGCGCAGCACGCTGCCCAGGTGCTCGCGCAGCGCGTCACCCGCCTTGCCCTTCACCTCGTCGACCCGGTCGACGAGCGCCTGCAGCGAGCCGAACTCCGCGATCCACTTCGTCGCGGTCTTCTCCCCCACCCCCGGGATGCCGGGCAGGTTGTCGCTCGGGTCGCCGCGCACCGCCGCGAAGTCCGGGTACTGATCCGGCGTCAGCCCGTACTTCTCCTGCACCGCCGTCGGCGTGAACCTGGTCATCTCGGTAATGCCACGGCGTGTCATGAGCACGGTGACCTTGTCCGACACCAACTGGAGCACGTCACGGTCGCCGGTGACGATCAGTACTTCCATGCCGGCGGCCGCCGCCTCGGTGGCGAGCGTGGCGATCAGGTCGTCCGCCTCGTAGCCCGGCGCGGACAGCCGGCGGACGCCGAGCGCGTCGAGGACCTCGAAGATCAGGCTGAGCTGGCTGCGGAAGTCCTCGGGGGTCTCCCGCCGGTTCGCCTTGTACTCGACGTACTGTTCATGCCTGAACGTGGGCTCCCCGCGGTCGAACGCCACCGCCACGTGCGTGGGCTGTTCGTCGCGCAGCACGTTGATGAGCATCGCGGTGAACCCGTAAACCGCGTTGGTCGGCTGGCCGGTCGTCGTAGAGAAGTTCTCCACCGGAAGCGCGAAGAACGCCCGGTATGCCAGTGAATGCCCGTCGAGCAGCAGCAGCCTGTCAGTCACCCTCGAATCCTATGACCGTCAGGCGGACCGCGTACGCGATGACGCAGGTCGGCGCGGGACGGGCAGACGGGACACGAAGCGCGGACGGGCGATAACCAGTCATCAGGGCAGTTGCTAGGACGACACGCCGATGGCTATGAGATTGTTATCAATTCCCGGATGAACACGCTCCGCCGTAATTGCAGCGACAAGTTCCCTCTTTCTGACCCCCGCGGCGACGGAAGCGGCCCAGTTCGCAGCCGCTATCGGCGGGACGAGCGCGCACACGGCTACCGAACGTCATCAAACCGGGAATCATCTGGGTAAACATGGCGGAATCAGCGACTGACCTTCGGCCGTCCAGCGAACAAACTCACCTTTGCCGTGGAGGCGGCGGATCGCTAACGTGAGGACAGCGGACCCGGGGGCCCCAGTAGAGAACGTGTCAGCCCGGGGAAGGCGGACACGGTACCAACGGGTCCCCGGGTCCCCATTACGCAATCGATCGCTATTCGCGTAACTGGGCGGACGGCTTCTCGGACTTGTCGGCGGCGGCGCCCGAGTCGGCGCGCATGGTCCCTTCGATCACAGCCTCGGCGACCTTACGCATCGTCAGCCGCCGGTCCATCGAGGTCTTCTGGATCCAGCGGAACGCCGCTGGCTCCGTCATGCCGTGCTCGGACTGCAGCAGCCCCTTCGCGCGGTCGAGCAGCTTGCGCACCTCGAGCCGGTCACGCAGCGTAGCGACCTCCGAGTCCAGGGCGCGGATCTCGGTGAACCGACTGACGGCCATCTCGATCGCGGGCACCAGGTCGGCCTTGGTGAACGGCTTGACGAGGTATGCCATCGCGCCGGCGTCCCGGGCCCTTTCCACCAGTTCGCGCTGCGAGAAGGCGGTCAGGATGACGACAGGGGCGATCCTGTCGGCCGCGATCCGCTCGGCCGCGGATATCCCGTCGAGGACCGGCATCTTCACGTCGAAGATCGCCAGGTCGGGCCGCAGCTCCGTCACCCGCCCCACGGCGGCCTCCCCGTCGCCGACCTCGGCGACGACCGAGTAGCCTTCCTCTTCGAGCATTTCCTTGAGGTCGAGGCGGATCAACGCCTCATCTTCCGCAATCACGACACGCAACGCATTCTGGCTCACGCACACGAGCCTACAGTGAACCGGTACATTGTTGATCGAGCAGCCTGGCAGTCCGCTTGCCAGGCCGCTGAAACGCCCCGGTACCCCAACCGGCAGCAGGGAGCGGTCTCAAAAGCCGTACAGTGTGGGTTCGAATCCCACCCGGGGCACCATTGCGATACCGCAGGTCATACAGCTTCCCCGCGGGCCGAAGCACTGACCAGACGTGCAGCTTTCATGGGCGTTCATCCCTGGTAGGGGCGATTACCTCGGCTTCTCGCGGACGCGGCGGATGGGCGGCTTGTCTTCGGCTCCGGCCCCGGTGACGATGGCGGCGTTCGCCAATCGCCGCACCACGGGAGGACAGCCATGTTAAGGAACGCCCGCCGTTCGTCGTTGATCCTAGCCATGACCGGAGCGCTCGCCGTCGCGACGGCCGCCGGGGCGGCCGCGAGTCCCGTGCAGGATCCCGTGCCCATCGGCCCGAACGAGTTTTTCGCTGGCCTCGTCAACGGCAGCGACGGCATCACCAGCCCCGCCGTCATCAGCACCGGCTGCATCGGCCCCATCGTCCAAGGCGAGACCGGCCATCCGCTGCCCGGCCAGACCGTAGAGGTCGAGCTCGCGCAGCCGCCGGTTTCCTCCGCGGCGGGCTACACCGGCAACGCAAGCAGCATCACCGCGTTCCTGACCTGGCCAGCGTCCTCGGTCTCGGCACCCGAGCTGGTCGCGACGTTCACCAGCTACTACGTGGCGGAGCCGATCCCCGTGACGCTCACCGTGCCGTGCGGCGGCCAGGGTGAGGTGTCCTTCGTCCCCGTTCCGGCCAGCACACCGTCGACCGGGCACCCGGCCACCGTCCAGGTCACATTCCTCTCGCAGCCCTGATCCTGGCGGCAGGCGCCACGCCTCCGTTCAGGATAATAAAAGGGCCGCCGCCGCTGACCGTCGGTCAGCTCGGCGCGCGGCCTCAAGCATGTGATCCCTTGTCGAAAAATCCCGTTCGGCTAGGTCGGGGAGGCATACTCGGCATTTCGCCGGGGATCCATGCGGTATTCGTCTCCTCGCTGGCAGGGGCGAAGCCTAACAAGACCCTAACCGGCGCACGCCGCTTTGGGCCGGGGCGCCAGAGTAGCGTCGAGGTCACCGGCGCGGACCACCCCCTCCCCGCGCCGGTTCATCCCCCCGTTAGCTCTCGTGAGCCCCCGTGAGGTCGCGATGACTGGGTTCGTGCTGCGCGGTTCGTGGTCCACGCCGACCAGGGTCAAGGTCGGGGCCGCGGTCGCTGTGGCCCTCGCGTGCTGCCTGGCGGCGGTTCTCGTGGTCGTGTTCAGCGGGCTCGGCGGTACCTTCTCCTCCATCGGCGGGCGAGACGCACCGGAGGTCGACGCGGCGACCGGGTTGTACTTCTCGGCCAACGACATGGACGCGCAGGTCGCGAACATCCTGCTCGTCGGGAACGATGCCAGCCTGGCCGGCGACCGGGCGCAGGACGTGGCCATCTACGCCAGCGACCGCGCGACCGCCGACCAGGACCTGCAGCAGGCGACCGTCACCGAGGCGGGTGACCCGGCCGCCGAAGGGGAGCTGCGCTCGGTCCTTGACCGCCTCGGTCAGTACGAGGCGCTGGCCGCCGACGCGATCCTGACCGACCAGGCAGCGGGCGGCGCCGCCGGCGCGGCGGGCCGGGCGCCCGCGGCCTCGCTGGCCTACTACCAGCAGGCGACCGACCTGATGCGGACCGGGATCCTGCCCCAGGTCAACGCGCTGACCAACGTCAGCGCGTCCGAGTTGGACACGGGTTACCAGTCAGGGCGCTCGGCCTCGGCGACGGGGATTGTCATTGTCGCCGTCACCGGAGTGCTGCTGCTCGCCGTGCTCGTGCTCACGCAGCTGTACCTATTCAGACGGTTCAGGCGGCTAGTGAATCCCGCGCTCGCGGCCGCCACGCTGATCGCGATCGTTCTGGTGGCGGTGACGGCGGCCGGACTGAGCGGCGAGTCGGATCACCTGAAGGTGGCTAAGCAGGACGCGTTCGACTCCATCATCGCGCTCACCCAGGCCCGGGCGGTGAGCTACGACGCCAACGCGGACGAAAGCAGGTACCTCGTCGACCCGCTCCGGGCCGGGCAGTACCAGCAGTCGTTCCTCACCAAATCGCAGGAGCTCGCGGACGTGGGGAACGTCGGCATCTTCCAGTACGACGCGGCGCTCGCCGCCGATATCCGCGCCTACGACGCCAACAATTCGGACGTGAGGTTCGGCGGGTACCTGGGCGCGGAGTTCCGGAACATCACGTTCACCGGCGAGCGCGCCGCCGCGGCGCGCACGCTGCTCGCCTATCAGGTCTATGAGCGGGACGACCGGGCGCTGCGCGCGCTGGCGAAGAAGAACCTGACGGCCGCGGTCGCGTTCGACATCGGGACCGCTCGGGGCCAGTCCGACTGGGCGTTCAACCAGTACGACGCCGCGCTGTCATCGGTCATCGCGATCAACTCGGACGCCTTCACCTCAGCCGTCGCAGCGGGCGAGGGCGGCGCCGCCGACTCCGACATCGCGATCTACGTCGCGGGGGCTGCCCTGCTGGCCGGGCTGGTGCTGGTCGGGGTCCGCCCGCGACTGGCGGAGTATCACTGATCCGCGCCTGGGGTGCGCCTGGGGTGGTCGCAGCACCCCAAGGGCGGGGGGCTAACCCCCGATGAGTTTCGGGTGCCAGCACCGTCGAATTCCTTGCATCCCGATATCTACCGTTGAGGTAGCTGGGAACGGCAAGGGGGGTGGTTCAGATGACGGCGGCGGTGCTGCGAGAGCAGGCGAAGTCGGCGCGTGTCACGGGCGTCGCGGGGGCGCTGGTGGTCGCGATCGCCTTCGCGATGATGATCCTGGCCGCTCCCGCCCATTCGCGTCAGCGCCCGCCGGTCCCGGCTGGCGTGGTCTCCGCGCGTACGGTCGCGGAGTTCACCCAGACGCTTCCGCCCGCGACCGGCCCGGGTGCTCGTCCGTTACAGGGATCGCCTGCGGCCTGCTTCTTGCTGTTATCACAATACTCAGCGTTAGCCTCTGATGACTGTATGTCTTAGGGCAAATGAGGTACCGAAAACTGACCGATTTGTCCGATACGAAGGGCGCGCTTTTGCCCTATGACATGTCATGTATCTCGGATGGTGAGACCGGCGCTGGGGGCGGCGGGCCGCGGTGGCTTAGCGGGTCGTGATCGTGAGGGCGGTCCAGGCGCCTAGGTGGATCCGGTCACCGTCGTGTAGCGGTATGGCTGTGCCTTGCGGGACCTCTGTGCCGTTGAGGAGGGTTCCGTTCTCCGACCCGGGGTCAACGAGGGACCAGGTGCCGTCCTCGGCCGGGACGAGGACCGCGTGCAGCCTGGACACACCCGGGTCGGCCGGCGGGCCGGTTAGGTCGATCTCTGGCTCAATGCCGCGGGAGACGCTGCGGCGGCCGATACGAACCTCGGTGCCCGACAGCCGGAAGCGGCGTTCGGGACAGTAGGCCGGGAAGGTGATCGTCGCCGCGTCAGGACCGCCGGCGGCCAGCACGGTCTCGTAGTAGTCGCGGTCCGCCATGACCACCGCGGACCAGAGACTCGTGACAGGTGTGGCTGACGAGGGTGGGGCT
>Ga0210390_10003630_pt1 | contig 13197 bp, 10 predicted proteins | sample IncBWH11OmetaG_FD_161050 | JGI IMG/M metagenome (GOLD analysis project Ga0210390, IMG submission 161050) | Forest soil microbial communities from Barre Woods Harvard Forest LTER site, Petersham, Massachusetts, United States - Inc-BW-H-11-O ...
GCTTCAAGAACGACAAGTGGGAAGGGGTCGTCCCAACGCGAGAGCACACAGACAACGTCGTGTGCACGGAGGAGGGTGGTCACTTGATCGCGGGGTACGTGGGGGGTGTGTACGGCACCGGCTGCCAAGAGTTCTGAAACGAACTGGTCCGCCCATGGATCCTTCGGCAGACCGGGAGTCGCCGAGAACCATGGACTGCCCACCACGTCTAGTTGGATCTCGACGCCCGTCCCTGCCAGTAGGCGCACGGCGGCCAAGGCGATGTCGGCTCCCTTGTTGATGTCCAAGCGTCCCAAACAAAGCACTCCCAACGGCTTCGAGGGTGCATCGAACCCAGGGCGCGGGTGGAACGCCACCGCGTTGACACCGTTGTGGATCGTCACGAGCTCCGTCCGGTCGATCCCCAACAGAGTGGCGGCCCGGCCTGCCAGAAAGTCGCTCACCGTTACGACCAGGTCGGCACTGTCGGCGACCCGGCGCCGACGAGGCAGATTGTGCGGCTCGTTGTGAAGCCACAGGACGACGGTGGCTTGCGGTGCCCAACGCCTGAGATAGCGGACGACGAACGCATCGTTGTGTACCACGATGACGTCGGGGGTCGTCGGGGAGCGACGCAGCCGCCAGCGCAGAGCCCCCAGATAGCTGGTGTATGCCGGCCAAGGCCATCCGAACGCGCGGTTCAATCCGGACTCGATCTTCCAACGCACTCTGGTGTACACAGAGACCGGCCAGGGCACTCGGCCCAGTGAAGCGAAGCCGGCGCCGGTCTCGTGCAACGCTGAACCATCGACCCGGGCAGCAACCGTCACCTCGTGACCGAGCTTGATCAGCTCCGTCGACAACTCCGCCACCACGGTGGCCACGGCTCCCCCGGTTTCGGGTGAATAAAGCTCCCTAGGTGTACAAAGCTGCCAAATATTCACGCGGTCGGTGGTTCCCCCGAAGACACTGGCGCGACGCGGGTCGGCCCCGACGACCGACCTGAGGGTCCCCACACGGGGGGCAAGATTAGTCCCGGGCCATCCGACTGAGGTGCGTCCGTCGTCTTTGGCACAGCACGCGTGCAGCATCGGAACGGCCCACGATCAGTGGCCAAATGGCGGCGCACGCTTCTCGGGGCGGGATGAGCCTGGCGTAACATCGTCCGAATGGAGGAGAGGCTCGAACGGATCACCACGGCCATCCGTAGCGCCCTGCACGAAGGCCAGACGAATTGGAGCATTCAATTCTTGACGGCAAAGGACCCACGGTTCACCCAGGCGTGGGACGTCGCAAAACAGATCCCGGGTTGGTTCGAGGAGGTCAACGCGGTCTCCCAGTTCCTGGTCATCGCCGATCTTCGACCGCGGTGCATCGTCGAGATCGGCTCCTATCTGGGTCGGAGTACCGTGTTTTTCGCGAAGACCCTCGAGGTTCTCGGGATCGACGGCATGGTCACCGCGATAGATCCGCATACGGGCGACCGGCAACACCTGGAAAATCTCGGCATATCGGAGCTGCCCAGCCTCGAGATGTTCCGAAGCCACCTGCGCGCCACCGGCTTGCAGGACCGCGTGCAGGCCATCGTTGCGTCATCGCATGACGCAGTCGCCGATTGGAAAGATCCGATCGACTACTTGTTCATCGACGGCTGGCACAGCTACGAGGCGGTCGTTCAAGACGGACATGACTGGGTCCCGCGTCTCGACGATCGGGGTGTCGTGTTGTTCGACGACGCGACACGGATATCGGATGTACGCCGCGGAGTCGATGAATTGGTCGCCGACCATACGATCTGCCTTTACGGTGATGCCTTTGGCCAGGCATTCGCCGGGCGTCGACCCGACATCCCTCCCTCGGTTCGCACCGTTCTCCGTTCGTTCCGGCCACTGACCCGGCACATCCCGGGTCATCGCACCACTCGCTAGCACCAAAGTGCCGGGGCTCTCATCCGACGTCGACGCCCGCCCCGCACTTACTACGTGACACCTAACCGGTCGACGCGCCGGCAGCCTCGGTTATCACCTCGTCAACGGCACGGATGGTCCGGCTGAACCGCATGTGCTCCAGCACCCAGGCTCTCGACCTAGCCCCGAGATCTGGGGCCGTGCGCCGCCAGGTGACATATTTCTTTATGGCCTCCGCCAGGCGGACAGGGTCGCCCGGGGGCACCAACTGCTCGGGAAAGCCCCGCATGGTCGCGCCGAGTCCACCGATCTCGGAGGCGACGACCGGGGTTTCGCACGCCATCGACTCGCTGATTACCAGGCCCTGTGTCTCCAAAAATATGCTCGGCAGAACGGAGATGTCGGCCGCCGCCATGAGTGCAGGAACGTCCGACCGGGGCCCGAGGAAGGAGACCCGGTGCCCTTGCGCCAGGGATTGCAACTCTCGAAGATACGAAGTGGATCTGGTGGCGCCGCACAAAACCAGATGCACGCTTGCATCGAGGCGGCCGCATGCGTCGACCAGGAAGTGGGGCCCCTTGATCCGTTCCAATCGTCCGGCAAATATCACCATTGACTCCTCCTCCCCCACCTCGACGCCGGCTCGCACGGCCATACGCTCTTCACGGGGCAGAGGGACGAAACGATCGACATCGATGCCAGTGGGAATTACCGACACTCGAGCGGGATCCAATCCGGCCCGTGAGATCCAACGGTCGGCGGTGTCCTGAGACGGGGCGATGGCGGCCGAGGCGCGGCGCATCAACGCGTTGAGCCAGGACGGCTGCCGAATGGGGGGCGGAAGGTGCAGGTGCACGGCTACGCGAGCGCCGGTGCGCGCTCCCACGGCCAAGGCGATCGGTACGTCCCCAGCGTTGTGCACATAGATAACTGACGGAGAGGAACGCATGCCCTTGAGCACCCCCCCAAGCGTGCTGATGCTCGACCGGAGCGGTGATGCATGGCTCGGGAGGCTCGCTCCGATCTGCGTGGTCGTCGCCGCAAGCTCCTTCCAGGCCGGCCAGAAGTCCCCCCGGGAGACATAGAGAAGATGGACCTCCCAGCCCAGCTCGACGAGGCCTCGGAAGATGGCGAGTTGTCCGGCTTCCGTGCCTCCGATCGACCCGAGGTGGTCGGCAATGGTCAGTACCCGCTTGCGCCTCTCCGGGCTGCGCTTCATCTGGTGTTCGGAGCCCGTCGCACCGAATCGCACTTCGTAGCTGATCGACGGGAAACGAGAGAACCTCCCCCGTTGACCCCGGTGATGCTGGGACTTGGAGCATGATCTCTACCGTGTCCGTCATCGACCGCGCTGGCGCTGCTGACGCGTACTGCCCGCGTCGAGCCATGGTTCACTGCCATAATTGAGCAGGAGACTACTCGGGCCCAACAACTCGCCTCTCTGCATGCGTGCACCGCTCCGGGAGACCCGTGGGGGTGTGGGGTACCCTGCGTCCGATGACCGCAACGTACCCGGCGGGCGATCCGAGCCAATTCAATATCTGCGATGCGCTCAGGCGACGCCCTCCCAGGACGGCGGCGAAGCGCCGATGAGCGACACGCCGGGAAGGCACTCCAGACCCCTACTTCTGGCCGGGATTCCCCGGTCGGGGACGACATGGACCATGCAGGTGCTCGGAGCCGACCCGAACCTCGACCCTCTCTTGGAGCCCGACAATGAAGGAACGTCGGCGCCGGCAATCTGGGGCAAGAAAGCAGTGGGAAGGTTTCCGGCCCTGCAGCCAGGCGACCATGACCAGCGCTACCGCGGGCTCTGGTCATGGATATTCGAAGGCGCACCCAGGAGCCTTCGACTGCGCCTCGCGGGCCAGATACTCCGGCCCGTACAGCCACCGGGCCGGACTCGATTCCTCCAGGGCCGACGGGTGCCGCTCATGACGATCGCGGGAGCGATCGCGAGCCATCCGGGCAGCGGCAGATCATCGGAATCCCGGCACCAGCGGTTGCTGGTCAAGAGTGTCCATGCCCCGCTGGCGCTCGAGTGGCTCGCCGAAGAGTTCGAGATTGACGTCCTGGTGCTCTTGCGGCATCCGGGAAACATCCTCTCGAGTTGGCTGGCTCTGAATCTGAACGAGCAATTCATCCGCCTTGAAGCGAACCCAGCGGTGCGCACCCGACTCCTCGACCGCTGGGGCGTCGCACCCCCCGGCCCTGATCCTCTCGAGCGCATGATTTTCTCGATCGGAGTCTTGAGCACCGCACTCGAGGAAGCTGCGTCACGAAATCCCCGCTGGCTCATACGAACCCACGAGCAGTTGTGCAGCGATCCCGCCCAAGAGTTCAAGAATCTCTATGCCGACCTCGGGTTGACATGGAGCGAAACGGTAGAGCGGTTCTTGGTCGGAAACGACCGTCCCGGTGAAGGATTCCTCACCCAGCGCGTGGCTGCTGAACTACCAGACAACTGGAAGCGGCGATTGACGTCCCACCAAGTCGACGTGATGCAACGCGTCCTCTCTCAGTTCCCTCTCAGAACCTGGACATCAAAGGACTTCCACGCCACCGGGGCATAGGAGTCGATTCGCCCAGCGTCCTGTTCGACCTTGACACCAAAAAGATCACCGACCCCAACGAGCTTGCCGTCCTGCGACGGCGAGAGACAGGATTGCTTGTGACTCAGAGTCGTCTATGGCATTCTGCGATCGGTGAGGTGTAGAGAAACTCAATGAGTGTCCTACGGCGCGGGTTTTTAGCCCTGCCGCCCAATGTCCGCCTCGCTGCACTCCACGGCTTGGGCCGCTACGCCCCATGGGAGGAGCGCTTCGATTTCACGCCACCGGTGCCTGGTCCTGGAGAGGTGGTAGGTCCTCCAGACTTTGTCGGCATCGGAGTGCAAAAGGCGGGAACAACGTGGTGGTACACACAGATGCTCAGCCACCCCGACGTCTCTTCCCGCGACGACATCCACAAGGAGCGACACTTTTTTGACCGGTTCGGCTCTCGAACCTTCACCACTTCAGATATCTCGGACTATCACGGTTGGTTCCCACGCAGGCCCGGGGCTCGAGCCGGGGAGTGGACGCCTGATTACTTCAGTTGCGCCTGGGTCCCACCCCTCCTCTGCCGCGCCGCGCCGGAAACGCGTCTGCTGCTCTTGCTGCGCGATCCGGTGGATCGATTCTTTTCAGGACTGGCGCACCAAAAGCGCGCGGGTCTCCGTTGCGACGGCGCCGCGATCGCCGATGCATTCGAGCGAGGCATGTACCACCGTTCCCTGACCCGTTGGCAGGAGCATTTTGCGGCGGATCAGATCTTGGTGCTCCAGCTCGAACGGTGCGTCGCCGATACGGACGGCCAACTCGCCAGAACCTTCGAGTTTCTCGGACTCAGCAAGTACGCCGTCGCCTCATCCGAAGGTGCCGCTCGCTCGCAGCAATCTTCCGCCCGGCGGGAACACAATGAAGAAGTGCGGGACCGACTTGTGGATCTCTATGCTGCTGACGTCACGGCTCTGGCGGCCCAGCTGCCGGACATCGATCTGTCACTGTGGCCGAGCTTTGCTCACTTGGCCGGTGATGGAGCTCCGTCCGATTCTGTCCCCGGGTCGATCTCACCCACTCGCCGCCGGTAGCGGGGGTTTTCGCCCAGTCGACCTCGTATTCCGTCCCAGACTCCGTGAGCGATCGCCGCCCGTTCGGCACCACTTCGAGCCTGCTGAAACTTTCGAGCTGAATAGGCCAGGTGCCAGACGTGCCAGCTCGGATGCCCATGCCGTCGAGCGATCTCGAAGGAGTTCCGGGCGTGGTAATAGGCCCGCCAGGCTTCGTCGACATCGACAGGACGCCGGGAACGAAGGGCTTCCTCTCGGCCAATCGATGTTTGTTGGGCGGCCACCCGGCGAGCCGCCACGCCGTCAACCAGCACTTCGTAGCCCGCCTGGGAGACACGACGGTAGTAGTCGAAGTCCTCGAGGCCGAAATACCAGTCAGTGTCGGGAAATACGCCGGCTTCGAACACCGAGCGTGAGACGACGGTCGCGCCCCACGAACCCACGTCGGCTGCAGCCAGGTCCTGGGGCGTGCCCTCTGGTGGCACGATATTGACGGTATGTGCCCCCCGGTGGGTGAAATTCCGCCCGAAGGCCACGACTGCGCCGACGTTGTGGGCGCCCCGGGTATTTATGCGATCAATGAGGTCTTCGAGCCGGGGAGCCGGAAGTGGGAGGAGGCCGATGTCGTCCTCGCAGAGGTAGGCCCAACGTGTTGCGGTGTCAGAAAATGCCTCAACCATCCCGGCTTTGAAACCTCCTGCCGGACCGACGTTCTCGGGCAGGCGCAACATCCGGACTCGCGACTCCAGCACGGGATCGTCGAGACCACCCACTCCGTTCACCACCACGACGACACGGTCGGCAGCGAGGCCTTCCACCTCGAGGAGCGACCTCGTGAGATCGCCGGCCAAGGTGGGCCGCATGTGCGTCAGGATGACCGCGGTGACCGATCCGAGGTCCGACGACGTTCCACCGTCGGCTGCATAGGCCGTCTCTGGAGATTCACTCATGATGCCAACATGATCGTTCGCTCGAGCGCAACGAAGAGGGTGATCGACTCTCCTCGTCATCGCACGATGCCGGTCCGGTGTTCAGTCGACCCGCCAATCGGCCTTCACATAGATCGGCGTAAGGATCATGACCCCGTCTGGCGGACGAAACTGATCGGGCCCGAACGCCTCGAACGAGACCACTGGATTCCACGGCATGTATTGGCTGGACTTAGCCCCTACCATGGCCGCCCAGATCGAATAGCGCCCTCGCGGGAGAGGAATGTGGTTGAGGACGCAACGGATCTGGAAATCCCCGGCGGGAAGGATGCCGTGGTGGTACACGACAAACATGGGGAAGGCGGTCCCCTGCGAGACTCCGATGAAGAAATTCCCTTCGAGGGATTCAGGGGCACGGATGGTCAGGCAGACCTCCACATCGCACTCGGAGCGGATCTGGCCACCATCGGTCGCGTTGACCTCCGCCTTCAAGATCTGCAGGTCCCCCTCATTTGAGGTCACGAGCATCGCGTTCTGTTCAACGGCGGTGCGATACATCCGCACCACCTCCTTGGTAGGCCCTTGCGCCTGGATGACGGCGTCGGCCAACCACACCGCCCGATCGCAGGACGCTTCGACCGAGGCGAGATCATGGGACACGTAGATAAGCGTGGTGCCCTGCCGCACGATTTCTCCGATGCGCTGAAGACACTTCTGCTGAAAATTGGCATCTCCGACGGCCAGCACCTCGTCCACAAGAAGCACATCTGGCTCCAGGAACGCTGCGACCGAGAAACCGAGGCGCATCTGCATCCCGACAGAAAAGAATTTCACCTGGCGGTTGATGGCATTTGCGAGATCGGCGAACTCGACGATGTCATCAAATTTCGCCCGAATGGCCTGCCGGCTCATCCCGAGGACCGTGCCGTACAAGTAGACGTTCTCGCGCCCCGTCAGGTCCGGGTGGAGTCCGCTGGTGATGCTGAGCAGCGCGCCGATCCGACCAGCCACGGTGCAACGGCCGGCGGTCTGGTAGGTGACCTGACTGATGACCTTGAGCAGGGTCGTCTTGCCGGAGCCGTTCACGCCGATCAAGGCGGTAGAGGACCCCGGCTCGACGTCGATGTTGATGTCCTTCAGGACCCACCGGTAGGAGCGGCGTCCAGCCCCCATCGACCGCCGGAGGCGCTTCAATTGGTCGTAGAAGAGTGGGGCGGTCTGGTCGGCCCGAAACCTCTTCCAGACGTGCTCGACCTGGATCGTCCCGTCAGGCAATGTCGGCAAAATGCACCTCCAGCCGCTTGAAGAGCCGATAGCCGACGGTGAGATAGAAGAGCGTCCCAAGAACCGCGATCCCGATCAACGACCAGTCCGGCTCCAACCCGAGCAGCATGGTTCGTCGCACGTTGTCGATCACCGGACCCAATGGGTTGAAGAAGCAGTAGAGCGGCAGGACGAACTTCGGAAGCTCCGGGCCTGACAACTTCGATAACGGCCAGATCACGGGATTCACGAACAGCCCGAGGGAGAGGATGACCGGAAGGACCTGCACGAGGTCCCGCATCTGGATGATCAGGGCTGACACGGCCAAGGTGAGACCGGCTGCAAACGCGACTTCAATCACCATGAACAACGGGGCCCACAGCGTGGTGATTGCCGGTGCGCGCCCAAAGATCACGAACAAGATGGCCAACGGAATCCACGACAGGACCGTGTTGATCCCAGTGACGCCCATGACCTCCAAAGGAAAGCACTCGCGTGGAAACTGCGTCTTGGCGAGCAGGGCCTTGTTGGTCAGCAATGCGTTCCCGCCTGTGCCCAACGCAGAGGAGAAAAAGGACCAACACAAGATGCCGACGAACGCGAAGAGGGCGAACGGAATCCCTTCGGTCCCAAATGTCTTTGCCCGGGAGAAAACGATGATCATGATGATCAACGTGAGCACCGGGCTCAACAATGCCCACATGATCCCCAGGGTCGCCTGCTTGTACTGCGCCCGGAAATCGCGCTCGGCTAGCGTGAAGATGATCTCCCGATGCGCCCACAGTCTCTTTGCCGACGTAAAAACGCCGGCCTTGTGGTGGTAAAACGACTCAGGTGGTGGCTCGGCCGGGATGGCCGACACATCGGTAACTTGGAGCAAATCCTGGCCCGGCGGACCAGATTCAACCGTCGACGACACATCCCCCTCCGGGCGCGGCCCCGGGGGCCGATTGTTGGCGTGAATCGCCCGAAAATGTTACCGCGTGTCCCAGGCGGGATCGATCGCAGCCCACCAGGACTAGCATTTGGCCGTGTCCGCCCGGGGGGAGTTCGGTGCACGCTCTGTGGAGGCCCGTCCCCGGGTGCTGCTGGTCATCAAGTGCATGGGCTACGGGGGGGCCGAACGCCTCCTCGTTGACCTCCTGGCGGCCCGAGACCGAGACGCCTTCGACTACGAGTTCGCCTATGTGCTGGCCTCTGAGAACGCCCTGGTGCCCGCGATCCAAGCCAGCGGCGTGACGGTGCATTGTCTGGGCGCTCGACACAACGGCGACCTCCGCTGGACCCTCCGCCTCCGTCGACTACTGGTCGATGGTCACTTCGATATCGTCCACTTCCATCTGCCCTATGCGGCGGCGTTGGGCCGGCTGGTGGCGCGGTCACTCCCACGACGCCAACGCCCGGTGCTCATGTACACGGAACACAGTCTTTGGCACAAGACTGTGACACCAGTCCGGATGCTCAATCGCGCGACTATCGGGCTCGACAAGGCGTTGGTGGCGGTGTCCCCTGCCGCCCATGATGCCCTGCCCGCATCCTTGCGAACCCACGCCACGGTCGTGATACATGGAGTCAACCTCGCCCACTCCGATGCGCTGATTTCCCAAGACGAGGAGATTCGGGCCGAAGTGCGGTCCGAACTCGGAGTATCAGCCGAGGAAATTTTGGTGATCGCCGTCGCCAACCTCCGGGTGGAGAAGGGCTACGACGTTCTCCTCGAGACCGCTCGAATCCTTGTCGATCAGGATCTCCCGATCCGCATGGCGGCGGTGGGAAGAGGACCTCTCAAAGTCGAATTGAACGAGCGGCATCGTGCTCTTGGTCTAGGAGATCGGTTCACGTTTCTCGGCCAGCGTGACGACGTCCTGCGGCTCATGACCGGAGCCGATGTCTTCGTTTTGGCCTCTCACCATGAAGGCCTCCCCGTCGCGCTCATGGAAGCCATGAGCGTTGGTCTCCCCGTCGTCGCCACCGCCGTCGGTGGCGTCCCCCAATTCGTCGCTGACTCCGAAGAAGGACTACTGGTCGCCCCGGGGCGTCCCGACCTTCTCGCTGACGCTCTCATCCGTATCTGCTCCGATGCGGAGCTGCGTCGATCCCTTGGGACAGGCGCAAAACGAAAGAGCGCTGTATTCGACGTGCGGTCAGCGAGCGCCAAGATCGAAGATATTTATCGACGGCTCGTCGAATCCCCACGATGACAGTTGTGCATGGACGCCGGTGAGCGGGGATCCCTTAGTTCTTCATGTCATCCCCACGCCTGCGGCCCGGGGGGCGCAACGTGAGGCTCGAGCACTGGCGGACAGCCTCGACACCCCCGACGGCCGTCGCCATCGGGTATTGACACTCTTTGAACGCCCGCCCGAGGTGCCTTCTGATTTCTCCCTTGGCGCCCGCGGGGGAACCGAATTCACAAAGGGCTTCGATCCTCGCCTCGTAATTCCTCTTCGCGCCGAGCTTTCCCGCCTCGAACCTGCGGTCGTCATCTCACACGGGAGCGACCCAATGAAATACCTGGTCACAGCCATGATTGGGCGTCGGTATCCGCTCGTCTTCTACGCCATCGGCACCTATGCAGGGCGAACCGACAGGCACGGGCAACTCTTGCTGTGGCGAACGCTTGCACGCCGCGCCGACCGAGTCGTCGCGTGTGGTGAGGAGGTGAGGGATGAGTGCACGAGCCTCCTCGGAGTCCCTGCTGCAAATGTGTTCCTGACTGCCAACGGCAGAGACCCAACGAAGTTCCATCCTCCTGAGCACAGATCCGTCTCCCGCATTCCCACAGTTGTGTTTGTGGGTGCCCTCACCCCCGGCAAACGTCCGGACCGCTTCATCGAGCTCGTTGCCAATCTTCGATCTCGAGGGATCCAGCTGCGAGCACAAGTCATCGGGGCAGGTCCGATGGACGATGCACTGGTTGCTCCAGCAAAGCAGTTCGACGTTGAACTCATGGGCCCTCGCTCCGATGTACCCGCCCTCCTCCGTCAATCCGATCTCCTGGTCTTTCCAAGCCTCCCCGCCGGCGAGGGAATGCCGGGTGTCCTCATCGAGGCTGGGTTGTCCGGTGTGCCGGTCGTGACGACCGCAGTGCCGGGTGTCGGCTCGATCGTGGCGGACGGAGAAACTGGGGTCGTCGTCGCTGTGGATGATCTGTCCGGCTTGACCGATGCGGCCGCTCGACTTCTCCGCGACGTCCCGACGCGTGTAGCCATGGGTGTCGCCGCACGGGCGCGCTGCGTGGACCGCTTCAGTCTGTCGGTGGTAGGGGACCGGTGGTTGGAGATTCTGGATCCGTTGGTGGATCCTCGGGCGGCGCGGGGCCGGCGCTAGCCGGGAAGGGTTGTCTGAGCGGCAGGCTGGTCGGGCGGAACATTCTCGGCCTTGGACCCGAAGGTAGACCGACCAACGCCGGCGTCAGGGTCGCAGGCTCGCCCGCGCGCAGTCTCCTGAGCCGTTCGCTTCGACGTAGCTCCCAGTCGTACCGGGGCTCCTCCCCCTTGGGTGAAAGTGGAATCGACAGGATCACCAAGAGAAGTGGGAAGAGCAGGGTCCGCTCCCTCGTAATGAGGCCCAAGTTACCGAGCGCCGCGAACGTGTAGATGAATCCCAAGGAATAAATAAGGGAGAGCAATACGTAGGGTCGCGCAAACGAAGCCCGGATCACGATTCGCAACTGGCGCCAGGAAGACAGAATGACGCAAAGGATCACAAAGTTTTCGATCGAGGCCAGCCGTTCCCCGTTACCATGCGCGTTGTAGCCCAGAGGGTCCAACAGCACAGTGTAGATATCGTGAAAAAACCCCTTTGGACCCGGCGAATAGTTCACGTTGCTGCTGCCGAACCCAGCCGTAGAACCCTTGTCGGTCTTTGAGATTTGTTGCAACGAGAATGACCCTCCAGAGGTGCGAAGAAAGTGAAGGGTGAAATAGACAGACAACGCCAACAACCCCAAGAGAACGGCTATGGCGCCAACGCGCCTCACTCCGCCCAATGTTCGGCGAGGTCCCGCAGGGAGGACCATCATTGCGATGCAGAAACCAGCCAGGAGTAAGAGAAGTTCATTAGGCCGGACTGCCCCACCGATCGCGCAGCCGAGAAGGACCATAATGAATCCCCCACGTCGTCGGGCGAGTATCTTGGCCGCGCCGTAGGCGGCCAGGCCGCACGAGAGGGTCATGATTGCTTCCTTGCTCACATCGGCTGTCCAAAATATGAGCGATGGCAGGAAGAACAACAGAATTGCGTAACGACGATGGCTGGCGCCAGCGAAGGTCAGGCTGAAGGCGCGATAAAAGAAGAGGAGCCCGAGCCAAGCGCAGAAACTGAAGATGAGGAACGCTCCGACCTGATTGACGCCAATGATGGCAAACACGGACGCCGTGATCGCAGTCACCATTCCACTGCCAACCAACCGCTTACCAGGAACGGAGAAGTCGAAGTGCCGGTAGCTCGAAGCGAGGACTGACCCTACGTTGTCGTACCGAAGCCAGTCGGCAATGCCGTTGTAAAAGTGATCAACGACCCAGATCTGCAGGGGTGCGGCGAACAAGTGCAGCAAGAGACTGGCTGTGAGTACCCGGATCAACCAAGGATTGTTCTCCGCATGTGAAACCCGAAGAATGATCGGCCGACCAATCCCGAAAAGAATTCCGGCGATTGCAATCCCTTCGATGGGGTTGGATGGTAGGGAGACACCCAGGATGGGCATTTTCAGTTACGCACCTAAGGAGATATGGCTGCCCGGTTGTCCGATGGACGAGAACCCTGAGAGCGCGGCTTCTCCGCTCTCTCAGGGTCTGAAAATATCGGCATTTTCAGTGCGATGCTCGACTAGGGGCCTCGGCGGCGGGTTGGAAATCTGCTGGCAGATCACAACGGAGGCCTGCCGGTTAGCTTGAGACCGACCAGGTCTTGAACTTACGGACTGGCGTTCTTACCCTTTCCATTCCCGCTGCCATTGCCGTTCTTGAGCTCGAGGGTCGCGGGTTCGCGGTCGGCGGCGACAGCCACCTTTTCCTTCCCGTTGCCGTTGCCGTTGGCTTGACCATGGCCGTTCCCGTTCCCGTTCCCGTTGCCATGGCCGTTGCCGTTCCCATGGGCGTCAGCGTGGCCATTGCCGTTCTTGAGCTCTAGGGTCGCGGGTTCGCGGTCAGCGGCGACAGCCACCAATTGGTTCCCGTTGCCATGGCCGTTCCCGCTCCCGTTGGCATGGCCGTTCCCGTTGCCATTGCCGTTCGCGTGGCCGTTCCCGTTCCCATGGCCGTTCGCGTGGCCATTGCCGTTGTTGAGTTCGAGGGTCGCGGGTTCGCGGTCGGCGGCGACAGCCACCAATTCCTTCCCGTTCCCGTTCCCGTTCCCGTTCCCATGGCCGTTCGCGTGGCCGTTCCCGTTCCCATGGCCGTTCGCGTGGCCATTGCCGTTCTTGAGTTCGAGGGTCGCGGGTTCGCGGTCGGCGGCGACAGCCGCCAATTCCTTCCCATTTCCGTTCCCGTTCCCATGGCCGTTCCCG
>Ga0210390_10003633_pt1 | contig 13193 bp, 9 predicted proteins | sample IncBWH11OmetaG_FD_161050 | JGI IMG/M metagenome (GOLD analysis project Ga0210390, IMG submission 161050) | Forest soil microbial communities from Barre Woods Harvard Forest LTER site, Petersham, Massachusetts, United States - Inc-BW-H-11-O ...
GACGATCAGCAGGACGGTGGCCCGTCGAGACGTAAACGGTTTGGAGATAGCTCGCTTCATAGGGATCTTCACCGTCCGGGTCACTGGGACATGTTGGTAACGGTGCTGTTGATCGTTTGCTGCGAGATCGGTTGGGGCGCCGCCGAGCTTGTGATCGCAACGACGTGTCGATAGCTGCGGGACGCCTGGTCCTGGCTGGCCTGCGTCCGGGCGTTGTACGGATCGTTTTTCCCGACGCTGATTGTGATTTCGACGGCTTGCGGCAGGCTCTGCAAGGTCGCGCCGCTCCAACTCGTCTGCCAGGTGGTGCCGTCAAAGTAGCGAAAGCCGATCGACTCGATCTCCGGTGCGACGACGCGGGCGCGCAGTGACGACGTCGACCCAGTTTCAATCGCGTAGCCGATCGCGGTCCGCTCGCCTTCCACACGCGCCAGTCCCGCGGTGATCTCTTTGCCATCGGGCGTCATCTGTCCGGAACCGCCGGCCGCCAAAATGGGAGACTGGGGGCCGCCCAACACAAAGTACGCGACCACCTTCATGTCGCCGTGCACGCCCGCGATTTGCGAGGGACCGGCGTTTGAGGTCTGCGAAGCCGACTGTGCTCCCGTCTGTTGCTGGGCGGCCAGCGGGAGGGGATGCGGCGTCAGCGTGTTGAGGACCAGCGAATTAGCATCGCCATAGAGCCCGAACACGCTTCGCGAGTAGACGTATTGAAGCGGATCGGTGCCCTGAGCGCTTTGCGTGCTGGACGAACTGGAGCTCGAGCTGGAACTACTGCCGGAGCTGGAACCGCTCTTAGAGCCGGAGCTGCTGCTGCCAGAACTGCTGCTGCCAGAACTGGAGCCCGCGGTCGTTGTGGCGGTGGCGGCGATTGGCTGCGGGGGGACGACGTCGCGAAGATCGACTTCGAGCTTGGCAAAGACGGCCCGCACGAGCCGCGTTTCGCTCATATCGTCCGTGGCGGCCGTCGTCATCCGGCGGTACAAGTCGATCGCGGAGGCGATGCAAAGAATCAAAAGAGTGCTCAGCCCGACTGCCAGGATCACTTCGATCAACGTAAAGGCCGCGCGGCTGCGCCGACGGCCGGCGGGCCTGCGCCCTTCACGCATTGATTGGAGGGTCAGCTGCTTCACGGGGCGATTCTCACTGGCTGGCCTGCGATTGCTGCTGAGTCAGTCCCGACTGCAGGGCTTTCTGCTTGGCGGCTTGGATGGCACTGCTGACGAATGCTTGCTGGTCGCGGACGAGGCGAGTCATCGTGAACGATGCGTCGACCGCCTGCTGCGCCTGCCGGCATTGGACGGTCACCTCAACCTGATTAATCCCCGTATGCGCGCCGGGGCTCACATTGACGCTATACGTCCAGCCGTCGAGCCCCGGATCGCTAAACGACGACTCGCCTGACCCGCTGCTGGGAATTGCCCCGCCGACGACTTCGGCCATTTTCGTTTGGCAGAGCAGGACGGCCTGCGACTGCAATCGCGCCTGGAGGGCCGCCCGCGTGGCCGTCGAGAGAGCCTGCGACAATGCGGTGATCGCGCCGGCGAAAACGGCCATCGCGATGACCACTTCAAACAGGGTGAGGCCTTGGTGCTGTGAAAAGCCCCCGGCCCTTGCGATGCTGCGGTTTTTCGCTCGGCGCTTCATCAGCGAGCCTCCGTCTCGAGAGTCTTGACGAAGATCTCACCCGTGACTTCGCGGACGGTGATGCGATAACCGGACCCGCGCGTGTCGACGATCGCGAAGGTGGCGTCGGAGGCAGTGCCGTCGACATGAAAGTAAATTGGATCGGACCAGGTGGCCGACGCGTACTCTTGCGCGGTCGGCAGCTTTGCCATTCCGGCCTGCCAGCCCGGATCGCCCGAGGCGGGCAGCGGCGGCGAGTCCGGCGGCGGTGCGCTCGACGTGCTCACTTGAAACGAAAGCGTCTCCGGCAGCGTCCCTGCCACAAACATCCCCGGAGCCAGCGACGCCCCATCGGAACTCAGGGCCGTTCCCGGAGAACTCAGGACTTCGATGTCGATCGGCACGGCCACGTAGCGGCGGCCCCCCGGCTCGAACCGAAACTGATAGGTCGACGTAGCGTCGATCGCGTGCACGCGCGTGCCGGCAAGCGCCGCTTGCACCTGCTGCGTCCCATCCTTCAGATGATAATTGGCCAGCACTCCCATGACCGACGGCGCGACCGCCCCCGCGCAGATCATCAAAATGCCGATCACGAGCAACAGCTCGAGCAGGGTGAAGCCGACCCGCGAACGGCCGCGGCGACCGGGCGCGCACCGACCCGCGGCGGGCCAGCTTGCCGCGGATCGAATCTGCCCGGATCGCGCCCTAACCTGCATGAAATTGGCCCTGCCGCTGGCGTGCGACGTTTATTGTTCGCTCCAACTGTTGATGTCGTCGCCCGAGCCGTCTTCGTTCTGACGATTCGGTCCCGACGACCAGACGGCCGGCTTGTCGCCCTTGCCTTTGCTGGTCGGGTATTCGTAGTACAGCTGCTCGCCCCAGGCGTCCTTCGGCGTGGCGTCCATGTAGGCGCCGATCTTCTTGCCGTGATAGTCCGCGGCGCTCGTCAACGAGGTGAGCGCCTCGCGGCCGCCCGACGGATACTGCCCGTCGTGGTCGAGAGCGTACATGGTGAGAATCTGCTGCAGGGTCTTGACGTTGTTGCGGGTCTGCTGCTCATAGGCGGCCTGTTGGCGGCCCAAGAGAGCCGGCACGACGGCCGCGGCGATCACGCCCAGAATCGCGACGACCAGCAAAACTTCGATCAGGGTAAAGCCCGAACGCTTGGCTCGACGGAGACGGTGGCTACGCATGTTTCCAATCCTTTCGAATGGCACGGGTTGAGGGTTTGTTGGCAAAACCGGGGGGTTCGGTTTCAGTTTTGGGCTTTCAGAATTCACAAACAATGTCTTTGTTTTTTCAGCAACGTTTAGAACACCGTCGACGATTGCAGAATCGGCAGCAACAGCGCCACCACGACGAAGAGCACGATACCCGCCATCACGGTGAGCATGATCGGTTCGAGCATTCGCACGAACATGTCGAGCGTTCGGTTGGTCTGCCGCTCGAGCGTGTCGGCGACGTCGATCAGCACCTGTTCGAGGTTGTTGGCTTCTTCGCCGACGGCGATCATCTCCACGATTTCCGCGGGGAACTCACCGCACTGCGATAAAGGATCCGCCAGCGATTTACCGGTCGAGACGTTGTCGGCCGCATTGCTGATGGCCGCCGCCAGAACCTTGTTGCCCGTCGCGTCCTTGGCGATTCTCAGGCTTTCGAGAATCGGAACGCCGTTCTTCAAGAGCGTGCCCAGGATGCGGCAGAACCGCGAAATGGCAAAGTTGCGGAAAATCGGACCGGCGCCGACGATTCGCAGCCGGGCCTTGTCGAACCAGAGCCGACCCGCATCGGTCTGGGCAAGCCGCCACAAGTAGGCCCCAAGACCGCCCCCGACCAACAGCAGGATCAGTCCGTATTGCTGCAAGGTTTCGCTCAGCCACAAGAGCCACGTCGTGGCGGCGGGCAGGCTTCCTTTTTGTGACATTCGCTCGAAGATTGGCGTGAATTTGGGGACGAAGAAGGTCAACATCGCCGTGACGACGGCCGTCCCCATCACCACGAGGAACGCCGGGTAAACCATGGCGCCGACGACGCGGCTCTTGAGCATTTCCTGGTGGTCGGTGAAGTCGGCGATCCGCTTCAGCACGTCTTCGAGGAAGGCCCCTTCTTCGCCTGCGCGGACCATGCTCACCGCCAGGTCGTTGAAGACCTTGGGATGTTTGCGCATGGCTTCGCCGAGCCGCGTTCCTTCGGCGACGTCCTGCCGAACCACTTCCAGCACCGCTTTGAGCGACGACTGTCCGGCCTTGCGTTCAAGGAGCTCCAGGGACCGCAGCAGCGGAACGCCTGAGCGGAGCAAGTCCGACAACTGGCTGTACGCGATTGCCAGGTGCTTGGGGCGCACGCGGCGCGTGCGCACCTTGCGTTGGGCCACGGCCGCGGGCGCCAGGTGCAGCCGCAGGGGAAAGAGCGCCTTGCCCGCCAACTGGCTGAGCGCTTCCTGTTCGGTGCCAGCGGACAGGACTCCCGTGACCTGCTTGCCGCCGGCGGCCCGTGCTACGTATTGGAAATCGGACATGCTCGACCTGACTACCCAGACGCGGCTCGTGCGGCGTTTCGTGTCCGCCCTAATCTCTTTCCGACGATTCGCTCAACGCCCAGCGACTTCCGGCAAATTCCTTCTGGCGGCTCGGATCCGGTGATCCCCTTCCACCACGAAGCTCAGCGTACCTGGCGGCCGCGGGGATGGCCCCGGCTGAGATCCAGACCGGGCAAGGGATCGGCGGCCGCCCCGCGCCCTTCTGCCTGCTCAGCCGGTGCTAAAACGAGGTCCCCTTTGTGACTCGAAGGACTTCTTCGAGACTCGTCGTGCCCTGGCGGCACTTTTCGTAGCCGCTTTGACGCAGCGTCTTCAACCCTTTCTTGAGTCCGTACTGCAGGATGTCGCCCGAGGTGGCCCGCTCGACGCACATGTGTCGCACAGTCGAGTCCGTCATCAACAGCTCGTAAACGCCCGAACGCCCCATGTAGCCCGTCTCGCGACAGACGCGGCACCCCACGGGGCGAAACAGTTCTTCCGGCACCGGCTGGGGAAAATCGTGCGGTAAATCGTCGGCCGTGGGCCGATAGGCTTGTTTGCAACGCGAGCACAGCAACCGCACTAGGCGTTGGGCGAGCACGCCTTCGATCGTGCTGGCGACCAGGTACGGTTCGACGCCCATATCGACCAGTCGCGTAAAGGCGCCGCACGCGTCGTTGGTGTGCAGCGTGCTGAAGACCAGGTGCCCGGTCAGCGACGCCTGGATGGCGCTTTGCGCGGTCTCGCCGTCTCGGATTTCTCCGATCAGAATCACGTCGGGGTCGTGACGCAAAATGCTTCGCAGTCCCATGGCAAACGTCAGCCCGATCTTCGAGTGCACCTGGATTTGGCTGATGCCCACCGTGTGATATTCAACGGGATCCTCGACCGTAATGATCTTAACGGTCGGATCCTTAATGGCATTTAAAGCTCCGTAAAGCGTGGTCGTCTTGCCGCTACCGGTCGGGCCGGTGACCAGAATGATGCCGTGCGGCAGGGAGATCAGCTCGCTGAACGGCTTGAGCACGTCCTCGGGCATGCCCACGCCCCTCAAGTCGAACTTCATTCGCTCCTTGTCGAGCAACCGCAGCACCACTCCTTCGCCGTAGAGCATGGGGATGATCGACACACGGACGTCGATCTCGCGGCCGGAGACTTTGAGCTTGATGCGGCCGTCCTGCGGGAGACGCTTTTCGGCGATATTCAGCCGCGACATGATTTTCAGTCGCGTGACGATCGCCGCGTAAAACTGGTTGATCTCCTGCGGGACGGGTTGCACGCGGAGCATGCCGTCCAAGCGGAAGCGGACGGTCAGGCCGCTTTCCTGCGGCTCGATGTGCACGTCGCTCGCCTGCAGCTCGAGGGCTTCGACCAAGAGCTCATTGACGAGCCGAATGACCGAGGCCGACTGGGCGATTTCCGCCAGGTCGCCGGCCCCGTCCCCCTGGTCGGAGACGACTTCGATCCCTTCTTCCAGGCTGCGGGAGACGAGCTCGTTGATCGTGTCGCCGCCGACGCCCAGGTGCTCTTTGATCCGCTGCAGAACATCGTCGCGACGGGCGAGAACCGGGTCGAGCCGAAAGCCCGAGAGAGCGCTCAGCTCGTTGAGGGCCTCCAGGTTGAACGGGTCGTCGATGGCGACTTTGACTTTGCCGTTTGTTCGGCTGATCGGAAGCACAGCATGCCGGAAGACCGCCGACGTGGGAAACTTCGCCAGCAGGGTGCGATCGATCTCAATCGACTGAAGATCGACGAATTTGAGACCCAGGGCCTCTGCGAGAGCTTTGAGGGCGTCTTCTTCGGTGACGATCCCCTGCTCCACCAGCAGCTGATCGATACGCCGACCGTTCGCCTGCGGAACAGCGGCATCGAGCTGATCGCGCGTGACAAGTCCGCGTTTTACGAAAAGTTCGCCAATATCCACGGACAGTTGCCTCGCGGGAGGGAGCCACCCCGGTTTTAGAGAGCTAATCTCTCTAGGGAAGCGACAGGGCGGTTAACACTGAGAGCCGCGGGGAGCAGCTCCGAAGGTGTCAGGGTCGCTGCAATGGTCGTCTTGAAAAGGTACTTCCCAAGATCCTACGCTCGCTCAGACAGGCAAGCAAGGGTGACCTTCGTCTTCGGAACTAGAGACGCAGAAACACCTTCAGGTAGAATTCAGCGTTGCATAATGGATTTGGGCAATGCAATACTTTTATCTGTTCCATTGACCCAAAGAGGGGGTGAGATGAGTCGCCACGCTGTGCAAAAAGTTCTCGTGCTGGCCTTGTTGTTTGCGCTGGCCGCTCCTCCGATGACCGCTTTTGGGCAGCCGTATCCTGGCGGTGGTGGTGGCGGCGGACGGGGATTCGGCAGAGGAGGGCGAATGCGCCAGGATTGGAGCCGCATGTTCCCCAACGGCATCCCTCCCGTCCCCCCGGCCACTCCCGCGACGGAAGAACCGAAAAAAGACGAAAAGAAGGACGAGAAGAAAGACGCTCCCAAGGAGCCGACCGGCCCGCCTCCGGTGATTCGGCCGGCTGCGATGGATAATCCGGCTGTGCTGGAAACGCAGAAGATGCGGGTCGACGACAAGAAGCACGACGTCAGCTTCAACTTTCAGGAAGCCCCGTGGCCCTTCGTTCTCGACGAGGTGGCCCGTGTCTCGAACATGACCCTCGACTGGCAGACTCTGCCGGGCGATTCGCTGAACCTGCGTTCCAGCGGACGCTACCCGATCGCCCAGGCGCGCGACGTCGTCAACGCCCAGCTGTTGGCCCGCGGCTACTCGATGCTGGTCGACAACAAGTCCCAGTCGATCAACGTCGTCAATCTCGACAGTCTCACCACCGCGCTCGTTCCACGAGTCGCTCCCGAAGACCTGGAAAACTTGCCGCCCCACGACTTGGTGAAGGTCTCGTTCCATCTTGATTGGTTGCCGGCCGACAAGGCCGTCGACGAGTTCAAGCCGATGCTCTCGCCGAAGGGGAAACTCTTCCCCTTGAAGGCGACCAACCGGCTCGAGGCGATCGACGCGGTCGAGAACCTGCGCGAGATCTCCAAACTGCTCGACGAAGAACAGAACGGCAAAGGCGACCACGGTGTGAAGATCTTCGAGCTGCGCTATACCCGCGCGGCCGACGTCGTCGACCAGCTGCAAAGCTTCCTGAACTTGAAGAAGGACCAGCCTGCCGGTGCGGCGCCGCAGGGCGGGCAGCAATCGATGATGGCGATGGCCATGCAGATGCAGCAGCAACAACAGAACCAGCAACAGCAGGCCGCACAGGTGAGTGCGCAACCGAAGCCGGAAATTCGCCTCTTGGCGCTCCAGCGCAATAACAGCGTGCTGGTGAACGCTCCGCCCGACCAGATGGGTATCATCCGTTCGGCGATCTTCAACATCGACGTGCCGTCCGAACGCGCCTCGTTGGCGGGGAACGGGACGCTCTTCCACGCTTACCGGCTCGCGACGCTCGATCCGGAATCGATGATCAGCATGCTCGAGGCCGTCGCCGATCTCGACCCGCAGACAAAGCTGGAGGTCGACAAGAAGAACCGCACGGTTATCGCCTACGCGAGTCCCCGGGATCAGCAGGTCATCGCCGCGATGGTGCAGAACCTCGACGGCACCGATCGCTTGCTGCACGTGATCCGGCTCCGCAAGCTGGATGCCGACATGGTCGCCGGCACGATCCGGGCGCTGCTCGTCGACGAAAAAAAGCAGGATAACAACAACAACGGCGGCGGATTCGGCTTTGGTCGCCGTTTCTTCGGCGGATTCGGTCAGCAGAACCAGCAGGAAGAACAGCCGACCACGAAGTTCCGCATCGAAGCGGACGTGGTCGCCAATCGGTTGCTCGTCTTCTCCAACAAGATCGAGCTCGATCAGGTCGAAAACATGCTCGCCCAGCTGGGTGAGGTGCCACCGAAAGAGGGCAGCGCCGAGACGATGCGTGTGCTTGACTTTGGCGCCGGCGACGACGAGCAGCAGCTCTTGGAGCGTCTCCGCCGGGCGTGGCCCTCGATGGGCAAAAACGGCAACAAGCTGATCATCGATGTGCCTCCGAAAAAATCCACCGAGCCGGCTCCGGCAGACACGAACAAGCAACAGCCGGCTCCCAAAAAGGACTCGGCCACGGCACCGTCCGCTTCGACGAGCGAACCCGCGGCGTCACGACCGAACGCGCCGAAGGTGGAAATCCGCATGGCCGGTCTCGAGCGCGGGACGCAGTTGGCGCAAGCCGACGCCAAGTCGGCTCCGGCCGACAGCAAGACTGAGAGCACGCCAAAACCCTCCACGGCCACGCCGCCGAGGATAAACCAAGAGCGCGATCCCCGACGAAACGGCTTTCGGCGGGGCCGCATGCCGCGCCGGCTGCCGGAGGCTGTCGACGCGCCCGCTCCCGAGGCACAGTCGGCCGCGAAGCGGCCCGCCGACAACTCAGTTCCGGGCGATCCGATCTACATCACCCGCGGGTCCGACGGTCGGCTGCTCATCTCTTCTCGCGACACGCGGGCCTTGGATGATCTCGAAGAGATCATGGCGCGCCTCGCCCCGCCGCGGAAGGATTATGAGATCTTCGCCCTGCAATTCACGACGGCTGCCTCGATGCGGATCATGCTGGACGATTTCTTTTCGGTCGAAAAGAAGGAATCGGCGGCCGATCAGCGCATGCGCCGTTGGTCGTTTTGGGACAACGATAGCGACAACAAGAAGGACGACACGCCCCGCCTCTCGCAGCGCAAGCCGCTCAAGTTCATCGACGACGACGCGACCAATACGATCCTCGTGCAAGGGGCGTCGGCCGATCAACTGCGACGGATCGGCGACATCATCAAGATTTACGATCGACCGGAAAAGCCGAACTCGCGGCAATCGCGGATCACCCAAATCTTTCAGATCAAGCACAACAAGGCGTCGGTCATCTCCGACATGGTCAAGGAACTCTACAAAGATTTGCTGAGTGCCAACGACAAGGCCCTGGAAAGCTATAACCAGACGAAGAGCCAGGGGGGCGGGCGTGGCGGACGCTTTACCACCATTCTCGATTTCGGCGACCACGAGGACGACGGCAAGCTGAACCAGGGGCGGTTCAAGGGTTATTTGTCGCTCGCCGCCAATGATGCCACCAATACGATCATGGTCTCCTGCCCCGCCGTGCTGATGCCAAACATCGAACAAATGGTGGAACGGCTCGATCAGGCCGCCGTTCCCGTTGCTCAAAGCTTTCAGGTGTTCAAGCTCAACAGCGGCATCGACTCCGCAGCGCTGCAGAAGAAGCTCACAGAGCTGTTGAAGCCGACGACGACGCAAGGCGAGGTCAAGACGGGCGAGACGCCGGCCGGTCAAACGCCCGGTGGCCAAGGCCAACGTCGCGGCGGCGGTGGCGGCAATGGCGGTGGCGGCCGCGGTCGTGGCGGCAATGGTGGCGGTGGCGGCAGCGAGTAACGCTCCGCGCTGATCCAAACAACCAGAAATTGCGTGTGAGGGCGATCCGTTACGGCGGACCGCCCTCACGCTGTTTTAGGGCGGCGCAGTTGGACCACCCTGCTGGACCCCGCTGTCGGATTGCGTGCAAGAGCGTCGCACTCATCGGTCGACATTTCGGTCGGACGTTGTGTCCTTTGGGAGTTTGTCCTTTCGCGAGCTTGTTCGCTTCCGCGCGCAAATTCGGCGCGCTCCCATGCGCATTCCCGCGGGAATTGTCCGCGCGCCGTGGTGTGTCGCTCGTTAGCGCGTACGCGCGTTTCTGGTGAGCACGCACCGACTTGCTGACTGCAATTGCGTTTTTCGCGCGCTCACTGGCATACTTGAGCCGTGCCTCGGCCGCTCCGTGATTTTTTGCGGGGCGAGAGTCGGTTCGACGGTTCTGGAGAAGGAGAGGACGATGCGGCCGTTCGAGAATTGTCCAGATTGTGCCGACGGAGAATTGTCGGCAGTCAATCGCCGCCAGTTTGTCAAAACAATCGGCGTCACTGCAGTCGCCGCATCGAGCGTTTCGCTCACGGGGACTGCATTTGCCAAAGAAGCTGCCGGCTCCGGCAACGCGGCGCGGCCCGAAACGTTCGCCCAAAAGCTTTATGCCTCCCTCACGCCGACGCAGCGGCAGAAAATCGCCTTCCCCTGGGACTACACCGACAAGCGCGGTCTCCTGCGGATGCACGTCGAGAACAACTGGCAGATCACCGAAGAGAAAGTCGCCAGCGACTTCTTTACCAAGGACCAGCAGGACATCATCGAGACGCTTTACTTCGGCCTCTACAATCCGGACTGGAAAGACCGCATCAAGAAGCAACTGGCCGATGACGCCGGCGGCTACGGCCAGGCCCAGTCGATCGCCATGTTCGGCACGCCTGAAAGCGGCAAATTCGAGTTCGTCATGACGGGCCGCCACCTGACGATCCGCTGCGACGGCAATTCGTCCGGGCACGTCGCCTTCGGCGGGCCCATCTTCTACGGCCACGCGGCCCAGGGTTTCAACGAGAAGGCCGACCATCCGGGGAACGTCTTCTGGCATCAGGGGCTCAAGGCCAATGCGCTCTTCAAGATGCTCGACGGGCGACTCCGGAAAGAGGCGCTGATTGCGCAAGCGCCGAAAGAAAGCCGCGTGCAGTTCCGCGATCGCAACAAGATCGAAGGTCTGCCGGCCTCGGAGCTGTCAGCCGACCAGAAGGCCCATCTCAAGGGGGTGCTGGAATCGCTCATCGAGCCCTACCGCACGTCGGACCGCGATCATGTCATTCGCTGTCTCGACGCGCAGGGCGGCCTCGACGCGTGCCGCATCGCCTTCTATCAATCGGGGGATATCGGCAACGACCAGGTGTGGGACATCTGGCGGCTGGAAGGCCCCTCATTCGTCTGGCACTTCCGCGGCAGTCCCCACGTGCACGTCTGGGTGAATGTGGCGGATGATCCTTCGGTGCGGATCACTGCCGTCGGTTGATCCGCGCGCGGGCCAAATTAAAGATTGCCCGCGTCGGCAGAGACCGTTATGCTGTGACGCTCTTGCGTGGCCCACATGATGGGGCCGGTCATTCGAAAAGATTTCGAGGCAGTTGCAATTGGGCGCGGCACACGTGACTGGGGCCTTTCGTCACATCTCGCTTTCGGGCCGCGCTCGTTGCGGCTGCGGCCGTCGCGCGCGGATCGCAACGCTGCCACTCGTGCGCCGTCGCGCCGGTCCGCGAACACGTTCGTTTGTTCGCAGCCATTGATTCGCTTGCGCCATCTCTCGCTCTGTTTCGGGCTGAATCGCAGTGTTTGAGGAAATGCCGGGCCGTTAGACAGACGCATTTGACGGATTAGACAAGACGCACTCACGGAATCGATGCCGTCCCACATTTGGGACGAATTTCGCGGACGCACCCCGGACACCACCGGGGAAGAGCCGCGAGAGAATTCGACAGGGCCGAGGCCAACTGTGAGAGGGATCACCGGGCCCGGGGATAACCCGGGTGGGCAGCCGCGAATCACTGGAGAAATCAATCGTGGTGGAACAGTCGGCATTCACACAATCCGCAGCCGAACCGCGACTTCAACCGCAGTCCAAGAGCCCCGACATGCTGCGGCTCGCGGTGAATCAGCTCACGACCCTGGCCTGGGAAGTCGACGACGAGGCCATCGCCTACCACAAAGAGGGCTTTCGTGCCCTGGGGCTCTGGCGGCCAAAGCTCAGCCAGTTCGGCGAAGAGCGGGCGGCGGAGCTGTTTCGGGAAGTGGGGATTTCCGTCTCCAGCCTGTCGTGGGCCGGCGGCTTCACCGGCAGCAACGGCTGGAGCTTTTTGGACTCGCTGGCCGACGCCCGGGCGGCGATCAAGGCGGCCGCGCTGGTCGGGGCTGAGTGCCTCAATGTCGTCAGCGGGCCTCGGAGCGGACACACCGACAGGCATGCGCGGCGACTGATCTCCCAGGCGCTCGCCATTCTCGCTCCCGAGGCCGCCGACGCGGGCGTGACACTGGCGCTGCAGCCGATGCATCCCGATTTTTCCCGTTCGTGGACGTTTTTGCATGCGCTCGACGACACGCTCGAGACCATCGCGAACATCGATCCGCCCGTGAAGATCGCCTTCGACGTCTATCACCTTTGGAACGAGCGGCGGCTGCTCTCGCGGATTCCCGAATTGGCGCCGCACGTGGCGCTCGTGCAGCTGTGCGACGCTTGGCGCGGCCATCGCGGCGGCCGCCGCATGCTGGGTGACGGAGAGATTCCTCTCTCGGCGATCGTGCAGGCGTTCGACGCGGCTGGGTACGCCGGCTACTATGAGCTGACGACCTGGTCGAGGCTGCTGTGGCGACAAGACTACTGCGAACTGTTGCGCGAATGTCGAGCCCGCTTCGACAATCTCTGCCGCCGGCCGGTCCCCGCCGCACTCGCCGGCAACTGATCCCTCCCGAGCCTGCAAGGCCGGAAACCATCGAGCGAGCCCGCGAGTTGCGTGAGCGCCGCGGACGATTCGTCTCAATCTCGTCGCGTGTTGCGGTGCTGTGCCTTGTCGCCGCCACGGTCGCTAGCCGCCCTGCCTTGGCCCGCGAGCCGATTCCCGATCGCCTGGTTGTGCTCACCTTTGACGATTCGGTGAAATCGCACTTCACGATCGTGCGGCCCATTCTGCTCAATCACCACTTCCGCGCGACGTTCTTCATCACCGAGGGCTTCAATTTCAAGACCGACAAGCAGAACTACATGACCTGGGAGGAGATCGCCCATCTGCACCGGGACGGCTTCGAGATCGGGAACCACACGCGCGATCACATGGCCGTCATCCAGAAGAACCTGGGCCGATTGAAGGAACAGATCGAGGCGATCAACGACCGCTGTGCGGAGTTCGGTCTGCCGCGAACGACCGTGTTTGCCTTCCCGGGCAACGGCATCGATTCGGGCGCATTGCCGATACTGAAATCTCTCGGTTTCAAGTTCGCCCGGCGGGGCGGAGCGCCTGAGTTTCCGTACAAGGAGGGCCGCGGCTTTGCCTACGAGCCTGGCCGCGATCATCCGCTTTTGATCCCGTCGGCCGGCGACGCGCGGCCCGATTGGACGCTCTCCGACTTCAAGCGGGCCGTCGACCAGGC
>Ga0210390_10003635_pt1 | contig 13191 bp, 10 predicted proteins | sample IncBWH11OmetaG_FD_161050 | JGI IMG/M metagenome (GOLD analysis project Ga0210390, IMG submission 161050) | Forest soil microbial communities from Barre Woods Harvard Forest LTER site, Petersham, Massachusetts, United States - Inc-BW-H-11-O ...
AGGCAAACCAGCACATGGCGATGTTCTCGGTCGATGCCGACGCCGCCCAGCACCTGATCGACTACAGCGGCTTGCACGTCTGCCGTTACCTGCCCGGGCGCGCGGTCGTGGTCTTGATGTTGATGCGCTACATCGACGGCGACCTCGGCCAGTACTACGAGTTCGGCACCAGCGTGATGGTCAACCCGCCCGGCGCTCCTCCTGGCTCCAAGCGGGGTGGCCTACGAGCCCTCCAGTCGGCCGGCGCCTTCATCCATCACCTGCCCGTCGACCAGGCGTTCACGCTTGAGGCGGGGACCAAGATCTGGGGCTACCCGAAAGTCATGGCGGACTTCACCATTCGAGAGGGCCGTCAGTTCGGGTTCGACACCCACGTCGATGGGCAACTGGTGATCGGCATGGACTTTCGTCCCGGCCTGCCGATTCGGCTGACGCCGCGCCAGCAGGCGCAGCGCAGCTACTCGCACCGCGACGGGGTCACCCGGGAGACCGCCTTCGAACACACGCTGGACGGCGTGCGGACCCGATTCGGTGGAGTGCGCGTCCGGCTCGGCGAGCATGCTTATGCGAAAGAGTTGGCGTCGCTGGGTCTTCCGAAGCGCGCAATGCTGTCCAGCTCTGCTGACCAGGTCCAAATGACATTCGGCGACGCTCAGGAGATCTGATGACGATGACGAGACCAGATGTCGATCTGACGGACGGTGCTTTCTACGCGGGTGACTCCCGGGCGGTCTACCGCTGGATGCGAGAGAACGAGCCGGTGTTCCGGGACCGCAACGGGTTGGCCGCCGCTGCCACGTATCAGGCCGTCATCGAGGCCGAACGCAAACCCGAGTTGTTCTCGAATGCCGGTGGCATCCGGCCCGACCAACCGGGCGTCGAGATGATGATCGAGATGGACGACCCGCAACATCTGTTGCGGCGCAAGCTCGTCAACTACGGATTCACCCGCAAGCGGGTGAAAGACCTGGAGTCCAAGATCACCTCGCTGTGCGACACGTTGATCGACGCGGTGTGTGAGCGCGGCGAGTGTGACTTCGTCTGGGACCTCGCCGCGCCCCTGCCGATGGCGGTCATCGGGGACATGCTCGGTGTGCGTCCGGAGGATCGCGAGATGTTCCTCAAATGGTCCGACGACCTGGTCAGTACCTTGAGCAGCACTGCAGCTGAAGAAGACCTGCAGATCACGATGAATGCCTTCGCTGCCTACACCGAATACATGAACGGGATGATCGCGGCCCGCAAGGAGCAACCGACCGACGATCTGGTCAGCGTCCTGGTGCATGCGGAGGTCGAAGGATCGCGGCTGGAGGACCACCAGATCGTCACCGAGGTCCTGTTGCTGCTGATCGGCGGCGACGAGACCACCCGTCACACGCTGTCCGGCGGGACCAGGCAGCTGCTGCAGCACCCCGATCAACACCAGCGTCTGGTCAACGACCTGGAATTGTTGCCGAACGCGATCGAAGAGATGCTGCGCTGGACGGCGCCGGTGAAGAACATGGCCCGCACGATCACCGCCGACAGCGAGTTCCACGGCACCCAACTGCACCAGGGCGAGAAGATGATCCTGCTGTTCGAGTCGGCGAACTTCGACGAGAAGGTCTTCGACGATCCGGAAACCTTCAACATTGAGCGCTACCCGAACAACCACCTCGCGTTCGGCTTCGGGACGCACTTCTGCCTGGGCAACCAACTCGCCCGGCTGGAACTGTCGATCATGCAGACCCGCCTACTGCAACGCATTCCGGACATGCGGCTGGCGTCGGATACCGCGCTGCCGTTGCGGCCGGCGAACTTCGTGTCGGGTCTGGAGAAAATGCCGGTGGCCTTTACCCCGAGCGCGCCGCTGGGCTAGCAGCCAGGGACGGTGCGGCCCACGGCATGACCCGTAATTGTGCGCTGTTCGGGTCGAAGGCCCTAATGCGTTTGTGCGCGCGGTCGTTAACATAAAGATATTCATCTGGCAAAGGCAACGCCATGCGGGCGGGTGACCAGAACCGCATCACATTGCGGCCGAATCCGTCGGCCACCCAGATTGCGTAATCACCGCGCAAGACTGCGACGTAGATGAGAGCATGGGGCATGGAGCCCGCTTGCCCTATAGGCACGGCACGCTTCTCGGCAAGCGTGTACGTGCCGACTGCTCCACATTGGTCGGTCAACCACCGGAATTCCTTATCGCCTTCGACCACAAGGGTCAACTCGTGCGCGCCTCGGAAGATGTCTCCCCATGCCTGCCTGAGCTCTCCCGAAGGGTCGAAGATGTGAAACCTGGACTTACTGGGGCAAAGACGACAACACAATCCGCACGCGACTGGGCTCTGCATCAGGCCACGCGAGAAACCATCGCATTACTCGACACCAATGTCGTGTGAACACGGGCGGATCTCAGATGCGGATAGCAGTGATTGGAACCGGTTATCTGGGTACCACCCACGCTGCTTGCATGGCACAAATTGGCCACCATGTGCTGGGCGTGGATATCGACCCGGGCAAGGTAGCCAAGCTCCAGTCCGGTGAAGTGCCCTTCTTCGAACCCGGCATAGACAACCTCGTGAGAGACAACCTGGCATCCGGGCGCATTCGCTTTACCGATTCTTATGCGGAGGCAGCAGATTTCGCGGACGTGGTCTTTCTTACGGTAGGCACGCCACAATGCGAAACGGGTTTGGGCGCGAACCTGTCGTACTTAGATGCGGCGATCGATGCCCTGTCTCCACACTTGAATCGACCGACTCTGATCGTGGGCAAGTCGACCGTACCGGTGGGCACGGCGGAGCGTTTGGCAAGACGTACGCGGAGCTTGGCGCCCGCCGGTGACGACATAGAACTCGCCTGGAACCCGGAGTTCCTCCGCGAAGGTTTTGCCGTCCACGACACTATGCACCCGGATCGCATTGTCGTAGGTGTGGAACACCCCCACGAGAACCGGGCAGCGAAAACGCTGGCAGAACTATACCGCCCGTTATCGGCCGATAGTGACATTCCGTTTTTGGTAACAAATCTGGCGACCGCCGAGTTGGCCAAAGTGGCGGCCAACGCTTTTCTCGCCACAAAAATCTCGTTCATCAACGCGATTTCTGAAGTGTGCGAAGCTACAACCGCCGATGTGACCATGCTGGCTGGCGCAATCGGGGTCGACAAGCGTATCGGGCGGGAGTTCCTCGATGCCGGGCTTGGTTTTGGCGGCGGATGCCTTCCGAAAGACATACGTGCCTTCATGACCCGCGCAGACGAGCTAGGCCTCGGTGATGTCGTCACATTTTTGCAGGTCGTCGACAACATCAATATGAGACAACGAAGCCGTGTGATCGATGCCACTCGCGAAATTTGTGGGTCCCTGGCTGGAACGAGGGCGGCGGTTCTGGGCGTTGCCTTCAAGCAGAACTCGGACGATATTCGTGACTCGCCGGCACTGGATGTGGCTGGGCACCTACAGCTACAGGGGGCCATTGTGAGCGTGTTCGACCCAAAGGCCATGGATAATGCCCAACGGCTATTCCCGACGCTCAACTACGCGTTGTCGACCGTCGAAGCATGCAAGGAGGCCGATGTGGTTCTGATTCTTACCGAGTGGGACGAATTCCGGAAACTGCAACCAGAAAAGCTTGAAGCGGTAACCAGGTCGAAGCGGATCATCGACGCTCGTAATTGCCTTGACCCGCAGCCCTGGCGTGCTGCCGGCTGGAATTACCGGGGCTTCGGGCGTCCATGATGTTGCCACCAATAAGTCAAGCGCACCCACAGGGAGAAGAGTTGTGAGAGTCCTCGTTACCGGTGGCGCTGGATTTCTCGGATCACATCTGTGCGATCTGCTGGTCGCCAGGGACCACACTGTTGTATGCCTTGACGATCTCTCAACCGGCTCCCACGCCAACATCGAGCATCTCGGTACATCTGCTGAATTCTCTTTCATCGAGGCGAGCGTCCTTGAGCCGATCGATATCGAGGGCAGATTCGATGGTGTAGTTCACCTCGCCAGCCCTGCATCGCCGTTTGCGTACCTGGGCAGACCCATCTTCACGCTGCGGACTGGGTCGGAGGGAACACGCAATGTACTCGATTTCGCCATGGCCAAATCTGCACGCTTTATCCTCGCGTCAAGTAGTGAGGTTTACGGTGAGCCCCTCCTTCACCCGCAGCCCGAAGAATATTGGGGCAACGTCAACCCCGCCGGACCCCGAAGCGTCTATGACGAGGCTAAGCGTTACGCAGAAGCTTTGACAACGGCCTACCGCACGTCATCTGGTGCAGACACAGGAATTCTCCGTATCTTCAACACCTACGGGCCTCGGATGCACCCGGACGACGGGCGTGTTGTTTCATCTTTCATTGACCAGGCACTGAATTCCAAACCCCTGACCGTTTTCGGGGGCGGAACCCAAACGAGAAGTCTTTGCTATGTGGACGACCTGATTCAAGGCATCCTGGCGATGCTGGAGGCCGACGACCCGGGACCAATCAACCTCGGCAATCCGGTGGAACTCACCGTTCTTCAGATCGCTGAATTGGTGATCGAGCTAACGGGTTCACATTCCCCGCTAGAGCTGCATCCGCTGCCGCAAGATGACCCGACCCGTCGGCGGCCCGATATCACGAGAGCGCGTGATCGGCTTGGGTGGCACCCTCAGGTTGCGGCACGTGAGGGGATCGCGCGCACTATTGAGTGGCATGCCAAGCAGCTCCGGGAAACCAGGCGTCGTGAACGCGCGTCATGACCCAACCCGGGTCGACGTTAGGCACCTGACGAAGACTTTTGGGACGTTTCGTGCCGTGGATGACGTGTCATTCTCCGTGTGCGAAGGGGAAATCGTCGGCCTTGTCGGTCCGAATGGAGCGGGCAAGACGACTATCGTGCACATGCTGACAGGGTTGATTTCGCCAAGTGCCGGGACATTCTTGTTGTTCGGCAAAAGCCTGAACACGGATCGCGAGCATATACTCCGGAGATTAAACTTCACCTCGCCATATGTGGCATTTCCGGCGCGTATGACGGTACGCGAAAACCTGGCGGTTTTCGCGCGGATCTATAATATTCGTAATCCATCGCAGAAAATTGACCAGTTGCTTGATCGATTCGGGATGGGGAAACTCCAGAATAGGCCGATCGCACGACTGTCCTCCGGTGAGGCGGCGCGCGTCGGCCTGTGCAAAGCGTTCCTGAATGATCCAGAATTGTTGTTACTCGATGAGCCGACCGTCTATCTTGACCCGCTGATCGCACTCGAAGTCAGAGAGGTCTTGCTGGATCTTCAACGGAGTCAAGGTACCAGTATCATCTATACGTCACACGACATGGCCGAAGTTCAGCGGATATGCAGTCGAATTATGTTTCTTAACCATGGCCGGATCATTGCAAACGGGAGTCCAATCGAGGTCACCCGCCGCATTTTGGCGGAGCACCGGGACGAGCCCGCTCTCGAAGAAGTCTTCATCCGAATCGCGAGGGAACAAAAAGATGCGGCGCCATAGAATCGAAGCCGTCATTCTGCGGCATTTGTATGAATTGCGACATAATACCAATCACCTGATCAACACCGTGTATTTCCCGGTGGTGAATATCGTGATGTGGGGGTTTCTGACCATCTACCTCACAAACCACCAACATCTCCAACCAGACCTCATCAGTGTGTTACTCGGTGGCGTCGTGTTATGGGGATTTTTCAATGGATTCCAACGTGATATGGGACAGGCATTTCTAGAAGAGGTCTGGACCCGTAATCACATCAACCTATTCACGTCGCCGCTGACCGTCGCGGAATACACTTCGGCTCTGATCTCAGTGAACTTGATCAAGGCCATGATTGGGTTGACACTGGAATCCGTGATTGCACTGCTCTGCTATCACTTCAATATTTTCCCGTTGCTGATCGAATTCGTCCCCTTCATTGCGGTCCTGATGTTCTTCGGCCTCGCAGTCGGTGTCGTGATCACCAGCCTGATCCTCCGTTATTCATCGAAGCTTGAGGCCTTGGCATGGAGCTTTGCTGGCCTGTTGATGCCCTTTTCCTGCGTGTTCTACCCGTTGAAAACGCTGCCGGGTTTCCTTCATCCGCTCGCCCTGGCTTTACCCACAACCCATTCCTTCGAAGGAATGCGGCAGGTGATGGCGGGGCAAGGATTCTCGATGCCGGACCTGCAATGGGGCCTCGCCCTGGACCTCGTCTACCTGGCACTCGCTGCGCAGTTATTCCGCAGGATGTTCGAGGCGGCTCGAGCGAGGGGGCTCCTGATCAGGGCGGAGTAGCCAGAGTCGCGAGGTCTTATGTTAAGCGTCGGGCGTGGGCTCGACCAGCCAGTGGCGCAGGTCGCGATCGAGGATTCCCTCTAGTCGCTCAATCTTGCTGCCGTAAAGAATCGTGAGGAAACGGCGGAGCGACGGACGCAGTGGCATGGCCGGTCCGGAGAAAACCCGCCGTTTCAGCCCCTCCTCTGATATGCAACGGAAGAATTCGCCGTCGATTCCGAGATGGCTGGCCAGCTTGACCAACGTATCGAGCGGCTTGAGTGCCAGATCGTCATAAAGGATCAGGTGCATCTGCTCTGCCGGGAACACACGGCGCCAGCGCGACAGGCATGTCTCCGCATCGCCGCGCTGACGCGACCCTGCGGATTTAAAGTGGTCGAGGAACCACGCGTCCGACGCCTCATCGATTGTCATCTCCGCTCGTTCGAGCGCCATCAAGGCCGATGACCAGGCCCGTTCGATCGGGTTGCGGAGGCTGTAAAACAACCGGAGATCAGGACACAGAGCATGGATTTCGCGGATCGTGTCGGTATCAAGGATGCCGTAGGCGGGTGTAATCTCCCCGCGCTTCTGCTTGTCCGCAGCGCCCTTGAAGAGGTCGAGCCATTCGCTGACGGGCCGGTCTCCGCGCTTATCCCAGAAATGCACCTCCTTTTCCGCCGGAAAGCTGATGTCGGGGTGGCGCTTTAGCTGTTCGTACAACCAAGTCGTGCCTGCTTTCTGGGCGCCGATGCCGAGAAAATGAGGGCCGGTGCGGGGGGCTGAAGAGCTGGGTGCTTGAGGGGCGTCCTGTGGCTCGTTACTTTGCTGAGGGAGCGCTCGCCGCAATTCGGCGCAGATCCCCTCAAGTTCGTGAGATCCCGCCAGGTTATGCCACTCGAACGGGTCGACGCGGTGGTCATACAGCTCCTCCGAACCATCGCTGTACCGAATCAGCCGCCACTCCGCCGTCCGGACTGAATGATTGCCGCGCCCCCATGTCATCACGACCGGCGAGCGTGCGACTGTGCCGGTAGCGTCGCAGACCAAAGAAACGAGGTCCATGCCATCGACCGGCGGGGACTCAAGATCGCAAAGGCGAAGCAGGGTCGGGTAAATATCGATCAGGCTGACCGGCTGGTAGATCCGTTTCGGTGCGTCCCTCATCGCGGGTGCCGAGATGATCAAGGGCACCCGTGTCGCCTCTTCCCACAGCGCAAACTTGCGCCAGTGCAGTTTCTCGCCCAGGTGAAATCCGTTGTCGCCGCAGAAAACGATGACCGTACGGTCTGCGACCCCCGAGCGATCCAGTGCGGAAACGATTTTGCCGACCAGATGATCGCAATAGCTGATCGCCGCCAGATACCCGTGGACCGCGGTACGCCATTGGCCAGCGCCGACAACCAGTTCGTGGTCGCGCGGCGACAGCGCCCATTCGCGGCCGATCGCCGGCACGTCGTCAAGGTCGTCAGCGCGGACCAGGGGCAGCGCGATCGCGTCCGGGTCGTAGAGGTTGAAGAAGCGGCTGGGCACGTGCCAGGGCAGATGCGGTTTATAAAGACCCGCTGCACAGAAGAAGGGCTCAGGTGGTGTCTCGGAGAGGAAGTCACAAACGTATCGCGACACCTCTTCATCTGGAATCCGGTTCACACGATCGTCGGGCAGCGGCCCCCAGTCGAAAAGCTGATAGGCCTCCGGCACAGCTGTGAAATTGCCGAAATCAAAGAGGCGATTAAGCGGCCGGTCGTCCGGCAGCGGCTCGAGCTCATTGGTCAAGAAGTTATCCCAAAGCTCTGGGCGATTTTCGATTTCGCGCCATTCCGCATGATTGGCGCCGGTCCGTCCGGCGGCGGCGTAGTCGAAAACTCCGTGAAATACTTTGCCGGCACCCGTTGTGTAGTAGCCGGATTCGCGCAGCCGCTCGACGAACGTGATCTGACGGCGGGTCCGGTCCCAGAGTGGTTCGTCCCGGTAAATACCAGTCGTGCTCGGTAGGCAGCCAGTGAAAATCCCCATGCGACTAGCGTTGCAATACGGTGCAGAGCAATAGGCATGCGTGAATAAGGTGCCGCGCGCCGCCAGCGCGTCAATGTTGGGAGTCCTGACAGTCGGGTGACGACCGAGAGCTCCGATCCACGCGTTCAGATCGTCGGCGATAATGAAGAGGACATTCGGGGGCTTCTGATGCCGCGACATGGAAATTATTGCACGTTCCGCTCAGGAATGACGGATTCATCATCAAGCAATCGCCTAGTGGCATCTTCGATCTGACTCCACTCCGACCAGAACGAGGAGCGGTCGGGTCCAATGCGGTCTGTGGCAAGCCGGCTGAGGCAGAGGTAAGCCTTCTGCACTAAAAGGCTGAGATGCGGAACAAAATCACGGTCCAGCCGGCCGAATCGAGTATGACGCATCCTAGGATCGAGAAAGTCGGCAACAAAGTCGTCGATTTCTGCCGAAATCCCAGCGGTTGCTGGGATTTCTAAAGCGCGTCCAATACGCAAAAGTTGACCGCGCGGATCGTCCATAAGCAGGTCATAGTCAGTAACAACAAACGGCTTTTTCTCGATCATGCTTAAGTATGGAACCATATGAGCAAGCCACAGAGCGTGTGCCAGGGCGGGGTCGAATACGTCCGGTTGGCGCACAATCAAGGATTCGGCAACGCTCAACGGATTCCGGATAACTACTACATAGGAATCTTGAACTCCAACGCTCTCGAGGACCGGCCACCAGAATGGAAGTAGTCGAATTGTGCGCGGATCCTTGAATCCCCAAAGCGGATGCGACGAGAAGTTAGCTCGGACGTGTTCGATTGCTTCCAGTCGCATGGCCTCGAGCTCGGGCTCCTGCCATTGGGCGCCCGTAAGAAGATCGGGACTCTCCCACTTAAGACCGAAGACACTGAGCACTCGCTTGTTGAGGTCTACGACATTTCGGTCCTCCCAATAGCCCCGAGGATTGTCGAATTGCGGGTCGACGAAGTCGTCACCCATGTAGATACCTAACGACTTGATCCCACGGGTGACCAGGCTCGTTCCGGCCCTGTGCATACCGAGGACCACTACGCCGCGCGATGATGTCATTTCAGATGGCAACCAACCTATCCGGTTACCGGGGGACCCTGTTCTCCCCGGGAAAGTGGTTTGCCCACCAATGCATCCTGGTCGAACTTCATGCCGTGACCGAGCAGTAAAGACCGTGAAATCGCCTGCTCAATCTTGGCGTCGACTTTCCGGCCCGGCTCGATGTATGGTTGCACGCTCCGAATGGAGTTCGCGATGGAATGCACCAAGCTCTCCTGATCGAGGTCAAGGCGGTACCAGACAAAGACATCTGGAATCGTCTCAATCTGGAAGCCCAAGAATGCCGCCTTGACAAAAAACTCCCAGTCATCCAGGGTCGAGATTGCTTCATCGCTGAATCCGCCGACCGCGTCGAAGGCATCGCGTCTGACGAGGGCATTTGTGCTGCCAAAGCAGTTGACAAATGCGCCCGTAGCGACATCGCCCCCGAGAAATGGTCGCTGCGAATCCTCCATCCGATCTTCTGGTGATTCGCCGGAAGCTCCCTGGAAAAAGCTGATCGATGAAGTGACAATGGGAACGTCCACCTTTTGCGCAACTAGCACAAAGGCGGAGAGAGCGCTCGATGGCAACAGGAGCGTGTGGTCATCGATGAAAAACAGGTACCTGCCCTTTGCCTCTAGTGCGGCGGTATTTCTTCCTGCGCCAATCTCCCGGCTCCGCTGACGAATTTTCCTAGCATTGATGCCTTCGAGGTCGCGCGACTCAGCCGACGAGCTCGTCTCGTGCGAGACGTCGCTGCCGCACTCGACGAGAATCACCTCAAAATTTGGGTAATCCTGTGCTTTGAGCGAGGCGAGCGTAGCCGCGATCTTACTTTCGTTGGTGATGAACGGAAAGCAAACACTCACTAATGGAAAGTCAGGTTCTACGTCAGAATCCAACCCGCCACTAGCAGAGCGCTGGTCCTTCGTGTGGCTTCGAATGTCGCGGTGCCAGGCTGTCCATCGCCTCTCGTTGTCGGCAAATGAAATCGACGGGCGTGCCGAGATGGCACCGCTGGCCAGCACATCCCGGATTCGGTCTGCCAGGATGTCGGGCCTGGGTTCGAAACAGACTGCCGCTCTGTCTTCCGCTGCGACGACTTCCGGGATCCCGCCAATGTTGCTCGCTAAGAGCGGGATACCTGCGCTCACACATTCCAATACGGTATTGGGAAAATTATCCCCGAGAGAAGGGATCACAGCAAGGCGCCCATCCCCTTTGAGGTACTCAATAGCCGCGGCCTGAAATTTATTGGAGATCAGACGCCAGCGTACGTTCCATTTCTTAGACCTGTCGCTGATGTAGCCAATGCTCGAACGGCCGTATATTTGGGTTTCTTTGCCTAGAAAGGAGACCTCGAAATCCTGGTTTTCGCCATTGGCGCAAAGGTAATCGATCGCGTCGCAGAAGAGCTTCAGTCCCTTTCTGAGCTCAAGCCGTCCAAAAAACACCAGTTCCCGAACAGCATGATTCTTCTTCGGCGGGTCAGGATTTGTGGGAGTGACCCCGTAGGGACGAATGTACGGTGCGACAAAAGTTTCCTGGGGAAGTTCCCAGTTATTGCGTTCCATCCATTCGAGGAGATATTGGCTTGGACTCACCACAGCGTCAGCGGCGGCGACGCAGGTGCGTTCCATGTGGTCAATTTCCAGCTCGCCGAGATCCCGGAGGTAGTCCTGGTTGCCCTCTTTTACCCAAAGTATCGGACCATGGGTTCCGATCACAAACGTCGATTTGGCAAATGCTAGACCCTGCCGCTTCGCCAGCATGCTATAAAAGCCGAGTCCCTGACATTCCGGAAAGTGGATTATATCGAAATCGTGCTGATGCTCTTTTAGCCAGACATACGTGTGGTAGGACACGCCCGCGGCCCAATTGGCGTGAATCGTCGGGGTATGGGGCATCGGCAGCGGTTCCAGCTTTATGCCCTTGTTGTCCCGGTAGTGTCGGATCCATTCGCTCATATTTCCGTCTGTCGGGTGATACCCCAGAAGAAATAGGACTGTCACGTCGTAGTTGGCGCGCACCAGGGCGTCAGCCAAACTCGTGTAGGCGGTGCCGATGCCGGCATTCCTAGATGGTCCTTCGATTTCCCAAGTAGCAATGCAGATGCGCGGTGACGGGGCGCCGTCAGCGACCTGGACCTCTGGCAGCGGGGGAAATTCGGTTTTCATGCACTTCCTAGGAATGTGTCGTGGGCCCGGGACATTGGGTTCCTTCATAGCAGAGGAAAGAACCGTGTGCGGGCTAATCGCCGCTGCAGATCGATCGTCCAGACCAATACGAATTCTGGGCGGTAGGGCCAGGTTCGGCGCTGTCAGTGGGGTGGGCGCGGCCGCGTAGGGGCCATGACGAGTTGGGGAAATCTGTTGGCGGCGCCTTAGCGACCTAGGAACTGCGGAGTGCGCTTCTCCTTGAAGGCCAGCGGGCCTTCCTTCGCATCGTCAGACAGGAACACCGAGATCCCGAGTTTGGTGTCGATCTTGAACGCCTCGTTCTCGTGCATGCCCTCGGTTTCCCGGATCGCGCGCAGGATCGCCTGGACTGCCAGCGGCCCGTTGTTGTTGATCACTTCGGCGATCTCGAGCGCCTTGGTCAACGCCTCGCCGTCGGGAACGAGATAGCCGATCAGGCCGATGTCCTTGGCTTCTGCGGCAGTAATGTGCCGGCCGGTCAGCAGCAGGTCACAGGCGACCGTATAGGGGATCTGGCGCACCAGCCGCACCGCCGAGCCGCCCATTGGATACAGGCTCCACTTGGCTTCCGAGATGCCGAACTTGGCGCTTTCACCCGCGATGCGGATGTCGGTGCCTTGCAGGATCTCGGTGCCGCCGGCGATGGCCGGGCCCTCGACCGCGGCGATCAGCGGTTTGGTCAGGCGACGGCCTTTGAGCAGGGCATCGATCCGCGACGGGTCGTAGCTGCCGTCCTTGAACGAGTCGCCCGGCGGGCGGGCAGTCGCGGCCTTGAGGTCCATGCCCGAGCAGAAGTAGCCGCCGGCCCCGGTCAGGATGCAGCACCGGATGTCGGGATCGTTGTCGACGCGGTCCCACGCCTCGACCATGATCGCCAGCATCTCGGTCGAGAGGGCGTTGCGGGCCTCGGGGCGGTTCAGCGTCAAGATCAGGGTGTGTCCGCGCTGCTCAATGATGGCGTCGGCGGTATTTTCGGGCTCGCTCACGGGTGATCGCCTTCCTCACATGCGGGCGTCGGACTTGTCAGGAAATGTAACACGTTCTAATTTGGGGTCCGTGGCCCTGAATATTGCGGACCTGGCTGAGCACGCCATCGACGCCGTACCCGACCGTGTCGCCCTGATCTGCGGCGACGATCAGCTGACCTACGCCCAATTGGAGGAGAAGGCCAATCGCCTGGCGCACTACCTTCTCGACCAGGGCGTGCAGAAGGACGACAAGGTCGGCCTCTACTGCCGTAACCGCAACGAGATCGTCATCGCGATGCTCGGCATCGTGAAGGCCGGCGCCATCCTGGTCAACGTCAACTACCGCTATGTCGAAGGCGAACTTCGCTACCTGTTCGACAACTCCGACATGGTTGCGCTGGTCCACGAGCGCCAGTACGCCGACCGGGTCGCCAACGTGGTGCCGGACACCCCGAACGTGAAGACCGTCCTCGTCGTCGAGGACGGCAGCGACAACGATTTCCAGCGTTACGGCGGCGTCGAGTTCTACGCGGCGGTCGCGGACAGTTCGCCCGAGCGGGATTTCGGTGAGCGCAGCGCCGATGACATCTACCTGCTCTACACCGGCGGCACCACCGGCTTCCCGAAGGGCGTGATGTGGCGCCACGAGGACATCTACCGGGTGCTGTTCGGCGGAACTGACTTCGCCACAGGCGAATTCGTCAAAGACGAGCACGACCTCGCCAAAG
>Ga0210390_10003636_pt1 | contig 13190 bp, 12 predicted proteins | sample IncBWH11OmetaG_FD_161050 | JGI IMG/M metagenome (GOLD analysis project Ga0210390, IMG submission 161050) | Forest soil microbial communities from Barre Woods Harvard Forest LTER site, Petersham, Massachusetts, United States - Inc-BW-H-11-O ...
AATCCATCGCGCGGCAAAGACTGACCGTATTGCTTCGTCGCTTGGCTCCTCGCAATGACATCGAGCCGACGCTTGAGAGCTTCTGGTTATCATGCCGACCATCTACTACATCCGCCACGGCGAAACCGACTGGAATGCGCAAGGCCGGCTGCAGGGCGAGCAGGATGTTCCGCTCAACGATCTCGGCCGCAGGCAATCGATCGGCGCTGGCGCTATCCTTGGCGATCTGTTCGCGCGAGAGGGGCGCGACGCGGCCTCGCTGGAATTCGTCGCCAGTCCGCTCGGCCGGGCTCGGCAGACGATGGAACTCTTGCGCGATGTCCTTGGGCTTCCGCCGCAGCAATATGCCATCGACGATCGGTTGCGCGAGATAGGCTACGGGGAATGGGAAGGCTCGACCCTCCCGGAGGCGCAGGCCAAGAACCCGGATGTGTTCGAGAGGCGGCAAGCCGAGAAATGGACCGTGTCGCCGCCTGGCGGGGAGAGCTATGTTTCGGTACAGGCGCGGATCACCGAATGGTACGATCAACTCGCATGCGACGCCGTTGCAGTCGCCCATGGCGGCACCGCCCGGGCCTTGATGGTGGCCCTTGGTTTCGAGACGCCGGAAAGCGCCGCTGATCTGGCGATCGAGCAGGGCGCGGTTTATCTCTTCGCCGCTGGTGAATTAAGCAAGTATGGTTAATCCATCCCTTCACGCGCTCGCTTGTTCCCCTCTCATCGCCAGGCAGGGGTGGCCGCAGACGCCGGAATTCGTAGCTCACCCCCCTCTCCAGTAGAGGGACAAGCGCATGGCGGGCCTGCCGCGCCAGCGCGATTACCCCTCATTTGACGCTCCGAACCCCACGCGTTACGGACATTTAACGTATATGGTAATTGTCAACGTAGACGAGCCACAGGCAAAATGTCCTTCAATACCTTCGGCCACATGTTCCGCGTTACAACCTTTGGCGAAAGCCACGGGGTTGCGCTTGGCTGCGTGGTCGATGGCTGTCCGCCATTGCTGCCGCTGACCGCCGAAGACATCCAGCGCGATCTCGATCGCCGCCGTCCCGGACAGTCGCGCTTCACCACGCAGCGGCAGGAACCGGACGCGGTGAAGATTCTATCCGGCGTGATGGCGCACCCGGAGAGCGGCCAGCAGGTTACGACCGGCACGCCGATCGGGCTTCTGATCGAGAATACCGACCAGCGCTCGAAGGATTATTCCGATATCAAGGACAAGTTTCGCCCCGGACACGCCGACTACACCTATGACGCGAAATACGGCCTGCGCGATTACCGCGGCGGCGGGCGTTCCTCGGCGCGCGAGACCGCGATGCGGGTTGCGGCAGGTGCGATCGCGCGCAAGATCCTGCCCGGCGTCAATGTGCGGGCTGCGCTGGTGCAGATGGGCCCGCACAAGATCGATCGCACGAAATGGAATTGGGACGAGGTTGCGAAGAATCCGTTCTTCTGTCCCGACAGGGACAAGGCCGCCTTGTTCGAGGACTATCTCGATGGCATCCGCAAGAAGGGTTCCTCGATCGGAGCCGTGATCGAGGTGATTGCGGAAGGGGTGCCGGCGGGATGGGGTGCGCCGATCTACGGCAAGCTCGATGCCGATCTTGCCGCCGCAATGATGAGCATCAATGCGGTGAAGGGCGTCGAGATCGGCGCGGGCTTTGCTGCGGCCGAATTGTCGGGCGAGGAAAACGCCGACGAGATGCGGATGGGCAATCAGGGCGTCACCTTCCTGTCCAATCACGCCGGCGGCATCCTGGGCGGCATCTCGACCGGCCAGTCGGTCGTGGCGCGCTTTGCCGTGAAGCCGACCTCGTCGATTCTCTCGCCACGCCGCACCGTGGATCGCAAGGGCAGCGAAACCGAGATCGTCACCAAAGGTCGGCACGACCCCTGCGTCGGCATTCGCGCGGTACCCGTGGGCGAAGCCATGATGGCCTGCGTGCTCGCCGACCATTTCCTGCGCCATCGCGCTCAGGTGGGCGGGTAGGGCGTTTTCGAGCGAAGCATGCCCTCGGACTTGATCCGAGGGTGAAAACCGGTTCGCGTCAAAACGCGGCAAACAAAGAGTAGAGCCCGGTTTTGATTCAATCAGAACCGAAATGGCTCTAGGCTCATCTGGCGGACAATGATCCGCCGTCATCAATCATCGCGTTGCGAGTTGTGCCTTCGGCTCCAAGGCGGCTGATGGGCTTCGGGCTGCGCTGTGGCTTGACGTAAATGCTCTCGTACAATCCCGCGTAGTCCTCCTTCCAGCCTCTCTTGTCGACGAGAAATCGCCTCAACTCCTCATGCGCCTTCACCCAAAGCACCGTATCGATCTGGTATTTCTCGAGCACAGTGTCCCAAGCGGCCTCGTCGATCTCCGGTTCGGGCAGTTTGAGATAATCGCGCAGCAGAGGATCCGGATAGGCGGTGGCTGCCCGGCCATCCACGAACACCGGTACGGCACCTCGAGTGCGGAAAATCAAAATTCCGCCGACGTTCCAGTGATTCAGGATCCGCGCATGCGAGAAATGGCTTTGAAGATAAAGGGCATCCTGTTCCGAGAGCATTTGCGGAAGTCCGAGAGCCGGTTCTATTTGGGTGAAAGTCAACGGCAGAGCGCATACTCCGATGATGCCGGCAGCCAGCAACGAGCCTTGGATCTTGAGATAGTCCGGTTGTTTGGGCAGCAGCCGATCGATGTGAAGAGCCAGCGGGACCGTTGAGAAGATGAAGAAGAAGGACATGTATCTGAATTGATAAAGTCCCAAAAACAGGAACAGCCAGGAAAGCAGCCGCGACTCCAGAGGGACAGGGCGAGAACTTCTGTGGCCCAGAGCCATTTCGGTTTTGATTGAATCAAAACCGGGCTCTACTCCTTTGTTTTGACGCATTTTCTTCACGCGAACCGGTTTCCACTTCGCTCGAAAACGCTCTAGTTCAAACGCAATGAATATCGAAATGTAGATGATGCCAGGAATGCTGCCCGGCACGGTCATGTTGCTGAAATAGGACCACCACTCGGTGATGTACGCCTGCACAAAGTGGCCCAGCGTAGCCACCACGCCGTCGTAAATATGCCAGCCAAGCGGGTTGATGAATATTGCGACGAAGCAACCGGCAGCCGCGAAGCCGTAGATCCTGAGATTTACCCAATCCCGTCGCAGCAAAGCCGCGCCGCAAAAAATGCCGATAATCAGAAAACCCAGCAAGAAGCCACCATGCAGGTTGGCCCAGAGCACCATGAACACAGGTAGCAGGAAACATCTCGTTCTTTTCAGGCATTCGGCGTAGAAGATCGCGCAAAACAACATGGTCGAAGTGTTTGGCGAGGCGGCGAGATAAATATTCGGGGCCGTGGCGAAGGCGGGATAGAGCAAACACGCGGAAAAAACCGAAATGCAAACTGCAATCGCGGAGGCTCCGCTGCTCAAGCAGACGGAGGCGAGACATCCGACTATGGCCGCGCCGGAGGCGACCACGAATAATCTGAGGCCACTAAATCCCGTATATTGAACCAGTACACTGGCAATCACGTCCCAAAGCCACGAGAGATTGTACCATTGCTTGTCTGCGAGGGTGAACGACCATGGATCCTGGAAAGGGATATTGCCTCGGTATCTGATCAAGTCCCCCGCCGCCAGGTGCCATCCCAGGTCGTAGTGGCCAAGCAGGAGCGGCGCGTTTGAGAGGTAATACACGCATGCGAACGAAATCAGGAAGATGTAAATTCCGGACCTATGCAAGTAAGGCCTGATCGCCGCTGGCCCTCGGTCAAACCTGGAGTAGCCCCGGGCCTCAAGCGCGTCCATGAATGAGCCCCCTCACGCTCGAAGCGAGCCTCCTGCGGGCCCTGCATGCTTTTTGGGTCTGCACGGTTAAATGCAAACAATCGTCGCTTTAGGGTGATCGATTCTAATGTCGGGTAAACGGCCGGTCACGCAATTCGATCACTACCCGCTGAAGAGATTTCCTGGTTAACGAATGCCTATGCGGAACTCGCAACCGTCATCGTCATCGCGCAACGACGAAGGCCGGGCATTGGATCGACGTGTCTTTATGTAACTTCGGGTGCCTGGCAAAAGGATCGGCGCGGTCCTTGTAGCGGGCAAATTGTCAGGTGATGAAAACGCCGACCATTTCCTGCGCGATCGCGGGCGGGTTGGCAGGCAGGTTTTTCGGATTTGCCAAGAGCTGCGCGCGTTCGCCGTTTGTGTTGGCTCACAACCTGTAAGGCATGCGGACGCCGGGATCGCTGGAAGAGAAATCCCGGGTGTTTCGGGTCACCAAAAGCATCGCGCGTGCCTGCGCTGTGGCCCAGATGACGGCGTCGGGCAACTTGATGTGGTGGTCGCGGCGAAGGTTGACGGCGCGCTCTGCAATCTCGCCGTCAAGCGCGATGATATCGAAGGTGCTCAGAAAGCCGCGCGTCGCATCTGCGACCTCGCCAGTAGCGCCGACCATCACCTCCATCCAGGTGATGATACTGATGGCCTTCTCTGTGTAGCGCCGAAGTTCATTGCGGGCTTGGGGAACGGCATTGAGATAGTCGATGAGAATATTGGTGTCGAATAGCGCGTTCACCATTCACCACGCACCTTTTCCTGATAGGCGAGGCCGTCCACTTTGCGTTTGCCCCACAGGCCGAACGCATCGCCTTCCTGGTCGCGGTGCTTGCCGAGATAATCATCGATCGCCTGGCGGATCAGGGCCGCGCGCGATCGCTTCTGTTTTTTTGACAATTCGTCGAGCGCCTGAATCTGGATGTCGCCGAGGTCGACAAGTGTCCGCATTGTTCTCACCTGATATATGATATCGATATCATATACCATATCAGCGAAAATTCAACCCCCGGATCGTCCGTTCAGCAAGCGACGCGACATGCGGGTCTTGGCAAGCATCGCCCGGATGAGCCAACGGGTCGCGCCAACTGCGCGCCCGATGACCGGCTCCGCGATATGCGGGATTGGTCTTTGACCGTCCATACCCGCATATCCCGGGGCTCGCGCGGGCTATCGTTGCCGATCGCCTTTCGACCGTAGCCGAGCCGTCACCTCGCGCCAGATGGATTGAACGGGATCAAAGCTTGGTGGATGCGCGGGACAGTAGTTTCCAGTCTGTGCCCTGCTTTTGCCAGTTCATCAGGATGTGGAGATTGGTAGAGGTTTTCTTGCCGTCGGCAGCGGCTTGACTTTCGCCAAGCCAGTGGAAGCGCACGATTGCCGCGGGGCCTACCACGCGGACGCTGACATCCTGGTAAGCCAGCGACAGGAATTTCGATTTTCCGTCGGTGGCATTGGCGACAAAGGTTGCCTTGTCCTCAACCCTTCCGTCGGAATGGCTGTAGCTGAGCTCCGCTGCGCAGAGCCCTTCCAATGTCTTGGCGTCGGCGCCGAACTGAGCCGCGCGGAATGCCTCGACATTCCTGGCGACGGCGTCTTCATCCGCGCCCGCGAAGGCGGGAGCCGCTCCCAAGGCGGGGATCAATAGTCCAAAGGCAAGCACCGGCAGAGCCAGCTGGCGGCGATCGATATTCATCGTTTCCTCCGTTGCTTTAATGTTTGATATGAGGGCACTCTTGCAGTCACCCTCCCGGTTGTCGAGCCTCGCTTGCGTATCCTGGCTGCAAAAAGGCCGGGCCGATGGCCGGGATGTCTGCGCGGTAGAGCTGCGCGGCGGCCACAGGCCGCATCTCGAGGCAGTATACATAGCCGCCGCCTTGACCTCCAGGCAACTTGCGCCGCATGCTCTTGCCATGAACGCGGCTGAGTTTCACAAGCTGACCGAGTGGCTCGTCGACGGGGCGAGATCCGCGCCGAGCCCACCGCGGATGATGGCCGAGACCTGCGAGCGGCTGGTTGCGGCCGGGCTGCCGCTCTGGCGCGTCGGTATATTCGTTCGCACGCTTCATCCCGATATCATCGGGAGGAATTTCGTCTGGAAGCCGGGCGAGGAGGTCGTCGTCGGCACCGCCAATTACGACATGCTGGATTCGCCGGAATTTTTGAACAGTCCGCTCGCGATCGTGTTCCGCGAGGGCCGGGAGGTCCGGGCGCTGATCGATAGTCCCGATGCCAGGCGCTTTCCGTTCCTCGACGACATGCGAGCCGAGGGCGTCACCGATTATATCGCGCTGCCGATGCTACATGTCGATGGCTCGTTTCACGCCTCGAGCTGGACCACCAGGCAGCCGGGCGGCTTCAGCGACGAACAGCTCGACGCGCTTCGCGCGCTGATGCCACCGCTCGCCCGCCTGATCGAAATCATACGGCTGCGGCGTACCGCCTCGATCCTGCTCGACACCTATGTCGGCAACCGCGCCGGCGAGCGCATTCTCGGCGGCCAGATTCGCCGCGGGCACACCGATACGATGGAAGCGGCGATCTGGCTCTCGGACTTGCGCGGCTTCACCGCGCTGTCAGACCGCCTGCCGGCGGAGACCGTGGTCGAAATTCTCAATCTATATTTCGACTGCCAGGTATCGGCGATCAGGACGCATGGCGGGGAGGTGCTCAAGTTCATGGGCGACGGGCTGCTCGCGGTGTTTCCGATCGATGAGTATGTCGGCGATGTAAGGCAGGTCTGTGCCCAGGTTCTGGAAGCTGCCCGCGAGTCGCGTGCCAACGTCGAGGCCTTGCACTATCCCATCGGTGAGACCGTCGAACGCTTCCGCTTCGGCGTCGCGCTGCATGTCGGGAGAATTCTTTACGGCAATATCGGCGGCGGCAACCGGCTCGACTTCACCTGCATCGGGCCGGCCATCAATCTTGCGGCACGGCTCGAAAAAATCGCGGGCCGTCTGCATCGCACGGTGGTGGCGTCGAAGGCTTTCGTCGAGGCCTGTCCGGGGGACTGGACGGATTTGGGCGAATTTCCGATCGCGGGATTCTCCAAAGCCGAGCGCGTCTATGGCTTGCGAGACGAGACGCCGGAAGCGCTGGCGCCGCTAGAGCGCGATGATTTGAGATTGAACCGGTTTTAATCTGCTGCGTCACGGCTTGCGTCTTCCGTCATCCTGAGGAGCCGCGCAAGCGGCGTCTCGAAGGATGACGTTCATTTACGCCGATATCTCCCCCGTCATCCTGAGGCGCGAGCGAAAGCGAGCCTCGAAGGACGACGGGCCACAGCTCCTGCCCGCGCATCCTTCGAGGCGCGCAAAGAGCGCGCACCTCAGGATGACGCTTCGAGACGGCGCGTTCGCGCCTCCTCACCGTGACGCCTTGACGCGTGGCCGCTCATTCCTCGGGTTCGGTAGTGAACAGCAGCGGATAGCCCTTGGCGCGGCCGGCATCGGTGGCGCGCGTCGCCTTGGTTTCGGCAACGTCCCTGGTGAAGACTGCGACCACGCAGACGCCGAGCCGATGCGCGGTGATCATCACCTTGTGGGCCTGGTCCTCGGTCATGCGGAACTCCGCCTTCAGGACCGAAACGACGAATTCCCGCGGCGTATAATCGTCATTGAGAAGGATGACCTTGTGCAGCCGCGGTCGTTCGGTCTTGGTCTTGACCCTGGTCTTCGGCTTGGTGACAGCATCGATCATTGCAGCCAGCACCTCCTGACGTTTCGTCGCGATCCGCGCGGCAAGAATACAACCTCCGGGCCAGCGTTGGAACGGCTGGATTCACGTATGGCATCGATGCAGCGGGGGAACCTTGCGCAGATAGGCGGTGATATCGGCGAGGTCTGCCGCGTTCAGCTCGGCATAGTTTACATAAACCAGCCGCTAACCGGAAAGTGAACGTCAAAGTGTGTTCCCGCTTTCCGTTCGCCACTTTGCATGTCAACATTGTCGCACACGACGGGAGGGCAGCTCGATGCGCTGGTATGTCTCGATCGGAGCGGTGTTTGTCGCAGCAGTAATCGCCGGAGCGGACGTCGCCGGCGTTGCTGCGCCGAATGCCGTCAGTCAGACCGGCCTTTACGCGGCAGAAAAAGAAAATGCGCCCTCGGTCGATGTCGAACTGGCGCTTGCGGTCGATGTTTCCTACTCGATGGACTTGGACGAACTTGCAGTTCAGCGCGAAGGCTACGCGCAGGCGATCGTTTCGAAGGAATTTCTGCAGGCCCTAAAGAGCCTCCCGAACGGCAAGATATCGATCACCTATTTCGAGTGGGCGGCATCGAACGACCAGAAGATCATCATTCCCTGGCGAGTGATCGATGGTCCTGAGACCGCGGACGCGGTTGCCCAGGAGATCCTGAGGACGCCAATCCGCCGGGCATCGCGAACCTCGATCTCGGGCGCGATCTATTTCGCCTTGCCGCTGTTCGAGACCAATCCGTATCCCGGGACCCGGCGCGTCATCGATATTTCCGGCGACGGTCCCAACAATAACGGCGCACCGGTGCTTGGCGCGCGCGAGATGGCCCTTGCCAGGGGAATCACCATCAACGGCTTGCCCATCATGGTCAAGGAGCCATCCTATTCGACCATGGATATCGAGAATCTGGATTGGTACTACGAGGACTGCGTGATCGGCGGGCCGGGCGCCTTCGTGGTGGCGATCAAGGATCGCGACAAGTTCAGGGAGGCGATCCGCACCAAGCTCCTGCTCGAGGTCGCAGGGCTCACGCCGGAACGCCCCATCGTCCCGGTGGCCGAGAAGGAACCGCGCGTGTCGTGTTTGATCGGCGAGAAGATCTGGCAGGACCGGTGGGGCCGCTGAAGGGCGCTGGTGCCCCTTCTCCCTCCCCGCGAGCGCAGCGAGCAGAGGGGAGGGCGGCGTCTCCTATCTCCGAAATCTCGCCACCAACTCGACATGCGCCGTGTGACGGAACTGGTCCACCGGCGTCACGGCCTCGATTCGATAGCCGCCATCGATGAGGATGCGCGCGTCGCGCGCGAAGGTCGCGACGTTGCAGGAGACCGCGACGACTGCTTTGACCTTGCTGGCGGCGAGCTGCTGTGCCTGTGCCTGCGCGCCCTGCCGCGGCGGATCGAAAACGACGGCGTCGAAATCGCGCAGCTCCACCGGCACCAAAGGCCGCCGGAACAGGTCGCGCGCCTCTGCCTTCACCGGTTTGAGTCCGTTCGTCGATGCCGCCGCCTTCTGCAGGGCGGACACGCTCGCCGCGTCATAGTCGAATGCCGAGACCCGTGATTTGGCGGCGAGCCGCAGCGCGAACGGGCCGACGCCGCAGAACAGATCGGCGATATGTTTTGCGCCCTTGCAATGGTTCGATACCAGCGCGGCCAGGGTCTCTTCGCCGGCAAGCGTCGCCTGAAGGAACGAACCCGGCGGCAGCGTCACCGTTGACGGGCCGACAATTATCGTCGGAGGCGCGCGCATCAAGACCAGCTCGCCATGGCGTGTCAGCCGCGCCAGGGAATGTCGTTCGGCCACCTGCGACAGCGTTGCGATCAGCCCTGCCGGCAACGGGCCTGACCCGCGCACATCGACATCGAGACCGCCGTCGGTCGCGGTAACCTGGATGTCGAGCGGCTTGCCGGTCGGCTTCAACGGTTCGGCAATGGCCCATGCCGCCTCGAGCGCTCCGCTCAGCGCCGGATCGAGGATCGGACAACGATCGACCGGAACGATCTCATGCGAGTTTGCGGCGGCAAATCCTACCCTCAGCACGTCATGGGTGCCGAGCCTGGCGTGAAGCGTCATTCGCCGCCGCCCAAGACCATGCGCGTCGAGCAAGGGATGCACCTCGCAATCGATCCCACCTTGCGCCAGCGTTGCGACGACGAGGTCGCGTTTCCATTCCCGGTAACGGCTGGTCTGCCAATGCTGGATGGCGCAGCCGCCGCAAGTTCCAAAATGCTGGCAAAACGGTTCGATACGCTCGGTGCTGGCGCGCTCGACCTGCACCAGGCGCCTTCTGTCGGGATGATGGCCGATCGCCGGGGCGACCTCGACGATTTCGCCGCCCAGCGTGCACGGCACATAGATCGATCGTCCGTCGACGATGGCGACGCCGTCGCCGAAGTGACCGACGTGATCGATGCGAAGGCGTTCAACCACGGCGGCGCCGCGCCCCGAGGAAGAATTCGATGTTGCCGTCGCCGCCCTTGATCGAGGACGGGAAAATCCGGATGTCGGTGCAGCCGAGCGAGGACGCGAAGGCGGCGATGTCGTCGCAGACCTGCTGATGCACCGCGGCGCTGCGGACAATTCCGCGTTTGGAGTGCTTGCGCGAGGCTTCAAATTGCGGCTTGATCAGCGCCAGCAGGCTCATCGGCGCCGCCGCCAGCGACAGCGCGACCGGCAGTACCGCCTTCAGCGAAATGAAACTCACGTCGATCACCACGATGTCCGGGCGTGCCGGCAGGCGCCTGCCTTCAAAGCTGCGGATGTCGGTCTCCTCCATGCAAACCACCCTGGGATGGTCTCTCAGCGTGGGGTGCAATTGCCCGCGGCCGACGTCGATGGAAAATACCACGCTGGCGCCGTTGGCGAGCAATACTTCCGTAAACCCGCCGGTCGATGCGCCGACATCGAGACAAACGTGATCCTCGATCGCAATCGGATATTGCTCCAGAGCACCCGAAAGCTTGACGCCGCCGCGCGAAACAAAGGGATGCGCCGGCTCCGCTTGCAGGACGGCGTCGGCGGGAATGGCCTCGGAGGCTTTCAGCACCCGCTTTTCGTTGGCCGTGACGAGGCCTGCCTCGATCGCGGCCCGGGCCCGCGCCCGGCTTTCGAACAGGCCGCGCTCGACCAGCGTTATGTCCGCACGCTTGCGGGGAAGTGCTTTCATCTCTGCGCGAGCGGCCGCGCCGGTTCGGCCAGCCGGCCGCGCGGCTGACCCAGTCAGGCGAGCTTCACCGTCTCGGTCTTGAAGTCCTTGCCGAGCGCCTCGAACACCTTGCCGACGATCCCCTTGGCGTCGAGCCCGGCGCGGGCGTACATCGCTGCCGGCGAATCATGGTCCAGGAACGCATCCGGAAGCACCATCGAACGCATCCGTAAACCGCCGTCGAGCATGCCGTGGTCTGCCAGCATCTGCATGACGTGAGAGCCGAAACCGCCGATCGAACCCTCCTCGATGGTGAGGAGAATTTCGTGCTCGCGCGCCAGCTTCAGGATCATGTCAACATCGAGCGGCTTCATGAAGCGCGCGTCCGCGACCGTGGTGGAAAGCCCGTGGGCGGCCAATTCGTCGGCGGCCTTTTCGCATTCGGACAGACGCGTGCCGAACGAAAGAAGCGCGATCTTGTTGCCCTGGCGCAGAACGCGGCCCTTGCCGATCTCGAGCGGAACGCCGAATTCCGGCATTTCCACGCCACGGCCTTCGCCGCGCGGATAACGCACCGCGCTTGGCCGATCATCGATTGCAACCTGGGTCGCGACCATGTGAACGAGTTCCGCCTCGTCGGCCGCAGCCATGATGACGAAGTTCGGCAGGCAGCCGAGATAGGCATTGTCGAACGAGCCGGCGTGGGTCGCACCATCCGCACCGACCAGCCCGGCACGGTCGATGGCAAAGCGCACCGGCAGGCTCTGGATCGCCACGTCGTGCACGACCTGGTCGTAGCCGCGCTGCAGGAATGTGGAATAGATCGCGCAGAACGGCTTGTAGCCTTCGGTGGCAAGGCCGGCGGCGAACGTCACCGCATGCTGCTCGGCAATCCCTACGTCGAAGGTGCGGTCGGGAAAACTCTTGGCGAAGATGTCGATGCCGGTGCCCGACGGCATCGCCGCGGTGATGCCGACGATCCTGTCGTCCTTCTGCGCTTCCTTCACGAGGCTCTGGCCGAACACGTTCTGGTAGGCGGGAGCGTTCGGCTTGGCTTTACTCTGCGCGCCGGTGGCCACGTCAAACTTGACCACGGCGTGATATTTGTCGGCCGAAGCTTCGGCCGGGCCGTAGCCCTTGCCCTTTTGCGTCACGACATGGACCAGGATCGGGCCCGTCTCCATGTCACGCACGTTCTTGAGGACCGGCAACAGGTGATCGAGATTATGTCCGTCGATCGGGCCGACATAGTAGAAACCGAGTTCTTCAAACAGCGTGCCGCCGCCGACCATGAAACCGCGGGAATATTCTTCGGCGCGGTTGGCGCGATCGGCCAGCACCTTCGGCAGGTGTTTGCTGAGCTGCTTGGCGGCCTCGCGCAGCGAACGATAGGTCTTGCCGGAGTAAAGCCGGGAAAGATAGGCCGACATCGCCCCGACCGGCGGCGCAATCGACATGTCGTTGTCGTTGAGAATGACGATCAGGCGGGAGTTCATCGCACCCGCATTGTTCATGGCCTCGTAGGCCATGCCGGCCGACATCGCGCCGTCGCCGATCACGGCGATGACATTGTTCTTTCTGCCGGAAAGGTCGCGCGCCACAGCCATGCCAAGCGCGGCCGAGATCGAGGTCGAGGAATGCGCGGCGCCGAACGGATCGTAGTCGCTTTCGGTGCGTTTTGTGAAACCTGAAAGGCCGCCGCCGGTGCGCAGCGTGCGAATGCGGTCGCGCCGGCCGGTGAGGATCTTGTGCGGATAGGCCTGATGGCCGACGTCCCAGATCAGGCGATCGCGCGGGGTGTCGAAAATGTAGTGCAGGGCGGTCGTCAGTTCGACCACGCCGAGGCCGGCGCCAAAATGCCCGCCTGTAACCGAGACCGCGTCGATGGTCTCCTGGCGCAACTCGTCGGCTACCTGTCGGATTTGTTCCAGCTTGAGCCGGCGCAAATCCTCCGGAGTATGGATGGTATCGAGAAGCGGTGTCTTGCTAAATGCGGTCACAGCGATGTTCCAGTTTTTGCACGTCGGGATCAACGGCCCGGCGGGAGTTGGGTTGCGCATAAAACGCAGCTAACGCAGCGAAATCCAGTACGCTGCAGGCCAACAGGGCAGCTCGCGCCCCGATTTGTCATATGCATCACCTTGGCGGTTTTCACCCTTCTCGACAAATTTATTTAGCGATTTGAATGGCTTACCTGCCGTCTAAAGACGACTGAACCCAGCCTTCGCCCGCCCATACCTTCCAAACCTTTACACTAAAGCGACAGCCAAAGCCAACCGCCTCAAAGGCACAAATAGGAACCCTCGGAGCGTAAGGGAACTGCCGCAGCCGGTTCTTTAGGCTCCCTTTCGCCCAAATCGGCGGCAGGGGCGTGGCTGGTGAAGAAAATTTGAGGCTTTTTCCGGGCAACAACGGCCGTCGGCTGTTTCCGCATGGTGGCCATTACCTCCATGCGGGTCCGTCACTGCGCGTCGAGCGGCTCGGTACCGGTCGGCTGGCCGCCGGCGTCGGTCGT
>Ga0210390_10003639_pt1 | contig 13179 bp, 10 predicted proteins | sample IncBWH11OmetaG_FD_161050 | JGI IMG/M metagenome (GOLD analysis project Ga0210390, IMG submission 161050) | Forest soil microbial communities from Barre Woods Harvard Forest LTER site, Petersham, Massachusetts, United States - Inc-BW-H-11-O ...
CAATCACCCACATAGTCCCAACCGTCGCGCCAGGCTTCACGGTGCGCATACTAACTTTGTGGTCGCCGCCGACAACCGCCACCTGGTAGCTGCCCTGCGACTGTGCAACAGCGCTCTGCGGTAACAGCAGAGCGCCTTTTTTCATGTCGGTTTCGACACGCACACGTCCATACTGGCCGGGACGGAGGACGTTGCCGGGATTGGGAAAGGCCGCTACGATCCGAATCGTGCCCGTGTTGGGATCCACTTGCCGATCCGCCAGCAGGATTTTGCCTTTTTGCGGGTAGATGCTGCCGTCCGTCAGGATCAGATCGAGCGAGCTTCCGAAAAACCGGATAGCGTGCTTGCTGGGAGTGGCATCGCGTTCCTTTTGTACGAGGACGTATTCCCGTTCGCTGATCGGGAAATAAGCTTTGATGGGTTCGACTTGCGAAACGGAAGTCAAAACCGAGGTGGGTCCCACGAGGTTCCCGATCTGGACTTGTGCAATACCGGCAATTCCATCCACCAACGAGGTGACTTTCGTCCACTCCAGATTTAGTTCTGCCTGCTCCACCGTGGCCCTGCCCGATTCGATGGCCGCCTGGGCACCTAGCTTGGCCTGAACCTCGTTATCTAATTGGCTCTGGGCGATGGCTTTGGCTTCTGCGAGAGGTGTATCGCGTTCTACATCGAGCGTGCTTTTGCCAAGTTGTGCTTGCGACTGCGCAAGATCGCCCTTTGCGTGGTCGAGGGCTGCCGAGAAAGGCCTCGGATCTATTTCGAACAGCACTTGGCCTTTGCGAACGACCGAACCTTCTACGTAGTCTTGCTTGATGATGTAGCCTGAGACCTGCGGCCGGATCTGGGCGTTCACGTATCCGTCCAGCGTCGCTACCCATTCGCTGAATACAGGGACATCCCGTTGTTCTACCGTGGCCACTTCGACCTCTGGCGTCGCCGTCGCCGTTGCTGCCCGGCCGCGATTGCAACTTGACGCAAAAATAGCAAGGGCTACCAACAGGATGACCGTTGGCAGAGTGGCCTTACTATTTGCCAAAGGTGGCTTGATGGTGGTTCGACTGTCTTCGCTCGGTGCCATAGCGTTGCTTGCTCGAGTGTGGAATGTCACGGTCTGTGTTTTTCTCCTATTGCCGTTCGCATAAAGCGTGCCGCACTTTCGAATTCGCTTTCCGCCTGGAGCCAGTCCTCAAGCTCACGTCCTGGCAGGCCGGCGCGCTCCTGGTAAATTTCGTACGCGCGGCGCCTGATCTCGTCTTGATTTTGTGCGTGGTTTGCAGGGGCATCTTCTGCGTGAGGCGAAATGGGGCCTGCGTGAAGCTCCAAATTCTCATTTCTCTTGGCTTTCAATGTCATACCCGAGTCCTCTCGTTTCCACGTCATGAGGCACTTCATCAGAACTCTCGCTCTGCGACGTTCTTGTGTGTGCATTAATGACCGGATCGGAAATTCGGCGCGCCTGCATTTTTATCTTTCTCTCCGTTTAGAATTTGCTCCGCAGGGACAGATCAATTTCATGAAACAGGCTTTTACGCACAAACTAATCTGCCGACGGAATTCTGTCGTCGCGGATTCAACTCAGTGACGACGCTTCGTGCCAGTAACACCGTTCGAGCTGGTGAAACACAGAAAAATCAGAATCGCCAATACGGCGACAAACAGAAACGTCACCATACGGGCTCCTTTCGCCCCCGCTTCAACTAGACGCGTCGCAGGGAACCGGGTCTTGTAAGACATCTCTTGTGTTACCGATCGTTCGTGGGGTTTTCTTTGCGAACATCCAAGCCGGTTCGACAATTTGCTCAAATCTCTCGCGCAATTTCCTTCTTCCGTGAAACATCCGGCCCTTCAACGCGCTAACGGAAATTCCCATGATTCGGGCGGTCTCTTCCGATGATCGCTCGTCGAGCTCGCGCAGTTGGATCGCCCTGCGTATTCCAGCCGGCAAGTCATTCATAGCCAAGGACAGCATTTCGACCCACTCTCGCTGTGAATAGATAGCCTCCGGATCCGGACTTGAGTCAGGAACCTCCAGAACGGTTGCGGTTTCTTCATTTCCGTTTAAATCGTCGATCAACACTTCGCGAGACCCGCGACTTCGCCGTAAGAACATGAGTGCTTCGGTGATGGCGATACGCGTCAACCAGGTGGAAAAGGCAGACCTCCCTTCAAATGTGCGCAGATGAGTGAAAGCGTTTTGAAAACTTTGCTGCACAACGTCCTCGGCATCTTCTCGCCTGCGGGTCATGCGCAACGCGACGAAGAAAATCCTTTGCTGGTGACGTTCGACCAGGATGTCAAAGGCTTTTCTATTTCCGTTTTTCGCGGCAGCAACGAGGGGCATGTCTCCTTTTTGGGGAGTACTGTCGATAATGGCACTCGCCGCTTCCTCTTCGTCGATGTTGCCCATGGATTTCGTTGGCATGGTTCGACTCCTTGACGGATTCATCTTGCACACCTCTGTTGCAGCACGTGCTTGATGTACACACCGGTGGCGACGAATTGCGCACCCTGCTTTGACATCGTTTGCAAGAGCCTCTCACCCGTCTTGTCGATCGACGTGACTTCATTGAGATCGACGATGCATTTAAGGTTGTCGCCAGTTCGATGGGTCTCTTTCCAGATTCTTCTCACTTCGCTAGCCCACAACCCGACTAAGCGGCCTTGCAGAATCCATTTCTCTTCTTCTGGCGTTCCGGTTCTCGTGATCTTCAACACGTCAAATCTCTTTCGTTTGGCGAATCGACTCGCTCGCTTGCTGACTAGAAGCGGCGCCGGGGTCAGCTCTGTTTCTCGAACTGAAGGAAGCTATTTCGTTGGCGCCTCGCACTCAGTTCCGGGTTTGCGTCTCGGTGTCTTCCGCATGCGGACTTCGGTGCCACCGCATTCAAAAGAGACCTCGTCCATCACGGTCTTCATCAGCCAGATGCCACGCCCGTGGTCGGCGCTGATGTTCTCGGCAGCGGTCGGATCGGGCACCGTGTTCGGATCAAATCCTTGTCCCTGGTCCTTGACGACGACAAAAATCCCCTTTCCCAATTCACAGCGGCAAAGAACTTGAACCAGCTTTTCGCGCTGCAAGCGGTTGCCGTGAACGACTGCATTGTTCAGAGCCTCCGCAAGTGCGAGCTCCACGGAGGGTTCGTCGCCGAAAACGCATTGGGATCCCTCGATGAGTCGCATCAACTTGTCCATCAGCGGGGAGATCGCTCTGATTTCACTCGGCATCCAGGCCTCGATCTCGAAGCGAGGATCCGTGTGTCTCCCAGCAGGCTGTGGCCGCAAACCTAATGGTTCGTTCGCTGTTTGTATTCGAGTCATGGCAAACGCCTCATGCTCCCGGAAACTGCATCGCGCGTGCCAAAGCGCGAAGTGTTTCTGAAACGGCCGAACTTGTTGATTTGTCGTGAGATGAGGAGCGGAGGTACGACCCGCTTAATCAAACTGCCACGGTGGCACTGCCAGGGCGATGGTACGGTACCAGTTTTCTGGCAGGTGAAAGGGAATGTTATTCGGAGTGGGCAGAACGGCCGGAAATTACGGTTTCACTTGCACATTGGCTTCGAAGTTCGTTAATTGGTTCGGCCGCTGCCGCGAGTTCCGGCGTTCACCTGCACAATCGACAAGGACTTGGAGCCGGGCGTAAGCGCCGTTGAACTCGTGGTCGTTCCTGGCTGGTATCCAGCACCTCCATGAACGCCGCGAGTGAAACCGCAACGGCAATGATCCAAGGGTTGCCTTTGGGTCGCCAGAGTTCTTCGCCCGAGATGCCAGCTTCGGCCGCGCTCACCGGACGCTCACGTCGATTTGATGAACAAGCAAGAGACGAGTTTGAGGAGGCGGCGCTTTCCGTTAGGTTTCAATTGATCGAGTACACGCTTGATGTAGGTGGTCGTGGCGATGAATTGCGGGCCTTCCTTGGACATTGCTCGCAAGAGTCTTTGTCCTCTCCTGTCGATGAACGTGACCGCACTGAGATCGACTGTGCAGCTGCGTTCGTTCTGCGCGCGATGTCTCTTCTTCCAGCTTGTTCTCAGCTCGGCGACCCACGGCTCGACCAATCGACCTTCGATCGTCCACCTTTGTTCGGTGGCTGTTTCCGCAACCGTGATTCGCAACATTTCAGCAGCTCCCTACTGTTGAGCTACACTGGCGATCGTCCGGAAATCAGTGCCGAGCCTGGATCGACCGCAGACTCTCGAGACGATCGTAAATTCCTAATGCCAACGTCTTCGAGGGCGCTTGCGCATATGCACTTCTGAACCGCCGCGTTCGAAGTAGACTTCGTCCATGTACGCTTTCATCAGCTGAATTCCGTACCCTTTTTCGCGAGCAGGCTCGGGCGTCCCACCCTCACCAGTGATATTTCTGAAGTCGAATCCCTTGCCTTGATCGGAGACGACGATCGAAATTTCGCCCGGTCCGCACCAGCAACGGATGTGCACTTTTATCTGTCCTTTCTCGTTTCCGTGCACGACGGCGTTTGCCAGAGCTTCCCGAAGTGCCAGTTCTACATCTGGTTCCTCACCGGGAATACATTGCGAACCTTCAATCAACAGCATCAGACGATCCACCAGCGGGGAGATGGCCTGAATTCGGCTAGGAATCCAGGAGGCGATTTCCAAGATGGAAGACCGGGTAGGCTTTTCGGAGGATCGTGATTGAGACCTCACAGGTTCACGCATGATTCGCATTCCGACCATGGGCAAGCACCTCAACTGCGCAGAAATGCATCACGAGGGCCATGGCGGAGGCGTTGCCAGGATTGCGGAACTTGTTGATTTGGACCGGGATGCCTAGCGGAAAGGCCGCTCCCTAGATCAAGCTGCCATCGTGTGGGTGCCAGCGAGATGGCAGGCCTGCCAGTTTCCTGGCGCACGAAAGCAGTCGTGGTTGGGGAGGGAACTCTTGATGAGCTGTGCCTAGGATTGGTGCTGCCACTTTGCAGAATCGCGTGCAATCCCGAGTTTATGCATTCTCAACTGAAGGGTGGACCGCTTCATGCCAAGATGTGCCGCTGCGCCGTGGGGACCGGCTACAACCCAATTGCTCTGTTTCAGAGCTTTAAGAATCTGTTGACGTTCCGTTTCTTCCAAAACCTCGCTAAGAGCGCCATTTGTCGGTTTCGGAGATGCGGGTCTTTCCGCCGGAAGGCTGGCCTCGGGAGATTTAAGATCGCTGACATCCATTCTTAGAGAAGGGCCCGTCGAGATAATTACGGCGCGTTCGATCACATTCTGAAGTTCCCGTATGTTCCCCGGCCAATGATAGCGGCCCAGGGCATCCATTGCGGCAGATGGAATTGTCTCAATCGCTCTGTTCATTCGACGGGAAAACTGCTGCGTGAAGTGCCGCACAAGGAGCGGAATGTCGCTCTGGCGGTCCCGCAAGGGCGGAACGTGTACGGGAAAAACATTCAAGCGAAAAAAGAGATCGGATCGGAACTTCTGCTCGCTCACCATTGCTTCTAAGTCGCGGTTCGTCGCGGCAATCAAACGCGCATCGGTCCGAAGCGTGCGCGAGCTTCCCAACCGCTCAAACTCCCGCTCTTGCAGGACTCGGAGGAGTTTGGTCTGCAGTTCGAGAGGAATCTCGCCTACTTCGTCCAGAAAAATGGTGCCGCCATTGGCCACTTCGAAGCGGCCAATGCGTTGCGCGATCGCGCCTGTGAATGCGCCTTTCTCGTGTCCAAATAGCTCGCTTTCCAGCAAGCCCGTGGGGATGGCCGCGCAGTTGAGTTTGACAAAGGGCTTCGAGCGCCGCGGGCTCAAATCATGAATGGCTCGCGCAACCAGCTCTTTTCCTGTCCCTGTCTCTCCGTAAATCAGCACAGTCGAATCAGTCGGTGCGACGGTTTCCACGCGCTTCAGGACTCTGCGCAGAGAAGCGCTACTCCCGATGATCTGAGCGAAATTCATTTCCGTGCGGATTTCATCTTCCAAGTACAGCTTCTCTTTGGACAGCTGGTCTTTCAGCTCTCGAATCTGCCCAAAGGCACATGCATTCTCTACGGCAATGGCAATTTGATTTCCGATCTGGGAAAGAAACTTGATATCGTCGCCACTAAACGCGGCGTCCTGATATTTGACGACACCGAATGTGCCCAGCACGCGACCTCGGCTGACAAGAGGAAGGATGCAGACCGTTCCAACCTCGGCTTTCGCGGTGTCCCTCATTCCCAGTCGCCTCGCCTCCTGGACGCTGCCGCACCAGAGTTTGCCGGTGCGAAAGACCGCTCCCGAGATATCTTCATCAATGCGTACAAGGCTCTCCTCTTGGACGGATTCGTCGCTAAAGGGAAAATCCATAGCATAGATCCGCAACTCTGTGTTGTCGGCATCGGAAAGAGCAATGCCGGCGCCCTCGCAGCCCATAACCCGGCGCGTGCTCGCCACTACCGCCCGGAGAACATCCCGGAACTCAAGATTGGAAACCACGTGATTGGTCAATTCCAGGAGAAGTCCAACCCGCTCGCTCTTCTTTCGCAACTGTTGCTGTGAGGCTTGCGCTGCATCAAAATGTAACGCATTGTCGAATGCCAGAGCGATCTGCTCAGCCACCACCGAAAGAAAGGAAACTTCTTCGGCCGTATAGATATCCGGAACCTTACTGCCAAAGGTGAGCGTTCCGACTTTGCTATGGGCTGTCGTTAGGGGGAGAGTACACAAACAGTGGACTCCGTATTTCTTCAAAACCTCTTGGAGCTTGGAAAAGCGAGCGTCGTGAGTCTCGTGCGAGGTCACCAGAGGCTCTTGATTCTGGTAGACCCACCAGGCATCCGATTCCTCCATGGCTAGTTCTGGGTCTGGAGGGATAGCTGCTTCTGTTTTCGCGTCGATAGAATGCCGGTGAAATGTATTGGATTTCTCATCACGAACCGTCACACAGATATAGTCAAACGGAACGACCCGACGCAACTCTCTCGCCAGCACGCTAAACAGTTCCTTCGGATCTCGATGCATTCCGATCGCCTTCGATACCGCGACGAGCGATTCGAACCGTGTAGCGGCTGAAAGCTGAGGCCCTTCGGTTGCTTCTTCTGTTCGCATCGGGCAAACCTCTCAGAGACTACCCCTCGAAGCTTGGATGCTTGATTCGAGCATCGGTTAGAAACTACCTAGCAGGCTGCGGAAAAAGTCGGATTTGTCATCCCGAACCCGCGTCGTTTGCGGGTGAGGGATCTGCTGTTCGCAGGAAAACCGAGGAAAAAGCAAATTCCTCACCCCGTTCAAAAACCGAACGGGGTTCGGAATGACATATTTTTGAGTTTTTCCGCAGGCTGCTAGGGCAATCCGCCCGCACGGTCTCCACCCGGCGGTCGTTGCAGTTGTAATTTGGCAGAAATCTTCTAATCCCTAATTTCCGCTATTTTCCATATACAATCGGCCGTCGAAGCGCCCGTCTCGCGCGTGGCGAACACCAATTACTTTGACTAGCTAAACAAAGTCGGCGAACTGCCCTAGGCTCCAGACGGCTGCGGAAAAAGGCGCATTTGTCATCCCGAACCCGCGTCGTTTGCGGGTGAGGGGTCTGCTGTTCGCAGGAAAACCGAGGAAAAAGCAGATTCCGAACCCCGTTCAAAAACCGAACGGGTTCGGAATGACACGTTGAGTTTTTTCCGCAGCCTGCTAGGTCCAGACGGCTGCGGTCCGCACTAAACCTTCGAGGCCGCCGATGCCAGAGCCGACGAACGCGCAACCACGCCATTCGTCTTCGACCAAGTCTTGCGAAGCTCTTCGGCGCGGCGGATCACGTGGTCGATTACCTCATGTGAGGACGGACCTTCTTGGATTTCTCTTGTTTTGCCGGCAGATGGAATCTCCAGCGCCTCTAATTTTTCGAAGATAGGTTTCATTGCACGAGCGGGATTGCGGAGAAACTCCGAACTGCGGATGCGCGTGAAAATCCAACCCATGCGTTCGAGGACAGACTGCCGATCCATGTCTTCTGACAACTTCTCAAGCGGCTGATAGCGGTCGCCATCGCACTCGATGGCCAGACGCTTGCCCTCGCCTTCGACAACCAGATCGATGCGGAACGTTCCGATCTTCCAGTGCGGCGTGACACGGTAGCCCGCTGCGGCGAGGCGCTTCATCACTTCACGTTCAAAGTTCGATTGCGTACGCTTGTCTTTCTCTTCGAGTGCGCGCATGAGGCGTGCGGGGTCTTCGGCATGCTCAATCAATTGCCGGCGCAGGTCATCGGCTTTCAGGTCGTTGTGCGGACTGAGCGAATGCACGATCCACATCTGGTCGCGGGCGCGACTAGCTGCGACATTAAAGCGCTGCTTGAAGAGTTCCTGATCGCGCAGGGAAAGCGCGCCACGTTCAGCAGTATCGACGAGCGAAATGAACACCACGTCACGCTCATCACCCTGGAATTGCGCGGCGTTGCCGCAAAGAACCCGATGAAGCTCATAGCGGTCAGGCGAAACACTTGCGTGGATGAGGTTGTCGATTTCGATGGCTTGTTCGTCGCCGACGAGGGATACCACGCCGATACTCAAAGGCTGGCCCGCGTCGTTCTTGCGGTATTCGGGTTGCTCCATGGCGGCGGCAACGAGCGAAGCGATGGTCAGAGCTTCCTGGCGATTGACCTTACCATCGCGGCTGGAACCAGACACGCGATGCGCGAAGGTGTGCGGACGCAGATGGACGCGACTCGCATCGCGCAGTGGCTTGATGCGCCCGTCGTAAGAAATCATATTGCTGAACTGAATGATTTCGGGAACGCACCGGAAATGTTCGACGAGACAGGTGGTCCCGCCGAAAGACTGGCGGGCGAGATCGTAAATAGAGATTTGTCCGTCGTAAAGGTCGGAGTTCGGGATGCCACGCAGATATTGGAAAATGAGGTTCTGAATGACGCCCAGGTCCTGCCCGACGGCGGACGGGCTGACCTGTTCGTGGTCGCCAACGACGAGGACGGTTTTGCCCAGATACAGGGCGACGAGTGCCATCACATCGCTTTGGCTGGCTTCGTCGATGATCACCACGTCGAAGTGAGTCGTGCGCGGGTCGAAGTTTTCTACCACGTGCGAGAGCGGCATGACCCACACGGGCACGGCTCCGCGGCACTCGCTCATTTTCTTGGCGGCTTCGGTGCGCAGAAGAGAAACACGAATTCCGTGACCTTTGCCGATGCGGCGGATGGTGTCGAGCCATCCGACGAGCGCCTGGCGCTGCCGTGAAGAGGTGCGGCGGGCTTGCGAGCTCCAGGAGAGTTTGTCAATGAGCTCGACGCTCGTGCGCCGCATCTGCTCGCGCAGTTTTTCGCTCTTGGTTTGTAGAGCCTCAAGTGAAACACTGCTGCGGCGATCGAGCTCGTCATTGAGCTGTCGCCAAGTCCAGGCGGAGGCGACGTCGCGCGGTGGTTCGCCTCGTCCATGCACGCCGGTACGATTGCGAATCGCTCCGGCCCAAGCCGGGGCAGCGGTTTCCAGTTTTGCAAGCAAGGTGCGGCGCAGGTCAAGGTCCGCCTGCTTGCTCTTGAGTTCGAGCAGGCGGTCGTAGGCTTGACGATAGCGATCGGGATTCTCGTCGGTCACACCAGCGAGGAGTTGGTTGATGACTTTGGAAGCCTTCGCCACGCGCGCAGCGAGTTTGAGCCGGCCTTTGAGATCACGAAACTCTTCATCGAGTTGAAGCAGTCTCACTTTCTTGTAGCGCGAATCGAGAATCGGAAGCAGGGCATCGGTCACCGCAAGGTGAATACGCGCCAACTCCCCCTCAGGACCAACGATGGCTGGCTGTTCGGCGAGGAACTTGTCCCACCGGAAGGCAAGGTCTTCGAGTTGCCGCTGCAACGCGAGCCAAGTGTTTTTTTGCCAGTCCAGACATTGGTCGATGGAGTCACAGAACTGCATCAACGTTTTCTCGATCTCCTCACCCATTTCTGCTGAATGAGGAGTGCCGAGAGCCGCTACTTGCCGGTCCCACCGCGCGCCGAGATCCTCGCGGAGACCCTTGAGCCGGAAGAATTGGCGCAGTGCCTGGAAGTGTTCGGGCAACCGTGGGCGCGTCCTGTTCACCTTCGTTTGTTCGAGAAATTGACTCCAAGCCTTATGCGTAAACAACGTAATCGAACCCAGCTTGCCGCCTTCTTCGAGGTGCGCGAGGATTTCGCCGGCGATGCGCTCCTGTTCTTTCACGACGGAAGGACTGTTCACCTCGGGGCCGTATTTGACGAATGATTCTTGCGCATTTGCGGCTTCGCGATGAACCAGCCGCACGAAGCTAACGAGTTGATCCCAAGGTTGCCGGTGCACGTCACCATACTTGCCGGCGTACACAGCGGCGAGTTTCCATTTGTCTTTGCCGGAAAGAGGCTCGACTGCCTGAACAAGAGCAGCGGATAGTCCTTCGATTTCTTCGGGTGAGCTCTGTGCGGCATGCGACTCCCACAGATCGGAACGTAAATCGAGGTCTTCCATGCCGAGACGGTTGCGCTCGCTCACGCTAGCTTCGAAGTCGTCGGCTCGCGGAAGATCGTTAAGTTCTGGAAGATGACCGGAAAGCTCATTCTCGTCCTCGCGGGAGATCGAGACACCAGTTCGGTAGAGGTCGGCCAGCTCGCCGGAAGAAAGAGGCAGCGGCGCTACAGCGGCGACGGGGCCGGGAATCCAGCCGTGTGCTTCCTTCGCCTGAACGACGTGGCGTGCGCCGTCGGCAGGCGTCCACGACTTTCCTCCAATGGCAATCTCCCGATATTCGTCGGCGCGGGCGTCGGCCAGCTGGTTTCGAATTTCGCCGAGTTTCTTCAGCATATCCAGACGTTCGGCTCCCAGTCTCTTCGCTTCCATTTCGAGCGAACTGGCATCGGCGCGCGACAATCTTTCAGCAATGGAACCCACAGCGCTTTCGAGCTGCTTCCGGCTATCCAGGTCACTTTCCAACACGCTGACGCACAACGGGCGCAGTTCTGGAACAATGTGATGGCGCACCATCCGCAATGCTTTGGTTGTATGGCTGGTGACCAGCACGCTCTTGCCTTGCGCCAGCAAATGGCCAACAAGATTGCCGATCGTGTGCGTTTTTCCCGTGCCTGGAGGGCCTTGTACCAAAACGCCTCCGTGCTCCTCGAGTTGCTGAGCGATTCGGATCTGCTCTGGATTGGCCGGTTTGCTGAGCAGCACTTCGCCATCCGCATGAATGGTATTCGTGGTCACTTCGGAAATTGGCGACTCCTCTCCCACGATATTCAGCAGGGACCACGGTAAATCTTCCCGTGTCCGCAGGTCGGCGAGGATGCCCTCGATTGCAGCGGCAAACCCCAAGTTGCGCGCACGTAAAAACAGCACTGGGTCGCGGCCGATACACGGGTCGCTTGCTTCCTTGTTCGGTGCCTGGTCTTCCAGGAACTCTCCGCGCGGGGACAACTGGACAACGAGGCGCTTCAGAAAGCCCGACGTCGACCCGTTGATGAGCGGATGGAACCCGCCTTCATCCAATTCCTCGCGGCACCGGCCGATCACACGTCCGTCCACATCCGACATGGACTGGAACAACGCCGAGTACAATTCGACCGGATGGTCCGCTTCGGACAGCGTGAACTCGGGTACGGAAGCATCGAAATGCAATTGAAGACGCTGGAGCAGGATTGGATGGAAGATGCTGCCTTCGGCGCGCCGCCAACTCAGGATGCCATCTCCGAGAATGAGTTCCACCCGCTCGGCTTCTCGATCGATACGGCCGTAGAGGGCGTAGAACGTTTCGAAGATTTTCATCGCTGCGCGAGCAGGCTTTTCGCTCTCCACCCACTGATCGCGTATAGGCTTCCACCGCGCCAGAGCTGTGCTTCTGGCAGAATCGTCGGCAAACTTCACAATCCGTGGTTCGGCACGGTTCCCGGAGTCTTCTTGTGTTTCCTCGACGGCGACCGAGTTCCAAGGGTCGTCCCACCCGTCCTCGAGCCATGCCGAAATCTCTTCAGGCGGGTCGGGCGGGCGCGTCAAGCGGGGACGCCGAACTTTCAAAATGTAACTTGGGTCTTCCATGGTCTGGCCGTTCTGGGCTTTGTCCTTTGAAGAGCTGGCCCTGGCAGCGCCCCTTTGAACGGACGCGTGATCGGGGAGGTCGCGCATCCATAACGTCCAGGGTTGTTCGCGAAGTTGGCGTTTCGCCGGATTGCGGTGTTGGTTTAGCGCTTCGAGATAGCGGAAGACGCGTGTAAGCTTTTCCCGCGCGACGCGGAGTTTTTCGGCATCCATGGCTCGCCGCCTTTACAGAGACACTTCAACGTATCTGAGGGTGGATAGGGGAGCCTTCAGATTATCAGTTGGGCAGAGTCCTCTCAATGGTACGCGGATAGTACTCCGTCTTTTGACGCCTCAGATGGTGCCGCCGCAGAGCAACGACCCAAACGAAAGGCATACTTTGCTGTCTCGTTGAAAATTCACGACCGATTCCATGGCGAATTGCGCACTCGCGCTGCAACCATGGGAATCGCCCAAACATCTTACTGAGGCGGTTGACAGCCGCCAGCCTCAAAGCTTCTTGTTAATTCCTTTCCAGCCCAACAAAAAAGGGGACCTGTACCGCCGGACGGTGTTATCTTCGCGGCATGGCCAGTGCGGTTTTTGCCGCGGTCTGTGACACTTACAAAATGATGGGTCGATTCATCTTCGCAGCATTGTGCCTGACGACGGCCTCGACGGCGCTCGGCCAGAATGTCCGGCCAGCCTCTGCGGAAACACACGGACCTCGTCTTGTCGCCAAAACGGAGGGTCGGAGGATTCTGGCCGCCATCCCGACGGTAGACGTCGAGTCGGAATCCGAAACGGACTGTTCCCACCTCGTTCACGATATTTATGAACAAGCGGGTTTTCCTTACGAGTACGTCAGTTCGCGCGAACTCTACACCGGCAGCACGAATTTCACGCGCGTGCGCGTGCCTCAGGCAGGCGACCTGGTTGTCTGGCGAGGCCATGTTGGCATCATCATCGATCCCCAACAACACTCCTTCTTCAGCTTCGTGCGTTCCGGTCCTGACACGCAATTTTATGACTCGCCCTACTGGCACTCGCGCGGTATCGCTCGTTTCTTCCGCTACGTGACGGACAAGCCGCTCCATGCCGATCGCACGCGCGAGGCTACGGATCACCCAAATCGCAAACCTCTTCAGCTTCAGGGCGACAACCGCAGTTCGGACAAGCATCTGCCTTCCGAACTGTCCAAGCCG
>Ga0210390_10003641_pt1 | contig 13179 bp, 3 predicted proteins | sample IncBWH11OmetaG_FD_161050 | JGI IMG/M metagenome (GOLD analysis project Ga0210390, IMG submission 161050) | Forest soil microbial communities from Barre Woods Harvard Forest LTER site, Petersham, Massachusetts, United States - Inc-BW-H-11-O ...
CTGTCGCCGTTCACGAAGCCCGAGTACGACGCGGTGACGGCCGGCACGCTCCCCCCGTAGGTCGTCGACGCCGAAGAGGCGGTGACGCTGAGGTTGGCCGAGCTGATTTTCACGGCGCCCGCTACGTAGACGATGGTGTAGTTGGGGTCGACGGCGCCCGAGCAACTCGTGGTGTAAGTCCCCACCGCGCTCGACGACGTGGCCGTCGTGGTGCAAGTCGGAAGCTTGGACAGCGACGATGGCGTGTCGCCGTTCGCGAATCCCGAGTAGCTCGCGGTGACGCCGGGGACGCTCCCGCCGTAGGTCATGGAGCCCGATGACGCCGTGATCACGAGCGTCGCCGTTCCCACGGCCACCGCCCCGTTGACGTAGCTGATGTTGTAGTTGGGATCAGCCGCACCCGAGCACGAACTCGGGTATGTACCCGCCGGGCTCGACGATGTGGCCGTCGTCGAGCAGGTGGGCTGCGAGGTGAGAGAGCTCGCGCTGTCCCCGTTCACGAACCCCGAGTCGCCCGCCGTCACGGTGGGCACGGTGCCTCCATAGGTCATGGACCCAGACGAGGCCGTGACCACCAGGGGAGCGGTGGCTACCGCCACGCTCCCGGCGGCATAGGTGATGTCGTAGTTGGGATCAGCAGCTCCCGAACACGTACTGGCATAGGTCCCGACCGGACTCGACGACGTGGCCGTCGTCGAGCAGGTCGGCGGCGTGGTGAGGGAGGACGCGCTGTCGCCGTTCACGAACCCCGAGTACGAAGCCTTTATGGTCGGCACGTGGCCGCCATAGGCCATGGACGATGAAGATGCCGTCACCACGAGGGCGGCGGCGGTCACACCAATCTCACCGGAGACGTAGGTGATCGTGTAGTTCCCGTCAGCTGCACCCGAGCACGAGCTCTGGTAGGTGCCTACGAGGCTCGACGACGTCGCGAGGGTCGAACAGGTGGGCTGGGTGCCGAGGGAGGTCGTGCCGTCACCGTTCACGAACCCTGAGTAGCTCGCGGTGACGACCGGCACCGTCCCGCCGTAGGTCATAGAGCCTGATGAGGCCGTGATCGTGAGGGCAGCGGCGGTGACCTCCATGCTGCCGTCGACGTAGCTGATGTCGTAATTGGAATCGACCGCTCCGGAGCACACAACCGAATAGGACCCGACGGGGCTCGAGGACGTCGCCGTCGTCGAGCACGCGGCCGGCGTGGTGAGCGAGGCCACGCCGTCGCTGTTCACGAAGCCCGAATACGACGCGGTGAGGGCCGGCACGGCGCTCCCGTAGACCATCGTCTCCGAGGGCGCCGTTATGGTCAGCGGCGCCGGCCCGACCTGGACCGACCCGCCGATGTAGCTGATCGAGTAGTTGGGGTCGACGGCGCCCGCGCACGAGCTGGAGTAGGTCCCAACCGCAGTCACCGATGTCACCGCGGTCGAGCAGGTGGGCGGCGTGGCGAGCGAGGACACGCCGTCACCGCTCACGAAGCCCGAGTAGGAGGCCGTGATGACGGGGGCCGCGCCACCGTAGGTGATCGACGCGGACGAGGCCGTGATCACCAGCGGTGCCGGATCGACCGTCGCTGTTCCGCCCTGGTAGCTGATGGAGTAGTTGGCGTCGACGGCACCCGAGCACGAGCTCGGGTAGCTGCCGGCAGGGCTCCCCTGGGTGGCCGACGTCGAGCAGGTGGGCGGCGTGGTGAGGGAACCGGCACCGTCGCCGTTCACGAACCCCGAGTAGCTGGCGGTGACGGCCGGAAGGGCACTTCCATAGGTCGCCGACGGCGACGAAGCGGTGATCGTCAGGGTGGCCGGACTGACCTCGACCGTGCCACCGAAGTACGTGATCGCGTAGTTGGCGTCGACGGCACCCGAGCAGGAGCTCGGGTAGCTCCCGACCGGACTCGACGACGTGGCCGTCGTCGAGCAGGTGGGCGGCGTGGTGAGGGAACTGGCGCTGTCGCCGTTCACGAACCCTGAGTACGAGGCGGTGATGGTCGGCACGGCTCCCCCGTACGTGGCCGACGCCGACGACGCGGTCACCGTCAGGGGAGCGAGCCCGATCGTGACTTCGCCGGCGACGTAGCTGATCGTGTAGTTCGGGTCGACGGCGCCCGAGCACGAGCTCGGGTAGCTCCCGACGGAACTCGACGACGTGGCCGAGGTGGAACACGTCGGCGCGGTGGTGAGCGACGTCGCGCTGTCGCCGTTCACGAAGCCCGAGTACGAGGCAGTGACGGTTGGCACCGCTCCCCCGTAGGTCATGGTGTCCGACGAAGCGCTCACGAGCAGCACTGCGGTTCCCACGACCACCTCGCCCCCGACGTAGCTGATCGTGTAGTTGGGGTCGACGGCGCCCGAACACGAGCTCGGGTAGCTCCCGACCGGGCTCGACGACGTGGCCGTCGTCGAGCAGGCGGGCGCCGTCGTGAGGGAGCCGGCGCTGTCGCCGTTCACGAAGCCCGAGTACGAAGCGGTGATTGCCGGCGCGGCGGCGCCGTACGTGGTCGCTGCCGAGGAGGCGGCGACACTCAGCGGGGCGGGGTCGACCTGCACGGACCCGTTGGTGTAGACGAACGAGTAGTTCGGGTCGACGGCACCCGAGCAGGAACTCGCGTACGGCCCGACCGGGCTCGACGACGTGGCCGTCGTCGAGCAGGTGGGAGGCGTCGTCAGTGAGCTCGCGCTGTCGCCGTTCACGAAGCCCGAATACGAAGCCGAAATGGTGGGAACCGCGCCTCCGTAGGTCATCGAGGCCGAGGAAGCGGTGACGACCACCTGGGCGACGACAACCTGGACGGTCCCGTTCGAATAGCCGATCATGTAGTTGGGGTCGGCTGCGCCCGAACAGGAGCTCGGGTAGCTCCCGACGGGACTCGATGACGTGGCCGTCGTCGAGCACATCGGTTGCGTCGTCAGCGCGCTCGCGTTGTCGCCGTTCACGAACCCCGAGTACGAAGCGGTGACGGCCGGCGCGTTCGCCCCGTAAGCGACGGAGGCCGAAGAGGCCGTCACCTGCAGGGTCGCCGGGTCGACAGTCACGTCTCCGAAGTAGTACGTGATCGTGTAGTTGGCGTCCATCGCCCCCGAGCACGCACTGGCGTAGTCGCCGACCGGGCTCGAGGCGCCGGCAGCGGTGTCACACATCAGTCCAGCGCCGAGCACCGATGCGTCCTCGCCGTTCTGAAGCCCGGCGACGATCGGCGTGATCGAGGGCACAGATCCCCCGTAGGTCATCGTTCCTGACGACGCGGTGATCGAGAGTGGAGCAGAGGTCATCGTGACGCTGCCACTGACGTAAGTGATGTCGTAGTTGTCGTCCACTGCGCCCGAGCACGCGCTGGGGTAGGTCCCGACGCTGCTCGAGCTCGTCGCCGTGGTGTCACAGGCCAGTGCAGCGCCGAGCACCGACGGGTTGTCCCCGTTCTCGAGCCCGGAGAAGCTGGGCGTTATCGCCGGTACCGTGCCCCCGTAGGTCATGGTCCCCGACGACGCGGTGATCGAGAGCGGCGCGGGCGTGATCGTGGTGGTCCCATTCACGTAGGTGATGGCGTAGTTGGGGTCATCCGCCCCCGAGCACTGCGTCGCGTAGCTCCCGACCGGGCTGGAGCTCACCGCGGCAGTCGTGCACGTCAAGGCGGACCCGAGGACCGATGAGTCCTCTCCGTTCTGAAGACCCGAGACGATCGGCGTGACCGCCGGCGGCGCTGAGCCGTAGACGGCCATCCCCGAAGAAGCGGTAATCGTGATCGGAGCAGGATCCACAACGTCCGAGCCGTTCACGTAGCTGATCGAGTAGTTCGGGTCAGCTGCCCCAGAGCAAGAGGTGCTGTAGTTGCCCACCGGACTCGTCGGGGAGGCCGTGGTCGAGCAGGTCGGCGACGTGCCGAGAGACGATGCGTTGTCCCCGTTGACGAACCCCTTGTAGGTGGGTGTCACGCTCGGGGGGGACGCGCCGTAGGTCAGCGACGCCGATGAAGCCGTGATGACGAGCGGGGCGACGCCCACGACCACGTTTCCGCCCACGTACGTGATTGTGTAGTTGGGGTCGACGGCGCCACTGCACGAGCTCGAATAGGTGCCGACGGAACTGGCTGCTGTCGCATCCGTCGAACAGTTCGGGAGCGTCGTCAGTGACGATGCACTGTCGTGGTTCACGAAGCCGCTGAACGACGGGTCGATGGTCGGAGGGCTGGCACCGTAGGTCATGGTCCCCGACGAGGCGGTGACGCTCAGGGGCGCCGGCGCCACCGTGAGCGTGCCACTCTCGTAGGTGATGGCGTAGTTCGGATCGGCCGCGCCGGTGCATGAGGTCGCGTACGGGCCGACCCCGCTGGCCGACGTAGCCGTGTTCGAACAGGTGGCCGGGCTCGTGAGAGACGACGTCGAGTCGCCGTTCACGAATCCGCCGTACGAGGCGGTGACGGCGGGCGGTGCGCTGCCGTACGTGGACGAGGCCGACGAGGCCGTGACGACCAACGGAGCCTGGCCGACGGTAACGCCGAGCGGGGTCGATGTGCTCGACGAGGCGTACCCGTTGTCGCCGCTGTAGGTGGCGCTGAAGTTGTAGCTACCGGGGGTAAGCGAAGGAATGGAGCACTGAGCCTGATAGCTCGAGCCGACCAGCGTCAGCGCCAGCGAACCACACCCGGGGACGGGGCCGGCACCGTTGAGGAACTCGACGGTCCCACCGCCGTCCGTAGGGCTCACTGACGCCGTCAGGGTGAGTTCTTGGCCATAGTTCACCGAGGACGCGGAGGAACCGAGCGTCGTGGTGGTCGCCGTGGGCGTCGGCGGTGCGATCGCAAAACTGCGATCTCCGGTCGCGCCCGCGAACACCGCGATCGGTGGGTGCGCAAAAGCGGGAAGCGACACTTGGACCGGGGTATCTGAGTTCGTCGTGCCACCGTTGCCGAGTTCGCCGGCCCCGTCCTCGCCCCAGGCGTAGATGTTGCCATCCGAGCCGATGGCAAGGCTGTGGTCCAAACCGCCGGCTATGGCGACGGCGGTGACACCGGCCGGCATGGATACGACAACCGGGACCTTTTCGTTTTTGACGCCACCGTTGCCCAGTTGGCCGTCTGCACCGAAGCCCCACGCGTACATCACATCGTTCGAACCAATTGCCAAGGAGTGGTCGTCGCCGGCGCTGATGACGCTGGCGGTCACCCCGGAGGGCATGTTCACCTTTACGGGAGTCGAGGTGAACGTGGTGGTGTTGTTCCCGAGCTGGCCGTTGTCGCCGTCACCCCAGCTGTAGAGGTTGCCGTTGGAGCCAATCGCCATACCGAACGAACCGCCCGCAGCGATGGCGCTGGCGGTGACTCCCGATGGCAAGGACACCTTCACCGGGGTCTTCGACTCGTTCATGCTGCCGTCGCCGAGAGCGCCGAGATTGCCGTCGCCCCAGGCGTACACGTTTCCGTCGGACCCGACCGCCAGGCTGAAGTTCGCTCCAGCGGAGACAGCGGTGGCCGTCACCCCGGAGGGGAGGGCCACCGCGACAGGGGCATCGGCGTTGGTCGTCGTGCCGTTGCCCAGCTGACCGAATCCGTTGTACCCCCAGGCGTAAAGCTTGTTGTTGGAGCCCAGCGCCAGGCTGTGATCTTGGCCGGCAGCGACAGAAACGGGGACGACGCCGAGCGGCAGGGACACCTGTACCGCGGTCAAAGAACTGTTGGTGGTGCCGTTGCCGAGCTGGCCATCGGTGCCGAGGCCCCACGCATAGAGGACGCCGTTGGACCCGATCACGAGGCTGTGGTCTCCGCCGGCCGCACCGCCGGTGGGCGTCACGCCGCCCGGCAGGCCGACCACTGTCGGGAGGTAGACGTCGGTCGTGTTGCCGTTACCGAGCGCCCCGTCGGTGTTGTCCCCCGAGACGTAGAGGGCCTCCGTACCGGCAGCTCTGGCGGAGGATGCGACCAGGGTATTGACGGCCAACGTTGCCGCCATGAGCAGCACGGCAAGGGCCGCGCAGGTGATCCGCCGCGTTCGCAGGTCGCTTGTTCGTTCTGCGGAATCGCGCCAGGTTGCGCTCACGGCATTCGTCATGGTGTCGCCTCCCCCGGTTGCGCCCACCCCGATCGCTCTGTTCGGGGCTTCAGGTGCAACGCCGGTGGGAGGGTAGGACTCGATCCGAACCTTGTCAACCGGTATTGCAACACGTTTGCCTGGGCCGTCATCCTCGGGCTCGGGTCGTCGAGAATCCCTGGTGATCCACTGTTCTCACGCGAGTGCGGCCACTCGGTCTTATCGCTGTGCAGCAACGCTCGCGGACTGTCTGGGAGCCTGGGTAGGCAGGAGAGCCACCCTCGGTTCGTGGGCGACCGTCTTCCTTGGTCAGTCCTTTTGCTACGTGAAATCTGGCGCCAAAGCGATCTGGGGAGGGAAGCCAGCGTGTCTTCTAGAGACGTTGCGCTCGGCAAGTCCTGGCGCAGGTCATCCACAGTAGAGAGGACAGGCAACACGTCGATTGCCGGCGAAGAAGGATCGTGCATTCGTAGCGACAGAGACTTTCAAAACGCGATCCGTGCGGCGCCCAAGGTTCATCGAGAGATCGTGGGACCTACCCGCCGTTCCGGAACGATCGGGTCAAAGGGGCGGGCGATTGCCACGACAAGTTCAGCGAGCCCTCCGTAACCTGGAGGTTCCACGTTGGGACCGTTTTACATGCCGCCGTTACCCCTGAGACGCTCCCGACGAATGACCCGAGTTGGCGTACTCACCAATGTGCAGCTTCTCAGCCGTTTGGAGTTGCTGCCGAATCCAAGTTCCCGGCTCGTATGGATCTACGAAGTATCTCAGGTAGCCATTGGAGCTGTCGTTGAGATTACGGCTCACCTGAAGGGCCTCCTCCTGCACCTTGTGGGTGTCGCGGCTTCCTTGGATGCCGTGCTGAACCCCGAGCAACACTTGCACGACTATCGCACCGGCGACGATCCATCGGGCCGCAGGAAGAGCAAGGGCAATGACTGGTGAGGCTCTACGGCCAAGGCTCGGCGACGGCAGTTCGCCGAGAGGCGCAGCTGCGTCTGGTTTGGCTTCCAGCATTGCCGGTCGTCCCAGAAGAGTCAGGTAGATCCCAATCAGAATCAACAGGTCGAACGTTGTATAGCGAGAGGCGCTGGCTCCGAAGTACCCAAATGCAGTCCGCCCCTCAGTAGTAGACGCCGCAAAGAGTAGGCCGTAGCAAATCAGCGCCACTCCTACTGGAGCACCACCATGCTCATCACGACGAATGCCGTAAACGACAAGCGTCGCGACGGCAATGATGAGTATCACCAAACCGAACAGAAGAACGTTGTTATTGCCAGCACCTGTCTTAATCGACACAGGGATCCCGACTACATCACCCACGTTGTATAGATAGAACTTGACCGCGGCCCATAGATGATGGATCGCGTATGTGTGGTCGGGTGCGCCAGTGCGGGTGTTCCACTTATAAAAGTAGAGGAGGACCGATACGAGACACATGGCTACCCAGGCGTAGATAAACGGAGCGGCGCGTCGGCGGTGGTAGAGGAGCACGAGACCGGTTGGCCAAATGATCAGCCCTTGGATCGATGAGAAGCTGCCTACCACCGCTGCAGCGACGGCCGCGATGAAGACAAGCCAACCCAACGCGATCCGATCCAACAGAACCATTGCCACCGCCAGCGCGAGAAGTGCGAGATACCAGTCCGACTGATATCCCCAGAGGGCGTTCTCGTACTGGACCAGCGAAAACCCCAAAAAGGCCACGGGGCAGTAGTAGAGCCACGGTGTCGAGGGTGAGCGTCGCTTGTGTGCCCAAATGAAGAGACCGATCGCAATAATCAGCATGGTCGCGCCAAGAAAGTCTTCAAATCTGATGTTGAGGTGGTCCGTGTGAACCAGAAGAATCGTGAGGAGGCGTGGGAAGAACATGCGTTCTTCGTTGTCCTGCGTCCAGAGCGCCCCCCAAGGAAGGAGATGCGACTTAGAAGCCTTGACCACGGTCACGTCATTCAGTTGGTCACTAATGATGACGTTGACGCTGTACTTCCAGATAGCCCAGAGATAGCCAGCGAGTGGTAGGCCGAATCCCAATGCCGTAAGCACATTGACGAGCCTCGGATCCAATCGGTCAACGACCCTTCGCTCGCCGACAGCTGTGGGTGCGTCTGGGTCCGAAGACGGTCTCTGATCGATGACTTCGGTCACTCCAGCCACGATCCTTCCGCCTTGAAAGTCCAAATCTCGTAAGAAGGTGCTGGTAGCGGCACGGGCTTAATTTAGGCCCAGACTCGCTTCTTGTCCTTTCCCGACGACGCTAGAGCCCGGCAATGACAGCGAATCTCTGATGTACTTCCGACTACTTGGAATACAGCTCAGTCTTCTCTTCGAGTTGTCCCTACTGAGGCTGCTTCTTCTGCCAAGCCGATGTACTCCCCGGAACCATTTCGATTTCGCCTTTGTTTCGAAGGCTATGGAAAACGTCCGTCATTGAGCTCGCGGAGGTGATCCCGGTCAGTGATCTGCCGATCGCGGTGGTTATCTCCTGGTGGTTGCTCAGATAGGCCATGACAACCTCCTCCGGTAACGCTTCGCAGAGAGATTGGATTGATGGCAGCGATGACCCTCGTGGTGAAGTCGAAGAAGCGACGGCGCAATTGGGTTGGCTACGACCGTCAATAGGGAACACCCACCCGTACCCGATGCTGTTCGTGTCGTAGCTATCAGACGGGTTATACGTCGGAGTGGGCGTGTAGTCCAACAAACTGACTACCGCCGGGCCGCTGACTGAAGTCGTCTCCCAGCTCTTCCCATTTTGCTGGATCCCACTATTGGGAACGAGAATCCAAATGTTTGGAATCCACGAGGAGTCACCGCTTCGTGAGGATTTGGCCCATTGCTTGAGATCGAAGTAACCCTTTAGTACGACCGCCTGCCCATTCGTCAGTGCGTCGTTGCCAAGGGTCATCGCTTCATCGGGCGGATCAAGATTGGAGCATCTCGGGCCACCCGGCAAGTTTTCGGCGGCTTTCAGCACCTCGCCCGCGGCAAAACCCACATTGGACTGTGTACCCTGCGCGCCCTTGGGTGAGTCCGAGCCATGAGGCGCTATACCAAGCGAGGCGTTCACGATCTCAAGCTTCTGGTCGCCACTAGCAACGAGGTTCCCGAACGCCGAGCTGGTCGTCGTGATCTGGAATGGAACGATGGCATCAGTCGAAAGATCCAAGCCGCAGGGATTGCCATAAAGCGTTGAATACGCTCTAAGGGCACTTCCCGAGATCACAGGTGCGATCGCGACACTCGTCGTCCACGTAGCTCCGCTTGAATCGACGGACTCGATCGTCCAGGTATGGGAAGTGGTGATCGGCGTCGGCGATGAACTGGACGTCGGGGATCCTCCCGACGATGCCGTAGGGGGCGCCGACGACGATGGTGCTGGCTTGGGATTACTAGAACATGCAGCCACCAGCACTGCCAGAACAGCAAGTGCCACCCAAGTGAGCAATCGCGGCCCTCGTCTTGCCATCGAGTCTCCTCTGCCCGGACCAGATTCGCGGAAGGGAGAAGCTACTCCACCCAATCGGCTCTGGGCTGTCATGCGGGTGCCGTCAGCCCCTCGAGCCTGACCAGATTGTCCCACCCACGAGCCTGCGACGAGATTTCCCACGACCGAACCGACAGGTTCTAGCAAGATCTGTTGAAGATCATCGCCTTTATCAGTGCTCCCCACTCGTATGGCACACCACCTAAGAGTTGAGACAAATCATCCTGGACCGGCACCATCTCAAGGCTGATTCGTGTGCAGCGCTTAAACAAAAGTCGAGCACGCGTGGTCTGCGTACGGTCCGGGACCACGATGATCCGATGCCAGTGCCGCTCGGCGGCGAGCCGGGCGACAAATTCCGCTTCGCCACGCGTATTAACGGGATCGGGGCGAAAACAGATCGCCTCGATCCCCTTCGGCGCGCGAGGACAACGCACCTTGGGATCGCCTCCGAGCGAAATCACAACAATCGGGGCATACCCGGCTGCCGCCAGCTGGATCGCAGATTTCATTCGCCGTTGCCCGGGATCACCGCCGAGGGCAACGATTGCGTCGACGCGCGACGGAGTATCACTCGGGGGCCACACAAACAGCCGGGCGGTCGAAACCAAGAAGACGACGACGACCAGGAGAATGGCGAAGACAGTGCGTTTAAGTCTTTTCGAAGGCGAATGCATTCGACCAGCGCCCCGCATGGCGGCAACGTAGCCGAGGCGGCCTTCGACCAGTTTTCGAGATGTAGCAATCGCTCGAAGGATTCGAGGTTCGATCCACGGCCTGGACGCAACGAATCCCCACGGCAGCCGGCAACCCAGCGCAGGGTGCCGACGCGCGGTAGACCGCGACCAAGAGAATCAACTGATCATGCTGTTCGGATCCTTGACAATGAAACAATCCGAAGTGTTCGCGTCGTAAGTGCTGGGTCTCGACGCCGCCGGGGGCCGGCTGCGGTCACCCAAGATGCCGGCTCAGGTCACAGTCTGGTTGAGGGTCACCTGACGCGCCGCGTAGGTGGTGTTACCCGTATAGGCGGCCACGATCGTATGCACGCCGGAGCCTGACACGGTATCGACGCACGTGGCCTTGCCGGAGCTCGGGATGGCAACGGCGGTACACACCGCAGTGCCGTTGTCGGTGAAGGTGACAGTGCCCGGCTTGACCACGCCGGTGAGAGCTGCAGTGAAGGTCACCGGCGACCCCGACGCGGCCGGATTGGCGCTCGAAGTGAGGGTCATGGAAGGGGTCGCGGCACCGTCCTCGGTTTGTGAGAAGTCGGCCGCGGCCTCTGGCGCGTAGGTCGGGTCTCCCGAGTACGAGGCGTCAATAGTGATGATGACCCCCGTACCGTTCGTTGGCGGGGTGAGGACGCACGTGGCCGCCGAGGTCGTTGGCCCGGTGGCTGTGAGACCGGCCGCCCCGCACCCAGCGGCCAGCGTCCCGGCACTCGTGGCGAAGGCGACGGTGCCCGTCGGCGCGCTCGAAAGCGACCCGTAAACGGTGGCGGTCAGGGTCACCGCCGCACCGTACGCGGAGGGATTGGCCGACGAGGTGACCGCCACGGTCGAGGGCCCGGTCGAATTGACCACCAGGGTGGCCGAGTTGGCGAAGCCAGTGGTGCTTGGGGTGATGGGCGCGTAAGTGGCATCACCCGAATAGGTGGCCACCAACGAGTGGGTCCCCCAGCTCGGCGTGTAGGTGCACGTGGCCTTGCCGGTCTTGAGGAGGGTCACCGCACCGCACGCCAGCGGAGAGCCGTTGTCAGTGAACGTGACCGTACCGGCCGGAACCGGGCTGCCGGTCAGCGCGGCCGTGAGTGTGGCGCTGGTCCCGACTGTGAGTGGGCCCTTGGTCGTGGTGAGCTTGAAGCTGGTCGGAGCCGCAGTCCCGAGCTCGGTCTGGCTGAACGTCCCGCTTTGGGGCGCATAGGTCGGGTCCCCCGAGTAGGCGGCCGTGATGGTGATCATGTTCCCCGAGTTGGGCGGCGTGTACGTGCAACTGGCCGTCGCGCTCGTCCCCGTCGACGGGCTGACCGGCACCGCGTTGCAGGCAGTCGTTGTAGAACTGCCGATAGTGGCGCTGAACGTCACCGTCCCGGTGGGCACCGGCGACAGGTTCCCCGTGACGGTGGCGCCAAACGTGATCGCGGCCCCCGTCGCGGAGGGGTTGGCCGAAGAGGTGACGGCCACCGTCGATGACCCGGTCGCATTGACGACGAGGGTGGCTGTATTGGCGAACCCGGTTTGGCCCCGAGGGATGGGGGCGTAGCTGGCGTTGCCCGAGTAGGTGGCTACGAGCGAGTGAGTCCCCCATGCGGGCGCGTAGGTGCACAAAGCCTTGCCGGTGCTGCTGGCGATCGTCACGGCCCCACAAGAGGTCGGAGCGCCGTTGTCATAGAAGGTCACCGTGCCCGTCGGTTTCGGTGTCCCGGTGATCACCGCGGTGAGGGTGACGCTCGACCCAACGGAAATCGTGCTCTGCGAAGTGGTCAGCGTGAAGCTGGAGGGCAGGCCGATCGCCAGCACGTTCACCGAGAGGGGACCCGACGTCGATTGGCCGTAGGTGTCGTCGCCCGAATACACCGCGATGATCGACACGTTGCCACCGGTACCGGCGGCGAACGCCGGCGTGAACGTGCACGAGGCCACTCCGCTGCCATTCACGGGAGCGGTCGGGCACGGCGTGCTGGTCGAGCTGCCGATGGTCGCGCTGAAGGCCACCGTGCCCGTCGGGGTGGCTCCACTCCCCGAGACGACCGTGGAAACGGTGATGGGGTCGCCGTTCGGCACCGGAGCCGACGGGCTGACCAAGGTCGGGGTGGCCGTGACTGACGTGGTCGTCCCCGTGGCGAACACGCTGGCCGGGGCGGAGGGCCCGGCAGCCGCATAGTTGATATCGCCGCTGTAGGTGACCGTGATCGAGTGGCTGCCCACCGAGGCCGGCGAGTAGGTGCACTTGGACTGGGCAACGCCGCTCTGCACGACGATGCGACCGCAGCCCGAGACGGGGGAGCCGTTGTCGAGGAAAGTGACGTTGCCCGTGGGCGCCGGATTACCGGTCAGCGTGGCGGTGAGAGTGCTCGACCCGCCGAGCGCCACGATGGTCGGGCTCGCGGTGACGGTGGGCGTGGTCGACGCCGTCCCCGCCACGACCAGTGTCGCCGAACCCGAGGTGGGGGCGAAGGTGTCGTTGCCCGAGTACACCGCCCGCAGGATCAGGGTCTGGCCCGGCCCGGTGGGCGTGAAGGTGCAGCTGTAGCTGGCGGTGTACGTACCGGAAGCGCTGAGGACGACGTTGGCGCACAAAACGGTGCCGGTACCCTGGATGAACACGGTGACCGTGGCCGGGAACGAGCCGGCAGCAGTCGCAGGGTTGGCTGTGCTCGAGGTGTCGGTCAGGGTGCCGTTCATGGTCACCGGAGCCCCGTTGGGCGACGGGTTCGCGCTGAACGTCGTGGTGTTGCTCGCGATGGCCATGGTGCCCAGGACCTCCTGGGCCAGCGAGCCGGCAGAGGTGGCGTAGTTACTGTCACCGCTGTAGGTGCCAATGGTGCCGAAGGTCCCGCCCACGCCGCCGCTGGCCGGCGGCGTGTAGAGGCAGGTGGCCGACGAGGCAATCGAGCTGACGGGTGTCAGAGTGTTGTCACTGCCCGCGCCACAAGTGAGAGGGGTGAAC
>Ga0210390_10003643_pt1 | contig 13174 bp, 17 predicted proteins | sample IncBWH11OmetaG_FD_161050 | JGI IMG/M metagenome (GOLD analysis project Ga0210390, IMG submission 161050) | Forest soil microbial communities from Barre Woods Harvard Forest LTER site, Petersham, Massachusetts, United States - Inc-BW-H-11-O ...
CATCCCGCTGAGCCATTTTTTGGCCCGCATCTTTCACTGTTGCTACAACCCCGGTGACTGCATCAGCCAAATCTTTTGATGCCTCATTCACCTTTGCGATCACCCCTGAAAACCCTTTGATTTTCGCGATGATATCACTGTCTTTTGCGATGTTGCCCCCGGTGACTTCCTCCAGGGCACTAGGTTTGGCACCCCCGCCCTGATCAGTGAATTCCTGTTTTTGTTCTGGAGTGAATTTGTCCCAGTCCGATTTGTTGCGGGCAGCAACTATATTCCGCACCCCGGGCATGACTGCGATGTCGAATGCTTCAACCTTTCGCATCGGGCTGGCTGCAGCCTGCATCATTGCCTCGCCAAATGCACTGGCAACGGCTATCAGGGCTTTTGACAGGGCAGCAATGGCTTTCACCATCCCCGGGCCTGTGAACACTGCATTCAAGGCAAGGCCCAGATTGTCCATCCCTGTTGATGCCATTTTCAGGATCGCAGCAAATGCGGTTTCCCCATCTTTTTGTAACGGTTTCCAATCACCCGTTTGCAACCCATGAATGGCATCTTTCACCATTCCGCCCAGATAAGTGCCCCAGTCTTTAACTGATGCCTTTGCTGGGCCTTCAAAAAACGTATTTATGGCATCCAGGGCAGGTTTCAGGGATTCCATCAGGGGATCACCGAAAGAATGAAAAGCCCCGTCGATAGCATGTTGAACCTGTTGCCATTTGCCGTTGAACGTCTCGAAAAATGCCTCAACAGTGCCGAATATGCCCCCGGGTTTGGTGGCTGTTTCGATAGCAGCCCGAACCTTATCCAGCAGGCCCTTTTGTTCAGCCAGCAGGGCGTTCTGGTTTGCCAGTTTTTGTTCCTCTGCTTTGGCATCAGCAGCCTTATGCTGTTCTTCCCTGAACCTGCCTGATGCTGCTATCAATTCTTCATAGCCCAGCTTGCCCTCTGCCATGAAATGTTGCAGGGCTGCACCTGACAGGCCCGTTTCGGTTTCGATCTGCTGCAACCCTTCAGTGAATTCCTTCCCGAACGTGCCCGACATTTTGCTAATGCCGCCTTCACTGATGCCGTCGATCGCTTTTATTAGGCCGCCAACAGCGTTCCCACCTGCCCGGGCCCACTGGCTGAAACTGGCTTGCATCAGCCCGATTTTCGAGCCGAACGAATTTGCCGAACTGGTTTGCTTTTCGGTCTGTTCAAACAGCCGATTCATTGCCTGAATCGTTTTGTCGATTTCCAGATCCCATTTTGCGGTGTTCTGTTCGGCAGCCTTAAATGATTGGGAAATTTCAGCCATCCCAGGAATCCCAGTCATTGCCAGCTTGACCAGATCCTTTGAACTAACATCAGCCTTTGTCAGAACCCGGGCATAAATTGCCCCCAGTTCTTCAACATCACTGCCGGAATTCAGGGCAATTTTCTGCAATTTGCCCATCGATTCTGCCGCCTGATCCGCTGATTGCCCAGCCTCCTGCAGCCTGATTGAACCTTCTGCTAGCTTGCCGAACCCCGTTGCCGTTTCATCCCCGATTTCATGCAGGCGTTTGATTGATGCTGTTGCCTTATCGGCACCACCCGCAACTGCCCCTAGATGGAATTCCGCGGTTTCAACTTTTGCTGCCAGTTCGATCGATCGTTTGATCCCGTCGAATATGGTTGCCACCCCTGTAAGGGCAGCGCCCATTGCGATCAGGGGGGCCAGTGCAGCCTTTAGGGCATCAACACCTGCCCGGGCATGTTCAGTGGCGGTATGCAGGCTTTCGGCACCCGCAGCAGCCTCTTTGAAAAACTGCATGGGGCCAGCCTTTGCCCCCAGTGCATCTATCGATTCTTTAACCTTTCGGGCTGCTGCCTGAAAGTTCGAATCATCCCCGCCAAAAATCGTTGTGACAGTATCGCCAGCCATCAACTTAGAAAGGTTGTCAAAACGTCCACATCAATTTCGGATTTCCGCACCAGTTTGGTGCCGTTCCGTTGGTAGTACAGCAACTGCAACTGGAAACAGATTGCTACTGGCAATAACCAAAAAATATAATGTAAATCAAACTTACTGACTGCGGCAGCGGCAGTGGCTGTTTCTAATTGGGAAGCTGCCCGCCACCGTTTTTTTCGATGGTTCCATTTTTGCCGTCAACCTGTTCAACTGCCCCAGTTGAGGCAGCGATTTCAGCCGATATCAATTTGTAGACATCCATCACAGGCTGATAATTTGTCAGGCTGATGCCCGCACCCTCTGCCCATTTTGATGCATTGATTCGGGCCTGCACTTTGTTTGCCATTTCAATACTCACCTGCCATTCAGTCAGGCTGCATAACCAAACGATTGTAATGGCATCCTGCATTCGGTCTGCCGCGGAATCGCTCACCCCTAGGGACAGGGCAAACACCTGCCGCAGCAGGCTGAACGGTTCCAGGCGTTTGCCGTTGAAAAATTTGGGTGTCAGGGCTGAAACGAATGCCTTTTCGGGTGTGTCAGGCAGTTCCAGGGTTTCAGGTTCATCTAAGATATTGGCTGGGTTCGGCAGGGTGTCAGGCATAAGGGTGCGGGGATTTAGGGTATCGGTTATTTGGTGAAAAACTTGGATTTAGTCTCTGTACTGGCTGCCTTTGGAAACATCGAATGAATGCTGCCATCATCGTTCAGGATCACCTGCCATAAGGCTGCATCAGGGCATTCATGGCAGGCTTGCACCAGCAGTTCCTTCATGTGTTGCACTTCTCTGCAAGCCTGGGCGACAGCAGCCGAATGTAAGGCCCGCAGTTTGAGAAGTTTTTCGGGGGAAAGGCCCGTGCCGCTTACATTAGGTTGCAGAGCCAGGGAATCGACGAACTTTTCAAAATCGGCATCAGCAGTAGTTGAACTAAACGCCTTTGTGACGATTGCGGCAGCAGGGTGCGGTTCAAAATTCCAGAACACCCTTTTTTTGGGTTTGGGATCTTTCTTGCCCCGCCGCAGATCCGAGAGCCTGAACACTTCAGCCACTACTGCGGGGTTATGCCGCGGCAGAGGGATTTCGAACACCCGCAAAGTAGCAGCCAGTTTGGTATTCGATGTTACTACAAACTGCCCTGCCGGGGTGTTCATTCGAGACGGGATTTAAAATTTGATGGTGATGGGGAAACTAGCCCCGATCAGTTTTTCAGAAAATGTTGAACGTTTTCAAAACGTACAAAAGAAAACACAGAACAAGAATTGCCCCGATCGCTAGATGGATTGTTCCCCCGATGAATATCCCGCAGATCACCCAAACGATGAGCAGGACTAACCCGATGATCACCAATCGAATAATTGCCTGCAGGCTCATTTTCGGGGGGGGCTCTTTAAGCGATCAAAACCCGAATCTTAACAATTGCGGGATTCGTCCCGTCATTCGATAGAAAAAGTTTGGTGACATCAGCAGCCACTGGGTTTGCTTCAGGATGATCAACACCCCAGGTGATTGCCTGCCCTGCCGCCAGAACAATCGTGTTGACTGGGGCACCTGAAACATTCGTTTTGATGGTCAGAGCCTGACTCGAATACAGCAGCAGTGCCTTAACGTTCGCTCGAATCCAGGCAATATCGACCTCTACTAGATCGGTGGCGGGCGGGACAGTGCCATCATACCCTACTTCAGCCGTGCCTGTGTATTTGCTCAGTGCCGAAATCGCAATGCCTTCATCGGTGGCATACGTGCTGGTGATTTGGTGATTGAACATAAAAAGTAAGCAGGAATTAAGCGGGCAGGAATTAAGCGGGGATCAAAGGATACATGGTGGCATTCACCGTGCATTTCTTCATTGCTTCCCTGGATTGCGTAATTTCGATGTTTTTACACATCACCAATCCTGCAGCCACCCCGCCGATCGCCAAAATGTTAGCAACCACAATCGGGACACCTGCCGCCCAGGTAAATGCACCCGTAATCTCGCCTTCAATCGTGATTTCAGCTTTCAAATCATGGCTGACAACAGCGATTGTTTCCCCTTGATTATCTTTCTGTTCAAAAATTTGCGTTGAATCGTTTTGGCGAACACTTGCAACGGCTAAACCCGTTTCCTCAGTGGTGATGCCCCAGGTGAATCCAAGTGTAGAAGGGTAAACAGTTGCTGGCATAAAATTTTTCGGGTTCCTAAACTGTGGGCACTGTCAACCTGCCCACTAAATAGCCTGTGAACGTATAGGATCTGATCAAAGCGTTTTTGGTGTCTTGAGCCCCAGTCAGCGGGCCAAAAAACACCTGATCGAAAATTGTTTGTTCCCCTGTAAATTGACCATAGGCGGGCAACCCCAGGGCTATTGCCCCGATCAGAGCCTGATGGGTTTCAACGGGGGTTTCCGTTACTTGACTCTCAAGGGTGATCTCGAAATTGATTCGGGCGACAGGATAGGCACCCCCGGGGATAAGGGTTTCATGGAACTGGGCCGCCACTAGAACGATCGGGCGAATAAGGGGATCATCAGCTTTAACCTGCCGAACAGGGACCGCAGCAGGGCCCACCACGGGCACCAGCAGTGACACTAGGAATTGTTCGGTTTCCTCAGTCATCGAATAAAGCCAGCTTCCCGTTTGGCTGCCGCCAGCCGTTTGATAATTTCGGTTTCCATTTCTTGTTTGATATCCGCCAGGGCTTTATCAACTGCGGCATTGGTTGACGGGCAGGCAAGCCCCCGGGCAACAGCGTTGGTTCGCACCACTGTACGGAAAGCGTTATTCGTTTTTGAAACGTTCGTTCTATTTAACAGCGATCGGGGATTCACTTGGGGGTTTGCCCCTGTTTTCCCCAGCTTTTGGGCTATCAACAGGAAGGAAACCCGATGATAACCCGACGATCTTTTGCGGGATGCCATCAAGGTTTTAGCATAGGCCCGCACGATTTTGTTGCCCGGGGTTAAAGCCTTTTTGGTTTTGCCCGTTTTATTAATTGCCCGTCTGCGTTTGCTGGCAGCTTTACCCTTCAGAACATCAGGCCCGAATTTCTTCTGCAGCCTGTACCATGTTAATCGCAGGATCCGCTTATTTTGCAGCAGTTCGTTTTCGATCTTTCCCGCGGGCACGGGGGCTATGTTCTGGAACACCTTGAAAGCGAAATCCCTGGCTTTTCCTTCGATCACTTCTGCCCGGGCTGTTTTCCGCAACTTCATGTATTTTTCGAAGGTTGCGTTCCATGCCTTGATGTCAGTTGTGGTTGGCATTTATGCGGGATTCTATTCGATCACCTGCACTGCCATAATTTCCCAGGTAACGGTCAATTCCCTGATCGATTCAATTCGATAAGTTAGGCCCTGAAACTGAATCTGGCTGCCGATTTCAGGAATCGGGCCGCCCAGGATTTGGGAGTAAATTTGTACTGCCTGGGTGGCGTTGATGCCCCCGGGCCCGTAATCATCAGCCAGCCGAACAGCCGCACCCGTTGTGACAGGAACGGTTAACCCGTTGATGGTTGCAACCTTATTGAACAGGGTTTGCAATTCGCCCCAAGCTGCCCCCATTTCAGTTTGGATCGACATAGGCAGGGGGTGCGGGCCGCCGCGGGCCGCCGCGGGCCGCCGAGAATTTAGCTAACCCTTCTTTTTGCCCGCTGGGGCTGGGGCAGGTTCGATCGCAGGTTCTTCAGCGGGCGGGGAAATAGTAGCAATATACCTGCGAGCAGGTAGCGGGTTTCGATAAACGATCGCCCGGACCATCCCGCCCGCACCTTTGATCACTGCGGCACCCGCAGCATCGGCTGCCGAGAAATCAGGCCCGCAGTAAAGGGGGTGAGTGTTCCCCTCTGCGTCAATTCCGATTGTATAGGCAATATCCATTGCGAATAGAAAAAACGTTTCTAGGAAGGGTTTCCGTGAACAGCATCAAGTAACAGCAGGGCCGCGTGCCCAGTGACACCCGTTGCCATGCCATACATCCAGGTAAGGGTGATATTGTGTTGCCCGTTCATATCGTACCACTCCCGCCATTGCAGGGTTAGGCCCGAGTCTTCATCCTGCACATTGGTGATGATTCCAGGCACCTGAATGTTCGGGATCTGCGGCACCCGGGCTGCCATCAACAAACCTTCTTTTCCGCCAAAATAACCTAGCAACCCGTTGGCAGGATTCAGTTCGGGATATTCGGTGATGGTTTCAAAACCACCCAGCCCGGTGATCGAACCCGGGCCGCCTTTCACCTGGGGATCGACCGAACCATAGGTGATTTTCGAAGTGACAGTAGGATCTTCCGAAAGAGCCCCGAAAACATCAGCGTTAATCAACCCGAAAGGATTAACGAAATCGGCACCGATTTTCATCAGCACTTTGCGCAACTGAACCACCGTGTTTTTGCTGGCATTGGCGGCAGCTAAAATTGCGTATTGATTCGCGAAATTAGTAGGGGTGATCAGGGCACACAAATCAAACATTGCCTGCCTGCCCAGCGAATAAGCCAGGGCCTGCTTTTGTTCCCCCGTTAAATCCCGATCCGTAGAGGCAACCTCAGTGTCAGAAAACGATAGGCTGGCAAACTTGTGTTTGGTGATCGCAACAGTGATATCCGTTGTCGTTGCAGCGTCTACTGCCTGATAGCCAGTGCCGCCCGCATTAGGCGCAACAAAATCATGCACGGGTGGCGGGGTAACAACCCGGGTGACGACGTTCTGATTCAGGAGAACAGCAGAATCTGAAAAATCGGTGGAAATACTGAATAGGGCAGGAAACTGCTTTTTCAGAAATTGAATCGTCGAACGGGTTACAACGGTGGGGCTTAGTGTCCCGAGTGCATTGGCAACTGGCATAATTTTAACCTATTGGGTGAAAAGAAAAGTGAATGTGAAACTGCGGGATTCGGGCCTATTTCCCTGCCTTCGTTTTGTCGTAAAGTTTGCCCAGGCGGGCTACTTCTGCCTTGTCGCCCTTAACGTTTGCGGCATCCATTGCCAGGCTGATATCAACTAGCGAAAGATTCGGCTCTTGATTCCCTGCGATCGCCAGGGGTTTGCCACTGATGCTAGCCAGCCGTTCCGCTGCCCGCATATCAGCGTTCATATCCTTCTTTTGCAGTTCAGCAACTTGAGCCTGGGCAGCAACCAATTCGACCGACAGCTTGCCCGAACTTTCGGTGAGAGTCGCCTTATCGTTTGCCAGTGTCAGGTTCTCTGCCCGAAGGCTTTCGATATCCGTTCGCAACTGGGCTAGTTCGGCAGTTGCCGTTGCAGCGTTGGTTTCGAATTCTGCGATCCGAACTTGCAACCCCTGAATTTCCGTTGCCTGGGTGGCAATCTGTTCACGGGCTGAATCCAGGGTGAGTTTATCCATTTGATTAACGTTTTTTGTCAACCTGCTGGGCTTTTGAAACACGTTTAGCCAGTTCATTTAATGCGTCTGATTGTGATCCGATCTTATCAATCAAATTCAAATCCAGGGCTTTACTGCCGGAATACCATCCAGCCTTTAGTTCTGTGTAGTTGACCGATCGATAATTGGAAACGAACCCGCGGAAATCGGCTGCCGTCTGATCAACCTGGGCCTGCAAAAACTGCCGCTGTTCCAGATTCAGGCTAGGCCCGCCACCCGTAGTTTTCAGAGTGTCGCCACTGCTGACAATGGGATCATAACGAATGCCCAGTTGATCCCATAACCGTGTTTGATCAACCCAGGGCATCAGAACACCGATCGAACCCACATCAGCACTGTTGGTGGCAATCAATTTTTGGCAACTGGATGCCAGCCAGTAAGCTGCCGAACACATCATGGAATCAGTGAATGCCACTGTGGGAACTGGCACATCAGCAATTGCCTGGGCACACTCCCCGCACCCTGTTGCCATGCCTCCGGGGGAATCGATCACAAATAGGATTCCTTCCGCGCCTTCTGCCAGTGCATCGGTGATCGCACCACTGATCGATTGATAATCGCAACCCCCGCAAATCTGTTCGATATCTGATAACCGTTGCCCCAGGGTGCCACTGATGGTGATGGTTGCTAGTCGCCCAGGTTTCAGGCCCACCGATTGATTCTGGAAAGCGGAATCGGATCCCAGGATTAAAGGCCCTTCACGGGCAAGCCTGGAATCGACCAGGGCTTTAACTGCGGCATAGCCCCCGGGGTTGATGCACCAGGGCTGTTCCATCAACCTGTTCAGAATTCGAAGAAAAGGCATAATGTGAAAATATTTTGGGCCCGCTTTGTTACTGGCCCGAACTGCCAGGGACATCTGCCCCCGCAATCACAGGATCGGGGGTGTCAACAATGGTGATCCCGTATTGTTTTTCTATTTTGGCTTTTGCCAACTGTTTGCGGGCAATGGTGGTATAAAAATTTTCATAGAATGTGTCCACATCCAGCCCCCGGGCTTCGATCGTTTCCGCGGGATCAAGAATTTCCCCTTCGATTTCCAGCAGTTCAGCTTTGCTATCCCGCCCGAAATCAACGGTGATCCTGGCAGGGGTAGTGAAATCCCATTGCCACCATTGCGGGCTGCCGGGGATCCGCCCGATTTTCGCACCCTTCGCCACTGCATAACCCACTGCCCGCCGAGCAACCCTGCGCAGCAACTGTTGCCGATCCTGCACGATTCGATTCGCCCGAGCCAGTAGCCCGCGGCACTGGGCCCCACCTAGATCAGCTTCCCGATCGACCAGATAATAAGGCCAAACAGGATCAATCAGGAACCTGCTCAGTTTATCCATAAACTGTTGCCATTCTTGGGCGGGCCTATTGAACTGGAACGCCTGGATTTTCGCCCCTGTGTTAGCCGTGAAATATTTGGTTTGGGATTTCTGCTGCCATTCCAGAACCGTTTGCCGATTCCCGTTAATTGGCGGGAGATTAGTTTGGGTGGCACCTGCATCTGATGAAAGTGCCGCCGATCCTGGCTGCCCGTTGATCACCGATAGCAGTTGTCCTGGGTCCGTTGGATCGATCCCCCCCAGTTCGTTCCATTCCAGAATGTTAATTCTAGATGCCATTTCCAAAAAGTTTTGCTCGTTTTCCATCAGGGATAGGATCGATCGCCCCTGATTGATGCCGTGCGACAGGGTTGGTGTTGCCCGGGTTTCGTCGCCCAGGTCCAATTCCCGCACCCTGATCATTGCGATGGCATCCACAATCTGGTCGTCATCCTGGCGATCAGCTTTGACGTGATAACCGATCGCCCGCCCCTGGGGATTCTTAACAACCCCCATTTCAACCTTCATCCCTTTGAATTTCCCGTCGAAACTACTCCCAGTTAAGAACCCATCTTTCAGGGCCCCAGCCTGCCTGGGTTGCACCACTGAGTAGGGGGAAACAATCTGAATCATCGGATATCCCTCTTCTGATTCAGTCAGATAGATGAACGATTCACCCCATACATCCAGGTGAATGGAAATCAGGAAGAGGGTTGATTGAAAGTCGAATTCTTCACCCAGAACATTGCAGATAGGATACCAGTTTTCGATCAGCCATTCTTGAACCTGCCCTTTATAGTTCAGGTCAGTGCCGCGGAAAATCGGCAGCCAATGGTTGTGCCCCACTGCATACATTGCCTTTTCCTGAATCGCCACCCGAAGCGGGCCCAGGTTCTTAAACAGATAGAACGAATGGGACCGCAAAATATCGATGTCACTGGTGACAATCGATTTATCGGTTTCAAGGGGGAATTGCCAAACGTAGGGTTTCGAGAAATCCTCTAATTGACTGGCCTTAACTAGTTTGTAGTTGCCGATCATTTCAGGGTGCGAAAACGGATGTTGTCTGCCGAATAACGGGTGATCGACCGTTCAACAGAGCCAGGGCTGTTGTGTATGCCCCATACAGATCCTGCAAGCTATCTGCCACCTGCCAGGAAACCGATTCCCCAGCGTTTGCGCTTACAACCTGCTTGCCGTCTGCTGCACTGATTTTGGCCCGGGCTGCCGCCTGATCAGCTTGCAACTGAACATAGGATGCGTTCCCGGGCCCGATGGGCCCTTGCGCTAAGACATCCTGAACTAGACTTGAAACAAACTGCCGATCGATCGCCATTCATAATGAAAAGGGGTGTCAACCCCGGGCCGATTAACTCAGCTTGATGATTCCGCAAATGATCGCCATTGCAGTCATCATGTATTCGCAATCCCAGTAATGATCCTCTCTGCGATCGGGCCAAACTAATTCAAGTTTTTTGGTCCGATCGTTTACCCGTTCGATCTTAAATTGAGAATACACCTGTCGAATGTAATCATCAGGGGTGTCGGTCCCGATTTCCCAGGTGACACCTGCTTTGCCATCCCTGAAAAATGCCGTGATATCTTTCAACCGATAGGTTGCCAGCCGAAAGAATTGGCAGTCTTTAGCCTTTTTGTAAGACCACGTTGGACGAATCGAACTGTAAGGCTTCTGCACGTTGCCGATGGGCCGCCCTAATCGATCCCGCTTGACGTGTGAAAAATTGTATTCTTCCGATCCTTCAACAGCGAACCACCCGTATTCTGCACAGGCTGCAAACACCATTTCCTGCTGATGGGCTGCATCCACAAAAACGAATCGGTTTTCTATCCCGAACTGTTCCTGTAACAGCCTCAGATCATCGAAGGTTGCCACAGGGGCAGCGAATAGGAGTTTAGATGCTGCATCACCTTGCCAGCCCCGAACGATCGCCCTGAAGTCTTTTAACTGAACATCGATAGTTAGCCCCCGCATGATTTCACCTGGGAATTTTTCAGGTTTACGGGCATAGCTACTCAGCAGGTAAGGAAATTTGACTACTTCAGGGTTTTTGTCTGCTGGCATCTCTTCCCAGGGTTCCACTGCCACATCATTCAGGAACCTTTTTAAGGGTTCATAATCCCCGTTGTGGCGGGCCTGTTGAGCCTTCAACCAGTCAGTGATCAACTGGGCCCAGGTTGTCCAGGGGGGCAAAAATGCGTTGTACGTCCAGCTTGGATATGGGGCCCCAGGGTTGTGCGAAACATAATCGCCGTTGTCGATCAGGTTCATTCGATCGCTGGGTTCATCAAACCATTTGTGCCCGCAGGCAACGGGTTTGCCCGTGCTATCAACCGAGAGCGGGGTGGGGCATTCGTACCACCATTCATTGAGGGTGATGCCCGTTGCCAAATATCGGATGTTTTTGAATTTGTGTTGATGCAACTGTTCGCACCTGGGGCATCGGATGTGCCAGCAGTCCTGGGTGCCGCCCAGGAAGGCAACATGAATGGTGTCTCCGAACCGTTTAGGGGTGCTCATCCTCCAGATTTTCAGGTCAGCCTTTGATCGGGTGCGGGCTAGTGCATATTCAACCCGCCCGGGCAGATAATCTTTCTCTTCATCGATGATCAGGGTGCGAATCGGTTTGCCGCTGATTTCCGAAATCGATCCTGCATTTGCCAGAACGAACATGCCCGTTGGAAAATCGATTTCCAGGGTGGTGATAGCATTGCGGGCCGCGGGCAGCCTGCGTTGCATCGGTTCGCACAGATCCAGGCAAGGTTTGATGCGGGTTTTGTAGAAGTTTTTCGAAAACTTTTCGCTGGGTGTTACCCACATCAGGCTGGCTGGATCCTGATCGAACGTCCAAAAACAGCACAGGATGATTTTGGTGGTTTTCCCGCACTGGGTTGCCCCCATCTCAACGCCTTCTCGCACCCGGGGATCCCCGAATGCCAGCATGGGTGCGATCAAGAATTTGCAAACCCGCGGGTTAAACAGGCCCTTTGCCGATGCATTAGGATCGAAATAGAAATATTTCGCACCCCAAGTGACTGGATCGATGAACATTCAGGTTTTTTTCATTGCCTGATAGCCAGCCCCTAATTCCCGGGCTCGTTTCCGTAATTTTTGTACATCCTTCAACCTGGGTGGCGGGCCAGTGTAATGAGCCTTGCCAGTGAATAGCTTTTGCCAGAAAGATTGCCATAGCAGCCTTCTGCGTTTGCGCTGGGCCGCCCTAGTCAATAGTCGATCCAGAACCCAGGGCCGAAACAGGGGATCCTTCATTTGCTCCATTCTCGCCAACTGCGGCAGGGCACTAGGGTGACAGCAAGGGCAAACAGGATCACTCCCGCCCAAATTATTGCGTTCAGTATTTTCATAAATTGGTGGGAACGTTCCATGCTTCGATCACCTGGGCTGCCGCCCAGGGCGGGATAGGGCTGTTAGTTTGCAAACTGGTTTTGACTGCCATGTGCAGGATCCCCTTGAACCGTTCAACGGCATACAGTTTGAATTCGCCCAGGTCTTTAATCCCCATCAGCGATCGGGATTCGGACGATAAGAACTGGGCAAAAGCGATCCGCAACCATTCGGCTATGTGCAGGCTGATGGCTTCTGCCTGCTTTTTCGGAACCTGTTCTTCAGCGTTCCTTCGTTCGGTTTCCACTGCTAGATCAAGCCTGCGTAATGTCTCACTTGATCGAAGGTAGAACTCCTGGGCTGCCTTCACCTGAAAGGCATTGCCGTGTTCGATCGCCCGCATCAAACGGGCACTGGCCCGTTCTTCAATCTCTTCCAGCCGCGCCAGGGCTGCCGCGGCACCCCGCTTGCCGATCGGGCCTAGTTCGATGGTGTTTAGATCGGGTTCGGGTTCGGGTTCGATCGCAGGCACCCCTGCGGGCGGGGGGTTATCCTTTTTGGGTTTGCGAATCGTGTTCGGGTTCTGCCGCAGTTTGTTGCCCTGCAGAAATACGTTGATGCTGGCAGGGTTGTTTAGATCGCACCCCTGCTTTGCCCATCGTCTGATGGTATTGGTGGTTTTCCCCGTTTCATATGCCACCCGTTTGATCTGTTCGGCATCAGCCATTTACTTTTTCCGATAGTAGGTGATCACCACCCCCGCCAGGAATAGAGCCGATATCAGTATGCAGACATCGATCAACCACCTAAAGATCATCGCGGGCATTAACCACTACCTGGGCTGCAGCTTCCCATGCCGTCTGCAGTTCGGGGGCTTGATCGTCCCACTGCGGCAGCGGGGTGCCGTTAAACGATTCCCAGTTGCGATCGTCGCAGTATGCCTCATACGCCACTTGCCCGAGCGGTTTTGGTGGTTCGTCTCCAAACATTGGCCCGCCCATCGGTGAAACTAGTTTCATTGATTTTTCTTCCTGTCAGCCACCGTGCCCGCACCCTGCCAAACAGAACGAATCGAATTCGATATGGATGACGCAGGATCCCTGACTTTTTACGGTTTTTGCGTAAATAACAGCGATATGAAATGTTTTAACTAAACGCATAAAAAGAAGGGTCATTGCCGGAACC
>Ga0210390_10003644_pt1 | contig 13173 bp, 14 predicted proteins | sample IncBWH11OmetaG_FD_161050 | JGI IMG/M metagenome (GOLD analysis project Ga0210390, IMG submission 161050) | Forest soil microbial communities from Barre Woods Harvard Forest LTER site, Petersham, Massachusetts, United States - Inc-BW-H-11-O ...
AGGCAGAAATTGGGACGGGGAAGTTCATGCTTCGCACAACGTTGGCTTCCTCGCGTGTTTTGCGGGCTTGCTTCTTCGGGTTCGTCGCGGTCACCACCGCGGTCACTTTCACCACCGACACCGCCCAGGCGCGCCGTTACCGGCACTACCACTATGTACGCCACTACCACCAAGAGACGCATGAGAGTTACAGCCCGGCGTTCTCCTCGATCATCGTAGACGGAAACTCCGGCGCGACGCTCTCCTCGACCAATCCCGACGCGAGCCGCCATCCCGCCTCGCTCACCAAGATCATGACGCTCTATCTGCTGTTCGAGCGTCTCGATGCCGGCAAGATGAAGCTCGACACGGAAATGCCGGTCTCGGATCGCGCCGCCGATCAGGCGCCGACCAAACTCGGATTGCAACCCGGCCAGACCATTCGCGTCGAAGACGCCATCAAAGGGCTGGTAACGCGCTCGGCCAACGACGCGGCCGTCGTGATCGCCGAAGCGATTGCGAGCGATGAAGACGATTTCGCCAAGCTGATGACCCGCAAGGCGCGCATGCTCGGCATGAGCAAGACGGTTTATCGGAATGCGTCGGGCTTGCCCGACGACGACCAGGTGACCACCGCGCGCGATCAGGCGACTTTGGGCCGCGCCATTCAGGATCGCTTTCCCCGGTATTATCGCTACTTCTCGACGGTGGCGTTCAATTTCCGCGGTCATTCGATTTCCAATCACAATCATCTGCTCGGCACCGTCGAAGGCGTCGACGGAATCAAGACCGGCTACACCCGCGCTTCCGGCTTCAATCTCGTGACGTCGATGCGCAGAGGTAACCGCCATCTGGTCGGCGTGGTGATGGGCGGCCGCAGTGGCGGCTCGCGCGATGCGATCATGCGCAATCTGCTCGCGGAAAATCTCGAAAAAGCCTCCACCAGGCGTACCGCCGCGGCGATCACCGAACGCAATCCCGGTGAGTCCAATGCGGATGTGGCGGAAGCTGAAGCCACGGCGCAGCCGGCACAGATCGTTCAGGCGCAGGTCGCACCCGCTCCCACCGAGCAGGCTGCCGCGCCGGCCTCGCGTTCGGCGGCTGTGCCGCGAACGGTGACCCCAATCGTCACCGCGGCCGTGGCCCAGCCCAAATCCGAAGTCCCGCCCAAATCCGAACCCAAGTCGGAGCCGGCACCGCTGACGAGCGGCGTCATTCAGACCCAGCCGATCGCGGCGATCCCCGGTTCCTCCGAGCCGATGAAGCCGGTCAAGGTGAAGACCGTCCAGATCAAGGCCGGACAGATCAAGCTGGCTGCGGCAGGCCCGGCGCCGCCGGCCCCCCCTGTCACCAGCACGATTGCGGCTCGGGCGGAGGTGCCGGAGACCTCGGGCGCGGTCGTTGCCAAAGCTGAAACCGGCAAAACTGAAGCCGGAAAGCCGGAGGCAGCCAGAGCCGAGATGCCCCCGCAGCCACCCAACCATGGCACTGGAAACGGCATCCTCGGCGTATTGCCGGCATCGAGCCTCCCGCCCCCTTCCCCCTCGCAGGCGATGGCTTATGCCGATCCCTCCCCGCGCGTGCAACCGCCATCCCTGCCGCAGAACGCTCCCGCCAAGCCCGAGGCGATCCACACCGGATGGATCATTCAGGTCGGCGCGCTGGAGACCGAAGGCGAAGCCCGGCAGCGCATCGAGGCCGCGCGCAGCCAGGCCCATGGGCTGCTCGACAAAGCCGATCCCTTTACCGAACCGGTAGTCGCCAAGGGTGACAGAAAGCTGTTTAGGGCCCGCTTTGCCGGTCTCGACCGCGACCAGGCCGAGGCTGCGTGCCGGACGCTCAAGCGCAGCGACATTTCCTGCATAACCGTTCGGAATTGACTACCAAACCTTGATGCCCCGGCCGGCATAAAGTCGCCGCTTGCAAACTTCTCGTCAAGATTTTGCGGTTAAATCTTTGGGGTAAACGACCGACCACGCCGGACAACGGCGGGCGGTAATGGGCGTTGACCGGAAAAAGACAGAGAAGCGGCTCGCGCTTGTCAGCGTTGATGGCGTGCCGGAGTTAATTGTGATGCGTGCGAAGCAAAACTTCCTTGGCCTCGTTTACACGGGCGGCGAGGTACGTCGACCCCCCCTGGTCGGGATGCAGTTTCTTCATGAGCGCACGATGAGCACGGCCGATCTCGTCGCGCCCCGCCCCCGGCTTCAGGCCAAGGATCTGATAGGCCTCCTCGTCCGTCATTTTGCCGCTCGGCGCCGGGCGGCGCTGCCCCCCTGCCGCGTCAGCTTGCGCGTTTTGACGCCAGGCGGGAAACCGGCGGTCCAGATAGCTTTCAAGTAACGGCACGCTTTCGGCGTCCAGTTCCGGAATCATCTCCAGCAATTGCGGCAGCTCGAATTCCTCGAGTGAATGGCCGGCATTCGGCCCGGAAACGATCCGGCCCGACAGGCTGCCGGTGTCGTGATCGAGTGTCATGTCGAAGAATCGGGAGCGCACGCGCGAGGTCTGCCCGGCGGAGCGTTGCCCGCTCCCGATGCCGAACAATCCACCGATACTGTTGAAGCCCGACGATCCGAACGGCGACCAGCCCAACAACCCCGCGCCGAAGATGCCAAGCGGGATGGCAACGGCGAGTTCGCCTCTGATGCCGGTAAACGCCGCGACCGCGAGCGCCACCACGCCGCCACCGATCTTGATCGCGCGGGCAAGCACAACCGGGTTGGCCGCGCGGAACATCTGCAGCAGCGAATACAGAACGATAACTGCGACGACGCCGGCAATCAGCGTAGGCATGGCTCCAATATAATGCGGGCGAGGACAAAAAGCATGCGATCTGACTACCCAAATGGCGGGCGCTCACAAAAAGCTCGTTGGCGTTGCGGGCGTGCAGCCGCTACCATCAAGTCGAAACGTAGCTGAAAGCGATGGAGCGCGGAAATGGCGGCGCAGGGATTGACGACCATCAAGAGCAGCCATGGGCCTCAAGACACCACGAACAGGCTTGAGGCTGCGGTAAAGGCAAAGGGCATGGCGGTGTTCGCCCGGATCGATCATGCAGCCGGCGCGTCCGCGGTCGGTCTGTCGCTCAATCCGACTGAGGTTCTGATCTTTGGAAATGCCAGAGGCGGCACACCGCTGATGCAGTCAGTCCAAACCATCGGAATAGATCTGCCGCTGAAGGCATTGGTTTGGCAGGATGCGTCGGGCGATACTTGGCTTTCCTACAATGATCCGGCGTGGCTCGCGAAACGGCATGGGCTAAGCGGGACCGAAGCCCCGATTGGCAATCTGGCCGCCGCACTGGATGCAGTGGCGAAGGTTGCCACCGCGGGGTAACTCCGGGCGGTGAATTCAACCCTGCGCGTAAGCGGCGGATGATTTACTTCATCTGGCCAAGCAATTTGGCCGCGCCGCTTCCGCTTTTTGACAGCCGCAGCAGCGCCTCGCGGCCGCCGGCCGCATAGGCTGCCGCCGCGCGCAACAGCTCACGCAATTGCGCCGCCGCGCCTGGATCGAACCGGCACCATGCACCGCCGGTCAGCCGCGCGATTTCCCGGAACGCCTGCTCGGCAGTGGCGTCGTGTCCTTCCTGGAACATGAACACCGGCACTTTGAGCAGGCCGAGTTCGCCCGCCTTGACGCAGAGCTCGTCGACGTTCTCCTCCATGGCATCGCCGACAAACACCACCGCACGCACGCCTGCCGCGACCGCCTCGCGCCGGGCTTCCGACAGCACCTTGCCGATCTGGGTGTTGCCGCCGCGGCAATCGATCTTGCCCATCAACTTGGCCAATTGGGCGCTATCGGAAATCCATCCCGTAGCGCGACATTCATTGAGGCCGCGATAATAGACGAGTCGTATATCGAGACTGCCGAGCGCTGCCGCCTCACGGAACATGTCGGCCTGCAGCGTGCATGCCATATCCCATGTCGGCTGCCGGCTCATGGTGGCATCGAGCGCGAATACCAGCCGGCCCCGGCTACCGGCGGCGTGCGGCGACATCGCTCTTGCCTTGGCGACAAAGGCGGCGATGTCTTCCGAAGCCGACGGCCTCTCCTGCGGCAACGAACTCGCCTTGCGGCCTCCCGCTGCGGCAGGTTTCGGTTTGATCGGTTCGCCGGACATGAATGCTCGCGTGCTGACTGTCAGCCTATGTGGGCTGTGACCTCAGGCGGGTCAACGCTCCACTTGCCGCCAAACTTAATCGTCGGTTCGAAGGCGCGGAAAAATTGTCGTCAGTTCTGGGAGACCGGAGCAAAGGGCGCAACCGGCCCCGCATCGGTCATTGCCGGTGGCTCCTTGGTGTCCACCGGGCGAAGCGGGCTATCGTCGTCGAGGAATTTGTCGAGCATCCCCTGGATCGACGCCTTGGCCTCATCCGAGCCGGTATCGCGCATGTCGTTGTGCTGGAATCCGGTGCGAACGACAGTAATGCCGGCCTTCTCACAGATTTCTTCGTCCGGAACGACGCCGGGATCGGGTTTGAAGACGGGGTCCTTCGATCGGAACGAAATGATCTTGAATCTGCCGTCAGTCATGAAGGGCACTCGCAAATTGTCGAGCGTCACGACCTTCTTGATCTGGTCGGGGTACAATTTGGCGAAGTACATCGAGATGTCGCCGCCATTGGAATGTCCGACCATGGTCAGGTGATCGTAATCCGCGTTCGGCTGCATCTTTTTCAGTTCGTCGATGGCAAAGCGAATGTTCGCGATACCACGATGATATTGCGGCAGCCGCCCGACATAGAGTTCGCCGACTTTCGTCACCAGCGGCGCGTCGGTCGCAAGGTCATGCTGGATCGAGACCACCATATAGCCGCGCGCGGCAAACAAGTTTGCGAGGAAGGAATATTCGGTGAATTTGACCGTGTTGCCGTGATTGAGGATCGCCACCGGCAACTTGATCATGCCGGCATTTGCCTGCAATTCCTTGTCGCGTCGCACGGCGACGTCAACTTCTACCGGACGATTGCCGCGCGCCTCGTCGTGGAACATCAAGGTTTCGTGCCGGATCGCCCATTTGCTCGCAGTGAAATAACCCAGCGCAAACAGGGCTGACAGCGACAGCAGAACCGCAATTCCACGTTTCATGTTGGTCCTCTGTGCAACCGCCTCAACTTGTCCGAATTCCAAGTCCAGACCCCGCCATCACGCATGCTCAATATAAATCACACTGGGGTGACGGGAAGCCCAAATATTGTGACCTCACCGCCGGATCATTGTGCGGTGCACGCTCCTTCTACGGAACGGGACGCTCAAGGATTCCTGTCCCACGATTGGACGCAAGACATCAAGGGACGGTTCAGAACTTCGGTAAAAGCCCGGTAAAACAATGCGCTGGTAAAGAGAGGACTAGCAGCGCGGTTTGGACGATCGGGCCCACCAACGCGCATCCGGGTTCGATTGCCTCGCCAGTAACAGCTTACCGGAAGCGCCTCAGGCGCCCAGTATGTCGTGAATTTCCAGCGGCTTGTCGATTTGGGTGAACCATTCGGCACGGTTGGCCGCGCGGCGACGTCCGCGTTCGTCGAGGGGAAGCTTGAGCTGGCGCAGCAGGCTAGTCACTTCCTCTCGCGCCGTCACATGCCCCATGTTTGGGCGGGTGCCGAGCGTTGCTTCGTCGAGATCATCGAGCGCGGTCAAGCCGCGCGGGAAGAATTCGCGGTAGACCACCCGCTCGGCAAAACCGTCGATCGAGCGAAAGCCGAGCCGCAACGACAATTCATTCAATCCGTCGGCGACGAGTTGCTTGTTGCGCGATCCCAGCATCGACAGTCGATTGCGAACGACGATCCAGTCGGTGGTGGCACCGTCGACCTGGCGACGCTTGCGCCGCGTGTCGCGCACCATCTCGGCATAGTGGCTCTCGCCGGTCACAGAATATGTTTCGGGATCGACAGTTCCGAGAACGTCGAAATCGAGAAAGCTATCGTTGATCGGCGTCACCAGCGTATCTGCCATCGAGTGCGCCAGCCGCATCAGATAGCTGTCGGAACCAGGGGTATCGATCACGATAAAATCAAAGGTTTGCTCGACCGCCGTCACCGCCGCTTCGAATTGCTGGAATTCGGACGACTCATTTTCGGCAATCTGCATGGTCTGGCCGAGCTTGATGCAGTGATGCACGGGAAGCTCAAGATCGAGACGCGTGCGGTTTGCCCAGGCGCGGCGGTTGTTGATGTAACGGGTGAAGCTTTGCTGGCGGCAATCGAGATCAATGGTGGCGACGCGCTGGCCGGCTTTCATCAAGGCGACGGCGATGTGCAAGGCCGTGGTCGATTTACCCGAACCACCCTTCTCGTTGCCCAATACAACGACATGAGCCGAGCCGGACTGACCTTGACTAGTCTGCACCAACATTCGTCGACCCCCTGTGGATATCTTCAAATTACGCGCGACCGCGGTCAAGTTAAATGCGCACGCGCCCTCACAAATCGCACGCGGGTCCGCCTTAATCATGAATCGTACGTTGCGCGCGCCGTGCCGACGGGGTTGCCGCTGATTCGGAAGCCGCCTGCGCCGTCGGCCCGCCAACCCAGGCGTTGCCCTGCTTGGCGACAAGGCAGCGGTCTTGATAGAATTGGCCTGCCCGCCGCAAAGTCAGATCCCTCTGCCTTCCGAACCCCGCAGATCGAGCCCCGATGTCGCCAAGCCCCCAGATCGTCAGCACGATCCCCGCGCTACGCCGCGCGCTCGACGGCCTTAGGGTGAAAAAGGCCACGATCGCGCTGGTGCCGACCATGGGAGCACTCCATGACGGCCATGTGTCGCTGGTCCGGCTGGCCAGGCGCCGCGCCCGGAAGGTCGTGGTTTCGATCTTCGTCAATCCGACTCAGTTTGCGCCAACAGAGGATTTCGGATCATACCCGCGAACGTGGAAGGCCGACGTCGCCAAACTGGCGGCCGAGGCCGTCGACCTGATCTGGCATCCCGACGTCAAGACAATGTACCCGGATGGATTCGCCACCCGGATCGTTCCCGAAGGACCAGCTACCGCCGGTCTCGAGGATAGTTTCCGTCCGCATTTTTTCGGCGGCGTCGCAACCGTCGTCGGCAAACTTTTTACGCAATGCCGACCGGACTTCGCCATCTTTGGGGAAAAGGACTATCAACAGTTGCGCGTCGTAACGCAGATGGCGACAGACCTCGACCTCGGCGTGAAGGTGATCGGTTCCAAAACCGTACGCGAGCGTGACGGTCTCGCGATGTCTTCGCGCAATGTCTACCTGTCGCCGGAGGAACGCAGCGCCGCGCCGGTGCTGTTTCGTGCCATGAAGGAAAGCGCCGGCCGCCTGCGCGCGGGCGATCAAGCCGAAGCCGCGATAGCCGGCGGCGCCGAGATGATCAGGGGTGCCGGGTTCGCGCTGGATTATTTCGAGGTTCGGCATGCCGAAACCCTCGCGCCGATCACATCGGCAAGCGAGAGGCCGCTGCGGATCCTGGTCGCGGCAAAAATCGGAAAGACCCGCCTGATCGACAACATGGCGGTCTGACGTCGGACCAACGGACGACCAGCCAGTTTTCTATAGCAGCCCGAGATCGCGCAGTTCGCGGCGCATCGGTTCCGGCATCGAAGCGACGCTGGCCGCAGCGGCCTTGCCGAGATCGGGCGGCGCCGAATCCTCGGCAAAGTACCGCCATCCCTGGAATGCCCGCATCGGCCGCGGCGACACCGCAATCACCTTCGGCTGCATCACCAGACGGCATCGCCCGATGCCGTCCCGATCGCGGAACGGTTCAATGGCGATCAGTTTTTCGCGCGCGGCGATTTCGCCGCGGATAACCCAGTAGAGCGAGCCTCCCGCGAGCAGCTCCTCGGAGCGTTTGGGCGTCATCCGCGTGATGTGAATATGATGAGGCGGCAGGCCCTTCTTCTTGGCGGTCCTGATGCGGTCGGCGACCCAGCCTTTGAGATCCTTTACGGACTCGCAACCGACGCAGAGCTTGATGAGATGAAGCGGCATTTTCCGGAAGTTAACGATCGGCGCGGGCTTTTGGAAGCATCAATCATTCGAGGCTGCGGGAGCAGGCGCCGCGGGAGTAATCGAAACCGGTGCGGGGCTGCGTGCAGGCTTCGGCGCCGGCTGCTTCTTTGCCGCGGCCAGCGTAGGTGACGTCGCCGGAGTCGGCCGTGGCGAGGGCGTATTCGCGGCCGGGTTGGCCGCACGCGGCGCCGACGCTGCGCCCGGCTCCGGCGTCATGATGCTGACCGGCGGGGTCGAAGCGGCGCTTGGAAAATCGGCGTTGGTCGGCCTGCCCGTCGGCACTCCGGGGACCAGCGCCGCGACCGGCGACACTGTGGGCGCCGATGCGGGCGGCGAGTTCCAGGTCGGCCCGTAACGCGAGATCAGGCTGTCGTAGAGCCGCTCGTCCATATTCGCCGCGATCTGGCGTCGGTCGGCCAACGACCGGAACGTGGCACAATCCGACGGCGTACAATGGTCGCGCACCGCCAATACGTAGGCCATCAGTCCGTAGCGGTCGTGCTCGACCGCGTGGCGCAGCGCCTCAAGCTCAGGCGTCATGTTCCTGTTGGCGGTTGAAACGTCGCCGAACGCAGACAGCCGGGCAATCTGCGAGGCTGCATAAGACAGCGCCGCGGCGGCCGCATCCGGAGAGCCGAACAACGCCTTCTCGCACGCGGTCAGAACCGCCTCTCCCGCCATATCGTCGACGCATGATAACGCCGGCAAGGCAGCGACCATCGGCCGGGCAGACTGGTTCGACCCACCCGTGCCGGGACCGCCCGAATCGAACCCACGGATGGTCGCGGCAACCGCGATGCCGACGGCCACCAGCGTAATGACCGTCAACGCGCCGTTCGCCACCGATTTCTCGGCGCGCAACAGCGTGATGAGCACAATGACGCCGAAAAATCCCGCTGCGGCCAAGGTCAGCCACATCGGAAAGGCCGGTGAGCGCCATATCTGATCGAGCGAATTGGCCCAGGCCCAGTTCATGCGCGGTGTTCTCCAACGCAGCATAGAATGCATTCGGCGAAAGCGGATGCCGATTCATTTGCACTCAGCTTTTCGCAGCATGGATCTGCGAACCGGGCCTTTTGACGGCGGGCAAAATGGAAATCCATCTCACCCCTTCCGTTGCGCACAATTTCAGGAAAGCGCGAGCTGGCTTTCCTTGGCCACGCGTTCGAACGCCTCGGTCGAGTTCTTGATACGATACTGGCAGTCGTCTCCGTCGGTCGGAAGCAGGCGGATCACCTCATAGGTTCCGCTGGCGGCCGGACGTGCGACATTGCTGGCCGTAAAATAGACAGACTCTCCAACGTTGTATTTATGCTTCAACGCCCTCTCCATCACGCAAAACATCGGCGCCGCCCACGGTCCCGCTTGCGTCGGCCGACTGAAAACGATGGCTGTATAGCACGGCGCACGTCTTTTTGGCCAGTTACATCCGCACATGGCAAATGCGACGATTTTGCAGGTTTTTCAGTGGGATATGTACCAACCGCCGATTGCACCCAAAACCGCCGCGCCGTGCCGGAAACCGTCACCTTGGGGCAGGCAAACAGGTGCCGGGCCCGCAACGAGCCGCGGCAATCCAGGCGCGTCCGCCGTGGGCTTCAGGCGGTATGTGGCAGCTTGCCGTCCGGGCTGGCGTGATCCACGGCCTTGGGAAGCTGCTGGGCCAGAATCTGGGCGATCTGATCGACCGGGATATTGAATTTGGCGGCCAATTGCTTGACAGCGTCGCTGCCCAATACCTGCTGGAGCTGCTCGGCCGTGATCGGAAGGTTCTGACCGTTGCCGATCCAGGATTTGACCTGATCGCCGAAGCCGGCCTGCTGCAGTTTGGCAACAATCGCGCTCAATCCGCCTTGACTACCATTGCCGAGAACTTCGCTTAGCACGACCGGCAGGACAGCCCCCTCGAGCTGCCCAAGCGCACCCTTGAAGGCAGGTGAATTTTCCAGTGAATCAAGAATTCCCATGACCGAACCCCCTTTTGGGTTAGATGCGCGACGTCGGTTTTGGGATTCAGACTGCTTTTGGTTCGCAAGGTCAAGCGACGAATCCGGGCAGCGCCACAAAACTGAGTCGCGCCCTCAGCGCGGAAACGACATTTCGACGTCAGGGGCCCTGGGACTAACGTCATGGGAGGGCATGGCCTCGTCTGCTTGAGACTTGAGGTCAGCGGCCTTTTCGACCAGCACCGCCGCAAGCTGCTGGTTGGTCGTCGAACTGGCGAACCTGAGAAGTGCTGTCGCTTGGCGCGCCAGATACAGTCTACCCACCATCACAAAAACCCACATGCAGCCCCAGCGTGATACATCACGCACGGCAGGGAAAATCGTTCCATCGAATTGTATAAAAGTGAACTTTTCCGGTTCCATTGGAGCCGCCGAAAAAAAATCGATCGGGAACCGGAACGTGATCGGTGGCGTTCGGCGCTCAAACGGTCTCAAACTTCTCAATCATGATGGTCTCGGCGAGGCCCGCACCGGTCCATTCCTGGAACGCGGGCAACGCCATCATCGTGTCCATGTAGCGCCGCACGTCCAGCGACACCGCAATCGCATAGGTGCGGAAGCGATGTACCACCGGCGCGAACATGGCGTCCGCCGCGCCGAAGGCGCCGAACAAAAACGGCCCGGCGTTGCCGTAGCGCGCGTGGCACTCGGTCCAAATTTCCTGAATGCGCGCAATATTAGCGCGGGCCTCGGCCGATAATTCGATTGTGCCGACCGGCCGATGCAGATTCATCCCGCATTCGTTGCGCAGCGCCGCGAAGCCAGAATGCATCTCTGCCGAAATCGACCGTGCATGCGCCCGTTGCACCGGGTCCTCCGGCCACAACCGCTTTTCCGGAAACCGCTCGGCGAGGTATTCGATGATGGCGAGCGAATCCCAGATCGTGACGTCGTCATCGACCAGCACCGGCACTTTGCCGGCACGCGAGAAATCGAGGATCCGCTGCTTGTCGGCCTCGCCAGTGTAGAGCGAAATGAAGACCTCCTCGAATGGGATGTTGTTGGCGCGAAGCGCGAGCCATGGCCGCATCGACCACGACGAATAGTTCTTGTTGCCGATTACAAGTTTGAGCGCCATCGACACCACTCCTCATTCAAGCTGCACTTTGCCACGGCGCGCACCCAACGTTCAAGGCGCGGCTGTATTGGCGACCGGTTGCCGCCATCGACCATGCGTGGCAGCATTCGCCAGCCTGAAGGGGGCCACACATATGCGCGCATATCTGGTCGACATCCTGGCGGTCGGCTTCTTCATCCTGGAATGGGCGGTTTACGCGCTCACGCTCGAACATACAGCCTACGGCCGCGACAGCCTATCGGCGCGCATGCATGTCTATCGCGAAGTGTGGGTGCGGCGCATGCTCGATCGCGAAGCCCGGATGGTCGATATGCAGATCATGGCAGCGCTGCAAAACGGCACGGCGTTCTTCGCCTCCACCAGCCTGCTCGCGGTCGGCGGCGGCCTGGCGTTGTTGCGATCGACCAACGAGGCGCTGGCCGTCCTGGGTGCGCTGCCGATCGACATCAGCCCTTCGCCGGCGCTCTGGGAAATCAAATGCGTCGGGCTGATCCTGATCTTCATCTACGCCTTCTTCAAATTCGCCTGGGCCTACCGCCTGTTCAACTACGTCGCCATCCTGCTCGGCTCCATGCCGCCGGCCAGTCAGCGCGACACTCCCCAGGCCGAGGCGCATGTCATGCGGACGACGCGATTGTTCGAGGCCGCGGGCCGGCATTTCAATCGCGGGCAGCGCGCGTTTTTCTTCGCACTTGGCTATCTCGGCTGGTTCGTCAGCCCCTGGGTTTTGTTTGCAACGACGGCCGCCGTGGTGATCGTCACCTGGCGCAGGCAATTCGCCTCCAATGCGTGGCGAGCGATGGGGAGCTAGAACGCCTTCGCACGCACTTCAATCCCATTTCGGCGCGAAACCGAAATCGGTGAGCCTGCTCTTGGCGCTTCCCATAGGATAGATCTGGTTCATCTCCTCGTCCGACAGCTCGAAGTCGAAGATGTCGATATTTTCGGAGAGCCGTTCGATCTTTGAGGTCCGCGGTATTGCCGAAACATTCTGCTGGACGAGCCAGCGCAAGCAAACCTGCGCTGCGGTCTTGCCGTGGGCCTGCCCGATCCGCGCCAACGTCTCGTCGTTCTTGATACGACCCTTCGCAACCGGACTGTAGGCGACGACAGCCATGCCATGGCGCGCGCAGGCGTCGCGCACCTTGGTTTGGTCGAGATAGGGATGATACTCGACCTGATCGCAGACCAGAGGTTCCGGGCAAACGGCTGTGGCCTGCTCGATCAAGGCGACGGTGAAGTTCGAGACGCCGATATGCCGGCTCATGCCGAGCTTCTTGACATGCGCCAGCGCGCCCAGCGTCTCCGTCAGCGGCACCTGCGGATTTGGCCAGTGCAGCAGCAGCAGATCGACCTCGGAAAGCCGCAGCTTTGCCAGACTGTCCTTTGTCGATCGTTCGAGATCGTTGGGCGCAAAATGTGTGGTCCAGATCTTGGTGGTCACGAACACATCGTCGCGCCGCACCCCCGAGGCGCGCAGGCCCTCGCCGACGTCGCGCTCGTTCTCATAGACCTGGGCGGTATCGATGTGGCGATAGCCGAGCTTCAGCGCCTGCTCGACGAGGCGTGCGCAGGTGCGCCCGCGCAGTTCCCAGGTACCGAGCCCGATCGCGGGAATTCTTGCGCCGTTGGCCTCGATGAATTGCATCACGGAATCTCAGCCATAGAGGGACTCATTATGACCCGCCGGCGTCGTCCTGCCAACAACGGCCACGCGGATTCAACGTTCGCGGGCCCGCTTATTGCCGTCAGTCCATTTGCGATCAGGTTTTGGCCAGCGCGGAAAACACCATTTCCGGGGCGTGGGCAATCACGGCAAGCAGAGCGCGGGCGGGCCCGCGCGGCATGCGTTTGCCCTGTTCCCAATTGCGAATCGTCTCGACCGGAACGCCAAGCCGGCTCGCGAATTCCAGCTGCGTCAGGCGGGCGCGGCGGCGAAGATCGCGGACCGCCGGAGCAACCGCCCCCTCCCCGGGAGCGGCGGAACAATCGCCCGGAACGGTTGGAGGCGGCAACCAGGCCATTGCAGGGGCGAGCGGAAACTCCAGCCCATCCCGCAATTCGACGATCCGTCCGTCCGCTTTCAGCCGCAGGCGCTTCATGTTCGACTCGATTTCAG
>Ga0210390_10003645_pt1 | contig 13173 bp, 11 predicted proteins | sample IncBWH11OmetaG_FD_161050 | JGI IMG/M metagenome (GOLD analysis project Ga0210390, IMG submission 161050) | Forest soil microbial communities from Barre Woods Harvard Forest LTER site, Petersham, Massachusetts, United States - Inc-BW-H-11-O ...
CGACTTCCTGACCGACACGCGTGGCACCGGCGTGATGAACCGCTTGTTTGCTGGTTACGGTCCTTGGAAAGGCGTGATCGAGGGCCGTCGCAACGGCTCCCTGATCTCCACCGAGAACGGCGAGGCAGTGCATTACGCGCTGTTCTACATCCAGGAGCGCGGCACCCTGTTCGTGAACCCCGGCGAGAAGGTCTATGTCGGCATGATCCTGGGCGAGAACGCCCGCGGCTCCGACCTCGAGGTGAACCCGATCAAAGAGAAAAAGCTCACCAACATCCGCGCCGCCGGCAAGGACGACGCGATGCTGCTGATCCCGCCGCGGCGCATGAGCCTGGAGCAGGCGATCGCCTACATTGAGGACGACGAACTGGTCGAGGTTACTCCAGGCGCTGTACGCCTGCGCAAGCGCTACCTCGACTCACATGAGCGCAAGCGGCGCGAGCGGCGGGCGGAGACGGCAGCGGCATAGGGCCTACCGCCGAAGATGCTCCAGCAGCAGCACCGCCCCCGGTAGCTCGCCGCTCTTCGCTTCGAGCATCTCGGTCCCGCCCACCGCGTACACCGCGACGGCCGCCAGCAGGTCGCGCAACCGTGCCGGGGCGTTGGCGTCGAACGGCAGCACGCACCCGCCGGTCCTTCGTGCCAGATCGAGGAACACCTCGGCATCGCGTCGCGCATTCCAGTCCGCGGTGTCGTGTAGCACGATCAGCTTGATGCCCTTCAGCCCCATCGCGTCGGCAAGCTTCCGGCCCTTTACCGGCGATTCCTCGAACACGTCGCCGATATAGGTGACCACCCGCACCCCGGGATTCGCCAGCGCGCGCGACAGGATCGGCAGCAGCCGCGTCATTCCGGCGAGACAGACGATGCCCGCGGCGCGGTCGCGCAGCTTGTTGGGATCGGCGGTGAACTCGGTGAATGTGTGCAGCATCGACCCGCCATGCACCGCCAGCGCCACATCGAGTTCGCCCGGTAACGCCTTCACCAGCGCATCGGTCACCGTACGCGCGGTCACCCAGGCGGGCTCGCGCGAAGCCGTGGCGTCGAAGCCGAAGATCAGACGCGGCCGGGTCGGCGTGATGGCGGGAAGCTGTGGGGCGCCGAACGGCAGCAGCGCGCGAATATGGTCCAGCAGCGAGGGCGGCCTCGGCGGAGCCTCTTCCGCCTCCGCCTCAGGCACCATCACGAAGTTAGGTTTGTCCGCCATGCCAAGAACCCCAGCCCCAACTCTCCCCCTCCCCTAGCGGGAGAGGGCAGGGGGAGGGGGCAAACCGACCCTCACCCCCAAAGCCGCTTAGACGCAATCTGGGCACCCTCGACCAGCGAACCAAGCTTGCGGAACGCGATCTCCCGATCCACCCGCCCCGCGGTCCCCACCGACGTCGCGAACCCACAATCCGTCCCCGCCATCACACGCTCACGTCCCACAACGTCGGCGAAGCGACAGATCCGCTGCGCCACCAGTTCCGGATGCTCGATATAGTTCGTGCAGGTGTCGATCACACCGGGGATCAGCACCTTGTCGTCCGGCAGCTTCGTCTCGCGCCAAACCGTCCATTCATGCTCGTGCCGCGGGTTGGCCGCCTCGAACGAGATCGCCTGCGGCTTCGCCTTCAGGATGATCGGCAGCATCTTCGCCAGCGGGATGTCGAAATCGTGCGGCCCCTCGTAGTTGCCCCAGCACAGGTGCAGTCGCGCCGAACTGGCCGGTACATTGGCCAGCGCATGGTTCAGCGCCTCCACCTGCTGCTCCGCCTGCTTCAGAAACTCCGTCTCGGACAGATCCTGGAAGCCGGTATGACGCGCCATCGCCAGATCCGGGCTGTCGAGCTGCACCACGATGCCGGCCTTGGCAATCGCCTCGTATTCCTCCTGCATCGCATCGGCAATCGCACTGATATAGGCAGCGTGATTCGGATAGTGCCGATTGGGCTGGAACGTGGACACCACCCCGGGCGACGCCGCCGGCATGAACGCATCCACCGGCTTCGACGCAGCGATCGCCGCTTTGAAGTTCTCGATGTCCCGCACCGCCGACTCGTGGTCCTGCCGCGCGATCGGCCCGATGCAGCACAGCCGACGGATCTGCTGCGGCCCGATGAACTGCTCCAGCCGACGGCGGAAATCCGCATAGGGCGCAACGTCGCGGTTTGGCTTCGGCACATAAGGCTCACCGCCGAAACCGGTCAGGCGTTCGTGCACATAGGTCGCATAGCCGACCTTGCTCGTCTCGCCATCGCTGACGACATCGATGCCGATCGCCACCTGGCGCGCCACGATGTCAGCCACCGCCTGGCGCACCAGTGCAGCGAATTCGGCGGCGTCGTAAGGCTCGTTGCGATCCTTCTTGATCAGCAGCTCCACCAGCGGCTGCGGCCGCGGCAGGCTGCCCACATGCGTCGTCAGGATACGGTCTGTGCTGAGCTTCATGGTGCGCTCCTCAATGCCACAGCTTCGCTGACGCGAGCTTCGCGCCTTCGACCAATGCCCCGAGCTTGCGGTACGCGATCTCCGGATCAACCCGTCCGGCGTGGCCCACGAAAGTGGCGAAGCCGCAATCGGTGCCGGCGATCACCCGCTCGCGGCCGACGATGTCGGCGTACTGGCTGATGCGCTGGGCCACCAACTCCGGATGCTCGATGTAGTTGGTGCAGGTGTCGATGACGCCAGGGATCAGCACCTTGTCGTCCGGCACCTTCACGTCGCGCCACACCGCCCATTCATGCGCATGGCGCGGATTGGCAGCCTCGAACGAGATCGCTTGCGGCTTCGCCTTCAGGATGATCGGCAGTACCTTCTGCAACGGGATGTCGAAGTCGTGCGGGCCTTCGTAGTTGCCCCAGCACAGATGCAGCCGTGCCGAACCCGCAGGCACATTCGCCAGCGCATGGTTCACCGCCTCGACCTGCTCTTCCGCCTGCTTCAGGAACTCTGCCTCTGACAGATCCTGGAATCCGGTATGCCGCGCCATCGCCAGATCGGGGCTGTCGAGCTGCACCACGATGCCGGCGTTGGCGATCGCTTCGTACTCCTCGCGCATCGCATCGGCCACCGCGCCGATATAGGCGGCATGGTTCGGATAGTGCCGGTTGGGCTGGAACGCCGACACAACGCCAGGCGAGGCCGCCGGCATGAACGCATCGACCGGTTTCGACTTCTCGATCGCCTCTTTGAAGTTGGCGATGTCCTGCTTCACCGCCTCATGATCGCTGAGCTGGATGTCGCTGATGCAGCACAGCCGGCGAAATACCTGCGGCCCGGTGAACTGGATCATGCGGTTGCGGAATTCCGGGTAGTCCGCCAGATCGCGCTGCGGCTTCGGCACGAACGGCTCACCACCAAAGCCGGTCAGGCGATCCTTGATGTAAGTGGCGTAGCCGACCTTGCTGGCCTCGCCGTCACTCACCACATCGATGCCGATCGCCACCTGATGTGCCACGATATCGGCGACGGCCTTGGTCACCTGACGGTCGAAATCCGCATGATCATACGGCTGGTCCTGATCCTTCCTCACCAGCAGATCGACCAGCACCTGTGGCCGCGGCAGGCTGCCGACATGCGTCGTCAGGATGCGATCGGTGCTCAGCTTCATGGCGTCCCTCCCGTGCTTGTTGCGCGGATCGTACAGGCTGTGCGCGACCGGCGCGAGTCCGGCTCACGCGGCCGTCAGCGTCCGGTAGAACGGCTCCGGCGCATCGATCTCCGCGATCTTGCCGCCATCGATCAGCAGGAACCGCGTCGCGATCGCCCGCACGAAAGCGCGGTCATGCGAAACGATCACACAGGTCGCCTCGTGCGCGAGAATCTCCGCTTCCAGCCGCTCCTGACCGGCGATGTCCACATGATTGGTCGGCTCGTCCATCAGGTAGAAGTTGGGTTCGGCCAGACGCAGCGCCAGCAGTCCGAGCCGCGCCTTCTGCCCCGGCGACAGACTGGCAATCGCGTGCCGCTGCATGTCCACGTTAAAGCCGGCTCCCGCCAGCAGACTGACGCTGCGCTGATCGCCGGGTCTGAAGGTGCCGCTGATAAAGTCATGCGGCGTCATCTCATTCGGCAGATGCGACATGAGCTGATCCACATAGCCCAACACGATCGACGGACTGGCGCGCACACCCGGCACATCGTCGCCCGTCATCGCCTGACGCAGCCGCCGCACCAATTGCGACTTGCCAACGCCGTTGCGCCCGAGCACCGCGATGCGATCCTGCTGGAACACATCCAGCTTGCCGATGTGGAACAGCTTGCGCCCATCCGGAGCCCGTACATCGACACCTTGCAGCGCCAGCAGCAGCTTCGCATGCGTGCCGCGGTTCGCCAGGCGTATGTCGCCCGACCGTTCGGTGTGCGCGGACGCAAACGTCTGCTCCAGCGCCGCAGCGCGTTCGCGCAGTTGCTTCGACTTCTTCAGCAACAGATCGCTGCCGCTGTTGATGCCGACATTCTTCAGCTCATTGGCGTTGCGGCGCAGGCGATCGACCTCGCGCGTTTCCTTCGCCAGCTTGGCCTCCTGCGCCGCATCGTCCGCCGCCAGGAGCTCGCGCGCGCGGGTGTAAGGATGCGAGTAGAGCCGCGACACACTAGGTCGCAGGAACAGCGTCCGGGTCGTGCAGGCATCGAGAAAGCGCCGGTCATGGCTGGCAATCACCATCGGCACGCGGCATGTCGCCAACCAGCCTTCCAGCATCTGGATCTTCGCGAGATCCAGGTGATTGGTTGCCTCGTCGAGCAGCAGCGCATCGGGCTCGGTCACCCAGGTACGCGCGATCAGCGCCAGACGCTGCCAGCCGCCACTCAGTGCATGCAACGGACGGTCGTGCAGATCGGACGTCGCGCCGAACTCATCGAGCACGACATCGACACGCCACGCCTCACTGTCGCGCTCGGCCGCAGGCAGGGCGCGGCGAATCGCCTCGGCCAGCGACAGGTTCAACAGGTTCGCCGGCACATCCTGCTCGACATAGCCCACGCGCATACCGCGCGAACGGACGATATCGCCTGTCGAGGGCTCGATAAGACCCGTCAGGCATTTCAGCAATGTCGTCTTGCCGCCGCCGTTGCCGGCGATCAGCCCGATACGGTCGGCATCGCCGATCACCAGGGTGAGGTTCTGGAACAAGGGATGCGGCGACAGAACGCCGACATCGCGCAGACTGATGGCAGGCATGGTGTTGTCTCTTTGGCTCGATGAAACGCGGAAACAAACGGCGTTCAGAGCCGGCCGAGCGTCAGTTGGTGTCGCTGGCCAGCCCTGCGACGGTGGGTCGCAGGGCATCGACAGGGCCGCGCGGATGATGCTGATTGTAAGCGCTCACGCAGCCCTCCCATGGTTGGACGTTGCACCGGTGCCACCATAGCGGCGCAGCGCCGATTGCTGCAACCCTGTCGGGTGACTACTCTGCCCGCAAGCACACGCAGGGAGGAGGCCGATGCTGGCCCGTATCGTCCGGTTGGCAGCCATCGCCCTGGCGCTGGTTGCCGCACGCCCCGCCGGAGCCGAGGAGCTGCAGACGTTTACCATCGCCTTCGCCGGCAAGGGCATGTCGTTTCTGATCCAGTACATTGCCATGGGCGCCGGCTTCTATAAGCAGGAAGGCCTGGAACCCGAGTCGGTCGACGTCTCCTCCGGCACGCGTCAGGCCGCCGCCGTGATGGGCGGCAGCGCCGAGATCACGCAGGTCGGCTTCGCCCATACCATGCACGCGGTCGGCCGCGGCGGTGCGCTTGTCGGCATTGCAACAGCGTTCGACGCCTATCCGATCGCTCTGGTGCTCTCCAACGATGCGATCAAGCGCCTGGGCATCACCGACACCATGTCGCTGGACGAGAAGATCAAGCACGTGAAGGGCGTGCGCATCGGCATCACATCGCCCGGCTCCAGCACCGACGAGTTCATGCGTACCATCATGCTGGTGCGCGGCATGGATCCCTCGCGCGACGTGCAACTGCAACCGATCGGCATTGGCGCACCGATGGTTGCTGCGATGCAGGCGGGCAGCACCGACGGCTTCGCCTTCATGTCGCCGTTCACCAACATGGCGGTGAGCAGAGGCATCGGCCAGGTCATCGCCGATCCGATCACCGGCGAACTGCCCGAGTATCGTGACGTGCCGTATCAGGTGATCACCACCAGCCGTGCCACGCTTGCCTCGAAGCGCCCGCTTCTGCTGCATGTCGTGCGCGCGTTGACCCGCGCGATGCAGTTCGCGCATCAGGATGTCGAAGGATCGCGTCGCGCCGTTCGCCCGTTCTTCCAGGACACGCCCGAGGCCGAGTTCAACACCGCGTTCGATACCTACATCAAGGCGGTGCCGACCACGCCGGTGATCTCGCAGGCGCAGGTGGACAACACGGTGAAGATGGTGAACCTGACCGAGAAGACTCCGATCTCCGCCACCTACGATCAGGTCGTGTATCCCGACCTGTCGCGCGAGGCAGCGAAGGACATCCTGGGCAAGTAGCATGACGCGACGCTTCGACCCGATCATCCTGTGGCAGATCGCGGTGGGAGTTCTGCTGCTCGTCGGCTGGGAGTTCGTCGGGCGCGTTACGGGCGGCACATGGACTAGCCGGCCGAGCCTGATCGCGGCGAAGCTCGCGGTCTGGCTGCAAGGCAGCATCTACCCTGACATAGCGACGACCCTGACCGAGGTCGTCACCGGGCTGGTAGCAGGAACGATGGCTGGCGTTCTCGCTGGCCTGCTGCTCGGTCGCTCGCCAATCACGGCGGGCATCCTGCGGCCGATCGTGGTGGCGTTCTACAGCGTGCCGTTGGTGGCGCTGGCCCCGCTGTTCATCATGTTCTTCGGCCTCGACATGCTGCCGAAGATCGTGCTGGTGACGATTGTCGTGTTCTTCCTGCTGTTCTTCAACACGTTCGCCGGCGCGTCTACCGTGGATCGCGAGTTGATTGCGCAGGTGCAGCTGATGGGCTCCACGCGGCGCGAAATCTTCCAGAAGGTTGTAGCACCGGCCTCCACGGCGTGGATCATCGGCGGCATCAAGACCGCACTGCCGTACGCACTGGTCGCAGCCACCACCGGCGAGATGCTCGCCGCGCGACGTGGCTTGGGATTTCGGCTCAGCGATGCGGCGTCGCAGTTCGACATGACGTCGCTCTATTCGGCGCTGTTCATCCTGATGCTGCTTGGGCTTGCCGTCTCCGAGATCGCCACCTGGGGCGAACGACGCATGCTGCGGTGGCGTCATGCCGAGGGGTGACCTGGCGCCGAAGATCAGCCTCGCCGGCGTGGGGAAGACGTTCGTCACACGCGACCGCGAGGTGGAGGCACTTCAGCCGATCGACCTGACGATCCACGACCATGAGTTCGTGGCACTGGTGGGCCCAAGCGGTTGCGGCAAGTCGACCATCCTTAACCTGATCGCCGGACTGCTGCAGCCGAACAGCGGCGTGGTTTCGTATGACGGCATCGCGATCGGCGGGCTCAATCGCGCTGTCGGCTACATGACGCAGAAGGACACGCTGCTGCCGTGGCGCACCGCGGCCGACAACATCCGCATCGCGCTGGAGCTGAAATGCCGCGCCGTGCCGCGCGCCGAGGCGAATGCCCGCGTGACGCAGATGATCGAGCTGGTGGGACTGTCCGGCTTCGACCGCCACTATCCTGCCGAGTTGTCGGGCGGCATGCGCAAGCGCGTCTCATTGGCGCGCACGCTGATCTACGAACCCGAGACGCTGCTGATGGACGAACCATTCGGCGCGCTCGATGCACAGCTCAAGCTGCTGATGCTCGACCAGTTGCAGGAGCTGACGCGACAGCGCCAAATGACGGTCGTGTTCGTCACGCACGACCTCGGCGAGGCGATCACGCTTGCCGACCGCGTCGTGGTGTTCAGCGCGCGCCCTGGCCGTATCCGCACCATCCGCACGGTCGACATGCCGCGCCCGCGCGACGTGTTCCGCATCCGCTTCACCGAAGCATTTTCCCATCTGCACGAGGCGCTGTGGGACGAACTGAAGGATGAGGTCACGCGGGGAACCGACGTATGAGCGGCGCCAAAGACTACTCCCTTCGCCGCGCGGGAGGGGGCCGGGGCATGGCAGCAGCACCGACCACGTCTTCAATCCGCTGGAGCGCGGGCACATCGCGCTCCGCATCGATGATATTGCCGCGTTCAAGGGCGGCGGACGCTGGCCCCTGTAGACCTGAGCGCAGATACGCCGGCTCACCCGATTCCGGCGGTCAGCTTCTTAAGGTCTGCCTGCGGGCGCGCGCCGTAGTGACTGATGACCTCGGCCGCGGCGATCGAGGCAAGTCTTCCGCACACCGGCAGCGGCTTCCCCGAGGTCAGGCCGGCGAGGAACCCTGCGGCGTAGGCATCGCCCGCACCCGTTGTATCCACAACCCGCGTCGGTTCGGCGCCGATCTCGACGGTCTCGACGCCTCGTAGGATCACGCTGCCTGCTTCGCTGCGCGTCAGTGCTGCGAGCGCCACGTCGGCACGGGCGCGTTCGACGGCGGCCTCGAACGTGTTCTCCTCGTAGAGACTGGTTACTTCGGCCTCATTGGCGAACAGGATGTCGACGTTCTGCTGCACCAGTTCGCGGAATGCGCCGCGGTGGCGATCGACGCAGAAGGCGTCTGACAAGGACAACGCAACCTGCTGTCCCGCTGCGTGCGCGGCCGCCGCGGCACGAAGGAATGCGCGCTGCGCGGCGGGCGGGTCAAACAGGTACCCCTCGAGGTAGGTCACGGCAGCATCCGCCACCAGGGCCTCGGCTACGTCGGTCTCGTCGAAACTGACGCAGGCGCCGAGATAGGTGTGCATGGTGCGCTGTCCGTCCGGGGTGACCACGATCAGGCAGCGCGCCGTGGAGGCGCCGCCATGTAGCGGCGTCGAGGGGAAGTGCACGCCGATCGCCGTCATGTCGTGGCGGAACACCGTGCCCAACTGATCGTCGGCCACCTTGCCGAGATAGGCGACACGCGACCCGAGTGCTGCGGCCACCGCACAGGTGTTCGCAGCCGAGCCGCCGCTGCTTTCCTGGCCTGGCGGCATCGCGGCATACAGCGCATTGGCGGCATCGGCGTCGATCAGGGTCATCGAGCCTTTGCGCATGTCGTGGCGCGAGAGGAACGTGTCGTCGGTGCTTGCCACCACATCGACGATGGCGTTGCCGATGCCAAGGATGTCGAAACGAGTTGTCATCATCACATCCGTTCAGTTGTCATTGCGCGGCGGCGAAGCCAGTGAAGCAATCTGGGTCGTAAGTGGGTAACGATGACCGAGATTGCTTCGTCGCTGCGCTTCTCGCAATGACAGGGGGTGGTGTCAGCTGGTTCGTGGCGGGTGGGCGCGTACGGCTGACTCGTTGACCTCGACGCCCCAGCCGGGACCTTTCGGGATGATCAGTTCGCCGTTCTCGATCGCTGGCGCATTGAGGAACAGCTCATCGCGCCAGGACACGCTGTCGATGTCGATTTCCATCACGCGGAAGTTAGGCACCACGGCGCAGAAATGCGCGCTGATCGCCGAGCAGAGATGGCCGTAGTAGTTGTGCGGCGCGCAGTTCACTTCGTACGCTTCGGCCATCGACGCGACCTTGATCGATTCCAGGAAGCCGTTCCAGATCACATCGATGATTGCGACGTCGGTCGCGTAGGCATCGAAGAACGGACGGAACGCTCGCCGGCCGCATACCGATTCCAATGACGCGATCGGGCACGGCGCGGCGCGGCGGATCAGTGCGAGCGACTGCGGGTCCCAGGTGTCGATCTCGAGCCACGTCATGTCGAACGGCGCGACCGCCTTGGCGATCTGGAGATAGCCCTCGGTCTTGAAGTGGTAGTTCACATCGAGATGCAGGCCCATCTCCGGTCCGGCGCCGGCGCGGAATGCACTGAGCAGATCGCGTACCGACTGAAGTGTCTTGCGATCGACATTGAGCTCGGGCCAGCCGGGCGAGCGGCCGAAGCCGGGACCGAAATTGGTCAGCTTCTCGCCGTCGAACGGCAGGATGTTGGTCTTCAGCGCCTTGAAGCCGCGCTTCTTCACTTCGGCCCCAAGTGCTGCGATGTCGTCATAGGTGCGCAGCGGCTTCGCGCCGACCAGCTCGTGGTTGCGCACGCGATAGGAGCCGCAATGCGACCAGTAGACCGGAATGCGCTCGCGCACCGGTCCGCCGAATAGCTCGTACACGGGCACGCCCAGCGCCTTGCCCTTGATGTCGAGCAGCGCGTTCTCAATCGCGGCGATGGCGCGCGAGTTCACGCCGCCGGGTGCCTGCACCTGACGCACCCACAGCATCGAGGCGATCTGCTGCACCGGCCGCGGGTCGAGCCCGATCAGTGGTTCGGCGAGGCCGCGGATCACCCCGGTCAGGCCACGGCTGCCGTCGGCTTCGGTGTATTCCGACCAGCCGACCAGGCCGTCATCGGTGGTGAGCTTGAGGAACGAGAAGGTCCGCCAGCCGGCGTCACAGTGCAGGTCCTCAATCTTGGCGAGTTTCATGTCGTTGCTCTCCTTGGGCGCGGTGGCAGTACCAGGCCGACGCCGCGCAGATGGCTGAACAGTTCCTTGAGCCGGTCGCGGTCTGCCTGAGGCAGCGGTGGCCGCAGGATGGATTCGATGTTCGAGCGCAGGTGCGCCTGGTCACCGGTGCCGAACAGGACGACGTCGACGCCGGGTTCATGGCGCACATAGCGATACGCCGCGTCGGTCAGGCTGGTGGCGCCGCCTGGATGGATCAGGAAGCCGAGAGGGTCGGGATTGTCGGCCAGCGACTGCGGCAACTTGCCCTCCGCTGCCAGATCCTGGATCGCTTCGGCCACGCGGTCGGCGCGGGCGAAGATGCTGCGCACGGCGAACATCAGCAGCGTGCCGACGCGGTGTTGCAAGGTCGCAGGGAACACGGCCTCGCGGGTGTTCTGGCTCATCAGGTGGAACGCGACCATCACGACGTCCCAAATGCCGTCTGGGATGGCGCGCAACAGCATCTGGTGTTCGAGATCGTTGGGCGAGGTCTCGGTGATGCCGAGGTAGCGGAACTTGCCCTTCTCCTTTTCCTTGAGCAGGACCGGCGCGATCACGTCATGGACGTAGTCGTAGCCGGACGGCGGCACTGCGTGGAGCTGGGACACGTCGATGCAATCGATGCCGAGTTCGCGCAGCGAGTTGTCCAGGCTGGCGACGACGCGTTCCGGCGTCCAGGGTTCGCCGCCGCGGATGACGGAGGATTTGGTGGCGATCACCACGCGATCGCGCGGCACGGTCTTGAGTGCCTTGCCGACTACGCCTTCGGTGTCATAGGGGGCGGCGGTATCCAGCAGGTTGACGCCTTGGTCGAGCGCGGCATGGATGATCGCGATGGCGCTGGCCTCGGTGCCGCCGGTATTCAGCCCCAGCCGGCTGAACCCGCCGCAGCCGAGACCGGCGACGCTGACCTTGAGTTCCGTCCTGCCCAGCGTGGTGTATTCCATGCACGTGCCTGCTCCTTGAAGGGGGCAGGCTAGCGGGCTGGCGGCGGGACGCAACTCGAACCGGGTTATCCTTGTTTACGCGTGGCCGGCGCGCTTCGGTCAACCGCGAGAACGACGATCGTTGCCGCCTAGCCGGCCGCCGCCACGTCGCTCGCTGTCGCCGCGCCGTTCGTTGAAGTAGGTCCGGTCCATCTGCCGTGCGCCGCACGTCTCGTACAGCTTGCGCGCCGCCGCGTTGGAAGAATCGGTCGTCCACTCCAGCGACGAAAAGCCTTCGGCGGCTCTCAATCGCTGCGCAGCCTTCACCAGCAAGCGTCCCACACCGCTCCGTCGCGCCGCCTGCGCGACATAGAGGTCGCGGATGTAGAGCGACAGGGTCAACTCGGCCGCAGGGAATGTGACATTCATGACCAGCGAGCCAACGACGGTATCGCCCGCCACGGCGATGAGGACATGCGGATCGAATGTGTTGACGGGCGGCTTGCACGCCAGGGCCGCCGCCTTGACGGCCGCGGCATCGGGCACCGGGCGCTTGTAGTGCGACTGCATTTCCGAGAAATGCCTGGCGAGGCTCAGAACGTCGGCCTCGGTCGGACGGCGAACGATGATGTCGCGCGCGGACACCTGGTCAGGGGAATTCATTACATCCGACATCACGAACCTCTGGCCGAGCATTGCGATGCGTCGGTGGTAGTTCTGTCGGCCTTACACGAAGGTGTCGGTTTGGGCTTCTCACGCCCTGGAAATGGCCTCCAGCGCCAGTCCCGTGGTCCGCGGACCGAAGCCTCCGATCGAGACAACCACGATCAGCATGGCAAAGGCGATGAAGCTGAACACCGCGTTCACCCCGCCGAGGTTCAGCAGATAGGCAACGGCCAGGCCGGACAGCGCGGCGGACAGCCGGCTCCACGAATACACAAAGCCAACGGCACGTGAGCGGATGCGGGTGGGGAACAGCTCCGCCTGGTAGCTGTGAAAGCTGTACGACATCCAGTTGTTGCACAGCGTCACCAGCACGCCGAGTGCGATCAGCATGGCGGCGTCAGTCGCGTTGGCGAACAGCATCCCGAACATGCCGATGCCGATCGCGCCCGAGCACACCTGCCACTTCCGCTCCATCTTGTCGGCGATCAGCGTGCACAGCAGCGGACCGATCGGATTGGCGATGGCGATGACGAACGAATAGAGCAGGCTGGTGGTGATGGTGATGCCCTTGGCAATCAGCAGCGTCGGCACCCAGGCGGCGAAGCCGTAGTAGCCGAAGGTCTGGAAGAAGTTGAACACCGACAGGATGATCGCCCGCCTGTCGTACGGCGGCTGCCAGATCTCGGCGAAGCTGCCGGCGCCTTCGTCCTGAGCCACGGCTGGTCCGGGCGCCGGGAGCGGCCCTACGTCGTCCGCGACCTTCGCCTCGATCGCCGCGGTGATCGCCTCGGCTTCCGCGAGGCGTCCGCGTCGCGCCAGCCAGCGCGGGGATTCCGGCAGGCCGAGGCGGATGAACCAGATCACGATGGCGCCGGCCGAGCCGATCAGCACCACCCAGCGCCAGCCGTCGAAGCCGAACGGGGTGCGCGGCACCAGCAGATAGGCGATGAATGCCACGACCGGCACGGCGAGGAACTGGAAGAACTGGCTATAGGCGAAGGCGCGGCCGCGATGGGTGAGCGGGACCAGTTCGGCGACATAGGTGTCGATCGTCACGAGTTCGACGCCGATACCGATGCCGGCGATGAAG
>Ga0210390_10003646_pt1 | contig 13172 bp, 10 predicted proteins | sample IncBWH11OmetaG_FD_161050 | JGI IMG/M metagenome (GOLD analysis project Ga0210390, IMG submission 161050) | Forest soil microbial communities from Barre Woods Harvard Forest LTER site, Petersham, Massachusetts, United States - Inc-BW-H-11-O ...
TTCTGGGTGCGGCTGAAACCTTACCGCGCGCTGGGCTGGTGCTATCTGGTCTGCTACGCGGTCTTTTTTGGGCTGCACGGAAAAAACTACTACCTGGCGCCGGTCTATCCCATGCTGCTGGCGGCGGGAGCGGTGGTGCTGGAGTCAGCACTGGATGGTTCTACCGTCGAGCGTTCCACACCTCAGCTGCAGTGGTTCAAGCCCGTGATTGTGGTTCTGTTGCTCGCGAACGGTGCGTATCTCGCGCCCATCGTCATTCCCGTTTTTTCGCCGGATCGTTTCCTCACGTACGCAAAATCTCTTCCGTTCAAGCTCCCGGTAATGGAGCACGCCCATGCGCGCGCGGCCCTGCCGCAGTGGTATGCCGACCAGTTCGGCTGGCAGGAGATTGTGGATGAAACGGCGGTCGCATGGAACCGTCTTGCGCCCGAGGAGAGGAAAGACTGCGGCATCTTTGCCCAGGATTACGGGCAGGCTGGGGCCATCGATTTTCTTGGCCGCCGCGCTGGCTTGCCTGCTTCGCTCAGCGGACATCAGACATGGTTCCTGTGGGGGCCGCGCAGCTACTCCGGCAATTGCCTGATTGTGCTCGATGATAGAAGAGAGCGCCTGGAACAGCTTTTCAGTCAAGTCGAGTTTGTTGGCACGTCGGCCGCGAATCCTTACGCGCTCGAGCAGCAGATTGACGTTTATATTTGCCGGGGCGCGAAGTTCGGGACGCTCAAGCAGATCTGGCCGCATTTGAAGCGTTGGCGCTAGATTGCGGCGGGTGCGGGTGGTGCAGCTTCAGTCTTCTTCCCCGACTATCACGACAGTCTGACTATCGCGAAACCTGCTTCGCCGAAAGCCACGCCGCCGCCGTCAGGCACAATGTAATCACGATTGAGAATAGGATGGGCAGGATAAACAAGTATTTCCAGCTCACCACCGTGATGGCTGCAAAGCAAAGGGCGAATGCCCAGGTAGTACCGCGCATGATCGCCAAGGTCGGCGCTGGAAGGCCACCCAGCTGCCACGCTAAGATCGCCGCGAATACATAAAACACTCCGACAGAAAATCCGGCGGCCTCAAATATCTCCCAATAAGTGCGGGTGACCCCCTGCACTTCAAAGTGTGTAGACCGCATGGAGGCAAGCATGGCATCCAGTCCCCATTGCGGATCCGACTGGCGAAAGCCGAGGGTATGTCCTACTGCGAAAAACAGCAGAAGGACCGCGGCGATTCGATAAAACAGAGATGCTCGCATTCTTGCCTCAGGAGATCGCGGCAGCGGGCAGTGCTACCCTGCCGCGCAATTTGAAACTGTACCATTACCGGTCAACCCATCCCTTGCCGCACCTTCGCTGTGGGTTGTAGCATCAATAGGTTTGGGCCTTCATATTCAGAATAGCCAGTTCAGAAACCCCAGGAGACATCATGGCTACCGATACTTTGACCAGTCCGGCCACGCTCAGCTACGGCAAGACCCAGGTTTTCAAGAATTTTATTGACGGCGAGTGGGTCGAAGCCTCGACCGGCGAGACGTTTGAGAATCGCAATCCCGCCGACACGCGCGACCTGGTCGGCATTTTTCAGAAATCGGCCAAGGCCGACGTGGATGCCGCCGTGGCCGCCGCCAAGCGCGCCTTCACTAAATGGCGCCTGGTGCCTGCGCCGCGCCGGGCTGAGATTGTTTTCCGCGCTGCGGAGATTTTGATCGAGCGCAAAGAAGATTGTGCGCGGGAGATGACCCGCGAAATGGGCAAGGTTCTAGCCGAGACGCGCGGCGATGTGCAGGAAGCGATTGACGCGGCTTACTACAACGCTGGCGAAGGCCGGCGCCTATTCGGACCGACCGTGCCCTCGGAAATGCCAAACAAGTTTGCCATGGCGGTGCGGCAGCCGATCGGAGTATGCGGGATGATTACGCCGTGGAATTTTCCCATGGCAATTTCTTCGTGGAAGCTGCTGCCGGCAATCGTTTGCGGCAACACCTGCGTCATCAAGCCGGCGCAAGACACGCCGCTCTCCACTTTTAATCTGGTCCGCGCACTCACCGACGCCGGTTTGCCCAAGGGAGTGATCAACGTCGTTACTGGATTTGGCGCGGAAGTCGGGACTCCGCTGGCTGAGCATCCTGATGTTCGCGCGATTTCGCTGACGGGATCGTCGGCCGTGGGCCGCATCGTGGGCGGGATCGCAGCGCAAAGCTTCAAGCATTGCTCGCTCGAACTGGGCGGCAAGAATCCCATGATCGTTCTCGACGACGCGAACCTCGAGCTCGCGATTGAAGGCGGGCTGTGGGGAGCGTTCGGCACCACCGGGCAGCGCTGCACTGCGACCAGCCGCATGATCGTGCAGAAAGGCGTATATCGGGAATTCGTGGACCGCCTGGTTGAGCGCGCCAAGAAATTGAAAGTGGGCAACGGCCTGGATGAAACCGTGCAGATGGGACCGGCCGTCAACGAGAAACAACTGCAGACTGACCTGAGCTACGTCGAGATCGGCAAGAACGAAGGCGCGAAGTTGGTGTGCGGCGGCCACCGCCTCGATCAGGGCGACTACCAGTACGGCTGGTTCATGGAACCGACTGTATTTACGGATGTCAATCCAAAGATGCGGATCGCGCAGGAAGAAATTTTTGGGCCGGTCGTCTCGATCATTCCTTGCGAAGATCTGGATGACGCCATTGAAATCGCCAATGGAATCGAGTACGGGCTGTCGTCGGCGCTTTACACCAAGGACGTGAACAAGGCGTTCTCGGCCATTCGTGACCTCTATGCCGGCATCACCTACATTAACGCACCAACCATTGGGGCGGAAGTACATCTGCCGTTCGGAGGCACCAAGGCAACGGGCAACGGTCATCGCGAGGGTGGCATTGGCGCGGTCGACTTCTACACCGAGTGGAAGTCGGTTTACGTCGACTACTCCGATAAGCTGCAGAAGGCGCAGATCGATCGAGAAGACTAAGAACCTTTTAACCACAGCGGACACAGAGAAACACTGAGGTAAACCCTAAGGCTTTGAAACCTCAGTGTTTTCTCCGTGCCCTCTGTGGTTGGGTTTCTTGGGTTCGCGATCCGGATTTCCCAGGCCTCTTCGGACAGTACCTCGGTAATCTTGCCCGGATAACCTCCAGCACCTACCGTGAGCACTGGGGATTTCAATCGGGTCGGGGTCTTGCCACAGGTGTTGTGCTGCGGTTCGACCGGCAAGCGAAATATTCCAGATGATTCCACGAAAGTTCTCGTTCGCCCTTCTTCCGCTGGCGCTCTGCCTGACCGCAGTTTTCGTTTCCCCGTCGCAAGGGCAGAAAGCCGACCGTAAAGTCATTGTGACGGTGAAACCGGAGTATCCCGAACTGCTGCGGCACGCCCAAGTGGGCGGCGTGGTGCGCCTGAAGGCGACCGTACTGGCCAATGGGTCGGTCAGCAACGTCGAGATTCTCGGTGGCAATCCCATCCTGGCGGAACGAGCGGTGGCGGCCGTCAAGAGTTGGAAATACGCGCCCGCCCCAGACAAGACCGTCGAAGACATCGCGCTCACTTTCAGCCCTCACTGATCTGCTCTCACGGATTCGTCTCTCACCGCTTGCGCAAACCGATTTCGGCGAGGCGCTAGATTTCCCTGCCCCATGGCGTCGGCTGCGGTTAGAATTTGCTTTATGCCCTCCACCGAAGCCCACGGGATTTCTGCCGCCTCCCGCCTGGAAAATGTGCGCTACGCCATCCGCGACCTGGCCTGCGTGGCCGACGAAGTGGTGAAGCAAGGACACAAAGTTCTACCGCTGAACGTCGGCGACCCGCTGAACTTCGATTTCCAGACGCCGCCCCATATCATCGAAGCCGTCTACAAAGCCATGCGCGACGGCAAGAACGGATATGCGCCGTCGCCGGGAGTTCCCGAGGCAATTGAAGCCATTCGCGGCGAGGCCGGCCGCAAGGGCATTACCACGGTGCAGGATATTTTCGTGACGGCCGGCGTGAGTGAGACGGTCGACCTTTGCCTGTCCGCGCTGGTAAATCCCGGTGAAGACATTCTGACTCCCTGCCCCGACTATCCGCTGTATTCGGCCGTGCTGTGCAAGCTGGGCATCGAACTCAACGCTTACGACCTGAATGAACAGGACGCATGGCAGCCCGAGCTAGCCGATATCGCGCGCAAGATTACGCCGCGCACTCGCGGCATAGTGCTGATCAATCCCAACAATCCGACGGGCTCGCTGTGCACGCGGCAGATGCTGGAGCAAGTTGCGGAACTGGCGCGACGCCACAACCTGATCGTGTTCTCGGATGAAATCTACGACAAATTAATTCTTGACGGTACGCCACACCTTGCTTTCGCCGCAGTCGCGCCCGACGTGCCTTGCGTCACGTTTGGAGGAATGTCCAAAAACTATCTGGTGCCTGGATGGCGCATTGGATGGGGAATTGTGTCTGGCGAAGCCGCAGCGGTGAGGGCCTATACCGAGGGCGTGCATCGCTTGCTGCGGGCTCGGCTCTGCGCTAACCATCCCGAGCAGTATGCGATCCGGCCTGCACTGGAAGGCCCGCAGGATCATCTGGTCGAAGTGCAGCGTAAGTTGCGATCCCGCCGCGACCTGACGCAGAAGTGGTGTGAGGCAACGCCGCGCGTGAGTTGCGTTCTGCCGCGCGGTGCTTTTTACGCTTACCCGAAAATCGATATTCCGGAAAGCGACGAGATCTTCGTGAAGGAATTAATTCGCCAGAAACATGTCATGGTTGTGCACGGATCCGGCTTCGGACAGAAACCGGGCACGCAACATTTCCGCATCGTGTTCCTGCCCGATGAAAAGACCCTGACCAAGGCCTATGCGGGGATCGCGGAATTCATTCGCGAACGGTATGGAAAGTATGTTCAATAAATTCCCGGCAGCACGGCGGGCACGCGCCTGGCATAGTCCTCGAATTCCTGTCCAAACGCGGCGCGCAGCAATTTCTCTTCGCTGCCGACGCGGATGAGCAGGCCGCTCGCGAAAATAACAGTCGCGGCGGCCGTTGCGGTCCAATGTTCCATAGCCAATCCGGTGGCGATCAGCATGCCGAGCATTCCCGTGTAAATCGGATTGCGAACGTAGGAGTAAGGGCCGGCCGTGATGAGCTTGTGGCCTTCGACAAGGCGCGCCGGTACTGCCCATTGCTTCCCGAGCGTACGCACCGCAGCCGCAACAAGACAAACTGATCCCACTGACATGGTTACAATCAGCACAGAGAGGGAGATCGCGACGACTCCGGAAATTCCAGTAACCGGCGGCAGGAATGGCCGCCACGGCGGCTGGAAAAAAACCAGGAAATAGCCAACCATCTGCAGAGCGATGCCCAGCGTGGCGAACCTGTCGCGCTTCGTCTCGGATGCTTTCGGAGGCCGCCTGCGAAGCAAGAATATCCCGACGAACACGAGCCAGCACAGGATCACGCCGAACAACGTGGCGAGGGCGAGCGGAGTTGGAGACATCCTTCGGAGCCTCAGAGACTATGCTAATACATTCGTCTCTGCGCTGGCGCTTGGACTTTGCGGGCGAATCTGATTAAATCAAGTCAGCGGCGTGCTGGTGTTTCTACATTTGTGGTCGACATTCATTCTCACATTCTGCCGGAAGTAGATGATGGCCCGAAATCGTGGGACATGGCGCTGGCCATGTGCCGCGTGGCGGCGGCCGACGGCATCACCCACATGGTGGCCACGCCGCACGCCAATGATCGCTATCACTATGATCGCGATTATCTGAAGGGGCTGCTCGATCATCTGCAAGGGCTGACGGGCGATTCACCGAAGCTGCTGCTGGGTTGCGATTTTCATCTGTCGGTTGACAATCTGCGGGACTCCCTGGCTAACCCCACGCGCTACGTGATCGAAGGCACTCGCTACCAACTGGTCGAGTTCAGCAACTACAGCATTCCAGAGAACACGACGGATTCTTTTTTCAAGCTGGGGGACTGCGGGATCACGGCGATCATCACGCATCCTGAGCGCAACCCGATTTTGCGCGAGAATCTGCAGCGCGTTGTGGAGTGGGCGGAACAGGGCTGCGTGGTGCAGATGACGGGCTCGGCTCTGACCGGATTCTGGGGAGAACGCACGCGCCGCGCCGCGGTTTGGCTGCTTGAGCGCCAGGCCGTGCATGTGCTCGCCACCGACGCGCATGATCTGGAGAAGCGCATTCCGATTCTTTCTACTTCACGCGAGGCCGCGGCTGAAATCTGCGGAGAGGACGTGGCTGAGGCGCTGGTGGAAGGCAATCCGCGCGCGATTATCTCGAACCAACCGCTGCCGTATTTCCCGCGACCAGTGATGACAAGCTACAAGAAGAACTAGCTCTCGGGTTTCAGCTCTCAGCCAAATGCAAATCTTCGAGTGCTCCGGCAGCCGGCATTCGCTGCTGTCTGGCACGTAGTCCACAGTGGCTGAAATGAATGCTGTTTTTCTACTGCGGACTGGAAGATGGATCAGCCTGGTTCGGAGTCTTGGACGGGGCGGGGTCCGTTGGGGAGGTCGTACCGTGCGTTGGTCTGGCGCTCGCGGCGGGCGCATCCGGGACCGTGGTCATGGCGCTTTCCGGATTCAGCAGATGGTCTTTGCTCGGGCCCAGACCCAGTTTGATCAGTGCTCGCGAGTCGGGGACGGTTTTGCTTTGCCAGCCGTGATCGGCCTGGTAGCGGCGCATGGCTTCTTCGCTGGCCTGGTTCCAGGCGCCAGTGGCTTCGCCGCTGAGGTAGTGCTCGCGGATCAGGGCTTCCTGAATGGACCGAGCTCGCTCGGAGTCTATTTTTTGCTGGCCGCGGGCGCGAGCTGATTTTTTTCGCGAGGAGCGCTTGCCCGACGACGCAGTGTGAGTTTTGGCAGTAGGCTTCGTGGGACTTGGGGTTTTCGAGCTCGTACTTCTTGCCCCGGTGGATTGTTTCGCACCCGTCGATGCGGCGGAAGATTTCGCGGTGGCCTTGGGGTGCGCGGGAGCTGTGGCGCTTGTCGTGGACGACTTGGTCGCGGCATCGCCAGCTGTTGTCTGGCCAGCTGTAGTCTGGCGGGCTACGGCAGCGGACACGCTCGCCGACGTCGCCAGCAGGCACACGGCGACGCAGGTGGCGACAAAACGGGCACTCCGAATTTCAGCCCAAATTCTCAACGAGAAAAACCTTCGCCCTGCACCGGCCCTGCGGGTTCTAGAACTACTGGATTCGAACGGCTACCAATAAAAGGCCCAACGAGCGCTGGCATTGTCATCATCCTCGATAGAGGCGTACAGTGCCAGTTCCCGTTGGGCTTTTTTCAGTTACTGAAGTGTACCAGCCAGGAAGATGGTGCCGTCCTGCCGCGTGGAACCCCGCTGCCGCACCAGGAACACAACATCCTGACCGCTCTTCAGGCTCGACTCGACCTTGGCGAATTCTTCCTCGCTGTTGACCGGCTGTTTATTCACTTCGAGAATAATGTCGCCGCGCCCAAGGTTCACGTCGTCGGCGAACGAACTGGGCTTCACGTCCTGCACGATGACGCCTTTTCCCTGCGGCAAGTCGAGGCGGTCGGCCATTTCCGGCGTCACCTTGCGGACCGTCACGCCGAATTTGCTCTGCTTGGGAGCGCTCTCGTCTCCGCTGTCCTGAGTGTCGCCGAGCCGCCCGGCAAACAGTTTTGCGCGATCGGCAATGATCACCGTTGTATCCTGTTGCTTGCCATTGCGCAGGAAGCCCAGATTCGCTTTCGATCCCGGCTTGCGGGAAGCAATGTCGGCCACCAGTTCAGCGCCCTTCGCTACCTTCTTGCCGTCGATGAGCGTGATGGTGTCGCCTACCTTCAGTCCAGCCTGGTCGGCGGGGCTTCCCGCCACGACGCTCGAAACTGTAACTCCCGATCCCGCGCCATAGACGCGCATGATCGCCGGATTTTCCACGGCGTCAAAGGTGATGCCGATGGAGCCGCGCGTCACGCGGTGTTCCGGCCCGGTCAGCTGGTTATAAACATCGACGACGGTTTTCGAGGGCAGCGCGAATCCCACGCCCGCGTAGGCGTTAGTCTCGCTGAGAATCGCTGTGTTGATGCCAATCACTTCGCCGTTCATGTTGACCAGCGGCCCGCCAGAATTGCCCGGGTTGATGGCCGCGTCGGTCTGAATGAAAGTCTGGAACTGGCGCAGGGGGACGATGTCACGCCCCTTCGCCGAAACGATTCCGGCGGTCACCGTTTCCGATAACCCGAACGGGCTGCCGACGGCCAGAACCCAGTCGCCCACCTGCATGCTGTCGGAATTGCCCATCTTGGCGGCCGGCAGAGAGCGGTCGAGCTCAACCTTTATCACGGCGAGGTCGGTTTCGTCGTCGGTGCCAATTACTTTGGCTTCGTGCTGCACGCCCGGCGGATCATCTTCGAAGCGCACGCGAATGCGGTCCGCCTTCTCGACCACGTGGCGGTTGGTAACGATGTATCCCTTGGGGTCGACGATTACGCCAGAACCGAGCGACTTCTCGCGAATCGAGTTATCGCCCTGGCCACCGGGTGCGCCCGGCCCGCCGGGAGCACCAAAGAAGTGCTTAAAGAAGTCGTCCATACCGCCGTCTTCGCCGTCTTGACCTTCATCATCCTGGCCGCCCCGGCGCCGGTGTACGTTCTTGATGGTCGATTCCGTGTTGATGTTGACCACGCTCGGCTCCAGCTGCTTCGCAATCTGCGAAAACGTGTTCGACATTTGCTGCGGCGAAGGCATGCTGAGCGGCGTCGCGTCGCTCTTCTGTTGGCCCTCTTTGCCCTTGACTCCGTAGGAAATGACCGTCCCAATCAGAATGCCGACCGACAAGGTTGCCAGAATACTCAGCGTGTAGGCCCAGCGGTGAGCCTTGATGCGCTGCCACATTGCGCCCGAATCCATAAGTCTACTTCCCTCCGAAATTCACAAACCCCTTCCAGTATACCCGTTTACGCAGTACGGCAGAACGCATCGAGACCCACAAATTCATCGTGGTGCTTCTTAGGTTAGACGCACGAACCCGCAGAAGCGTTTGATTGTTTATGGGAATAAAGTGCTGGCAGCGAATCGTTTAGCGAGGAATTGAAGAGCTCCGGAAGGAGCGGCCGCGCTACTTGGCCTCGTAGACGGTTTTCCCTCCCACCACGGTACGCAATACTTTGGTGGCCAGCAACTTCTCAGGCGAAGCGGCGGTCGGATCGCGGTCGAGGACGATAAAGTCTGCGAGCATGCCCGGCACCAGCTTGCCCTTTTCTTTTTCTTCGAATTCAGCAAAGGCCGAGCCGGCAGTATACGCGGCAATCGCCTGGTCCATGGTGAGGCGCTGCTCGGGGAAATATTCCAGCTTGCCGTCCTCACTTTTGCGCGTGACGGCCGCGTACAGCCCGCGGAACGGGGTGACCGGTTCGACCGGATAATCCGTTCCGAAGGCCAGAGGCACGCCCTTGTTCACAAAGGCCAGCCACGCGTAAGAAGTCGCCGCCCTCTTCGGCCCCAGCCGGTCCTGAGCCCAGCGAATGTCGTTGAGCAAGTGGCTGGGCTGCACGGAGGCAGTCACTTTCAGAGCTTTGAATTGCGCGATCTGCGCCGGCGTGGTCACTTGCGCATGTTCAATGCGCAGGCGGAATTCGTCGCCGCCATCGGGCGCCTTCACGTGGTCTTCGCGCGCGGCCTTCTCGCCCAGGGCAAAAGCATCGAGCGCCATCTGAATGCCTTTGTCGCCGATGGCATGAAAACCAATCTGGTAGCCCGCCAGCACGCGCTCCTTGGTCATGTCATTGAGCTTCTGCGCATCGTAGCGTGGCAGGCCGGAGTTCTTAGGATCGTCCGCGTAGGGCTCGAGCATCGCCGCCGTGTGCGAACCGAGCGAGCCGTCCATGAATCCTTTGAGCATGCCGGTATGCAACATCAGATCGGATTGCGGATGCGCGTTGCGCTTGCGGCTCAACTCTTCCAGCGGGTCGTCAAACGGCAGCCATTCCGAAATGCGCGCCGTCAGCTTGCCTTCTTTTTCGAGTTCCTCGTAGATCTCAAAATTCTCCCAGTTCGGCGAATAATCCTGCGCGGAAGTCACTCCGTGTTCGGCAAGATCGGCGAGAGCCAGTTCCAGCGCCTGCCGGCGCCGCTGGTGCGTCGGCTTGGGAACTACTTCCAGGATCGCTCCTTGCGCCGTCTCGCGCAAAATTCCGGTGGGCTCGCCATTTACGTTGCGATCGATATGGCCGCCTTGAGGATCACGGCTGGCCAGGGTGACGCTGCCCAACTGCAGAGCGCGCGTATTCGCGACCGCGATGTGTCCGTCGATGCGCACCAAAAATACGGGGTGCCCGGCGGACACTTCGTCGAGATCAAAGCGTGTGGGCGTTACCTTCACTGGCCACAAAGTCTCGTCCCACCCGGATCCTATGATCCAATCGGCGCCCTGCGATTCTTCTACTTTTTTCGCGACGCGTTCGCGCAGTTCGTCGAGCGACTTGACGCCGGTCACATCGACGCTCAGCTTTGTCATTCCGGCATCGTCAAGATGCAGGTGGGCATCGTTGAACCCGGGCATCACAAAATGGCCGCCGAGGTCGACGATCTCGGTCTGCGGCCCTTTCAGCTTTTGAATCTCAAAGGTCTTGCCCACGGCCTGGATTCGGTCGCCGCGCACAGCGATCGCTTCCTCGCGCAGAATGGAGCTGAAAGGCGTATTGTCGGGCACGCCGGTATAAACATTGGCGTGCTCGAAAATAATGTCAGCGCGCGGCTTGGCATCTTGCGCGGGTTCGTTCGAAAAAGTCTGCGCTATGCCGGGCAGGGACAGCACCGCGAGCGCACACGGCAGAATCCACAAGTTCCCGCCGCCTCGTTCTCGCGTCAGTAAGGTGCAGACTATCCTCAGACTCGTTTTCATTCCGCCACCCCCGCCAGTGCCAGCATCGTAAGCAAAATCCGTTTCATGCCCAACTCGCGGCCATTGGAATCGAACCACTCCTGCAAAGTGTGCGCCCCGCCGCCCGATCCGCCGCCGCCGATAGCGATCGCTTCTCGCCCCATTGACAGCGGAATGTTCGCGTCGGTCGAAGCGCGCTGCACCTGCGCTGCGTTGGCCAGTTGCGAATCGACCGCACGCACTACCTGCAGAATTCGCGCTCCCGCCGGCAACTCGCCCGCGGGACGGTTGCCGATCACCACGACTTCGCAACTTACGCCGGCCGGCCGCTTCTGTGCCGAAGACCGCATTTCGGCAGCCATAGTTTCATCTTCCACGGCGCGATTCAGCGCGGCGCGCAGCGACTGCTCCATGCGCTCCATCTCGGTCATTGAGGTCGAGCGAATATCCACTTTCATACTGGCTGACTCGGGAATGGAATTGACCGAAGTCCCGCCGCGAATTACTCCGATGTTGAACGTCGACTTCGGCGTGGTTGGAACCGGCGTTGCGGAGAAGGTTTCGATCGCCTTGGCCAGAATCACAATCGGGTTGGGCGCGCCGAAATCGCTCCACGAATGCCCGCCCGGCCCGCGCACAATTACTTCAAAACGTCGGCTGCCCAGGGCTTCTGCCACGATCGTGTCGGCGCCCGCGCCATCGAGCACAAGGCTGTAGGCAATCGCGTCTTTCCACCGCGGCGTGGAAAAAATGTGGCGCATTCCGCGCAGGTCGCCCTCGCCCTCTTCGCCGACGTTCCCGATAAACACAAACGGCAGCGCGTGGCGGATGCGGACCGCCCGCAGCAGCGCGGCAATACCGAGCAGCGCCGCCACGCCCGCGCCGTTGTCAGAAACTCCCGGCCCGTAGATGCGGCTTCCCTGCTGGCGAATATTCAGGGGCGTGTTGGCGGGAAACACAGTATCGATGTGGGCGCTCAGCGCCAGATAGCGCCGGCCAAATCCAGGATGCGTGCCGAAAACGTTGCCCACGTCGTCGATGCGAACATCATCCAGCCCGACTTCGCGAAAGCGCTCTGCCAGCCACGCCGCGCGTGCTGACTCGCCAAACGGAGGGGCCGGAATCCGCGCCATCTCCATCTGCCAATGTGCCAACTGCGGCTCCTGCAGGCGAAACCAGTTGAAGGCCGAACGCACCTCGGGCGCAGCGGCCAGGCGCGCGACCTCCTGCTGTACGTCTTGTTGCACTCGCGCGGAAGACGCAAGCTCCGGAACATCCGGGCGCGGGGGATTCGGGCTCATGGAAGTGTTACGTCAGTTTACAACGCGTGGGTAGGGATTAGGATTGGCTAATGTGGAACGGCGGCATTACGGGAGGGTGGTAACACGGTGGGTCGAAGTGCCGTCACCTTTGGGCACTTTTCCTGCGCTTTGTCATCTCGAGCGGAGCTGTGTCTTGCTTTGTTGGCGATGCCGACGGGCCGATCCGTCCAGATCATTTCGAAATGCTACGGGAATTTACAAAAGCGACGGCGAATAACCGGATCGCTGCTCGACGGCGGCCACTAGCTTCTTCGTTGCGGGCACGTCAATCCCGTGGCGGGCGGCGCCACGCAGGATTGGGCCGGCGATCGCATCGAGCTCCGGGGTCTTGCCCTGCTCTACATCTTTTTGCATGGAACTGCGCATGTTGCCTGGCATTTTCATGACTGCGGCAATCACGGCATCGGCATCGATTTTCGCGCCTTCGGCATTGGCTACGGCGCTGGCCTCGCGAATGCAGGACAATCCGAGTTCTCTCCAGGTGGGATCGGCGAGGATTTCACCCGTAGTTTTTCCGGATGCAGTAGTCGAAAGCGCGAACGCCGCCAGAAAAACCAGCTTGCTCCACATCAGCGTGGGCTCGTGGTCGATGAACCGGCATGTGAAACCGATTCTCTGAAGATCGTCGAGGGTAGGGCCCACCAGAACTCGGCCGGCCGAAGACATATTCAGATTGGCAAACGGAGAACGATGGACGATGTGTCCGGGTGCGACACGTTCGGTCTCGACGGCGATGGTCGCGGCAATGACGCGCGCGACGCCGTATCTCGCCCTCAGCCGCGCGAGATGGTCGATGCCGTTGAGTAGCGGAACGATGGCACTCACGGAGTCGGGCTTCGTGAAGGAAGCCAGGGCCGCTTCCAGTTGCGTGGCCTTTACGGCGATCCACAGGACGTCGGCGGGTGGAACTTGTGCGGCCCGTGCTACCGGCACGCTGAAGTTTCCAAACGCGCTTTCGAGTTGAAGTTGCGTGGGATAACTGGCGAGCGATTCCGGCCTCAGCACCATGGTGACC
>Ga0210390_10003648_pt1 | contig 13167 bp, 11 predicted proteins | sample IncBWH11OmetaG_FD_161050 | JGI IMG/M metagenome (GOLD analysis project Ga0210390, IMG submission 161050) | Forest soil microbial communities from Barre Woods Harvard Forest LTER site, Petersham, Massachusetts, United States - Inc-BW-H-11-O ...
GCCAATCGCAACTTCGGTGAGGCCCTCACGCCATGGGCGCCCGAAACTATCCGTGATAATTACAGGGATGAAGAGTTTCAGGCGCTTTTTCAGCTCGCGATGGAGTTTGCTCGCAGACCGATCCGGGTTTTTAGGAAGCAGAAGAGCGTGGCGGCCACCATCGACGTTAGAAGCATCCACACCGCTGTTGGCGCAGATCAGGCCGTGCGGGGTCTCGGTGATCAGCACGCCGCGCTTGCGCCGCACTATCCGCTTGCTTTCTGCGAGAGCGAGTTCGGTTATACGTGCGTCAAGCTTGTAACGCCGCGCCCACGAGCGAGAACTGGCAGAGGGCTTGACGCTATCCAGCTTAACCAGCCTGCCTTCTGCCTTGGACACGATCTTATGTTTCACGACCAGAATGTCCCCTTTTTGCAGTGCCAGGTTCAGATGCTTAAGAGCATGGATGAGTTTTGTCGCCAGCGAGTCGCCGCGTTGTATTTCCTCGGCGAGCGAGACAGGAATGATCCCCAGTTCACGGGATTGATCGAGGCCAGCCATGCTCACTGTACGTTTGCTAGTGTACGGGAAAATATGTCGATGGATTGAGAGCGAGACTGTTGCGAGGCGCCCGTCCCCACACAAGCATTGCACTACTCATTCGCTGCCAGAGAAAGATCAGTCAGGTCCCATTGGCGTGCCAGGCGCTGGGAACGGGTTTCGCCGGGTGCGTCCGCGAGTTGGCGCAAGTCGGAAGGGTTATCGATGTCGAGAGCGATTCCCGGCAGCGATAGCACCAGGCACGGCTTCTGCGTAGCGCGCGCCGCTGCGAGATGGGGTTTGAAGCTATCGTTTCCGAAACGCAGCGGGAACAATCCAGCGGGATGCCGCCAGGCTGCGTTGGTGCCTCGTCCGTCGGCGGCGGGGACAAGTACGGAGCCCTCAGCAGGCGCGGCTTCCAAGATCTTCTCCAGCTCCGAAACATGGATCAGAGGAATGTCGCCAGGGATGACCAGCGTATCCTCGACGCCGTGCGATTCGCAGAATCGGGTTGCCATTTCGATGGCATCAGTCTCACTACGATTTGCGTTGTCGGGAATGACTTGAAATTCGAATCGTCGTGCGAGTTCGACTGCAAACGGATCGTTAGTGACAATGCTGATTTCGGGCCGGCTTGCCCACGTGCCCAGTGTCTCCAGCACATCGAACAGCATGGTCTGAGCCAGCTTGGTACGAGTTGGCTGATCGAGCACGGATGCGAGACGCTGTTTGGCGTTGGCCAGGCTCTTGACGGGGACAAGGATCATGACGGGTCCGCAGCGCGAGCGCTTTCCGCGCCCAGCAGGGCGAGTACAGTCCGCGCCAGCTTGGCTTTGTCCTCCGCTGTTCGCATGATGGTGTTGGTGCAATGTACACGAAGTTCCTGCCCATCCATTTTTTTCGCGGCCTCAAGGTCGCGAACATCCGCAATCAGAATTTCGAGAAAATCTTCATAAGCTTTGGCTACGCCGGCGATGGAGACGGGCAGACCCTGCGCCGCCATCAACGCTCCGGCTGGGCCTGACACAGCGGCGCCATTAACAATCGGGCTGATGGCTGCGACCGTGGCCGGCGTTTGTCGCAGTGCTTCCCGAATGTCAGCGACGGCGAGGATGGGGCCGATGCTAGTAGCAGGATTGCTTGGGGCGAGGATCACGGCGCTCGCCGACATGATCGCATCGACTACTCCGGGTGCAGGCTCGGCGTCGGTGGCACCCGCAAAGCGTACCGATTTGACTGGGTCCTGATTCCAGCGTTGGACGAAATATTCCTGGAAACTGAGATCGCCGGCAGGCGTGTCCACCCGGGTTTCCACGCGCGAATTGCTCATCGGCAGGATTTGCGCCTGCACCGCCAACTTGTTGCAAATCGCCGTGGTGGCCTCGGTCAGCGTTTTTCCCTGTGCCAGATATTTCGAGCGCAGCAAGTGCACGGCGAGGTCACGGTCGCCGACATTGAACCAGATCGGCTCAGCCAGTTCTCCCATGGCCTGCAGGCAAAAGAATGTGTCACCCTTCACTCCCCAGCCGCGTTCCTTGCTGAGCAAGCCGGCCATCGCATAAGTGATCGAATCCAAGTCGGGAGAAACGTACAATCCCCACCACTCCAGATCGTCTCCGGTATTCACGATGAACGTGAGTTGCTCTGGGGACGCAACTTGGCGGAGGCCTTCAACGAACTTCGCGCCCCCCGTGCCGCCGGTGAGCACGACGATCATGCGCGTCTCCGCGCGTAGCCTTCGTGATTGGCCGCTGTTTTGACTTTTTCTGATAACAAGCCTGGCACCTCGGTCACCGCCGGTACGAACTCAGGATAGACCGGCAGCCGCTGATACAGGCGATATCCTTTGGCTTCGGTTCGTAACTTCAGTTGATCCAGATGCGGCCACGGTTTTTCTGGATTAATGAAATCGGGCGTCAAGGGCGAGATCCCTCCCCAATCGTTGATGCCAGCATCAAGCAACTCATCATAGTACGGCGCGGAGAGATTGGGAGGTGCCTGAATGTTGACCTCCGGCATAAGCAGGCGCGCCACCGCGATAGTGCGCATCATTTCGCCCTGTGTGGGTTCGGGCCAGTCGTGCATGGGGATCTCTGGTTTGGCTCGAAAGTTCTGAATGATTACTTCTTGAATGTGCCCGTAACGGCGATGTAGCTTTCGGATCGCAAGCAGCGTATCCACGCGATCTTCCAGACTTTCACCGATGCCAATTAACAACCCGGTGGTGAACGGGACATTTTGTTTGCCCGCTTCCTCCATGGTGCGCAGGCGTTTGGCCGGAACTTTATCGGGAGCATTGTCGTGGGCTGTTCCGGCAGCCAGCAGCGAAGCGTTGGTGGTCTCGAGCATCAGGCCCATACTTGGGGAGACCTGCGCCAAACGCGCCACCCATTCCGCACTCAGCAAGCCGGGATTCGGATGAGGCAGCAGAGTGGTTTCGCGGAGCACCAGGTCGCACATGGCTTCAAGATAATGAAGGGTGGATTTATATCCCAGCCAGCGCAGAGTTTCGCGCATCTCAGGAAATGCGAGTTCGGGTTTATCGCCCAGACTGAAAAGGGCCTCGGTGCATCCCATCTTTTCGCCCGCGCGAGCTACGTCGAGAACCTGATCCGGGGTCATGGTCTGTGCACCCGGCTGGCCGGGATCGCGCCGAAAGGTGCAGTAGGCGCAGTAGTCGCGGCAGAGATTGGTGAGCGGAATAAAAACCTTGCGCGAATAGGTAATAATCCTGGGCTTGAAACGCCGCCTGGCTTCCGAGGCCGCCGCTAACAGCGCGGGAAGCTCTGGCTCAGAACAGCGGATCAGGTGGCAGGCGCCATCGCGCGAAAGCGGCATTCCCGCGCGCAGCTCGTCCACATACGAACTTAAAGGCTGCCCCTCATTCCAAACTGGTTGTGCCAGACGCACGATCACAAAATCATACATGAGGCCAGGCCTGCGAGTAGATTCTTGTTGGTGCAAGGCAGCCGCAAGCACGCCCGACGTGATAAAACTCTGAAGGACGGCAACAGTTATTCCGCCCTGAGATAAAACGAATCTGGACGGAAATGAACCTAGAACAAAACCGGCGGGGACTGCAACGTTCATGGGCGTGACGCAGGCAGAATTTCGTAAGGCAATGGGCAGCTTCGCGACCGGGGTTACGGTCATCACCGTCGACTGTGAGGGGGAGGTGCACGGGATGACCGCCAACGCGTTCACCTCAGTCTCGCTTGATCCGTTGTTAGTGCTGGTGTGCGTCGATCATCGCGCGCGAACTCACACTCACTTGCATGCCCGGAAACGTTTTGGAGTGAACGTTCTGGCCGAGAACCAGCGCGCCATTTCGGAGTACTATGCCGATCCGAGTCCGACTCACGAGCACGCTGAGCAAAAGGCCGGAGCCCGCTTCGATCGCACCCAGCACGGCACTCCAGTCTTGCACGGGGCGCTGGCTTATCTGGAGTGCCGCTTGCACACTGCCCAGGATGCGGGAGACCATACCATCTTTATTGCGGAGGTGGAGGATGTAGTGGTGCGACAAGGAGACCCGCTGATGTATTTCCGCGGGCAGTATCGCAACATCCGTACCAAAGAGTAGGACCGCGCCTGATTATTTTGATCGTCCGGTAGTCGCTAGATGAGTACGTTTGTTAAGCTATTGGCCCAGCCCGCAGTTGGCTGCGACGGTTCGTGCTGTCGAAACATGTTTGAGGATTGTAAGTAAGAATAGCGAAAAATGTATCCCCGAGCGTTTCACTATCACCGCGCTGGCTCTCTGAAGGAAGCGACGGCTATGCTGGCCCAACTTGGAGACGACGCCAAGTTGCTAGCGGGCGGGCAGAGCCTCATCCCGCTGATGAAGCTTCGTTTCGCCAACCCGACCCACCTCGTGGATCTAAACTTCATATTTGGCGCCTCCTATATCAAGGAAGATAAGGATGCGTTTCGCTTCGGTGCGATGACCCGGCATGCGGAGATCGAGTCGTCGGCTGCCATTGGAAAAATTCCCATCCTGCATGACTGCGCCGCGGGTATCGCCGATGTTCAAGTGCGCAATCGCGGCACCATTGGTGGCTCGCTGGCCGAAGCCGACCCCAGTGGCGATTGGGCGACCGTGCTTTTCACGCTTTCTGCTGAAGTTCGTTGTCTTGGCACCAGCGGGGAGCGCACCGTGTCAGTGAGCGATTTCATCAAGGACGCGTACACTACGGTGCTCGCGAATGACGAATTAGTCAGCGAGGTAGCTGTCAAAATACCTCCCAAGGGAAGCGGCGGGGCTTACCTGGCGTTCAAGCGCTCTGCGCCGGTATATCCGACAGCGAGCGCCGCCGTGCAGTTGAGGATGGAGGGGGATATCTGTCAGGATGCCGCGATCGCGCTAGGCTGTGTCGGCCTGACTCCGATCAGAGCGAAGGATGCCGAAGCGGCTGTGCGTGGGCAGGCGCTCACGGAAAAGACAATGGCGCACGCGATTGAAGCGGTTCGGGCGGCTGCTGATCCGCAATCCGACATGCGCGGTTCGGCCAACTACAAACGCGTTGTCGTCGGCGCCCTGGTGAAGCGGGCAATGGAAATCGCGGTCCGCCGGGCTCGCGGCGAGCAGGTTGAGGTGGGCCATGTCTATGCCTGATTACGCTTATGCCTGACCGCATCGAAAACATTTCGGTTCAGCTAAAGGTGAACGGCAAGTCCTATTCACGGACAGTTGAGCCGCGAAAGCTCCTGGTCGAGTTTCTGCGGGAAGACCTTGATCTCACCGGAACCCACGTGGGCTGCGATACGACCTATTGCGGCGCCTGTACGGTATTGCTGAATGGCGCGGCAGTGAAGTCGTGCACCATATTCGCGGTGCAGGCGGACGGCGCGGAAATTCTCACCGTCGAAGGCCTGGAAAAAAATGGCGAGCTCCATCCCATTCAAAAAGCCTTTGGCGATTCCTATGGGCTGCAATGTGGCTACTGCACGCCCGGGTTGATGCTTTCGGCCGTGCAGTTGTTGTCGCAGAACCCACAGCCCAGTGACAAAGAAATGCGAAAAGCGATTGCGGGAAACACCTGCCGCTGCACCGGGTACCAGAATATTTTGAAGGCAATTCAAGCGGCGGCGCAGAACATGAAAGGTGCTTGAAGCATGGCGATCAAGTTTGCCGGCGACTTCGAAGTCAAGCGCACTCCAGAAGAAGTTCACGACTTCCTCATCGACCCGAGCAAGTTCGCGGCGCTATTGCCGGACTTTCAGGGCCTGTCGGTTCAGGACTCGACTCATTTCACCGTGAAAGTCAACGTCGGCATTTCTTATATCAAAGGGACTGCGGAAGTAAAGATGGAATTGGCAGAGGCCGAGCGTCCAAAGCGGGCGCTGTACAAGGGGCAGGGAAGCGTGGCAGGAGGGAACGTGTCGGTTGTGGCGAGCTTTGATTTGTCCCTGGTCAACGGCGGCACCAAGGTTGCCTGGCAAGGTGAGGCACAAATTTTTGGCCGCCTGGCATCGGTAGCCGGCGGACTTCTGGAGCCGCTGGGGAAAAAACAAGTGCAGAAATTGATTGATGGATTGCAGGCTGCGTTGCGGTGAGATGCGACGGCGCGAGGAGATGGTTTGATCAAGAAGGATGGCGCTAAGAACTGGGTGGGGCAAGCTCTTCCTCGAAAGGAAGAGAATCGCCTATTGCGCGGCCGGGGAAAGTTCGCCGATGACATCAAGCTGCGCGAGATGTTGTATCTGCGTTTCGTGCGCTCACCGTATGCGCACGCGAAGATTGTGAGCGTGGACGTTTCGGCCGCCGAAGCCCTCGCGGGAGTAGTTGGAACACTCACCGGGGCTGAGATCGCGGCCCAGACGCAGCCATTTATCGAAATCGCGCCGGATCCCGGCGGCAAAATAAAAGATTATCCCCTGGCTGTTTCCAAAGTGCGTTACCAGGGTGAGCCCGTCGTGGCCATAGTTGCCGAATCGCCTAGCCTTGCCGATGACGCTGCGGAGTTGGTGCAGGTTGAGTACGAGGCGCTCGATCCCGTGGTGGATGCGGAAGCAGCCTTGACCGACAAGAGCGTTCTGCATGATGAGGCGGGCACGAACCGCGTCTGGAATGGAGTCTTTGAATACGGAGACGTTGACAAAGCATTCCGCGAGGCCGCCTACGTCGTCAACATCGACCGGATGCATTTCCATCGTTTTTCCAGTACCCCGCTGGAGAATAACGTCGTCATCGCCCAGTGGAACCCGAAAGACGACCGAATTTATTACGAGTGCAACAATTCGTTTCCATCGTTTGCCATTCAGTTTCTATCCGCGCACCTCGGCGTCCACATTGATCGCATTCGCGTGGAGACATCCGATATCGGCGGCAGTTTCGGTATCAAGATAACCAGTTATCCGCAGATGGCGGTGTGCGCCCTGGCTTCGAAGAAGGCCGGCGGGCGCCCGGTTAAGTGGGTGGAGACGCGCTCGGAGCACATTACTTCGAGCGCCCACGGCAACGAACGCACCTTCCGTGACACTCGAGTTGCGCTTGACAAGAACGGCGTGATCACCGCGCTCGTGTCTCGACATATTGACGATTGCGGCGCGTACCCGCGCTACGAGCCGCTGGGCTGCGTGATCTGGTCGCAGGTGTTCCCAGGAGTCTATCGCTTCAAGAATGCGCGCATCGACTTCACGCAGGCTGTGACCAATAAATGTCCAGTCGGCCCCAATCGCGGATACTCGCGCATGCAGCACTTGTGGTTCCTGGAGCGCGTGATCGACATTTGCGCTCATGAACTGGGTATTCCATCCGACGAAATCCGTCTGCGCAACTACATCCGTCCTGAAGAGTTTCCCTACACGACTCCGAACGGTTGCGTCTACGATTCGGGCGACTATCCCAGAATGTTGCGGGTGGCAAAAGAGCTCATTGGCTGGGACGATTGGAAAAAGAAGCAAGCCGCCGCGCGCAAGGAAGGCCGGCTCATCGGAATTGGCATTGGCACCACGCTCGACTCGGGCACCAACAATTTCGGTCAGTCGCAGATCGTGAACCCGGGCGCGCCATTTTCCGGCAACTCGCAAGGCGCAAACTGCAAGCTGGATATTTATGGCGAGGTCGTAGTCTCAGTCGGTTCCTGTCCGCAGGGCCAGGGACACGAGACCACCGCGGCGCAGGTCGTTGCCGATGTGCTGAATATTCATCCCGATCGCATCACTGTACGCACGGGCTTCGACACTGAACGCAACGTGCACACCGGATTCTCCGGGACGTACGCCAGCCAGTTTGCCGTCTCCGGGCTTTCCGCGGTTCACGGAGCCGCGCAGAAACTGAAAAAAGAAATGAGCCGCCTGGCGGCGTTCCTCCTTGAAAGCAAAGAGGACGACCTGGAATTCGGATCGGGTGAACAGGGTCCAGAGATTCGCGCCACGAGCACTGGGAAGTCCATTAACTATTGGGGGCTGGCCAACATTGTCAACGTGAACAGCGCGGTGCTGCCGCCAGAGCTCTACGAAATCACTTTGAACTGCCGTTACATCTGGCGCGCCCCTTTCAAAGTGCCGGACAAGCAGAAAAAATATGGCAGCCTGACTTTGACCTACGCCTCCCAGTTGCACATCGCGGTGATTGAAATTGAGCGCGACACATTCATCCCGCGCATTCTCGACTATGTTGCGGTCGACGATTGCGGCACCGTGATTAATCCGCCCATCGTCGAAGGTCAGGTATACGGCGCAACGGCGCACGGCATCGGCGCAGCCCTGATGGAAAATTGCGTGTACGACGCGGTCGGAAATATGCTCACCAGCACCTTCAGCGATTACACGCCCATCACTGCGATGAATATGCCAAAGGTGAAATACGCCCATATCGAAACGCCGTCGCCGCACAGCTACAGCGGCGCCAAGGGGATGGGCGAGGGCGGAGCCGCACCCGTCCACACGATTTCTGCCGCGCTGCAGGATGCGCTGTTTGCCAGCGGCATCATGATCGACGATTCCTTCAACAATGCCGATAGTTTGTTTCGAGCCATGGTCGCAAAAGAGATCAGTCAAGCAGACAAGCTGGTAACAGTGGAAAGGCGAGCGTAGCTGGTGTGGCGCGGGCGCCCTCGCCCGTGTTTGTCTTTGGGAGGACGACGACCTTTGCATGAAACGGGTTTGCATCGTCGGTTGCGGCGCCATTGGCAGCCTGTATGCGGCGCACTTGGCGCGGGTTGCGGAGGTATGGGCGTTTGTTCGTCGCGAAGATCATGCCAGCGCACTCAACCGCGATGGTCTGCGGGTGTCGGGAAAGCATGAGTTTCAAGTTTCGCTCAGGGCTACAACTGATGCGGATCGGCTGCCCGAATGCGAACTCGGCATCGTGGCAACAAAAGCGACACAGGTGGAGGAATCGATTTCTGAGATTGGCCATCGCTTCAGTCAGGGCGCGGTCATCTCTGCGCAGAACGGACTGGGTAGCGAGGAAATCATTGCTTCCTACACTCGCGGGCAGGTCATTCGAGGCACTACTTTCATGAGCGGCACCAAGCACAGCGACACGCATGTGCAGTTCGAACTCGACACCGCAACCTGGATTGGCCCATTTGAGCCGCGCCACACAGCGTATGCGCTGGTGAAAGAGGCAGCCGACTTGATCACCGCCAGCGGCCTGAAGGCCGAGGCGTTGCAGGATGCGCGTCCGGCACAATGGTCGAAGCTGATCTTCAATGCTTCCGTCAACGGAGCCTCCGCGCTAACCGGACTTCCGCATTCGCCGCACTTCGCGGATGAATCTCAGTTTTCCGCGCTTGGATATCTGCTGCACGACTTGATTGAAGAAGGGAAACGGGTGGCTGCAGCAGCGGGAATAAAGCTTCATGAAGATCCATGGGAGATGAACAGGATCGGCGCCATGACCAATCACCCTCCCTCAATGTTGCATGACATTCGCCGTCAACTACCGACCGAGGTTGATTTTCTAAGCGGCGCCATTGCACGCGAGGCGGAGCGCGTCGGCGTGCTCGCGCCGCTGCACACTGCTGTCTACCGTCTGATCAAGGGCAGGGAAGCGTCATGGACGTTCAACGATGAGAATCGCGCGGTCGGGCCGTAGAAATGTTGCTTGCAACAGCTGTGGATAGAAAACATGCCGTGGCCAATTGACGAATCGAAACTAAATCGCGTTCGCGCCCTGATGAAAGATCAGGAGGTAACCGCGCTGGTCGTGCGAGCTCCCGATAATCTTGTCTATCTCACCAATTACTGGTGCATGAAGGGATATGACGCTGCAATTTTTCCCCGTGAGGGCGAGCCCACGCTGATTGCTCTGGAACCGCAGCTAGCCGACGCAGAACGCAATTCGTGGACGAAAGACATTCGCCTGTTCAAGGGCTATCACGAAAGTGATCCGCGTCCGCCGCAATATCGAGCTCTCGATCTTGTTTTGCAAGTGCTAAAGGAACGCGGCCTCACGGACAAAGTTGCCATCGAGCTCAACATGGGCACGCAATCTGCCGACCGTATGGTGGGCGAACCCACGACACCTACCCAAATGTATTTCGATGCGTTCGGAGAAGCCGCGGGCCAGGTAGTTGACGCCACACTGTTGCTCAACGAAGCTCGCGCCATTAAGACTCCGCAGGAAATCGAGCGCATGCGGATTGCAAATGAATTGGCTGCGCTGGCCATGGACTACACCCAGGAGCACATGCACCCTGGCATGAAGGAAAGCGAAGTGGGCGGCATGTATGAAAGCTTCGTGCATGGCTTGGGCGTGGGTTACAAGGGAAAAGTTGAAATGGCGCGCGCGTTCACGCTGGTCTGGTCAGGAAAGGGAATCGCGACTTTTACCGCAACCGGCGATCGCCCCATTCAAAACAACGAGCCCACCTTGTTCGAGATATGGGTCTGCGTCGATGGTTATTGGACCGACCTTACCAAGAACGCATGTCCCGGTGAACTTACGCCCGCATATCACAAGCTGCTCGATCTGCTGCTCAACGTTTTCAACCAGGCGATCGCTTTCGCGCGTGACGGCGCCAGCTTCCCGGAACTCGATCGTCTGATTCGCGCGCGCATTGCGGAAGGCGGATATCCCGGTCAGCCCTCGCATCCTATCTGCCACGGCGTCGGGGCTCGGGCGCATGAATTCCCCTACGCGCATCAGGCCGGAAAAGGCACAATCAAAAAAGGGATGGTGCTGGCCATCGAACCGGGAATTTATTGGCCGGGCGGCGGCGGTCTGAGGCTCGAAGACAATTTCCTGATTACCGATGAAGGCAACGAGAAACTGTGCAGCTACCCGGATGATTTTCGGCTGGCAGGACAGCAGTAAGAAAAGAAAACTGTGGCCAAGTCAAGCAAAGGTCTAACTTCGCGGCTCAATCCGAAACTGGTCGAGAGAATCCTCGCTGAAATCAAGGAAGAGGAAATCGTAGCCATGTGCTGCGATGTCATTAACACTCCCAGTCCTACCGGCGACGAAGCCAAAATGGCGGGGCACATGCGCACGGCATGGGAAGCCATGGCCCTCGACGTCACCTGGCAGGAGGTCGAGGAAGGCCGCGCCAACGTGATCGCGCGATGGGAAGGCACTGGCACCGGCCGTTGCCTCATGTTCAACGGCCACATGGATACTTCCAACACCGGCCAGGAAGATTTCCTCACCGGGATCGGCTACAAGGCGAATGCTGTGGTCAAAGACGGAATGATTTACGGCCTCGGCATTTACAACATGAAGGGCGCATTGGTTTGCTACACCCACGCGGTGAAGGCGCTGCAACGCGCCGGAGTAAAGCTGCAAGGCGACATCATTCTCGCGGCGGTCGCGGGGGAAATCGAAAAGACGCAGTGGAGAGAATTTCGCGGACGCGAGTACCGCGGCTACGGCGTGGGCACGCATTACCTGGTGAATCACGGTGTGCTCCCCGACGTTTGCATTCTGGGCGAACCCACTGACATGCAGATCATTCTGGAACATTACGGTTCGCTTTGGGTGCGGATTTCTGTCTCCGGCATGTATGTCCACACCGCGTTCGCTGTGGGACGCGCGGAACGCAACTCGATCCGGCGCCTCTACGATGTGCTGGGCGTGGTCGTGAAATGGATCAGAGGCTGGGAACAAAAAACGACTTATCGCGGACACAAGGGCGTTGCCAATCTTGGCTGCATCCGTGGCGGCCAACCGTGGCGCGTGAGCCGGACTCCGGAGCGCGCTGAGTTATTTCTTGACCTGCGCGTGCCGCCGCACATGTCCATGCAGGGAGCGAGACGTGCCGCCAAGACGTTGTTCCTCGATTTGAAAAGACGTTATCCAGATTATGGATTAGCGTTCGAGACTTATGTTTCCGTACCTGGCGCCACCATCGCGCCGGACCATGCGATGGTGAAAGCGATTGAGATGCACCATCAGCGCGTGATGGGCGAAGCGCCGAAGCGGGATGTGGTGCTGTGGTGCTCGGATGCGTCGGTGATGACGCGCTATGGAATCGAGACCGTGAACTACGGGCCGTCCAGCGGTCCGCGCGACGCTGAAGGAGAAAAAGTCAAAATCAAGACCCTCGTCGACATCACGAAGATTTACGCTTTAACCGCCGCTGAGTTGTGTGGCGTGCAATAGATGTTGGGGCTTTAGCCCCTGAGGTACGTTTGCCAAGCCAAATCGAAATCGATCGTCGCTACAGAAACATTCGAAGCGCTATGCAGCGTGAACGTCTGGACGCGCTCATCGTCTGCGGCAATCAGTACGCCGGTTTCGAAGGCGCTGTCTTGTATACCTCGGGCTTCGAAATTGTGCACCGTTACGTATACGTTGTGCTGCCGCTCGAGGGCGAACCCACCCTGGTCTTCCCGCGGGAAGCCCGTTGGATCGGCGACAAGGTGAAACCGTGGGTGAAAGACCATGTGTGGCCCGATGTTCCCGGACAATGGATCTCTGACCGCGCCCGCGAGCGTCGATGGAAGCGGGTCGGCGTGTACGGGATGAACTTCATCATGGCCGTGCGTGACTATCGCGAGCTCGCGGGTGGACCGTTTGAAATGGTGCCGTTTGATTTTGAGTTCGACATGGCACGGGCGGTCAAGAGTGAAGAAGAACTCGCCGAGGTCCGCGACGCGATGGATATTATCGTGGACGGATTCTGGGCTCTGGTCGCAGCTTACGAGCCGGGAATGACGGAAGCGGAAATCATGGCGCCCGCCGTCGAACGATTCTTTGCGCGCGGCGCCGGTCCGCGCATGATGAATATTTTGCTTTCGGGCACGAACGGCGAAGCCGAGGCATCATTCAAAGTCCCGGGGCATCGCGTGACCGCAGTCGATGATTTGCTCCTCTACTCGCTCGAAGTGACGGGCGCGGGCGGATACTGGGTGGAGTTTTCGCGTCCGCTGATTCGAGGCAAGCTGAGTTCGCGAACGCAGGCTATGGCCGACGCCTATCCGCAGGCGCTCGAAGCTGCGCGCGAGCGGATGCGGGCGGGCGAACTGGCCAGCGATGTTCATCGCGTTGTTGCTGAGACTTTCGCCAAGCATGGATTCGCCCTTGGCCATTTATCCGGACACAGCATCGGCGCCACCATGCTCGAGTATCCTGCGATCGGAGCGAAGAGCGAAGTTCGGCTGCAGGAGAATATGATTTTCTCGCTGCACCCGCAGGTCGTCGATAAAGACGGCAAAGTGTGTCTCTATACGCAGGACACCTATCGCATCGGCCAGACG
>Ga0210390_10003649_pt1 | contig 13165 bp, 11 predicted proteins | sample IncBWH11OmetaG_FD_161050 | JGI IMG/M metagenome (GOLD analysis project Ga0210390, IMG submission 161050) | Forest soil microbial communities from Barre Woods Harvard Forest LTER site, Petersham, Massachusetts, United States - Inc-BW-H-11-O ...
GCTGTTGAGCATAGGATTGCATGGCGGCGAATTGATTTCCACCAGTCAGAAATGCCCACAGAGCCTGCCCAGCCATCGAATTGTAGGCATCTCCTCCAGGAAGCTCATGCCCATCCCGATCCGCGAGAGCGACCGGATTATTCAGAGCGTAGCTGTAAAGATTCAGAGATTGAGGATTGTTGAGGTTCGCGTAAGGCACAGTCTCCGCTTTTGCGCTCCAGTCGGGGCTCATCATGCGTCCCAAGTTCGACGAGAGGAACCGAGCCCCAAAGTAATCCAGCCCTGACTCCGCGTCTCGTTCTTTGCCGGGACTACGCGACCCGGCATCGCCGTCGTACAACGATCCCTTTATCCCCAGCGCAGTGCTGGAGATAACCCAGCCCGAAGCCCAGCGCATTGTGGCCACAACAGGTCCGAAGCCCTGACGCGAGTTTTCGGTTAGCTGCGGGCTGGAGGCTAAGGGAAGAACCTCTGGAAGCACAGGCTGGAGGGCGGTGTTCATCAGCCACCGATTGTACGGCTTCAGGGCCGGGAAGCCGTGACGGTTTCGTGGACGATTGGGCGGGAGATTACAGGGCGGATCGGAGCCGGATTCCAGCCCGATTGGCCGCTAAAAACAGCAGCTAAAAGAAAATGGCTTTGCAGCTCAGAGCGGGACCACAATGAGGCCGGGGATGAGCCGGAAGTGGCGGAGATTGACGGTCAGCACGGAGAAGCCAAGCTCCAGCGCCGTGACGCCGACAAGCAGATCGCCGAAGGGGATGGTTATCCCCTGGGCCTGCTGCTCGCCGTCGATTTTTGCGGCCAGCAAGGCCGTCGCCCTGGTGTACGGATAGACCGTCAGATCGCGCAGCAGTTCATCGACGAAGGACTGGCGGCGAAGCCGCATGGCGGGAGTTTGTGCGCGATAGATTCCGTGGGCGAGTTCCGTTAGCCCGACTGAGGAGAGCGCGGCATCCTGATCCCCCGTCACAGAGATTATTTGCTCGATCAGTTTCTCGACTGTATCCCCTCGGCGCTCGGCTGCGATTACAACGCTGGAGTCGAGGATCAGCCCCACGGATTTTCCAGCGGTTCGGGGTGGCTGTTGACGACCGCTTCAAGATCGCGGGCGAAGCCGCCATCCAGCGTGACCGTGGAACCATGCTCTTTCGCCAGTCGAAGAGATTCCGAGAGCCGCCGCAGAGGGCGTTCGACGGCCACGCGCAGCACCACGGCGGGCGAGGCCTCTTTCTCGATCACGATCTCTTCGCCGGCGCGCACGCGCGCCAGCAGGCCGTGCAAGTCGCGCGCGGCTTCGGCTTCCGAGATGTGGATCACTGCCATATGCACGATGATACCCTCATTTGTTTTTCCTTTAGCTGCCTGTTTCTTCGTCGTCCTCAGCCTGGAGCACCGCCAGCAGGCCTTCCCGCTCAGCTGCCGTTCGTGCCGCCTGAGGGGTACTGCGGGCCTCTGCCGGATGAGTGGCGGCGTGGATCTGCTGCAAGGCGCGGATGGCCACCTGGGTATAGATCTGCGTGGTCCGGATGTCCTCGTGTCCAAGGATGGCCTGGATGTGGCGGATGTCCGCGCCGTTCTCGTGCATCAACGTGGCCATCGTGTGGCGGAACAGGTGACAGGCTCCACCCTTGCCCAGCTTGGCCGCTTCGATGCGTTCTCTGACGGCGAAGGTCAGATGATCGCGGCTGAACGGCTCGCCCTGCGCGGTGAGGAACACGGTGAAGTCGTCGGGTTCAGAGACGAGCTGCGGACGGCCTTCGCGGACGTACTTCTCCAGCCACGCCGCGGCCCGTGCTCCGATGGGCACGTAGCGATCTTTGCTGCCCTTGCCCTGGTTGACCAGGATGAGGCCGCGGTCGAGTGAGAGATCGTACAGCTTCAGCCGCACGATCTCCAGCCGCCGCATTCCGGTTGAGTAGAGCACTTCGAGCAGCGCACGGTCGCGCAGCCCGATGGGTTCCTCCACGTTGCAGAGTGTCATGATCTGCTCGACCTCCTGGGCCGAGAGGATCACCCTGGGAAGGGTGCGGCCCAGCCTGGGCAGGTCGATCTCCGAAGCCGGGTTGTGCAGGATGTGATTCTGGCGGGTCATCCACTTAAACCACACGCGCAAGGGAACCAGGCGCGCGTGCTGCGAGCGGAAGCTCAGAGGCTCGCCGTTCTTCTTGCGCGAGTGGAACAAGTGGCGCTGATAGCGTTCGAGCACGGGCCGCGTGACTTCGATGGGATCGGTGATGCCGCGCTCCTTGAGCCAGTCGAGGAAGAACTGGATATGCCCCGCACGGCCCCGCACTGTGAACTCGGAGTAGTTCTGCACTTCGAGCGCGTGCAGGTGCTCGCGCATCAGCGCCTCCAGCGGCGTAGCAGGCACGGTCTGCGGTTTGCGCTTCTTCTCTACGCGGGCCATCGCACACCTCCGGCATGAGCCGCGCCGTTCACACGCGGCGGTACGATTACGACGGCATCTTCTTCTGCTGTTTCCTTGGTAGTGCTTTTGAGAGTATCTGGGTAAAAAGAGTCTCCGGGCCGCATGGACACTGGAGACTCTTCTTCCGGACTACTCCCGGACATCCCCCGGACCTGGCCCAGACCTGGCCCGGACTTCTGCCCTTCAAGGCCGGACTTCTCAGCGTCGTACCCGTCTTCGAGTCCAGGCAGTGTGGGCCTGCCACTCTCCGTCTCTCGCGTGAAGAACAGCTCGTAAACGAAGCTCTGACCGCGCCCGCCGCGATGCACGACGAGGTATTCGAGGTCTTCAAGCCGCGCCAGGTGCCGCTTCAGTTGCGAGTCACTCCACCGGCTGAACTCCCGCACGTCGCGCCGCGAGAAGCGATACTCGGCACGCTCCATCTTCCGCCGCTCGCATTCGGCAGTGACCATTCGATCGATCACAAGCAGCAAGCGCCGCGTCTGCGCGGGTACGTCGTCGAGCGAACGGCCCAGCACTTCATGGATGAGTTTCTTTGCCAGTTCCACGTCCTCACCGGTGGCCTCGATGTACTCGACCTTCTGGCCGCGATGCATCACTGTCTTCGTCTCGCGCTGGTATTGATGGAGAAGCGCGGAGGTGCGGATCAGTGTCAGGAACTTCATGTGGTCGCGCCGCGTGCGTGTCATGCTGTCGGGGAAGCTCAGCTCGAGCGCGTGCTCGTTGACCACGGCGAGCGGGCGCAAAAGGCGCTGCGCGTTGCGATGCAGCCTGAGCACTGCATCTCTCTCCCGTCGCCGGAGCAGGCCTTCGAGCGTCTGCGCTTCGCGTTGCAGCCGATGGATGGCCCGCGTCTGTTCACGGTCCTCGTTCACCGTCAGCACAAGGCAGCGGTTCAGCAGCTCCTCGTCGATATCGATCGCTGTTGTCGTGAGGAAGATCATCACCGGCCCCTCGACGCGGTACTGATGCGTCAGCAAGCGGCCCGTGGCCGGGTCTTTGCCCGTCGATGCGATGGTCAGCACGCCTTCCGACTGCAACAGCTTCAAGGCATAGGCTGCGCGCTGCGCGCCCTCCTCCTCCACGATGGCAAGGATTTTGTGCTTCAGGTCCGTCTCTCCCATATAGAAGAGCGACTGGCCGGTCATCGCCGAGTATTGCACCCGCTGTTCCTCGGGCATCAGAGCCAGCACCGCTTCCATCAACGAACTCTTGCCGGCGGCGGAACTCGACTGCACGATCACTGCCAAGGGCTCCGACAGATGCCGCGACACCGCCGCGAGATACCCTACCTGCTTGTTGACCTCTTCTCCGGTCACACCGCATCGCGCGAAGTCTTCCAGCACACGCTCCATCAGGCGCGGATCGCGCAGCAGCGCGAGAGCTTCGGCCCGCTCGTCCTCGCTCATCGTGAACGCTGGCTCCTTCGGTGCCAGTACCTTGGCGATCTGCTCGTCGCGCATCTGCTCCAGCTTCAAGAGCACCCGGCCCAGGTCGTGCCGGATCACATCTTCCTGGACACCCAGCTCCTCGGCGGCCTGCTTGACGAACGCCATGCGCTGCCGCGCCGAGGTCAGCTCCAGCGTGTCCACATGCAGCGCCGGGTCTCCGTGTGCGTTCACACCCAGCACGCGAAGATTCACGCGCAGCACCTCCGGGCTTGTGTTCTTTTGAAGACCGCGCACCCGGTACTCGCGGTCCCCGAAGCGCAGCAGAACATCTTCGCCGCGCTGCTCGACAGACACGTCGATCATGGGCTGGGAGGGAGCGGCTGAAGCGGCTAAAGGAAAAACACTCCTGGCTTCTTCTGCCGCGGCTTCGAGCCAGTTTGCACCTGGCTCCAGCACAGGTTCCTCGATGATTTTTTCTTTAGCTGCCGGTCCTTCTTCTGCCGGCGCCGCCGTCATTGGCGGCACTGCAATTGGCTCCGGCACGATCACTGGAACCATTACGCGAGCCGCTGGCCGCGCCCCCTTGCCCAGCCATGCTGCGCGGTTCAACAACACACCCAGGCTCTTCGCAGCAGGCGTCACCTTGAGCGCGTATTCGTTCGCATCCATGCCTTTGGGGAACTCCACACGGAAGCACTCGATTCCCATGCCGATCAACTCCTCCGATAGTTGAAGCGCGGCGCGCTCGCCCGCTTCGTCGCGGTCGTAGGCGATGTGTACGCGCTCCGTTCCGTACCTCTCGAAGGCTGCGCGATGATCGGCTGTGAAGCCGTTCACTCCGTAGCTCGCCGTCACGTTGCGGAACCCGGCAACCCAGAACGTCAGCGCGTCGATCAGCGCCTCGCACAGGATGATTTCCTTCGATGCGATGAGCGCTTCTTCGTTCCACACGCCCTTGTGTTCACCGGCCAGATAGAGATGGTCCGGCGTCCCTTCCCGGAGCCGCGGCGTGATCTTCCGCCCGTACATCTCCACCACGTCGCCCAGGGGATTGATCACCGGGATAACCAGTGAGCCGTTGAAGTGCTCATGCCCGCTCTCGCGATAAATGCCGAGCTGCTGCAGCCGCCCGCGAAGGGCCGCGCCCCCGGCGCGGTTCTTCGCCTCCAGGCCATAGCCCAGCGTGCGATTGGCGAAGCCCAGACGGAACCGCTCGACCATCTCCGCCGACTTCAACCCGCGCTTTTCGAGATACCGCTGCGCCTCCGGCGACTGCTTCAACGTGTCGTGGTAATAGCCCACGATTTCGAGCATCAGTTCGCGGTCTCCGGCCTCTGCCGAGACCGGCGCGGGTAGCTTCGGCACCGTGCTCTTCTTCACCGGCTGGATCGGCGCGTCGGTCATTGGCAGATGATCGGATCGCAGCAGCTCGACCGCATGGCGGAAGCTGATGCCGTTGGCCCGCATCACCCAGTCGATGGCCGATCCGCCCGCGTTGCACGCACCCAGACAGTGCCAGAGATTCTTTCCCGGAGTGATGACCAGCGACGGTGTGCGGTCGTCGTGGAAAGGGCACTTGCCCAGGAGGTCCGCCCCGTGCCGCGTCAGCTTGATCCCCCGCGCCTCGGCCAACCGCTCGACCGAGATTTCCTTCTTCAGCCGCTCAACCTCGTACTCCGGGATTCGTGCCATCGACCCCTCCGTTTCCTGCGCCTCCTGGCGAAAATCCGTCAAGAGGAATATGCGCTAGCTTTTAACTAGCACATATGCGATATTTAGGTCAACCGATTCGTTGGGGTCTCCCATGCTGGCTTACGCTACACTCGTGCCGATCAACCATCAGTGGGACGTATACTTCCCGGAACACCTGGCCGCTCTGCGCAAGAAAAGGGCTATGACGCAGCAGCAGCTCGCCGAGCGCATCGGTGTCCACGTGGCTCAGATTCGCCGCTATGAGGCCGGAACCTCCCAGCCCACCCTCGATGTCATTCGCAGCCTGGCTCTCGCTCTGGGCGTGAGCGCAGATGAGCTACTTTTTGCCAGGAACGAGCGCGGCCCCGATGACGACCTCAAGCTCCAGTTCGAAGCCGTCTCCCGCTTTGACCCTGAGAGCAAGAAGGTCGTCCAGCAGGTGCTCGATTCGATGATCCTGCAACAGGAAGCGCGGCGCTGGTCTTCAGGCCGGTAGCCACCTCGAACGGAGCAAAAACAAGGCCGGACAGCGTCCGGCTATGTTCGATCTCTGCTCGATATCCGTTCCGGTTTGCCGTCGCTCCGGTCTCGGCTAAGCCGTCGGGCTTAGGGATGGTGTCTGGGTCCAACACGGCGATGCTGGCGGCAGAGATGCTCTTCGGTGCCCCGCCGCATTCGCTCTCTCATGTTGACACATGAGAAGAAGACATTCTTCTCATACTTGGAAATCACCCGCAGCGGAGGCGTCAGTCAAGCCCGACCGAAGGGAGCCGCGTCAGCGGTCGAAGCGTGCCAGGGTTCCCGCGCGAGTGGTCTTTGCTCGCGTGGGATGGCGTAGCGAAGAGCCTTTACGGACGACGGGCGGAGGGTACGCGGCGTCAGCCGCCCACGATCCCTTCCCGGCCTCGACCCTTTGCTTTCAACACGTTTACGCCGCACAACCGCACGTTGCTCTCCGGTTACCGCGAACAGAGAGCTTTTCCCCTTAGCCGCCTGATTCAACGCGCGTTGACGCACGTAAACACGTAAACGCCAGTGTTTGCGCGGTTCCTGGCTGTAGGGCGCTGACTCCATTGTGGTTCCCGCAGAGTTACCGCAAGGTAACTCTGCAGCAACCCGCTGGGGGTGACGTGTCACCCTCAACCCGCTGCCGTAGGCAGCGTTTGCTTTTGAAGAGCGTGGCGGGCGAACTCCATGACCACCTCGGCAGCTTTCAGGGGATGTTTCTGGAGCAACAGATGCGGGCCGTCGAGAGTGACCACGGCCACATCCGGTTTGCTCCGCTGGATTATTTCCAGACACGATGCGCTGACTAGACGATCCTGCTTCGCTTGGAGGTACAGCATGGGCACCCCGATCTTGCCCACCGCTCCACGCACGTCAGATGCCAGCACAGCCCGAAGTCGCGCTGCTAATACCCACGGCTGGACGGATGAGATCGCGTCACGGACAGCCATCACCAACGAGGTCGGCGCATCCGGCCCAACGAGCCAGAGCTTCGCTACCAAGTTTGGGAGCGGGATACGGAACACGAGCGGCGCGAACAACGAACCAAGGAACCGCCACCACCCCTTCACCGGGCTAGAGGCGAAGCCTGCACAGAGAACCAGCCCCTCAAGTTTCGCGGGATTGGTCGCCGCATACTGGATCGCCAGGGGCGTCGAAAAGGACTCGGCAACTAGCATGTATGGCTCTGATACCGGGCACGCAGCCCGCACGATGCCCTCCAGCTCTGAGTACGGAAGATACCGCTCAGTTGGGTAGCTCACCGCCACGGCTTCGAACGTCGCAGGCAGCATGGCGATGAACTCGGAGAACAGAGCTCCCGTCCCATCCATTCCGGGCAGAAGCACGAGCTTCAACTGACACCTAAGAACCGAATATCATTCATGGCTTGCTGGCCCCTTCCACTCCTCGCCTATGCCGGAACAGCCATGCGACTATAACGCTCCAGATAAGTCCGATCACGATGATCGTCGCGAGCCGTATATACAGGCGCGTGCGCCATTCACTTGTGTTGGCGAACGGGTACGCCGTCATCCATACATCGAACAGCACTTGGTAGAGCGTGAAGAGTCCGCCCATCGTCAGTATGAACAACGCGACACTAGCTCCCATGACTTTCGCTTGACGTGCCATTACGGTCCTCCTGGCTAGTGGATGCTGCCGTCGGCATATACCACGGCATTATGGTAGAGAACCGCCGAAATTCCGGGAAGACCCGAATATATGTCGTGCGGAGTGGACTGATTGATGGCGTTATGCGCCCATGTGTTGCAATCGTTCACTCCTGGCACCCATCGCCCGGTCGGTGTGCCGACCTGAGTGTAGGTGGCCAGCGCCGCTTTATCCACGCCCGTAAAGGTCTGAGTTGAAGTAGGAACCTGCCCCGTATGATCGACGACTTGCGTCTGTACTCCGGGAGCATCTGACTGCGGCACTCCCTTTGCAGTACCCATCCCAACATCAGTGCCGTCAGGCGTACTGATCCATTCATGATTGACGCCAACATCATGGAGAAGCTGGCCTCCGGGAATGTCTGCCGGACGACTATTCAAAGTGACTGTTGTCGTCGTCGAATTCGAGCTCTGTTGTTGGGCCGCTTGCCGCTGTTGAGCATAGGATTGCATGGCGGCGAATTGATTTCCACCAGTCAGAAATGCCCACAGAGCCTGCCCAGCCATCGAATTGTAGGCATCTCCTCCAGGAAGCTCATGCCCATCCCAATCCGCGAGAGCGACCGGATTATTCAGAGCGTAGCTGTAAAGATTCAGAGATTGTTGCTGCCCTCGCCGGCCTTAGCGTCGTTGACCATGGCCTGATCCATGCGGTCGAAGTTGACGGCGGGAGTGCTCCAGATAACGGCTTCGACTGCGCGGCGCTGGATTGTTCGGCTGGCGACGTCTTCGGAAGATAAATTATGCAAGGTCGTCGCAGGTTTCGCAGTTTCGTTTGGCAGGTTCTGGCAGGCTGTGACCACGGCGAGCAGGACTGTCGGGACGGCAAAGTGAATTCGATTGGAGAAGTTTTCTCACGATTCCCCACTTCACCTGAAGAGGTCGGATTAGAACAGTGTCTTCGCTGAATCTACGGGCCTTCCAACTCTACATCAGCCCTGCGGCAAATTTTCCTCGTCTGTGGCCCCCCACTCGCCAACGCACTCGTCGACAAATGAGATCAAGCTAAGTTGCCCTAAAGTCAACTTCTCGTACAAGTGGGTCATGCAGCGGCCGAAGCACGAGGTTTTGATCAGCGCCAGCTCGATCCCGTGGTTCGGGTGCGCACGGTTGCATAATACCGGACATTGCAGGCAGTTCGACCACCGGTAGCGTACGCTGCAAAATATGAAGCGTGTGGTGATCCCAGGTCGTGGTGCGTCAGGCAAATCGACTCTCGCGAGACGCCTGGGTGAGATCACGGGTCTTCCCGTGGTGGAACTGGACAAAGTCTTCTGGCGAGGCGGTCTCGCTGCTACGCCTCGCGATGAGTGGGTAGCCGCTCAGGAGCTGCTTGTGGCGAAGGACAGATGGATCGTCGATGGCGACTTGGGACGATTGGACGTTGTGGAGACTCGCCTCCGCGCGGCGGACATAGTCATCTTTCTGGACTTCTCATTTTGGCGCTGCGCTCATCGCGCAATTCGACGATCGCGCGAACGCGTCGACTTCTGGTGGTGGGTCTTGGCCTACCGGTGGCAAAGCCGTCCGGTTCTCCTGAAAGCGATCGCAGACTTTGCACCGAGCGCAGAACTCCACGTATTTCGTGACCCTGATTCGCTGCAACAGTTCGTTGATCAGCTAGTCTCCACGGCCTGAGTTATCGGCTACTCGGACATGTGCCCCCGGAACTCCGTAAAGTCGAATTTTCGGAAAGAGCGGGCCGCTATTTCCGGTAACCCCTTTCCGGGAGCGAAGCACGCCTTGGCTGAAACAGGATCGGTCACCGCATCCGTCTTTCCGTTCTCTGCAGGGTTAGGCGGCGTCCGGAATAGAATGTTGGCATGTTGACTTCCAGCAAATGGCGGTGGATGGTTCTGATATTGGCCACAGCCGTCAAAGCTGGGAATGTTCAGGCTCAGCAACCTATCAGGAACTGGAGCATTGTCTCCCCTCCCAGCGCAGATGCGACCCTCTCGGCTGAAAGCACCGCCCCCATTTGGAAGTTGCGCATTTGCATTGGCGATGACGCACTAGTCGACTGGACATCTCCCCTTGCATTTCATAGGGAACTATGAAAGCATATCCCTTGGAACCCTAGGGGGCGGGATGGACGCTGCCAAACTCGAATTCCTTCGTGGAACGCTCGATGTTCTCATTTTGAAGTCTCTCGCTTGGGGACCTCTCCATGGATATGGCATTACCGGATTCATTCGTCAGCAGAGCGACGACGCCTTGCTTCTTGAGGAGGGCACGTTATATCCAGCACTTTGGCGGCTAGAAAGCAAGGGACTGCTGCAATCTGAATGGGGCCTGTCGGAAAACAACCGCAAAGCTAAATTCTACCGGCTGACGGCCAAGGGACGTCGTCAACTCCAGCAGGAAACCACGACGTGGCACGCATATGCAGCGGCAGTATCTAAGGTGCTTGCTACAACGCAGCCGAATCGACCGCTGGCGGAGGAGCTCGGATGAGCTTGAATCGTATGTCACGTCGCTATGATCGCTTTCTCGGTCCTGACGTTGCCGCGGACGTCAGAGACGAGCTTCGCTTTCACATTGATGCCAAAGTGCACGATCTCATCGCACAGGGCTGGACTGAGGAAGCGGCGCGTAAGGAAGCCGCACGACAGTTCGGGAACCTGCGCTCGACGCAGCGGGAAGGTGAGCGCATTGGCGACAGCATCGAACGACGCAAACACATGAAGGAGTACTGGAGCGATTTATTGCAGGATGTACGCTACAGTTTCCGCAAGCTTGTCAGGTCTCCGGGATTTTCCGCCGTGGCCATTCTCACGCTGGCCCTCGGAATTAGCGTGAACATAGTTGTGTTCGGCATCCTCAATGAGGTCATTCTGCACCCGCTGCATGTTACAGAGCCGCAAAATCTTTACCAAATCTTCCACAAAGAATGGATGAGCGGCGGCCCGTCGTACCCGGCGTTTGAAGACTTCCGCCGTCGAAATGCGACTTTTGCAGACATGGCAGCCGTCTATGGGCTGTCGAGTGTGGGATTGCAATGGAATAACACTGTTCGTGAAGTATCGGGCTACGATGTCACCGGAAATTATTTCGATCTGCTGGGCGTTCGTCCGGAATTAGGGCGATTCTTTCACGAGAGCGACGAGCACGGGCCAGGATCGGCTCCATATGTGGTATTAAGCGATGCTCTGTGGAGGCGCGAGTTTCACGCTGACCCCGGAGTGATTGGCACAACTGTAAACCTCAGTACGCATCCGTTCACAATTATCGGCGTGGCACCCCCCGATTTCCAAGGGCTGGAGCGCTTCTTCTGGCCCGGTTACTTTGTGCCCATGGTGAACGAGGAACAGGTTGAGGGTTGGGATTTTCTGCACAGTCGGCTGTATAACCCGGTAGCAGTGATAGGCCGGCTCAAGCCCGGCGTAACGATGCAACAAGCGTCGGACAATTTGAACGCGATTGCGCATGAACTGGCCACGGAGTATCCGGCGACTGACCGAGACCAGTCGGCACGGTTGGTTCGACCAGGGTTGGAGGGTGATCGGAGAGACGTCATCCGGGAATTTCTGTCCAGCGTAATGGTTTTGGCGCTGCTGGTTCTGCTGGCAGCTTGGGCGAATCTAGCGAGTTTGTTTGCAGCACGCGCATCCGATCGTTCCCGCGAACTCGCGCTGCGTGTGGCCTTAGGTTCAAGCCGAGAGCGGCTTCTGCGGCAACTTCTGACCGAGACCATACTGATGTCACTGCTCGGCGGGGTCGCAGGCATGGCGTGTGCGAAGGCTTTGCTTAGCGTACTTAGTCGTTGGCAGCCGTTCGGCACAGGGTCCGAGCAATTGGTGATAGCAGTTGATGTGCGCGTATATCTATTTGGTCTATTCCTGTCGCTTGTGAGCGGAATCGCTTTCGGCTTCATTCCCGCACGACACGCGTGGCAGAGTCGGCCACTACAGGCAATGAAGAACAATCCGCCAGAGTCAACACACCCCCGTCGATTCACAGCGCGGGACTTGTTACTATGCGCACAAATCGCAATGTGCTCCCTGCTTGTGACTGCTTCACTGGTAGCGTTGCGTGGTATGGTGCGCGCTCTCAGTGCCCCGCTGGGCATTGAGCCGAAACATACAGTCGTGGCGCAAGTGGGATTGGGTATGGTCGGCATAGGGGGAGGGGAGGCTCTCGCTAAACAGAAGGAGTTGATTGATGCGGCGGAAAGCATTCCCGGGGTGCAAGCAGCTGGGATCGTAAACTTTCTGCCCCTCAGCGGATCGGGAATGAGTGGGATTCCAGTTTATTGGCCGGGGACCGTGGACCAGAGCCTATCGAGCCAGGTGCTGGACACCCGTGTATATCCGATCTCGCCCGATTATCTAAAGGCAGCGGGGACCCGCCTGTTGACCGGGCGCAATGTCAGATGGCGTGACGATGCACACGCGCCCCGCGTTGCAATCATCAACGAGACATTTGCCCGCAAGATGTTTGGGAACGGACCAGCTGTAGGCCGCCATTTCCTGTTGTGGAATGATTTGTACGAGGTCATCGGTGTTGCAGAAGACGGGAAGTACGTCGATCTGAACGAGAGCCCGATATGTGCGGTTTACACCTCGACGGCACAGATGGGGCAGAGCAGCACAGTCCTGGTGCTACGTTCCAAACTTTCGTCTCGTGACATCGCGGCCGCTCTGCAGCGAATACTCACTGACATCGCACCGACGGCGCCAATTACGATTCGGACATGGGAAAACGCGCTCAGCAACGTTCTGTTCCCCGCACGCGCCGCAGCGGCGGCCCTGGGAGTAATGGGCACGCTGGCGGCCATGCTAGCGCTGACCGGAATTTTCGGAATGGCAGCCTACAGCGTAAGCAGGCGGATGAAGGAGTTGGGAATTCGAGCTGCGTTGGGCGCTCGCCGCTTTCAGATACTGCACTCAGCAGTAGGACGTCCATTCGAGCTGCTGGTATTTGGCTCGTTTGTTGGTCTGGTAGCAGGGCTCTTCGCAAGCCAATTGCTCGGGAAAATTGTGTATGAGGCAGACTCGCGCGATCCGCTTGTCATGTGTGGTGCGATCGCGACAATGGCCTTCCTCGGATTTGTTGCGACACTGATTCCTGCGCGGCGAGCATTGGGACTGAATCCGTCTGCATTGCTGAGAGAGGAATAGATCTCCTTTGACCTCTCTTGTAAGTAGCGAGAAGAGCCTGGCGGCGGCTGGATTGACGCATTCAGGCCAAGGCACGCATTATCAGAGGTCGCCCTGTTTCGGAAAGCGCTTTGTGGCCGGCGCAGGTTGCAGGGGCTTTGCCCCCGCACCCCCAGGATTTATCGCTTGGTGCCTCTCCCAATGCTGGGCTCGCTGCGGGAAACGGATGAAAGGGGGATGCCGAAGCATCCCCCTTATCGATCGGTCGAGGCCACGGAGTCGGCGCTCGGGTTGCTTCCCATTGCCTTATCCTCCGCTCAGTTCGGGCTCATTCTACTGCGGCGGGATAAAGAAGCGCATCGTTGCGGTGGGTTC
>Ga0210390_10003650_pt1 | contig 13165 bp, 8 predicted proteins | sample IncBWH11OmetaG_FD_161050 | JGI IMG/M metagenome (GOLD analysis project Ga0210390, IMG submission 161050) | Forest soil microbial communities from Barre Woods Harvard Forest LTER site, Petersham, Massachusetts, United States - Inc-BW-H-11-O ...
CTTGACGGTCATCCTCCGACAGAGCTTTCCCAATTAGCCGCCATCGTCAAAGTTTGGCCCGCTGTCGACTCCATTAAACTGAGCCCTCCGCGTCACCCACCTGTCCACGATCTAAAGCCCGTTACCCCTTTTCGGAAAACCTCTAGCTAAAATGAATGATCCAGAAACATACGATGCCATTGTCATTGGAGGCGGTAAGGGCGGCAAGACGCTGGCCATGTACTTAGGCAGACAGAACTTCAAAACCGCCCTGATTGAACGAGACCCCATGATGATTGGAGGCGGTTGCATTAACCTCGCTTGCATCCCCACAAAAACTTTCATTACCAGCGCGCGACTTGTTCATTCCATTAGGCGAGCTGCAGAGTACGGCATTAAGGTGGAAGGGGTTTCGGTCGACTGGTTAGGCGTTCGGCAGCGGGTTGAAGATGTGGTGTCAGAGATGCGCGCGTTGAATCTCAAGAACTTCACTTCGCTTCCAAGCCTTGATTTCATCTTGGGAACCGGTCGTTTTCTCGGGCAGCGCTGCGTCGAAGTGGCGCAGAATGACGGCGTGGTTCGTCAGCTGACCTCCAATCGCATTTTCATTGACACAGGTACTCGACCAGCGATTCCGGAAATCCCTGGCTTAGCGGACATCCCATTTCTGACGAGTGACACCATTCAACAGTTGGACGCCGTTCCTTCACACCTGCTTGTGCTCGGCGCGGGATACATCGGTCTCGAGTTTGCTCAAATGATGCATCGGTTCGGAAGTAAGGTCACCGTCTTTGAGCGAGGTGGACAAATCTTGAGTCGTGAAGACGCAGAGGTTGCCGAGGCACTAGCGAACTGTTTGCGAAGAGAAGGAGTCGAGATCCAGCTCAATGCGGCAGTAGAACAGGTTCGAAAGTTTTCTGACGGCCAAGTAGGGATTACCTTCCGGACGCCCAAAGGAAAAGAGGAGTGGACGGGATCCCACCTGTTAGTCGCCCTAGGGCGTGCTCCCGTTACAAAGGATCTGGACTTACCAGCTGCGGGGGTCGAAACGACCGCCAGGGGTTTTATCAAAGTCAACGACCGCTTGGAGACAAATGTCTCAGGCATCTGGGCGATTGGTGATGTGAGCGGCGGACCGCAATTTACCCACGCATCCCTGGACGATTTCCGGATTCTTCGAGATAACGTTTTCGGGAACGGTTCCCGCTCCAGGAGTGATCGGTACGTGCCTTCCACCCTCTTCACCGATCCTGAACTGGCGCATGTCGGCCTGAGGGAGAAGGAAGCGGTTGCCCAGGGATTAGAGTTCCGAGTTCTCCGGGTTCCGATCACTCCCTTGACCGTGCCTCGAGCAAAGACGACTGGCCAAATGGATGGCCTTCTGAAAGCCACAATCGAAAAATCAACTCAAAGGATCCTCGGCTGCACCGTCCTGGCTGCCGATGCGGGTGAGATGATTGGAACCGTGCAGGCGGCAATGATGGCGCAAATCTCTGCGTCCGCGCTCCGTGATGCGGTGCTTTCACATCCGACGATGGTAGAGGGATTCAACGCCCTCTTTGCGACCCTTTGAGCCACCGCCGCAGCGGTGTTCGCACGTTTGCTGCGAATGCTCTTGTTGCAAAATGGCGGCTGGTGACACAAAAAGCGTCGATACTCCAGCCCATAGAATTTTTCCTTAAGCGGCTGGCCCTGGAATGAACTTTGGCCTGATCCACTTGAGTCCGCCATACGCCTGAACGGATCCAAAGTTGGGATCATCATAGCTGGCCAATGACCAAGCTTTCCCTTGCGGCGTCTATCACCGCCGCGTGGAACGGAGTGCGAAGGCATGTCAAAAAGAATGCCAACCTCCGACACAAGGCAGCGGGTATCCGGGCGCCGCTTTCCTGGTGAAACGAGCTGTGGTCAGATTCGGGAAAGCTTTCTTTTAGTCGAATGATCCTCGGAAATCCTTAGCGTGCTTTATTGTCCCTTTCGTGCGGCCAGGCCGGGAGGATCACGAGAACGAGTACGACGAGGAAACGAGACGCTAAACAGATACTTGCTTGAATCGTCGCCCATCGGGGGTTGGGCTCGGAGTTTGCGACAACTTTCATGACAAGGCGTCTGACGGATTTATCGCCGCCCGCCCTGCCAGGCTGCTTATTACAGCGAGCAACTCCGTCGGTTCCACCGGTTTTGCCAAGTGAATCTGAAAACCTGATCGGATGGCTTTCGTGCGATCCTCCGATCGCGCATAGGCGCTCAATGCAACCGCGGGCAAGACACCTTCTTCTTTCTTTTCGATAGTCCGGAGACGTCGGATAAGCGAGTAGCCGTCTTCTTCCTGCATCCCGATGTCGCAAACGAGCACGTCGGGTCGTCCGGCGAGGATATGCTCCATCGCCTCTGACGCTGATCCCGCTGTCGAGACTGTCGCTCCGGCCGTTTCCAAGAGCCTCTTCACGAGGTCGCGTGCATCGATTTCATCATCCACCACTAGAACCTGAATGCCGGTGAGCGACACCTCTGGCATAGGAGGCTTCTCGCGTGGCGTTGCCTCCGGAGGGTGACCTTCTTTTTTCGGTTCTAAATAGACCGCCGTGAGCGGCAGACGGACGCTAAAAGTCGCACCTTTTCCCAGTCCGTCGCTCTGGACTCGTACGTTGCCGCCATGCAATTCAATCAGCTGCTTGACTATAGCCAATCCGAGTCCAAGTCCACCGTGCCGACGAGTTGTCGACGAATCTCCTTGCTGAAAGCGGTCGAAAATGTAAGGCAGAAACTCGGGTGCGATGCCCTCGCCAGTATCAATTACGCTGACTTGGACTTCTGTGCTGGCGTGTTTGAGCACCACCTCGACTTTCCCGTCCTTGGGAGTGAACTTGATGGCATTGTTCAGAAGGTTCCAGAAAACCTGCTGCAGGCGATTCGGATCACCGTAGATCGGTCGGGCAAAGGGGTCCAGCCGGACCTGCAGGGAAACGCCTTTCGCCTGCGCCGTGGAACGTAGCGTTTCAATTGACTCATTCAGGACGGCGGAAAGTTCAATCCACTGCACGTCCAAGCGAACCTTGCCTGAGATGATCCTGCTCATATCAAGCAGATCTTCGATAATTTGGGCCTGAACACGGGCATTTCGTTCGATGATGTCGAGCCCCTGTTTGAGTTCTTCGCCCTGGAGATTTCCGTGTCGGAGGATGTTCGCCCATCCCAAGACGGCGTTTAGCGGCGTACGAAGCTCGTGGCTCAGCGTCGCCAAAAATTCGTCCTTCATGCGACTTGCTCGTTCGGCCTGAGAACGGGCCTCGCGCTCACTGTCCAGGAGTTGCAGCCGCGCTCGGTTGGCCACTTCGGCTTCCTCCATCGCCTTCTTCAACGCCTCTTCCGCCTTTTTTCGCTCTGAAATATCTCGAGCTACCTTGGACGCGCCGATCACATGGCCACTGGCATCCATGATCGGAGATATCGTCATAGAGAGGTTGAGGCGCCGCCCATCTTTGGCTAGACGAACGGTTTCAAAATGATCTGAGCGTTGACCGCGCCGGATGCGGGAGAGGATCTCCGTTTCCTCCTCTAGGCGATCCGGTGGAATTAATCGCATGATAGACGTGCCAATCATTTCCTCGGCAGTGTACCCAAAGATGCGCTCCGCCCCGGAATTCCAGCTCGTGACGATCAGGTTCAAATCTTTTCCAACAATTGCATCGTCTGACGAGGCGACGAGAGCGGCTAAGCGGTTAGCCGTGATTTCGAACTTATGGCGCTCGGTCACATCGCGAAAGCTCCATACACGGCCCGCTCCTGCTCCTTCAAGAGTTAGCACTTTAGAGGACCGGTCGATAACTCGCCCGTCCGTTAGCTCCAGCAAGTCAGAACTCTCTTGTCCGGTGGCGACGATTTCCTCGAGACGAGCGCTAAACTGTTGCGGATCCGCAAAGTTCTGGCTCATGAGTTCCCACACCTCGCGGAGCGTTCGGCTCTCGAGGACCTCCCGCGGAATCTTCCACATTCCAATATACCGCTCGTTAAATTCGATAATCTTCGCTTCATGGCCGGTCACCAGGATTGCATCCGCGGTTGATTCCAGGGTCGCGCGCATGATCGCGAGCGCTTCAACAAACTCTTTCCTCGCCGTCACCGCGCCTCGGGCCGCCCGCAGCTGACTTCGTTCTTCCGGAGATTCCGCTCTATCTGGCATTATTAAAGTTTTGCCCCCTGGCCCCTAGCTTACGCTATCAATCGCGGGTGAATTCGCCATCCTTTTAGAGTCAGTTCGCTCTGCTATTCACTTTGGCTGTAGGGTCAAACCCTGAACGAGTTTCGGGGACTGGGCGGAGATGTCCGCCTCATCTGGAAAGGCTTGTTGGCGCCACGTAGATAAAACGTCATCGTCTTCTGACTACATCCTTCTGCAGCGCCGCTTGAGCGCGAGTCCTCCGGCAGGACAGACCAAGTCGGCCGTGATGACCTCGAGAAATCGCAAAATGCAACCAATACCGCTGTCGCCTTTTGAAACGTGAGACAATACGTAAGTAAAGCGTCCCGCTTTATACCCTCTTCCAACGATCCGCATTCGGGCACCCTGGGCCCACACCCTGGGCCCGATCGTCCTTGTCGTCGATCTTTCGGTCGTAGCGGGGGCTGTTGCTAACAATTTAGAGTGCAGTTGAGACAGCAACGACGGCAACTGGGACAAAAAAACGGCCGGCATTTGACGCTTCAGTGTTTACTACTGTGAGTTTTCAAAACTGTATATCTATGAAAATCGGCTTTATTAGTATGCCACTCGCCGGTCACCTCAATCCGATGACCGCGCTGGCCCGCAAATTGCAGTCCCGAGGACACGAAATCGTCTTCATCGGGGTCCCCGATGCCGGTCCCGCAGTCCGGGCCGCCGGTCTAAATTTCGTCTCCTACTGCGAAGAGGAATTCCCCGCAGGAACGTGCGCCAGCGCTCTCGCTCCCGTTGCCAAGATCCATGGTATGGAAGCAACACGCTGGACGATACGGGGCGCGGGCAGAGCCTTCTTTCAGGCAGCGTCGCATCACCTGCCGCGCGTACTCGCCCAAACAGGCGTCGAGGCGCTGGTGCTCGACACCATTCACATGTACCTCGAGGTTGTCCCGATGAGTCGGGGCATCCCGTATGCGCATGTATGGGCCATTTTGAATATCGATTTTTCAGGAACCACGTTCCCTTCTGTGGTCGCGGGACGGTACGAGAATACCCCGGAGGCGCGCGCACGCAATATCGAGGACCTCAAAAAAAGCGACAATGCGTTCTTCGGCCTCGTGCAACCTCTCGCCGAAGGATATGCTGAGCGGAACGGCCTAAAGCTCGACTGGAGCAATCCCCGGGCAACTGTTTCCAGACGCGCCGCAGCCGTGGTGTCGCAAACTCTCAAAGAGTTTGACTTTCCCGGAATTCCGTGGCCTTCGCAGTTCCACTATGCCGGGCCATTCTTTGACGGGGCAGGACGCCAGCCCATTCCCTTTCCGTGGGAAAAGCTGGATGGCAGGCTGCTCGTTTATGCCTCTTTGGGAACCTTGGTGAACGGCCTTGATAGCATATACAAAACCATTCTGCCCGCAGTCGGAAGGATGTCGGAAATCCAGGTCGTCCTCGCCAAGGGGAACAATATCGAGCTCGCCGATCTTGGCCCTGTCCCGTCAAACGTCATTGTCGTCGACCAAGCGCCTCAGATCGAGCTACTCAAGCGCGCCACTCTCTGCATCACCCACGCCGGGCTCAACACTGCGCTCGAGTCGCTCGCCTACGGTGTGCCCATGGTGGCCATCCCTATTGGATATGACCAGTTTGGCGTGGCTGCCCGTATTGCCTACCACGGAGTCGGCGAATCCCTTGGGGTCGACGACCTCTCAATCGACGCCCTGCACGCGCTCGTTCAAAAAGTTCTGAATTCTCACTCCTATGGCGAAAAGGCGCAGTACTTCAAGAACATCATCGCGCAGCGTCGCGGACTCAACGTCGCCGCAGAAGCCATCGAGCGTGCCTTCGAAGCAGCGCCCGCGCACTCTGCCCTGGAGCTTCTACCGCAGCATAATTAGTCTTATTCGACATCGATTGCGTCCGCAGAGCGTGGGCCCTCTACGCCTGCAGCTCGGCAAGATTGTACTGCCCGTCCCGCTCGCAATGATTGCCTACCGCGTAATAGGGAACTGCTCTCGCGCCGTCTGTCTGACCAGCAAAACCGGACAGGGAGCATGGTCGAGCACGAATCGGGCGACATGTCCGACCGATTTCGGGCCGATGGTTGGCTTGCCACCGTATTCACCGCGGGGGCAAATGATTACCAGGTCGGCCTGCCACTCGGCTGCAAGGTTGACAATTTCGCGTTCAGGTCGCCCCTGACGCCTGAATGTTTCCGCGTTAGGAATATAGCGCAGTCCGTCATTCAAGACATCTTGCGCTGCGGCTAGCTCTGCCTTCTCCATCTCATCCTCGCGTGAACGGGGCGGGCCAGGTCGCCGGAAGAAACGTTCGCGGGTGTGTTCGATGTCCTTTCGTGGACCGGTGTCGATCACGTAGAGTATGCCCGAAGTAAGGGGCTGAGTTGCCGAGAGCATCTCCGTCGCCTTGCTCACCTGTTCGCCGTTTGTACCGTCCAGACAAAACATCACGCGCATCGTTTGCTCCTTCTATTAGTTCCTTTAGAGAAGTAACCAGATAGTTAGCGCACCTGCGAGCAACATTAGCGGTGTCACCACCACTCCAACCTTAAAGTAGTCAAGTCCAGTGACGTCCACGTTGCGCTGGCGCAAGATTAATAGCCAGAGCACGGTTGCCAGGGAGCCAACAGTCGTCAGGTTCGGTCCGAGGTCGCACCCAAAGATCGTCGCGGCGATGAACCCATGCTGGATCGCCGGTGACGCGTGCTGGATTCCGCCCAAAGCGGACACCATCACTACCGCCATCGGCACGTTATTAATCAGGTTCGTCCCCACTGCTGCTCCAGCCATCCCGACCATCACCGCACCGAAACTTGTGTTGCCTGATAGGTGGATCAGCCAGTTTCCAAAGATGGTAGTCAGCCCCGTGTCCTCGATCGCTCGGACCACAATAAACATTCCAGCGATAAACCCAAAAATGGACCAGGAAACCCGGGTGGCAGTTTCGCGCAGAGAGGTCCGCCGCCAGGCAAGAGCCCCGATCAGGAGAAGGGCAGCACCGCTCAGGGCAATGAGTGAGAGTGGCAATTGAATGGCTGAAGCGATTACGTAGGCAACAGCGACCGCAGCTAGAACCCAGCAGGTGTACCGGAAATAGCCTTTGTGTTTGGTTGCCTCCTCCGCCGACGGCAATCGTTTGATATCAAAGGCTCCTTTCAGCTGCTTACGATAGAGCAGGTAAAATATCCCGATATTAATGGCAATGACGACTACGCTCGGGAGAAACAGGAGACGCAGAAACGTCCACAGGTCGAGCGGGAACCGCGAAGTAATAATAATATTGATCGGGTTACTGACCGGCAAAAGGAAGGACGCGGTATCGGCGATGAAGGTACAGGCAAAGAGATAAGGCAGAACAGGCAATCGAAGCTTCGTGACCAGAACATAGACAATCGGCGTCAAGATAAGCGCTGTCGCATCGTTAGAGAGTACCATCGAAATGAGCGTCCCGAGGAGGAAGACATTCAGGAAAAGCCGCGCGGCGCTCTGACCGGCGAGCCGTGCTGCCTGCACTGCAAGCCAGTCGAACAACCCGGCCGCCTCTGCCAAAGCCGATATGCCCATCATCCCTAGAAAAAAGAGAAACGTATTCCAGTCTCGAACCAACGTTAAAAAAGCGTCGGCGGGGGCGATCAATCCAAGGAGAAGTAAAGCCGCGCCTCCGACCATCGCGATGGTGGCCTCGTTCCAGCGGAACGGGCGCGTCATGATCCCAATCAGTGTAGCCAGCCCGATTAAGCAGGTAAGGCCTGTCTTCCAGATTTCTGGAACGGAAAAGAAGAAAAACATGATGGTCGTGCGTTAGTGCATCGTCTCTCTTTACCCGCTACCAGACTGCGGCGCTTTAACGAGTCTTTTCCGCGGGAGGTTCCAAGTCCACCAGCGACCCACAACGCTGGAACCGGAAGCTGCGGATGTTTCGAGAGCGCTGGATGGCGAGACAATGTCATATCATCACGGACATCCGCCGGGCTACTGCCGGAGAAAAAGAGAGCCCGCAACTCCCGACAAGAGAACGAGCAACCAAGGCGACCATTTCCAGAATTGCAGCAAGCCGAATGCAGCCAGGGTGATGATTAACGCGACCGATGAATCAACTGCCACTGTCCAAACGGGATTGTATAGAGCAGCAAGCAAGAATCCGACAACCGTCGCGTTGGCTCCTCGTAGCGCGGCCTGCGCACCGGCGTTTTCTCGAAGGCTACTCCAATACGGCAGCGCACCGAGAAGCAGCAGAAAAGAGGGAAGATAAATCCATGCAAGGCACCACAATCCGGCGAACCAGCTGCGTCCAATGACTGTTCCAAGGAAGGCTGAAAAAGCGAACAGTGGTCCCGGCATGGCTTGTACAGCCCCGTAACCGGCCATGAAGGTGTGCTGATTTAGCCAACCGCGAGACACCGTTTGGGATTGTAACAAAGGCAAGACTACATGACCCCCGCCGAAAACCAGCGCCCCCGAACGGTAGAAAGCATCTGCTAACTGAAGCCAGCGATCCTGGAATAAAGCGCAAAGCAGAGGAAGGCCTGCCAAAAGGGCAAAATAGAGAGCGATGTTGGCCCAGGCAAACCGGCCGCTATGCGCATTTCTTTCTGCGGGCATGGTTTCTCCTGGTCTGGGCTTGTCCCGCAAAAATATCCATCCGAAGAATGCGCCAGCCGCAAGTACAACCACCTGTAGCCAGGCAATGGAGGAGCCGAGCATGACACAAGCCGCCGCGATGGCGAGCGTCACACGCTCGCGATCCGGGCAAAGTTTGACTGCCATGGTCCACACCGCCTGAGCAACTATCGCTACCGCGGCAAGTTTCAGCCCGTGTAAAAATCCTGACTGGGTGTTGATGGCCTGGAAGCCGTAGGCGATGGCGATCATCAAAACCGCTGATGGCATTGTAAAGCCTGCCGTCGCAGCAAACGCCCCCCTGATACCGGCACGCTGGTAACCCAGGGCGAAAGCGACCTGGCTACTGGCCGGTCCTGGCAGAAACTGGCCTAATGCTACCAGATCACCGAAAGCTTCCTGGGGGAGCCACTTTCGCCGTTCGATGATTTCACGTTCAAAATAACCCAGATGAGCGATTGGGCCGCCAAAAGCGGTTAATCCAATTTTCAAAAAGGTCCAGAAAACTTCCGAAGGCCTTCCGTGCATAGAATCAGCCTGCCGAGGTTCCGTGGCAACTTTCTTAGTTGGTGGATAATTTATGGCCGTCTGTGATCCTGGAAATTTTCTGACATTGTCAGATCCCAGCAATTTCGCAAAGCGTTAATGGCCGTTTAAGAACGAGCCTCAGGCATGCTCAAAAAGGCTTTAATCTCGCAGCAGCAAAGCCAAGCCGTCTGCCGATCGGACCGTCGTTTGCTGATGGTCGCTGGCAAAAGTTAACTGAACAGCGATATAGATAGAATTCAAGTCAAACCATCAAGGTACACCTCATGATTTGCTCGGCGTCTTTTGGACAGATAATTATTTGGATCAGTATTGCCTTTTGTGTCACTCAATCTGCTGCTTTTTCAGGGCTTAATCTGGCAATTTTTAGCGTTAGCAAGCTGCGTCTAGAGGTCGAGTCCGCCAGCGGAAATCTGGATGCGCGCACAGTACTCGACCTGCGCAAAGACTCCAATTTCACATTGTCCACGATCGTCTGGGGCAATGTTGTAACTAATGTACTTCTTACGCTGCTATCGATTCTGTCCTGACCGGTCTTGGAGCATTTTTGTTTTCTACCTTCGCCATCACTGTCTTTGGCGATATATTTCCTCAAGCCTATTGTTCGCGTAACGCATTGAAAATGGCAGCGAGGCTCAGGCCTCTGCTAGGTGTCTATAAAGTCATGCTTTTTCCTGTAGCGAAGCCTACGGCGGCACTTCTCAACTGGTGGCTCGGGCCCGAAGGAATCACCCTTTTTCGAGAGCGGGACTTCCGAGCGCTTCTTATCAAGCACGGTGAAACGGAAGGTGCCGACGTAGGCCAAATGGAGGCCCTGGGCGCGCTAAATTTTCTTGATCTCGACGATATTCCGGTCCAGGAGGAGGGGGAATTAATCGATCCCCTCAGTATTGTCACTCTCCCAACCATAAATCAAAGACCGGTGCTGCCGAGGTTTGAACGCTCTTCGACTGACCCGTTTTTGCGTCAATTGGATGCCTCCCGGAAGAAATGGGTCATCGCTGTCGATGATTCTGGTCAGCCAGCTTGGGTATTGGACGCCGATCAGTTTCTGCGCGACGCCCTGTTCAATGAAGTAGCGCTTGATTCGGAGGTCTATTGGCATCGTCCTGTTGTCGTGTCTGACACGAATGCTCGGTTAGGGGACGTCATGGGACGTATGAAGGTCAGATCAGAACATTCTGAAGATGATGTCATCGATCACGACCTGATTCTGGTTTGGACCAAGGAGAAGCGCATTATCACCGGATCTGATCTTTTAGGGCGCCTCTTGCGCGGAATATCTACTAAAGAAGTTAAGCCAAACACCTCTCCCCAGAAATGACCCGAGCAGAAGAGTAGGGGGCCGGGGAGGGAGGAGCGATGGAGGAAAGAATGGGGGCTTTGGCCCACCGGACTTCTTGTGCTGCGTCTCATAAGTGGGAGGCGCACCGCCGGGGCGGTTTTGCGAATCTTCAAGGTGCGAGCGACGAGCATACTTAAATCCGAACGTGAGAAGCGAGCAACGCAGAAAATCGGCATGTCATTGGGCCAAGTCCTTTTCTCTATGCGATCCTAAGACGATTGAACACGGGGACTTTGGCGAAGTCCAAGATGACTGCAAAGATAACTGCCGTGACGAGTGTTCCTCCTACGACGAATACAGGCAGGATTCGTTGGAACGTCACGCGGCCTTCTCTTACGGAAGCGACGATACCGCCGAGTCCTGGTTTGGTCAGAACGATGCCCGCCGCTGACTTGGCAACATCGGTAGCGGTTGAAACCGCGATTCCCACCTGGGCTTGGCGTAGCGCGGGCGCGTCGTTGGCGCCGTCGCCGCACATGCCGACAGTGTAGCCACTCTTCTGGAACGCTTTGACGAGATTGAACTTTCCCTCCGGGAGGACGCCGGCGAAGACAGCGAAATTCTCTGGTCGTACATCGTTTGGGATTGGTCCGGGTGGACAGATAGCTCCATTGAGACCTACCGCGTGAGCCGCGATTGCTGCCGTCGCAGGTGCATCGCCAGTCACCATCACGGTGCGGACGCCCAGCGTTTGTAACTCCGTAATGAGCGCCGCCGAATCAGTTCGAGGCGGATCGCTCAGAGCGATGATTCCCGCGAGCTTCATCGCATCCGGCGGCCCCACCGCGACGGCCAGCACCCGGAAGCCCTGCTCCTCCAATTGGTTCGCTGTCGTGGACGCATCGGGCGATGCTTGCGTGAGGCGCAAGACTGCCGCAAAGGCTACCTTTACGGCACACACCGTGACACCGGTCGGATCCACCGCCGTGGCCTCGGAAATCTTTGTGGCGGAATCGAAAGGCACAAATTTAGTCAGTTTCGGTAGATCGGAGGCGAGATTGCGAGGCAGCGGAGCGAATGGCCGCATCCACGGGATCCTGTCCACCATCCGAGCTGGCAAGGGCGGCCAAACCCAGAACGTGTGATTCGTCAACAAATTCCACTGATAAAGAGCATCGAGACACTCGCCTTTTGCACTGTCTGTGGCTCTTTGAAGAGAACTCAAAAGCAACCGCATCCCGTCGTTAAATGTATGCGGCAAGCCGGGCAAACCACAGTACCGTAGTTTGCTTAGTGCCTCCTACTTATGAGACGATGCACTACTATGAGGATAATCAGAACAAGTTTAGTGGGTAGCCTAGCATGACTCCGAAGGAAAAAAGATTGTACTTCACTCAATGGTCGCGGTGCTCCCGCGTCACTCCCTGATGAGCCTTCACTTCGAGAATGCTCCGCTGAACGAGGATGTCATTTATGCAAAGGTCACGCGGCGTCTCATTCCCTTCCTCTTCTGCTGCTACATCGTTGCCTACCTCGATCGGGTGAATGTTGGCTTCGCCAAGTTGCAGATGCAGTCGGATTTGAAGTTCAGCGATACGGTGTACGGCATGGGAGCGGGCATTTTTTTCATCGGCTACTTCTTTTTTGAAGTCCCGAGCAATCTCATAATGCGCAGGGTCGGAGCGCGATTTTGGATTGCTCGCATCATGATTGGCTGGGGTGTCATCTCAGCGGCGACGGCATTAACTAACGGGCCCGAGGTCTTTTATGGCCTGCGCTTCTTGCTCGGTATCGCTGAAGCCGGATTTTTTCCGGGTATCATTCTTTACCTGACCGATTGGTACCCGAGCAGACGGCGAGCTCGCATAGTTGCCTGGTTCATGATGGCAATCGCGGCTGCGGGGCTATTTGGCGGTCCGTTTTCGGGGTGGATTCTACAATCCTTCGCCAGGGTCGGCGGCCTAGCCGGGTGGCAATGGCTTTTCCTTTTGGAAGGCCTTCCATCGATGGTCATGGGGGTTGCCGTCTTCTTCTATTTGGACAACGGAATCAGCGAAGCCAAGTGGTTGACCAAAACCGAGCGCGAGATCCTTCTGACCAACTTGGAGGGCGAGCAGCGCGCGAAAGCCCATCTGTCGGTTGGGCAAACGCTACGCAATCCGTGGGTGCTCTTATTTTCGCTGATTTATTTTTGTATCAGCATGGGCCTTTACGGAGTTGGGTTTTGGCTCCCGCAAATTATAAAGAACACAGGCGTCAAGAGCGCGCTCGGCATCGGGCTTTTGGCCGCTATCCCGTACGGCTGCGCGGCCGTCGCGATGATATTGGTTGGTAGAAGCTCGGATCGCACGGGGGAACGACGATGGCATTTTGCGATCTGCGCCGTAGCGGGTGGAGTGGGCCTGATTTTGAGCACTTTGTTCCCCTCAAATGTCTCTGCGGCAATCGCGGCGCTCTCGGTGGCGACGGCCGGAATTTTGTCTTCTTTTCCGCTCTCCTGGACGATGCCGACGGCGATGCTCGCAGGTTCGGCGGCTGCGGCTGGGATCGCCCTGATTA
>Ga0210390_10003651_pt1 | contig 13165 bp, 10 predicted proteins | sample IncBWH11OmetaG_FD_161050 | JGI IMG/M metagenome (GOLD analysis project Ga0210390, IMG submission 161050) | Forest soil microbial communities from Barre Woods Harvard Forest LTER site, Petersham, Massachusetts, United States - Inc-BW-H-11-O ...
CCCGGTGCTAGCGGCGATCCGCCCGCTGACGAGCTTCGAGGAGGCGGAGTACCTCCAGCATGAGGTGCCTGACGTCACTATCCCCGCAGATATTCTCGCCCGCCTTGAGCGGGCCGGCGGCGGGGCCAAGCAGGCTGGCGTCCAGTTGGCTGCTGATCTGGCGGCGGAGGTCAGCGAGATGTCTAGCGGGATCCTGATTGCGCCTGCCGTCGACGTGCTCTCGACAACGACCGCAATCCTCAGCCGCTGTCGCTGAGCGGTCTCGTCAGTGAGCTCACCCGTTGTGAGCCGAGCACAAGCAGAGCGGTCTGCACTATGTGCCGCGCACCGATGCCCTGGCCAGTGGCGGCAGGCCAGAATGACGAAGAGGCAAGGGCATAGATAACCGTGCTGGGGAGAGCGATGCGCAGCCCCATGCGACACGTCGTCACCGGGACCATTGCGACCGACCACCTGATGACCTTGCCCGGTTCCTTCGCGGAGCAACTGGTCGACGGTCAGCTCGACAAGGTATCGCTGTCCTTCCTCGTCGACGAGCTCACGATCCGCCGCGGCGGCACTGCCGCGAATATCGCGTTCGGCATGGCGCAGCTCGGGCTGCGGCCAGTGCTCGTCGGCTCGGTTGGCGCCGACTTCGGTGACTACCGGCAGTGGCTCGAAGCCCACCACGTGGACACCCGGCACGCCCGGGTGTCTGAAACCCTGCTCACTGCCAGGTTCTTGTGCACCATCGACGACGACAGCAATCAGATCGTTTCCTTCTACGCCGGAGCGATGCAGGAAGCCCGGCACATTGTCCTGAGGGCCGTTCTGCAATCTGTGCACGACGTAGGGCTGGTCCTCATCTGCGCGGACGATCCCGACGCGATGCTCCGGCACACCCGGGCCTGCCGCGACCGCGGCGTTCCGTTCGCCGCCGACCCGTCACAGCAGATCGCCCGCATGGACGGGACAGACCTTAGCCTGCTCGTTCGCGGCGCTCGGTACCTGTTCACCAACGAGTACGAGCGCGGCCTGCTGATCCGCAAGACCGGCATTCCCGCGAGCGAGATCCTCCAGAGCGTGGGCGCCTGGGTGACCACTCTCGGTCCGGGCGGCGCCACGGTGGCGGTCGCCGGCCAGCCGCCCATCCACGTCCCGGCTGCCGCCGTGCGCTGGAAGGCCGACCCGACCGGAGCAGGTGACGCCTTCCGCGCTGGCTTCCTCGCCGGAGCCGCCTACGGGCTGGGGACCGAGCGGTCAGCCCAGCTGGGCTGCGTCATGGCCGCGCTTGTGCTGGAGACCAGCGGGACCCAGGACTACACGGTGCACCCGGCGCAGTTCATCACCCGCGTCGCCAAGTCATACGGCCCGGCAGCAGCAGCCGACATCGGCACGGTCATTAGTCTCACGCCACCGGCCCCAGTCCGCGCCGCTCTGGAGGCGGGACTCTTCAGCCGATGTCGGTGACGCCGATTGACCGCGCTTGGTAAGGCGGATCGCTTCTGATGTCCCCCACCAACCTTGACGTCCCGGCCTGAAGGCATCCTGTGGCTGAGGAGCTGTCGGGACGGCAGATGGGAGCAGTAGCAGATGCGGTATATCAAGGCCCAGCAGCGCGGCCGTGCCCTCTGGATCACCTTCGACCGGCCGGAGAAGCTGAACGTCGTGCATCCGGAGGACCTGAGCGGGCTTCGCGACGTCATCGCTGACCTTAGTGCTGGCGTGCAGGCGATTGTCTTCACCGGCGCAGGCCCGGCGGCGTTCAGCGCCGGCATGAACATCGACGCCTTCGGCGGCCTGACACCCGCCCGGGCCTATGCCCTGATCGGCGATCTGGCGCAGGTGATGCGCGCTATCCGGCACTCACCCGTCGTCACTGTTGCCGCGATCAACGGGTATTGCCTCGGGGCAGCGTTCGAGCTGGCCCTCGCGTGCGACCTTCGCGTGGTGGCCCCGGCCGCGTCATTCGGGCTGCCCGAGATCAAGGTTGGCGTGCCATCGGTCATCGACGCCGCTCTGCTGCCAGCCTTCGTCGGGCTCAGCAAGGCCAGGGAAATGGTCCTCACCGGCGACATCTACACACTTGACCAGCTGCCGCCCGACAGCATCGCCAACGTCGTCGCCGAGCCGGGCGAACTCGCCGCGGCTGTTGAGAGCGTGCTCGACCGCGTCGCGACACACCCGCCCGCGGTGACCGCTGCTCAGCGGCGGCTATTCGACATCTGGCTCAACAACGGCCTCGACGCCTCAGTGAACGCCAGCATGACCGAGTTCGCCCAGGTGTTCGCAAGTCAGGAGACACATGACCAGATCGCACGCCATCACAAGAGGATCACCGGATAGCGCGGCGGACAAGCCAGCGCGGCTTGCCCCCGCTTCGGCCCTTCGTCTGCAGGACCCGCTCGAATCCATGTGCCTCAAAGAGGCCGACTGTGCCCACATACGCGGCGGTCTGGTCGACACGGTCGCCGTCCGGCTCCACTGGGTACCCCTCAATCACGATCGCCCCGCCGACGCGCGCATGCTCAACTGCGCCATCGAGCAGCTCATGCATCAAACCCCTGCGCCGGAATCCGGTCCGGACCACAAAGCACACCGCCGACCACGCGTCGCCGTCATCAACATGCGGAATGGTGCGCGAGTTGACCAGGGCGCGATAGGTAGCCTTCGGCGCGATCGAGCACCAGCCGACGACCTCGCCGTCAACGAACGCCAGGACACCCGGGCCGGGCTCGCGCTCACATAGCCCGCGCATGTGCGCGATCCGGCCAGGCGTGTCGAGGCTGGAGTTGCGGTAGGCCATGCACACGCACCCGCCGCCGCCCGCCTTCCTCGGCACCATCAGCGACGCGAAGTGATCCCACCGCCCGACGGCTGACAGCACCTCGATCCGCACCTCGCCAGGATAACGAGGGAACAGGCCCGCGTGGACCGACCAGTCCATGATCAGGTTCGCCGCCCACAGCCGCCCCTACTCACATTTGACAGCGGGATGCGTCATATGTAAGTTCTAGCTGACAGGTGAAACTCTGACCTAGGGAGCCCACGCTGACCACCGAGGCCGAGCTGCTCGCCGTGCTTACGGCCGTGGCCAATCCGCTGCGACTGCGGATAGTGGCCGAGCTGTCAGGCGGCCGGGTGCATGTGAGCGAACTCGCTCGCAGGCTCGGTATCTCCAGGCCGCTGCTGTATATGCACCTGGATCGGCTGGAGAAGGCGGGGCTGATCACTGGGCAGCTAGAGCTATCCGAGGACGGCAAGGCAATGAAGTACTTCGCGCTTGCCCCGTTTGAGGTGCGGCTGACGGCAGCGGAGATCACAGCCGCTGTCCTGGCCGGACGAGCCTCAGGCGAGCACGCAGGAGGCGTGTCGACCGATGAGCAGGAAACCGAAAAGAAAGTGAGCGACAGATGACCGGCATCCTGGCGTCTGCCCAGACCGCCGCCACCCACGGCACGAACTACACGGCGATCATCATCAGCATCGGCATACCGCTGGTGGTACTCGGCACGATCGCGATCATCGTCAGCGCCTACTTCCGGCTGCAGGCACATCGCGCCGATGCCCTGGCAATGGCGCACTACCGCCAGCTCGCCGAGAACGCAGTGACCAACCAGCAGGAGCTGCGCACCGAGCTGGCCAAGCTGACCTCGAAGGTCGAGGCCGTCGAGAAGCTGATGAGAGATGTCGGATGAGCGCCACGACTCACCCAGCGGTCGAGGGGTCGGGCACAGACGACTACGGGGTCAGGTTTTTCGGCAACCCGCTGCGGCTGGCGTTCTCGGCTAGCCCGTGGCGGTCAGCGGCATTCTTGTTCAGCTACCTGATCATGAGCGGCGTGCTGTTCAGCGTGGCATTCACCGCGGCCGTCACCGCAGCCGCGCTCGCGTTCACTCTGATCGCTTTCCCGCTGCTGATCGCGGCAGCGAACGTCGTGCACGGGTGCGCGGCCGCCGAGCGCACGCGGCTGCGATGGGTGTTTGCCCAGCCAGTCCGCGCAAGCTATCAGCAGCCCACCGCGGCTGGCCTGCGGGCGCGGGCCAGCGCCAGCTGGCGGTATCGCGGGACGTGGCGCGAGCTTGCCTACCTGACCGGGCTCTGGGTCCCGCTGACGGCGCTGGACGCGATCGTGGTCAGCATCTGGGCAACCTTGCTCGCCGGAGTCACCCTTCCGCTCTGGTACTGGGCGCCCTGGGAGGAGTTTGGCAACGGCCAGCGCGCCCACGGGGTGCAGCTGGGCTATTTCCCTGGCGGCCCGAACGGGGCCGGCGGTCACGGCCTGTACGTCGACACGCTCCCCCGGGCACTGCTCGCCGCGGCCAGCTTCGCCATCTTGCTCCTGCTCTTCAACTACGTGCTCGTCGCTACCGCGCGGATGCATGGCCGGGTGGCCAGGGCATTGCTGCGGGCACCCGTCGATCCGCTGGCTGAGGTCCGCACGATACTGGCCGGCGCCGGCCCGCTTGGTCCCATGACCGGAACGGGGCCGCTCGAGACCGCGGGCCCGGCCAGCCGATAGCCAGAGCCCTCGCCTGCGAGTTCCAGCTCACAGGCGAGGGCCACCACACGACAAGCTGCACAACTCCCAGGAGAGGTCACCATGCGCCGGTCGCAGAGTTCAGTATTGCCCGAAACACGATTGCCCGAAGCCCACCATGCTCGCCAAAGCCCCCATCCCAGGGGCACGCCGGGTCGTCCGCCGCTCGCGGAGCGGATCGCCGGATGGAGTTCCCGGTACCGCAAGACCGCGGTGCTCGGATGGCTCATGCTAGTCGCCATCGTGTTCGTGGCTGGCCACGTGATCAGCGCCAAGAACGTGCCGTCCTACGACCCCGGTCAGTCCGGCACAGCCGAGCGGGCGCTGCAGAATCTGAACGTCAGCGGGCCGCCGCCTGCCGAGAGCGTCCTGATCGAGGCCCGCGGCAGCAGCACCGCCAGCTTCCTGATCAATCCGCAGCTGCACCAGGCGGTGAGCCAGGTGGTGGCAGCGCTGCACAAGCTGCCCCGATCGACGGCCAGCGATATCCGCTCGCCGCTCAGTGCGGGCAACAGCACCCTGATCTCCGCGAACGGCCGGGCCGCTGTGGTGACGTTCAATGTCACCGGAGGCAACGAGGACCAGGCCGTAGGCCCCGCGCAGCGGGCAGTCGCCGCCGTGCAGGCCAGTCATCCTGACCTGCTGATCCAGGAGGCGGGCGACGCCAGCATCGACAAGGTGGTGAGTAGCGAGATCAGCCGCGACTTCCGGAAGGCAGAGACGACCTCGCTGCCGGTGACTCTGGTCCTGCTCCTCGCGGTCTTCGGCGCTCTCATCGCGGCCGGGATCCCGCTGTTGCTGGCCGGGACGGCGGTGATCAGCGCGATCTCGCTGACATCCATCGTCGGTCAATGGCTGCCTACCGGACAGAGCACCTCCGAAGTCGTGCTGATCATCGGCATGGCTGTCGGGGTCGACTACTCGCTGTTCTACCTCCGCCGGGAGCGCGAGGAGCGGGCCAGGGGACGCAGCACCAGCGAGGCGCTCCGGATCGCAGCCGGCACGTCTGGCCGGGCCATCGTTGTCTCGGGCGTCACCGTGATGATCGGGCTGGCCGGGCTGTTCCTGAGCGGGTACTCGGTGTTCACCGGGATCGGCATCGGTTCGATCATCGTGGTCGGCGTCGCAGTGGCCGGATCGCTCACCTTCCTGCCCGCGATGCTGTCCTGGCTCGGCACCTGGGCGGACCGCGGCCGCATACCATTCCTCGGCCGCCGGCGCACGGCGTCCGGGCCCTCGAAGCTCTGGGCGGCGCTGGTCCACCGGGTCGTCCGCCATCCGGCTGTCTGGGGGGCCGTGGCAGTGGTCGGAATGCTGGCGCTGGCCGCGCCCGCCCTCGGCATGCGGCTGGGCAACCCGCCTGACGGCGGCTTCTCCGCCAATCTGCCGGTGGTGCAGACGATGAACAAGATCCAGCAAGCGTTTCCGGAGACACCCTCGCCAGCGCAGGTAGTCGTCACTGGCCGCGGCCTGACCAGCCCGGCGGTGCGGCACGCACTGGCCGATCTGGCGCGGTCGGCATCCACGCGTGGCGCGATCCGGCCGCCAGTCACCTCCGGGTCGGTCGGCGGCGGCCGGGCGCTAGTGGTAAACGTGCCGCTCGCAGGCGACGGCACCAACGCCGTGTCCGACAGCGCGCTGCTGACGCTGCGAAACGATCTGCTGCCAGCGACGCTGGGCAAGGTGCCGGGCATCTCCTACGCGGTAAGCGGGACCACCGCCAACAACTACGACGACATCGCGTCGCTGCACTCGCGGACCCCGCTGGTCCTCTCGGTGGTGGCGGTGCTGGCGTTCGTGCTCCTGCTGGTCGCCTTCCGCTCACTCGCCATCCCGCTCGTGTCAGTCGGGCTGAACCTGCTCTCAGTGGGCGCGGCCTACGGCTTGGTCACGCTGATCTTCCAGGACGGCAGGCTGGAGGGACTGCTCGGCTTCACGAGCTACGGCGCGATCGTCCCGTGGATCCCGCTGTTCATGTTCGTGTTCCTGTTCGGGCTGAGCATGGACTACCACGTGTTCATCCTGAGCCGGATCCGGGAGCTGCGCATGCGCGGCGCCGACACCAAGGAAGCGGTGGTAGGCGGCATCGCCAGCAGTGCTGGCGTGGTGACCAGCGCGGCGGTGATCATGGTAGCCGTCTTCGCGATCCTGGCCACGCTGTCGGTCATCGACCTGAAAATGCTCGGCGTCGGACTCGCAGCGGCGGTCCTCATTGACGCGACCGTGGTGCGGGGCATCCTGGTGCCCTCGGCCCTGGCGCTGCTGGGCGAGCGAAGCTGGCAGGTGCCGAGATGGCTGGCCTGGCTGCCTGGAGGCGGGAGCAAGGCGGCGGTCGACCACATCCACGCCGGCGTCCACACCCAGGCAAACCAGCCCAGGGAGGCTCTGGACAGGGCCTAGCCACGGCGCTGAACAGCCGAAATCCGGTGCGAGTCGATAGGATGCACCGGATTTCGGCTGCTGCCGAGCGAGACTGCCCGGACGGCTTAGACTGCCTTCGGGTGCCCGATAAGGTCAGATCGTCGTGACTCACATAACTGTTCTGCTAGCTGGCCGGTACCGGCTGGTCAATCAGATCGCCGCCGGTGGCGTCGGCGAGGTGTGGCGTGCTGAGGACCAGATGCTGGCCCGGCCCGTTGCGGTCAAGTTGCTCCGAGCCGAGTACGCCCAGCATGCAGAGACGCAGGCCAGGTTCCGCTTCGAGGCCCAGCACGCTGCTTCCCTGAGTCATCCTGCGATCGCCCAGGTGTACGACTATCGCGAAGGCGACGCAGAGTTCCGGCCGTTCCTTGTCATGGAGCTGATCGACGGACCCTCGCTGGCGGACGTGCTGGCCGACGGTCCGCTTGATTCGGAGCGGGTCATGGACATCGTCGCTCAGGCCGCTGCGGGCCTGGACGCCGCTCATCAGGCCGGGCTCGTCCATCGCGACATCAAGCCGGCCAATCTCCTGCTGACCAGCACCGGCCAGGTCAAGATTACGGACTTCGGGATCGCGCATGCGGCGGGGTCGGCGCCGATTACCCGGCACGGTCAGCTGATGGGCACGCCCGCGTATCTCGCGCCGGAACGGGTCGCCGGCCAGACGGCTGGCCCGGCCAGTGACCTCTACTCCCTTGGCATCCTCGCGCATGAGTGCCTGACTGGCGTGCGGCCCTATGAAGGCACGCCGATGGAGATCGTGCTCGCGCATGGTCAGCGGGCATTGCCGGCTCTGCCGTCGTCGGTACCGGCACCGGTTGCGGACTTCGTCGCCGATCTGACCGCCAGGGATCCGGCAGCTCGGCCCGCCAGTGCTCGGCTCGCCTCGGCTCGCGCGGCTGAGCTGCGAGATCTGCTGGCCGCCGGCCGCCTGGAGCCGGACGGCTACGTTCCGAGTCACCGGGCTGGGCCTGCGCTGACGATGGCGCTCGAGCTTCCAGGCACTCTCGGGGAGGTGCCGCCACCGTGGCACGCAACCGACGCGGACGACTTGCCGTCGGCGCGCCAGCGGGTTAATCGCGCCTGGTCTCGCCGCAGAGTCGCGCTGGCGATCGGGGCTGCGTCGGTGGTGGCAGGCCTAGTCGGCTGGCTGGTCAGCAGCGCGACGGGAGGGGCCACGCCACCGGTAACTCCGCCCGCGTCGTCGCCGGCGACGTCGCCCGCGGCCAGTCGGTCCAGCAGCCCGGCCCCCGACACGGTGACTGTTGATTCCGGCGCCCTGATCGGGCAGCCGGTCGGCGCGGTGGAGGACACGCTGCAGGGCCTTGGACTGCGACCACAGGTCAGCTTCGTTACGCGGGGCGACCAGTCGCAAGATCCCGGCACGGTGGTATCAATCCAGCCCAGCGGACAGGTGCCGGTCGGCAGCACCGTGATCGTGACTGCGATTCAGCAGCACCATCACGGAGACGGGCAAAGTGGCGGACACGACCACGGGAACGGCGGCAACTAGCTGCTCGCGGCCCTGCGTAACGGCGCACTTGCGGCGATGTTATACAGGCACGGCCTGCGGACCGCGGATGAGACGTCCGGGCAGGTCGCCGGTGTCGATGCCGTCGGCGTAGGTTTCGACTCCGCGCACGACCGTGTGCCGGTAGCCGTCGGCCCGCTGCAGCAGCCGCCGTCCGCCGCCGGGCAGGTCGTGGTGCACCTCAGGGCGGCGCAGCCGCAGGCCGTCGAGGTCGATGACGTTGAGGTCGGCGCGGTAGCCGGGTGCCAGCACGCCGCGGTCGGCCAGCCCCACGGCCGCCGCGGTGTCGCGGCACTGCCGCTGGATCAGGAATTCCAGCTCTATCGTCCCGGCGGCGCGGTCCCGCGTCCAGTGCTGCAGCAGCGTGGTCGGGAACGACCCGTCGCAGATCGAGCCGACGTGCGCGCCGCCGTCGGACAGCCCAGGCAGCGTCCACGGGTCCGCAAGCATCTCCCGCACCGGCTCCAGCGTGCCGTCTACGAAGTTCGCCGTCATCACGTACAGCAGGCCGCGGCCGCCGTCGGCGAGCAGCAGGTCGTAGGCCAGGTCCGCTGGGTCGCGGCTGTCACGCCCGGCGCGGGCGGCGACCGAGTCGCGGGGGTCCGGCTCGTACTGCGGCGGGTCAGTCAGCTCATACATCAGCTGGTACTTGTCGATCAGCCGCCCGCCGATCAGCGCCGTCCGCTTCTCCCTGGTCTGCGCGGCCAGCACCGCGGCCTTCACCTCCGGCCGGGACAGCCGGGCGACCTGCTCCGCGAGCGGCAGGTGCGCCACCTCCCGCCAGACCGGGTTGGTCATGAACGGGTGCAGCGTGAGCTCCAGGCCCATGACCAGGCCGACGGCGCGCGCGGCGACCTGCGCCCGGATCGGCAGGCCCGCGGCGTTCGCCGCTGCGATCCGCTTCAGGACAGTCCGGTAGCCAGCCGGATCGAAATGGGTCTGCAGCAGCGACACCGATAGCGGCCGGCCAGAAGCGCGCACCATCGAGGTCATGATCTCAACATCCATGTCGATGTCGAGGAAGTCCGTCACCAGCTGCAGCACGCCGCAGCCGGTGCCGCCGACCGCCGCGGCGATCTTGAGCAACTCGTCCACGCCAGCGTCGTAAGACGGCGTCAGCTCACCGTCCACGCTCTTGTGATTGAGCGTGCGAGAAGTGGAAAAGCCCAGCGCCCCCGCCTCGACCGCCGCGGCGGCCAGCGCCGCCATCCGCGAGATCTCCCCGTCCGTCGCCGCGCCACCGGCGACGGCCCGCTCCCCCATCACGTGCACCCGCAGCGCGGCATGCGGCACCTGGACGCCGATATCGAGGTCGAACTGCCGGCCGGCGAGGACGTCCAGGTATTCGTCGTAGGACTCCCACGTCCACGGCAGCCCCTCGTGCAGCGCTGTCCCCGGGATGTCCTCGATGCCCTCCATCAAGTCGATCAGCCGCTGATGGTGCGCCGGGACCACCGGCGCGAACCCCACACCGCAGTTCCCCGCGACCACTGACGTGACGCCGTGCCACGCCGACGGCTGCAACCGTGAATCCCAGGTGGCCTGCCCGTCGTAGTGGGTGTGGATATCAACAAAGCCCGGCGCGACCACCGCCCCGTCGGCATCAATCTCACGGCCGCCGCGGCCGTCCACCCGGCCGACCTCGGTGATCCAGCCACCGGACACGGCCACATCAGCGGTGCGGCGCGGGGCACCGGTCCCGTCGACCACGACGCCGCCGCGGATCACCAGATCATGCTCGGCCATGGCCACGTCCTCTCGCGCCCGCAGATCAGGGAACGCCCACCATGTACGTTAGCCGCAACACTCAGCCTGATGCACGCGGCGGAAGGCGTCGCGGGTACGTCCGGTCCGGTCGTCGCGCTGGCCGAGGACCAGCACGACGACCGGGGCCGAACCTGCGAACTCCTGCTGCCGCGCCGCCGTCAGCAGGTCAGCAGGTCTTGTTGCTGCACGTCCAGAACTCCGGGTAGAACATGTTCAGCGGGTTCTGCGTGACGTTGTGCAGGTTGACGTTGACTGCCTGCGTTGCGACGGCCCATGGCATCCAGAGCACGGGCACCTGGGTCGCGGTGTAGTTGGCGTACTGGTGGAAGGTGGCCAGGCTGCTGCTCGTGTGGGTGGCGTTGATGAGCGAGTCCATCATCGGGTCCGAGTAGCTCCCGGAGTTGTTAGGTACGCCCGTCTGGTAGAGCGGCTCGCCGGTCGGCTCGAAGCCGGGTCCGTTGAATCCCCAGCCGCCCAGGTACAGGAACGTCCAGTTGCAGCGCGACTCGGTCGGAGTACACGGCGTGGTGTCGCCGAGCAGCGAGTTGAACGTCTCGGCCTCGGGCGTGAGCTGGATGCCCGCCAGCCCGAATCCGGACTTCAGCACGTCCACCATGTCCGCCTGGATCGAGATGCCCGAGGTGTAGAGCATGCCGAACTTGGCCTGCGTTCCCTTGGCGACACCGGCCCCGCAGTCAGCGGCGCCAGTGCCGGCAGTCTCGCAGGTCAGCACGCCGCCCACCTTCTGCCAGCCATGTGCGGCCAGCAGTGCTTCGGCCTTGGCCGGGTCATAGGGGTAGGGACCCTGACCACCGTTCTCCGTCATGTCCGAGGAGACCCACTGGCTGAGTGGCTCCGGCGGCACGCCCGCCGGGGTCGGATACCAGTAACCGCGGCCCACGGAGGTGGACATGCCCTGCTGGTTGTTTAGCTCCATCAGCGCCTGCCGGAAGTACAGCTGCTTGAACGCCGGCCCGTAGGTCGGGTTGTTGAAGTTGATGTAGGCGAACCCGGTGCTGAACTCGTAGGCCGGCTGCAGTACGTAACCAGCCGAGGCCAGCGGGTTGGACGGCGGCAGGAAGCCCTTGCCGGCCGGCGCCAGGTCCGTGGATGGCACATCGGTGCCGTTGGTCTGCGCGCCGCCGGTGCTCAGCGCGCCGGTCTTCAGCGCCGTATAGACAGCGGTGTCGGAGGTGTAGGTCTGGAATTTCAGTTCCGCGATCGACGGCTTCGGGCTGCCGGAGTACGCCGGGTTCGGCACGAACGTGTAGTTGCCGTCGACGTTGTAGGACGTCAGCTTCCACGGGCCGTCCACGACTTGCCACAGCGGGTTGGTCGCAAAGGTCGCGGTGTCCTTGTTCTGGGCGTCCAGGAACGTCCAGACTGCCTTGCACTTGGCCCAGCCGTCAGCCGCGCTGTCCGTCGTGCAGCCGCCACTGCCCGCCGCCGCGCCAGGCTTGGAAACATCCAGCGCCATCGGGAACGGTGTCAGGGTCGCGAGCTGGTTGTAGGTGAACCAGATGCTGGAATAGGCCTGCTTCAGGTCCATGGTCACCTGGTCGGGCCCGGTCGCCGTATACGACACCAGGTTGTCGGGCAGCAGGCCGGGAGTGTAGGCGGCATCGTTGGTCTTCTCCGCTTCGACCAGGTTCAGGTCGAAGATCAGGTCCTTGGCGTCCACGCTCTCGCCGTTGGACCACTTCCAGCCCTTCAGGTTGACGACCACGGTCTTGCCGCCATTGCTGTACACCGGCGCGTCAGCCGGGGACAGCGGGTAGTCCACCGAGATCGAGGTGCTGCTGTTGCCGCCGAACATGTACAGCGGCCGGACCATGAGGTACTCGAAGTCCTCGTAGTTCGTCACGCTGTAGCACTGCGTGCCCTCAAGCTGGAAAATGCAGTTGCCGCCAGCGCCGTTCAGGTTGGCCAGCGTCGCCACCGCGCCCTTGACGGACGCGCCAGAAGACGAGGAAGAACTGGTACTGGTCGAGCTGGCGCCGCAGCCCGCAGCCAGCAGCGCCGTCGCGGCGACCGCCGCGACTCCCCCGACGCGCACTTTGCGTCTGAGTTCAAACATTATGTACTCCTTCGTTGCGAGACGAATGGCACGCCCGAGCCGGCCCCTGTTCGGCGTGACGCTCCATGCGCCAGGCGTAGGCAAGCAAGTTGCTGTGGCGTCGACGTAGTTCGTTATCCCGGTCACGCTCGACCCACTGGGCTGCCTTCCTTCAGCACGAAATTCCGGGGCGGCCTCAGCTTGCCCGCGCCGACTTGGCACGGGCTTGGCGCGGGCTTGGCGGGCGAGTCAGACGCTGCTGGCGCGGCCGGGGGTGTTCAGCGCGGGCCGGAAGTACGGCCGGCAGGCGGCACGGGAGCGCGCCGCGCTAGGAGCTGGATCGCCGAGCGGAGCAGGGCAACTGACGCCTGGATCGCGGGCCTTGCGCCGGAGCAGGATGGCGTCCGGGTGATGCAGGTCGTCGAGGATGGCCAGGGCCTGCCGCCACGACTCGCGGGCGCCCTGCTTGTCGCCCGCCGCTTCGCGCGTATCGCCAAGGTGGCCGAGAATGACAGCCTGGTTGAGGCGGATGCCGAGATCACGAGACAGCTGCAGCGCTTGCTCGTAGCATGCGGCGGCCTGAGCGTATTCGCCGAGGCGGTGGTGCACGTAGCCAAGGCTGTCCCAGCTCGCGGCCTCGCCGTCCCGGTCACCGAGGTCGCGGCATGCCGCTAGTCCTGGGCGGCAGTGCGCGAGGGCGCGCTTGTAATCCCCGAGCTGGGCGTACAGCCACCCGATTGTGTTGAGGGCGTTTGCCTCCTCGATCGCGTGACCTGCGGCCCGCGTCAGGGTCAGCACTCGCAGGGCATGGCGCAGCGCCTTGTCGGGGCGGTGCTGAAAGTCGAACGCCATCGCGAAACCGAGGTGGATA
>Ga0210390_10003657_pt1 | contig 13149 bp, 9 predicted proteins | sample IncBWH11OmetaG_FD_161050 | JGI IMG/M metagenome (GOLD analysis project Ga0210390, IMG submission 161050) | Forest soil microbial communities from Barre Woods Harvard Forest LTER site, Petersham, Massachusetts, United States - Inc-BW-H-11-O ...
CTCGCCACCGCCGCTTCGCTGATCCAGCAGCGACAGGCTTTGGCCGCTACCGGTATCAACCGCTTTCCCTACTCTGCCCTTGCCCTGGCCGCGTTCACCGGTAGACAAGCCGAAGCGGCGACCCTGATCGACGCGATCAACCAGCATGTCAGCGTCCGGGGGGAAGGCGTCGGGATCACCATCATCGAGTGGGCGACCGCGGTACTGAACAACGGCGTCGGTAATTACAAGGCGGCAATGGAAGCAGCGCAGCGCTCCACCGAATATCTGGAGGAAATGATCACACCGCCTTGGCCGGCGGTCGAGCTCATCGAAGCCGCCGTCCGTAGCGAACGCGGCGACGTCGCTGCCGATGCGCTGCGCCGGCTAGCCGAGATCACGACCGCCAGTGGCACCGACTGGGCGCTTGGCATTGAGGCTCGTTCACGTGCGCTGCTGAGTGACGGTGACACCGCCGAGCGCTGGTACCGTGCGTCGATCGAGCGGCTTGGTCGTACCCGCATCCGCACCGACCTCGCCCGCGCGCACCTGTTGTATGGCGAATGGTTACGGAGGGAGCGTCGCCGTATCGATGCCCGGGCACAGCTTCGCATCGCCCACGACATGCTCGAGACGATGGGAATGGAGGCCTTCGCGGAGCGGGCCAGCCGTGAACTGCAGGCCACCGGCGAAACCGCCCGCAAACGAACCGCAACCCCGGGGGGCCCGCAGCTCACCGCCCAGGAGACCCAGATCGCGCGGATGGCCCGCGAGGGCCTGTCCAACACGGAGATCGCCGCCCGCTTGTTCATCAGCACGCACACAGTTCACTACCACCTGCGCAAAATCTTCACCAAATACGGCATCAGCTCCCGCAGCCAGCTCGACCGCTTCCTACCAGAAGGACCGGCCGCCGACGCCATTTAGTCTTGGGTCTCGACAAACGTCGCGACATCGGCGCCGGTTGACAGCGAGTAATCGAGTTGCACTACCCATCGGGGGATGCGAACGCAACCTTGCACGGCTGACTATGGCGCTGACATCTCAGCATCGCGGTGTCGAGAATCCAGACCGCGCCCGGAGTTGAGTTACGTTCCCGGCGATCGAACCGCGAAGGGTGGTGATTCATGGGTGAAGCCATCGATGAACTCCCAGTCGTCGAAGAACTTCTCGACGGGCAACTCCCCGAGTCCGTCGACGATGTCACGCTGTACGCCGAGTATCGCCGGGTCACCGCAGATCAGGCAGCCTTGCGTCGCCTGGCCACGCTGGTGGCCCGGGGGGCGGAACCAGCGGAGGTGTTCGAGGCGGTCGTCAACGAAATGCGCCGCTGTGCGTCCGCGGATACCGCCGGATTGTGGCGCTACGAGTCAAACAACGAAATGACGAAGCTGGCCGCGGCTGAACATCCGGGGCTGCAGCTAGCGAAGTGGCCCGTGGGTACTCGAAGCCCGATCGACGCCAGCACCCTGGCAGGGATAGTGCAGCGCACGGGGCGGCCCGCGAGGATGGACAGCTACGAGAACAGCACCGGCTCACTCGCGGCGCGGATTCGGGACGCTGGCATCCACGCGGCGGTTGGCGTGCCCGTCGTCGTCGATGGACGCGTGTGGGGCCTGGCGGCCGTGGGTTCGGTTGAGCCCGAGCCCATGTCGGCCGAGACCGAAGCGCGCATCAGCGCCTTCGCTGAACTGATCGGCACCGTCGTGGTGGCCGGATATCGCGACGAGCAGAAACGGCAGTTACTGATTGAGGCGTCGCAACTGTCGAATCGGCTCGATGGTCTGGTTGCGGGACGCGGTTTCGACGACTGGAGTCTGCGGGACATCGCGGGGTTCCTTCGGTTACCGACCAACGGTCCGTTTGCGGTCATCGCCGCACAGGTTTCGGTCGCGGGCGAAGAGCCGCTTCCCGAGATCGAATCTAAGCTTCGCAGCCTTAACGTGTCGTCGGCATGGACTCTGCTGCCCGATTTGCAGGTCGGGGTTGCGCGCGTCACGTCCAACGAAAAATTCGACGCGATGGTTGCCCTGATGTCTCGGATGACAACGGCCCGAGTTGGTGTCAGCGCGACGTTCGAGGATTTACGTGAGACACCGACAGCCCTGCATGTAGCACGAGTGATGTTGCGGGGTAGGGGCGACTCCGGATCCTCCGTCGCTGTGTTCGACGGCTCGATCCTGGCCGCCGCCGTAGTCAGCGCACCGGAGGCGATGATCAGAACGGTCGGCTCTGCGTTGGACGGGTTTAGCGACCTTCCCGACGAGGAACGCGAAATGCTTTTTGAAACGTTTCGGGTGTGGCAGGACCATGATGCGTGCGTACGCGATGCGGCTGAGGCACTCTTTTGTCACCCCAACACGGTCCGATACCGGTTGCGCAAAATTGAGGTACGTAGCGGCCGATCCCTTTCGCGGCCAAAGGATGTCGTCGAACTGTACCTGGCCTTCGAAGTCCACCGCCGCCTTATGTAGCCGAAAGTCATTGACGTCGTTGATGAACGGAGCGCCGCCACGCTAACGATGCTCTTTCAAGAAATTTCGCCATAGGCGATGCCAGTGAGGTTTCCCTGCGCGACCAGGAGCACCTTGGGGTCCGATCCATCGAGCTTGGCCGAGAAGACGTTGCCCCCAAAGTCGGTGATAAACATTCGGTCGCCCTTCCGATCCAGGGCGATGCCAATTCCTTCCATCAAGTGCGTGAAGATGATCTCAGGAGCTGGGCGGTCCCTCACATCAGAATCCATGGGTGCGCGATTCACCGTGTTGCCGCGCGGCGGATCGCCCCGGTCGGTCCAGTACATGACGCGATTGTTGAGATCGAGCTCCAGATCGATCGGCTCGGGGAGTCCGTCATAAAGAAGCTCGATGTCTGTTCGATTACCCGACGTTTGTCCTGTGGGAATTTCGATGCCGGCGCGGAAAAGTCGGCCCTTGCCGGCATTGTCGGGACCTTTTTGGGTCCAGTAGACCTGGTCGCCATCGACATCGATGGCCACGCCCACGCACCACTTCGTGGCATCCGGCCCCGGTCGCGGGTCGCCGTGGCCCGTGTCCACGAGGGTCTCGATGTTCGAGCCGTCGAGGTCGGCGCGCATCAGGCGCATGCCCTCGCGGTCACACCAGTACAGCTTTCTGCTGGTCTTTTCGAGCTGCAGCTGCTTAGGAGTGAACGTGCTGCCTTCGGGAACGATCGTCGTGCGATTCTGCCCGTCGAGGTCAGCTCGCTCAATGGAACCGTCGTCCGCCGCGGGATTCCCCATGTTGGTCCAGTAAATGTGTCCCGCAGCGACATCGACTGCGATGCCATCGGGGTACCTGCACTCGGTGACGATGACCTTGCGGTCCGAGCCGTCCGGATTCAGCGAGACGACACGGTCGTCGCTGAGGTCCAAAAGGAACAGGCGGCTGACTGCGGCTTGATCGCCGGACGCAAGTTGCGGCTCCGGCATTTGTGAACTGACCATGTGTCGTACTCCAGGTACTCAGTTGGGATCCGAACCGGATACCGGATTCACCGCTGTGCGAGGCAATTCCATCGTTGAGCAAGCCGCCGCCCCCGTCGATGTGTTTCGTGACAGGGATCGGCGGCAAGATTTTGTCCGCAGCGACAGTCGTGTTGATGCCATCAACACCTTCCGCGTATCCGCATCGCGTCGCGTCGTTTGGCGTCCTTTCGCCGGGGGTTGCCGCAGGTGCCGTTTTGTTCTATAACTTATAGAACAAAGTGGAGGCGTTCATGATCCTCAATGTCGACCTGGCCAGCGAGGTGCCGATCTACCAACAGATCCGGGACCGGATCGTAGAGGCGATCGCAGACGGCGTGCTGACCGAAGGCAGCCCGTTGCCGGCCACCAGGGCGCTCGCCGCGGATTTCGGGATCAACTTCCACACCGTGAACAAGGCCTACGACCTCCTACGCCAGCAGGGACTGATCCGACTCAACCGCAAGACCGGCGCGGTGGTGACCTCGACGGTCGCGGACTCGCCGTTTCGCACCGAATGGACGGCGAGGGCACGGACCCTGCTGGCCGAGGCCGTCGCCAAAGGTCTACCGGCCGACGGGGTTCTCAAAACCTGTGAGTCGTTGCTCAATTCATTCGGTACTGACCTGTCAGAGGACACGCCATGACCACTACGATCGCCCTGAGCTCTGGGGTCTCAGCACTGATGCTTGTGCTGCTACTGGTGCTGCCCTCAGTCAGCAGTCCAACTGTCCCGTTCGGCGTCCGGGTGCCGGCCCGGCGCGTCGATGACCCGACTGTGGTCAGGCAGACCCGCATCTACCGATGGCGGCTATTCGCCCTCGGGATCGTCTCCGCCGCGGTAGGCGTCGTCATCTACGGCCTGACGGGCAAACCGTTTCTGCTGCCATTGTCGGTGCTGATGGTCGTAGGCGTTTGGTACGGCTGCTACTTCCTGGCCAACCACAAGATCCGCGCCGCCAAGGCCGCGGGCGGCTGGTATGAGGGCTTGCACCAAGGCATCGCGGCGGACACCGAACTGCGGACCGATCCACCGCGGTTTCCCTGGCTCTGGCTGGCACCGGCGCTGATCGTCACGGTCGCCACGACGGTGATCGGCGTGATCGCCTACCCATCGATGCCCGAGATGCTCGTCGTGCACCACGGCGCGAACGGCGTACCCAACCGGTTGGCCGCCAAGTCTGTCAACACCGCGTTCTCGTTGGTGTTCGTGCAGATCGGCGTGACCGCACTGCTCGTGGGTATTGCTGCGGCCATCTTCTTCAGCAGCCGGTCCGACATCGACCCGGGCCGCCCGGTCACCTCGGCGCGCTGGCACCGGCGGTACATGTCACTGGGTGCCAAGGCGCTGCTCGGGCTGGTCGCCATGATCGACCTGGGGATGCTGGGGTCATCGCTGCTGATGTGGACGGGGACGGTGATTTCGTGGGCGCCCCTGGTGGTCGCGCTCCCGATCCTGGTCGCCGTCGTGGTGGCCGTCGTGGTCCTGGCCAGGAACAATCTCGCAGGGGATGAGGCCGAGGAGGTCACTGGCATGACCCACCGCGACGACGACATGTATTGGCGGGGTGGCCTGTTTTATGTCAATCCTGAAAATCACGCGCTGGTGGTGCCGCGCCGGTTCGGTCTGGGATGGACGCTCAACTTCGGCAACCCCAGGGTGGCGATGCTGTTGGTCGCCGTGGTCGCGCTGGCCGGCCTGCTGATCACCCTACGTTTTGGCGGCTAACCCTGTCCGGCAACTTCACGCGGGCAATATCTTTCGGCCCAGCTCGTTCTGGATCTGCCGAAGCCGCCCTTCGGCTGCATATCGGTGGTCCCATGTGATTGTCAGAAAACCGTGGCTTAGCGCTCAAGCGGGTGTGGCGTAGCGACCAGGAAGGAAGACGCAAGTGGGTGAGCAGTTGCGGGACATCAGGGAGTTCGGCGAGGACGCGGACGCGTACCGAGACGAGCTCTTACGACGCTGGACGGGCTTGCTCAGCTACCGGTACATCGGTCGCAACCACTCGTCGATGAACCTCGGGGAGACCGACGATACCGTCACTATCCGTCGCGATATGCGCAACGACGCGGGCGGAATCATGGCGGCGCCGTTGGCCATAGCCTCGCCCGAGGGCTGCCAGGCTGACTTGGTTGCGGTCCCCAACCCGGTGATCGCCTCGGTGCAGATTGTCGATCCTGGCTACGACGTGAGCAAGGTCGAAGTCGTCGACTCCGGCAACGTGCATCAGGGCCGAATGATGGGCTACGGCCGCTGCAAGATCGTCGATGCCGAAAACCCGGACCGGGTCATCGCCTTCAACGAGGGCCAGGGTGCGATCATCGGCATTCCGCCGGAAGGCCTTGACAAGATGGATGTTTCGGGCTCTGAACTGGTCATCGAGGATTCGCCCGATCTGCCGCCGCTGTGGCAAGCGTTTGGCGCATCCAAACGCCGCGACGGGCACTGGGTGCTACCCGCGCTCAGCCTCGAGCTCGCCTCGCCCGACGCTGCGCTGCACATCGGGCCGCAGCACGTCGTGCTCGAAACCGCAGCGATCGACTTAGCTGCCGACGCGGTCGGCACAACGAAGCTTCAGGTGGTGAGCTGGCACGTGATGTTTATGGCGCGAGGCAAAGTCGGTCCGTTCAGGGTCGATGGCACCGCGCATACCAGCGGGTCCGGCAAAGTCGGCGTGCGCATGCTGCTACACGACGAGGGCAATGGCAACAAGGCCGTGACGTCCGCCGCGGCGATCTTGGAGATCATCGACTAGGCACCGCAGACCGCGGGCTATCGCCCGGCACCTCCGCGATCGTCAAGCACGTTGCGGTGGCGGGAGGGATCGGCCGGGATGGCGGAAATCTCGGCCGGGATGGCGGAAATCTCGGCCGGGCTGGCGCAGCGCGATGCGGCATAGCTTCAGCAAACCTGCGGGCTGCGGCCCGGTCCACGTCTTGTGCATGTCACGCCGTAGGTCGTCTTCGGGATGAGTTATCCACGAATCATTGCTAGCCAGAATATCTCCGCAGTATCGCGGAAAAATATAAATTCCAACAATTTAGAAACACGGTTCTTTACCGCTGATTTGGAGAATCGACAATGGTGATTCATCTCACAAACCGGTCTATTGTCTGCCCATCTTGCACGCACTAACCTTTCCGACGGCAGGCCATCTGACGTGCAAATATGTCGCCGTCGTTGACATAGGTATCGCCGGATTGCGGCCAGGTACCGGCCTTGGATCTGTGCAGCGCGCCGGTTAACGCCACTGCTATGAGGAGGCAGCTTGGTCATGTCCTGCACCATTCATGGATGGGATCCGCGTATCGGATCGGCCAATTCTTGGCGCGCAACACTGGCCGAATATGAGAAATGGCGACAAGCACCAGTAAGCGTAATACGGGCCCGTTATCAGCAAACCCATGAATACGCAATCCGGGTGCACAACCTGGCGGCGGCGCCCACCTCGGCCCAATTCAACCCGTTCGGCGCGACCCGCGATCGACTGACCAACCCCGCAAAGAACCCATGGCGGTAAACGAGCGGAGCGTACGTCAGGCCACCTCTAGACCACTTCTGGGACGCCAGCCCCACGCCACTGGGTCGGGCAACCGTCTGTCCGCGATTTTCGGTGTCTCCGTGTTGGTATCGGCAATGTTTGTTCCGGGTGCCCCACGCGTGTTACTCCCATCAGCGCAATCCCTCAGAGTAAATCTGACGGCTGGCGACGTTGCCCTGATCATGGGTGGTAGCGGTGTCCCCACCCCGACGCAGCAGTACGCCGACACAGCTGCCGATCTGTACCTCCAGCCCAACGGATTCGCCAGCACTCCCGAGGCCCCGACCCCTGAGCGGTTCTTTGACGGGCGCTTCCCTGCCGACACCGCAGCCGCTCTGTACCACCTGCAGCCCAACGGATTCGGCAGCACTACCGAGGTACTGACCACCCCTGAGCTGTTCGTGAACCGCGAATGGTCCGAGACCCAGGGGGCCGCCGACCTGATTGAGGCGATCCAGCGGGCGATCGCGGACGGGAGCGTGTCGGCCGACAACCCGTTGTATGCATTCGGGTACTCGCAAAGCTCGGCGCTGTCGGGGCTGAGCATGCAGCAGCTGGCGTCGGCCGGTGTCCCGGCCAACGACCTGCACTTCGTCCTTGTCGGCGATCCCTCCACCCCCGACGGGGGGATATACAGCGAGTTCGGACTGACCGATATCGCGCCGGGAATCGATGACCTGACTCCCGACAATCTGTATCCAACCGACGTCTACACCCTCGAATACGATCCTGTCGCCGACTGGCCCCGATACTCGCTTGACGTGTTGAGCGACCTCAACGCCGCCGAGGGACTGTTGTTCGAGCACCTGGCCTACCTCGGGCTGACCCCGCAGGAGATTTCTGGTGCCATACCGCTGGAAACCGCGGGAGATTCCCTGACCAGCTATTACATGATCCCTTCGGAGACTTTACCGATCCTCGACCCGTTGCTGCTGACGCCGATCATCGGCCAACCCCTTTACGACCTGCTCGAACCCGACACCAGCATCCTGGTCAACCTTGGATACGGCAGCATCACCGACGGCTGGAACCAGGGACCAGCGGATCTCGTGAGCACCGTCAACTGGGGACTGCCCGACATGGACTGGAACCAGGTCTTCGCGGCTTTGGACACCGGTGCGCAGCAGGGATGGGACGCGTTCACCGCTGACTTGGCGAACCCCGCCACCTACCAGGCGGAGCCTCTAATGGACAGCCCCGCGCTGACCCAGTTGATCGGCGCTGAGTACGGGGCAGGGCTTATCGACACCCTGCACCCGGACATCGTCCAGGCCCTGTTGGGGTGGATCGGTATGTACAGCCCGTTCACATTCTGAGGTGCTTATGCGAAATCGGTTGTAGCGCAGGAATCCTGCGAGTACCGACCGCCAAAACCGCCGTCGCCCGAGGCTATCCGACGGTATGGACGATGATGATGTCTACTTTGGCTCTGCGGGCAACGGTGTCGGGCACGGAGCCCAATAGACGGCCGGCGACCGTGCTCAATCCCAAGTTGCCGACGACGAGCAAGTCCGCGTTGACCTCCTCGGCCAGATGCAGCAGCGCGGTGACTGGCGCGCCGACAATCGCCCGCTCTTCGATGTCATGGGCGCCGGCGGCCTTCGCTCGTTCGCGGGCATCCTGAAGGATCGCGTACACGGGTGCGCTCCCATGCATCAAGTAGCCCGCGCCCCCGAGGCTGTCGGCGGCCCGGGCGTCAACCACGCGATCGGGGGCGGGTGCTCTTGACCAGCCCCCCTTTTCCGAGGTGTCGAGATGCGCGCTTGCGATGATCAGCTTCGCCTTGACCTGCGCCGCGAGTGCGCCTGCGCGGTCGACGGCACGTAACGACGACTCCGAGCCGTCCGTGCCGACGATAATTGTCCGATAGCTCATGTCGCCTCCATCAGTCGGTCAAGACGCCAACAAGACATTATCGGCCCGACCTCTTATTTCGAAGCCCATTGGGCTCATCTGCTGATCAGCGCCGTCGCCGCAACAGCTATGCGGCTTTCCTCAGTTGTCTAGTCGCAGGGGACGACGCCCGCCCCAGCCCCAACTGCGGCAAGCGCCGAGTGGCCAGCGCGTTGGGCAGGGAGAGTCGCTTGGCCAGGTTTGGTTTCCCATCAGCATGCTCGGCTAAGCTCGCCATCGTTTGGGGAGGAAGCGTTCTACGCTCGGGTTGATCTCAACGAACACCGAGCCAATGACCTGACGTGGCGTCTGCGCTGGTGCCTACCTTGGAGGAGTGGTGCGTGTTGTACTTGGTGTCTCGATGGCACCAACGACGGTCCGCGCGGTGCTGGTGGGGGGCGAGAAGGCGGACGGCGAAATCGTCGAGAAGGACGACTTCGACACCCCAACTGACGGCGACGCGCCAACCGTCACCGCGCGCGATCAAGTCATCTCGGCGATTCTGGGCGCCCGGGAGAATGCCGCTGCGGACGGCGACCAGGTGACGTCCACCGGCGTGACCTGGGTTAACCCCGCGGATGCCGCCATGCTGCGGGAGGGACTGGCCGTTGGCAAGATCGAGAACGTCGTGCTGGTGTCGGCGCTTTCGGCTGCGGCCGCCCTGACCCGAGCGTTCGGCAGCGCAGCCCATTACGCACACACCGCGCTGTTGTACGTGGAGCCGAGCTCGGCGACGTTGGCGGTGGTGTACACACCCGATGGATCGGTCGTCGATCTGCGCCAACGGTCCCTGCCCGAAGACGATGACGCGGCGGTGGCCGGGTTAGTCGAGATGGTCAAGGGTGCCCAGGAGATGGAACCGCGCCCGGAGGGCGTCTTCGTGGTCGGCTCCGGCGTTGACATCCCGCTGATCAAGCCGGCGCTCGAGACGGCGGCGTCGCTGCCGGTGAGTGCGCCGGAGGAGCAGCAGAGGGCGCTGGCCCGGGGCGCGGCACTGGTGTCGGCGAATACGCAGTTGTTCGGGTCGTCCGCCGCCACCCTGGCTCGGGCGTTCGGCAGCGCGACCCATTACGACAACATCGCCCTGTTGTACGTCGAGCCGAACTCCGCGACGTTGGCTTTCGTCAAGACGGCAGATGGGTCGGCTGTCGATGTGCGCCAACGGTTCCTGCCCGAAGACGATGACGCGGCGGTGGCCGGGTTAGTCGAGATGGTCAAGGGTGCCGAGGAGATGGAACCGCGCCCGGAGGGCGTCTTGGTTGTCGGCTCCGGCGTTGACGTCCCGATGATCTTGCCGGCTCTGGAGGCGGCGACGTCGCTGCCAGTGAGCGCGGAGAGGCCGCAGAGGGCGCTCGCCCGGGGCGCGGCACCGGTGTTGGCGGGTGCGGCGCGGCTTTACGGTCCGGCCGTCCTTGAAGCCCGCAACCTCTGCAAGTCGTTTGGCCGCGAACCAACGATGACGCCGGTCCTCAAAAATATCGATTTGCAAATATTCCCAGGCGAGTTCGTGGCATTGATCGGACCTTCGGGATCGGGCAAGTCGACACTGCTGAGCATCCTCGGGTTGCTAGAGCCACCGACGAGCGGCGATGTTCTGGTGAACGAGAGGAGTGTGGCCCAACTCTCTGGTCGGGAGCTGGCTGCCGTCCGCGGTCGCCGAATTGGGTACGTATTCCAGTCCTTTAACCTGCTGGGCGGATTATCTGTTGCTGAGAATGTGATGCTTCCCGCTTTGTTAGTCGGTGAGTCTGGGTACGCCCAGCACCGCCGGGCAATGGATTTGTTGGATCAGTTCGGGCTGGCTGGATTGGCCAAGCGGGTTCCTGCGGAGCTCTCTGGCGGCGAGCAGCAGCGGGTGGCGATCGCACGGGCGTTGTTCATGGCGCCGGATGCCATACTCGCCGACGAGCCCACCGGCAATCTAGATACCACCAACGGTCATATCGTCATCGATGCCCTTTACCGTCTCAATTCCGCGGGTCAGACGATCGTCCTGGTAACCCACGATCTTTCGATCGCCAACGAGGCCCCTCGCCTCATTTCGCTTCTCGATGGTCGCATCGAAACCGATACCGGCCCAATTCAGCGAAGTCGCAACGCAGCATGGCGCGCCGGTCATTAGCGGCGACGCTCAGCGTTGTCCGAATCATCAACCTCCGTGCTATCCGGCGGCATACATTGCGTGCGCTGCTGGCCGCGATTTCTCTCGGCGGCGGGGTGGCCATCGTTGTCGCCGTCATGATCGAAACCTCCAGTGTCCGCACCGCGATCGACGACGTCGGCTACCGGATAGCCGGTCCTACGCCGTTGCGTATCGTTGGTGAGGCGACGCTTGGAGGCATCGACCCCGCGGTTCTCGATACTGCCCGCAAAGTACCGGGCGTGTCAGCGCTCGTGCCGGTCATCCGCGCAACGACGCTGGTGCGCGACGGCGACCGCGAAACTACCGTGCTGGCTTTGGGACTGGACTGTTCAGCACGATGGATCATCGATCCGAAGGTCTGCCAACCCGGCCAAAAAGAACCGCAGATACTGGCGACCTCGACCACACTCGGCAAAACATTAGACGGGTCCGCAAAACTGGCGACCGACGTCGGGCAGCTGTCGCTGCCGAGCCTTCAGCCAATCCAACAGCTCGATTCCATCAACAACGGACGCGTTGTGCTGTTGCCACTCAGTACGGCTAAGGCACAGTTCGCTCGATCTGACCGGGTCGACACCGTCTACGTGACCGTGGCCAAGAACTCGAGTGAATCGCAAGTACAGGCAGGCCTCGCCCACGCATTAGGCGAATTAGGACCGGGGTTCAAGGTCCTGACTCGGAATGACCCCGCAGCCGGATTCAACATCAACACAATGCTTTTCCCGATGCTCGCGATCTTCGCGCTGATCGCGGTTGGGGTAGGCGTCATCCTGATCGCGCAGCTGACCCGGCTGTCGGTCGAGGAACGTCGACGCGAAACCGCGGTCGCAGCCGCCCTGGGCGCATCGCCGCTAGCCGTCCTCAGCGGGTTCCTCGCTGAAGCTGCAGTGCTTGGAGCTGCCGGATCGGTCATCGGAATCCTCCTCGGCATTGTCATCGCACGACCAGTCGTTGCCAGCGCCAGTGATCTGACGCAACGATTTGTGGGTGTCAACGTCCCGGTCGTGGTCGAATCGAGCGTCGTCTTGGTCGGGCTGGTAACCGGAGTGCTCTTGGCTGTCCTTGCCGCCGTCATCCCCAGCCTCTCGGCGTCGAAAACCGCGATAGCGACGGAACTCTCCGGCCGCGCCGCTCACGAGTACAGCAAGTCTCGAAGCATCTGGCGCAAAGCGGGGGCGCTGCTCGCCATCGGATTCGCGGGCGTCATCGCGGTGAGGTTGGCCACAATATCCGGGGGCCTCGCGCCCTGGGAGGCCAGCGTCGCCAATGCCGGGACGGTAATCGCGGTAATTGGATTACTCTTGGCCGCAGCATATTTGAGCGCGCAGGCGATCGCGTCGATCCGGTTCCCGCCGGACCGCACGCCGGGTGCAACGCTGGTCATAGCGCTCACCGGATTGCGCGCCGATGAAACACGAACAACCGCGATTGCCGGCGCCGTCGCGGTGCCCGTTGCGGTCGCGACGCTACTGTCCGGATTCCTGGTCGCCATCGATCATGGCGTCGCGAACGTGGCTCAAGCACAGGCGGAGGGGCGTGTGGTGGTCACCACCACGCGATTTACCGACTGGGGGGCGATGGACGCCAGATTTTCCCCCGACACAGTCGCGAAGCTTTCTTCGTTGCCGGGGGTTGACGCCGTCGAGAAGCTGGCGGAAATCGAGATCACCCTTCCGAATGGATCATTGGCGTACGTTCGAGCCGAGGATCGACCGACGTTTTCTTTTCCGGTGCTGGCGGGGCAAGATCCAAAGTCAAGCCTGGACGTTGGTCGACTCGTCATTGGCGGCATACTCGCCCGTGAGAACGGTATCCGCGTCGGCGACACGATCCTTCTCGGAAGCGGACCAAGCGCCCGGAGAGTGGTTGTCGGCACGATTGTGGCTACCCCGGAAGTGGGTGGTCACAGGATCCAGATGCGTTACCAGCTAGCCGAGAGCATCTTCGGTCCCCAGCCCGCGAATTTGGTTTTCGTCAAGCCGGCCGTGACGCGGACGGTCGACCAAACTGCAAAAGAGATTGAGTCCACTCACTTCAACCAGCCGCTCAAGACCGTAGACGCCGCTGGATACCGAAGCGCCGTCGTGAGGGGCGAATCCCGCTTT
>Ga0210390_10003659_pt1 | contig 13148 bp, 11 predicted proteins | sample IncBWH11OmetaG_FD_161050 | JGI IMG/M metagenome (GOLD analysis project Ga0210390, IMG submission 161050) | Forest soil microbial communities from Barre Woods Harvard Forest LTER site, Petersham, Massachusetts, United States - Inc-BW-H-11-O ...
AATAGGCGACGATCGTCTTGGCAGTAAGCACCCATGGGAGCCATTGCTCCTGTTGCTGCGCCGAGCCGAAGCGGGTGAGTAGCGTGCCGATCAATTCCACGACCCCGCACTGGTCCGCGATCGACGCATAGCCGCGCGACAACTCCTCCATGACAATCGCATAAGCGTAGCTGTCGAGTCCGACGCCGCCGCTTTCGGCCGGCACCGTGATGCCGAACAGCCCTAGTTCGCCCATCTGCTGATAGATCTCGCGCGGAAAGCGCTCCTCGCGATCGAGCTCCTCCGCTTTCGGTCGGATCGCTTCGTCGGCGAATCTGCGTGCGACGTCCCGGATCTGGATGTAGGTCTCGCGATCGTTCTTTGGGACAGGGAGCATTCTGGTTCCTCGCCGCTCCTTGAGTTCCTCGCCAGGCGATTTGCCGCCTTGCAGTCGGCGCTCGACATGTTGTAACTATCCAGTTATTTATCGCTCTGGGCTGGCCGCGTCAAGGACCTTCGCCGGCCCAGGAGCCGGAATGAACAGGGGAAACGTCATGGGAAAGATCGTTGAGAGACTCGAGTCCGCGGAAGTGGCGATTCGGATTTTCGACGGCGCCACGATCGCGCTCACCGGGTCCGGGATTTTTCTTGAAGCCGACGAGATCTTCGGCGCCATCGAGCAGTCCTTCCTCAACACCGGGCGTCCGCGCGACCTCACCATCGTCCACGCGCTTGGCATCGGCGACGGTCGCGACAGCGGACTGAGTCGCTTTGCGCATAAGGGAATGGTGCGCCGGGTGATCGGGGGCCACTGGAGCTGGTCGCCGCGCATGCAGAAGCTTGCGGCGGACAATTTGATCGAAGCCTATTCCTTTCCTGCCGGAGCGATCTCCAACCTGATGCGCGAGATCGGCGCCAAACGGCCCGGCCTCATCACGCGAATCGGACTCGACACCTTCGCCGACCCGCGGCGCGATGCCGGGCGCTGCAACTCGGCTGCGCGCGACACTCTGGTTGACCTCATCGCGATCGACGGCGCCGAATACCTGCGTTACAGGCCATTCCAGGTCGATTTCGCGCTGATTCGCGCCACCGAATCGGACGGACGCGGCAATCTCACCCTTCATCGCGAGCCTGCCGACCTCGATTGTCATGCCGTCGCCCTCGCCGCGCACAATTGTGGCGGCAAGGTTTTTGCACAGGTAGAATCCATTCGGAAGAGGAGGGGGCTTCATGCACGGCTCGTGCGCGTCCCTGGCGTTCTCATCGACGGCGTCGTCGTCGCTCCGGAATCGCGGAAGACCTATCTTCCAAAATACGAGCCGAGCATTTCCGGAGAGTCCCCACTTGTCGACGCGCTTCAGGCGTCCGAGCTTGAGATGCCGACGGGCATCCGCCGAATCATTGCTGAACGCGCTCTAGCGGAACTAAAGGGCGCGCGTTCGGTCAACTTCGGTTTCGGCATACCCGGCGGCATTCCTGCTTTGGCTGCAACTGCTGGTCAGGCGGACTACTGGGGCACTGTGGAACAGGGAATCCATAACGGCGAAATGCTCGACGGCCCGATGTTTGGAGCGGCGCGCGATCCCGACGCGATCGTCTCGTCGAACGAGCAGTTTGATTTTTACTCGGGCGGCGGCATCGACATCGCTTTTCTCGGCATGGGCGAAATGGATGCTGCGGGAAACGTCAATGTATCCAAGATCGGCGGGCGGCTCGTTGGGCCGGGGGGGTTCATCGACATTACGCAGACTGCGCGAAAGGTGATTTTCTGCGGAGCTTTCGAGGCAAAGGGGCTTGAGGTGGAAATAGACGCTGATGGCTCGTTGAGAATCGTGAGGCCCGGCGACATTCCCAAGCTCGTCAGGGAGGTGGAGCACGTCACATTCAGTGGCGCGCAGGCGCGAGCCAACGGTCAGCAGGTGCTCTATATCACCGAGAGGGCCGTGTTCCGCCTCGACAGCGACGGGGTGGCGCTCATCGAAGTCTCGCCCGGCTTGGACCTCGATCGCGATGTCCTGGAACGGATGGAGTTTGCGCCGGTCGTCCGGCTCGAGAACTCCGCCACCCTTGAACGGACTTAGTGAGTCGAAGGCTTGGCAGGGGAGAGCGGGTCGGCGCGGACGAGCCTCCGAATGGTGTCGACGTTGAACTCCAGGCGTTCGGCGAGCCGCTCTTTGTCCATGAGATCACGGTCGTAGATGATCGATCCGGTATAACGGTTTGTGAGGTAGTAGTAGTTTATCGCGGCGATCGTGATGTTAATTTGGACTGCGTCGAGTCCCTGCCGGAAGACGCCCTTGGCGACACCGCGATCGATGATGTCTCGAACGATCTCTACGAAACGCGAGTACTCCTTGGTGATCACCCGCGACGTCTTCAAGTGGCGCGCCTTATGCAAATTCTCGCTGTTCACGAAGGTCAGAAACTGCGGATTGGCGAGATAATATCCCCAAGTGAATCGCACGAGGGTATCAAGAGCGTCCTCGGGTTCAAGAGTGTGCAGCGCCAGCTTTCGCTCACCGGAACGAATGTCGAGGTAGGCCTCCTCCACCACCGCAGTGAACAGTTCCTCCTTGCTGCTGAAGTAATGATAGATCATCCGCTTGTTCGCCTTGGCGCGCGCCGCGATGTTGTCGACGCGGGCTCCCCCGAACCCCAGCCGCGCGAATTCGCGCTTCGCGGATTCCAGAATGCGCGCCTTGGTCGCGTCCGGGTCTCGTTGTCGCACGGGTTTCTTTCGCGTTTCGCTTTTCAACCTGCTGTCTCCAACATCTCGCTCGCCGTGCGCAATTAACAGCCTAGGTACCAAAAAAAGGGCTTAACCCCAAAATCTCATCGCTTTGACGCTGAGAGAGCGCTTGCAATAAGTAACTAGATAGTTATAATCCCCCTCTCGATCCAATCAATCAACGGAGAGGAAACCCCGCCCATGACCGCAAATGTCGGCGCACATGTCGGATTGCCTGCGGTGCCTCGCAGCTTCTGCATGCTTATTGACGGCGAGTGGCGGGAGGCCGAGAGCGGCGACCGCTTCACGCGATTCTCCCCGGCGCATGACGCGCCCGTCTCGGAGACTCCGAGGGGGGGTACCGCCGATGCGGATCGCGCCGTCGCCGCAGCCCGGCGGGCTTTTGACGACGGACGATGGTCGGGGCTGCCCGGCGCCGAGCGCGCTGCTGTACTCATCAGGGCCGCCGCGCTGATCCGCGAACGGCGCGACGAGATTGCGCTGGTCGAGACCCTCGAATCCGGGAAGCCGATTGTCCAATCGCGCGGGGAGGTCGACGGCGCCGCCGGGATCTTCGACTATGCGGCTGGGCAGGCGCGCGCCCTTCACGGAGATTCCTTCAACAATCTGGGCGAGAACATGTTCGGTCTCGTAACCCGCGAGCCGATCGGAGTCGTCGCGGTCATTACGCCCTGGAACTTCCCGTTCTTCATCCTTTGTGAGCGCGTTCCCTTCATTCTCGCCTCGGGCTGCGCCATCGTCGCTAAGCCGAGCGAGCTGACCTCGGGCACGACGCTGCTGTTGGGTCAGATCCTGATGGATGCGGGCCTGCCGCGAGGCGTGTTCAACGTCGTGACCGGCCCCGGCGCCTCGGTCGGCGCTCGGCTTGCGAATCATGACGATGTCGACATGATCTCATTCACCGGCTCGACCGAAGTCGGACGCGGCACGCTGAAAGCGTCGGCCGGAAACATGAAGAAGGTTGGTCTAGAACTGGGCGGGAAGAATCCGCAGGTGGTCTTCGCCGACGCTGATCTTGACGCCGCGGCAGACGGCGTTGTGTTCGGCCTCGCGTTCAACGCGGGGCAATGCTGCGTCTCCGGCAGCCGTCTTGTCGTCGAGCGGACGATCGCAGACGACTTTGCCGCAAGAGTCGTCGAGAAGATCGGGCGACTACGGATCGGCGATCCGCTTGACGAAGCGACGCAGGTTGGCGCGATCGTCGATCCCCGGCAATTCGAAAAGATCCTCTCGCTTATCGGCGAAGGAAAGAAAGACGGCGCCCGCCTTCTCTGCGGCGGCGGCCCTCTGAAAACCGCCAAGGGACGCTTTGTCGCGCCCACGGTGTTTGCAGACACGACCCGCGACATGTCGATCGTTCGGGAGGAAATCTTCGGGCCGGTGCTTTCGATCCTGCCCTTCGATACGTTCGACGAGGCGATCACGATCGCCAACGACACGTGCTTCGGCCTCGCGGCCAGCATCTGGACGCAGGATCTCAACAAAGCCCTGAAGACCATGAGGAAGCTGAAGGCTGGCCGGGTGTGGGTCAATTGCACGATCGCCGGAGGTCCGGAATTGCCAATCGGCGGCTTCAAACAATCCGGCGTCGGGCGGGAAACCGGGAAATACGGCGTCGAGGAATATACGCAAATCAAGTCCACTCACATCGAGCTCGGCGAACGCGTGCGTTGGGTGTCTTGAGCTGGCGCAGAGGACGCCATGGTTGATTTCATCATCATCGGCGGTGGGTCTGCTGGCTGCGCATTGGCGGCCCGCCTGACGGAAAAGCCTGACGTTAGCGTGCTCCTGGTCGAGGCCGGCCCGAAGGACACGAACCCCTATATCCATATGCCGGTTGGCTTCTACAAGATGACCTCAGGCCCTTTGACCTGGGGCCTGAAAACGGCGCCGCAGAAGCATGCGAATGATCGGGAAATCCTCTACGTGCAGGCGCGGGTGCTCGGCGGCGGAGGCTCGATCAATGCAGAGGTGTTCACGAGGGGATGTCCGGAAGATTACGACGCTTGGGTCAGCGAATTCGGTTGCGCGGGCTGGTCATTCAAGGAGATCCAGCCGCTCTTCATTCGATCGGAAGACAACGATACGCTATCGGGCGAGTGGCACGGCGTCGGCGGTCCGCTCGGGGTGTCGTCCCTGGCGCCGCCCCATCGATTGACGCGCGCCTTCGTGCAGGCCTGCCAGCAGTTCGGAATGCCCTACAATCCGGATTTCAACGGCCCGCAGCAGACCGGCGCGGGGCCCTACCAGATCAACACTCGAAACGCGAAGCGTTGTTCAGCCGCGACGGGCTATCTGCGGCCAGCGTTGTCGCGCCCCAATCTCTCCGTCACGACGGGCGTCCTCGTCAGCCGCATCGTCGTTGAGAACCGGCGTGCGATCGGAGTTGAAGTGATCGAGAACGGGCGCCCGAAGATGCTGCGCGCCGAGCGCGAAGTTCTCCTGACCTCCGGCGCGATCGGGTCGCCCAAGCTGATGCTGCTGTCCGGTATGGGGCCTGCGGATGGGCTACGCGCTCTTGGGATCCCGGTTGTCGCCGACATTCCCGAGGTCGGGCGTAATTTGCACGATCACTTTGGCGTCGATATCGTCTACGAGCTCAACGGGGCTTACAGTCTCGACAAATACGCTATGCCGCATTGGAAGCTCTGGGCTGGCCTCGAATATCTCCTTTTCGCCAAAGGTCCCGTCACTTCGAATGTCGTTGAGGGCGGTGCCTTCTGGTCCGCCGATCGCGCGGCGCGGACACCGGACTTGCAGTTCCATTTCCTCATCGGAGCCGGGATCGAAGCGGGCGTTCCAAAAATTCCTTCGGGATCGGGCGTCACGTTGAACTCTTACACTTTGCGTCCGTTCGCTAGAGGTTCGGTCAAGCTTCAAAGCGTGGATCCCAAGGCGATGCCGGTCATCGATCCCAATTTTCTCGGCGATCCCCGCGATGTAAAAATCTCGGCAGAAGGCGTTAGAATTAGCCGGGAAGTACTCAACCAGCCCGCGATGTCACGCTACACGCGAAAGGAGCACTTCCCCGGGCCGGAGGTGCGAACCCAAACTGATCTCGAGAACTATGCCCGGCAGTATGGCCGCACCTCCTACCATCCTGTCGGGACGTGCCGGATGGGTGGAGACGCGCTCTCTGTCGTTGATCCGCAATTGCGAGTGCGGGGGATCGACGGATTGCGGATCTGCGACAGCTCAGTCATGCCAAGGGTGGTCAGCTCCAACACTAATGCCGCGACGATCATGATCTCCGAGAAGGCGAGCGCCATGATACTGGGGAACGCCTGACGAGGACGGTTCCGTCTCGAAGACCGGCCGGGCGGCTTTGCGCCCAACGAGCGTAGCATTGGACGCGTCGGACTGGTGCGCGAGGCGTCGCCTATCCCTACCCAGGAAGGCCCGAGCCTCCGGTCAGGGCGTTGGGGCGTCTTCGCGAAGGAGTCCCTGCCGCTTCAGCTGAGCCCAGAATTCCTTCGGAATCGTATGGCTGAACCAAACGAGATTCTGCTTCAATTGATCGACGGTGCGCGTGCCCGCGATGAATGACGGAATCGCCGGATGCGCCACGACGAACTGAAGGGCCGCGGCGGGAAGCGGGACAGCGAACTCCGCACAGACCTTCTCGATCTTTGCGACCTTTGCCATGATGGCCTCCGGCGCGGGCGAGTAATTGTATTTAGCGCCGGGCTTTGCGCCCGTCGCGAGGATGCCGGAGTTGAAGCCGCCTCCTACTGTGACCGCCACGCCGCGCTCCTGACAGAGCGGCAGAAATCCGTTGAGCGCTTCCTGCTCCAGCAACGTATAGCGGCCCGCGAGAAGGAAGCAGTCGAAGTCCCTTCGCTTGAGTGCCTCATGGCACACTTCCCATTCGTTGACGCCGACGCCGATCGCCTTGACGACGTCCTCATTGCGCAGCTTCTCAAGCGCTTTCCAGCATCCATCCATTGCGGCCTCGAACACCTCAGGCTGAGCATCGCCCCGCGTGAAGCGATCGATGTCATGGATGAAGCAGACGTCTATTCGTTCGACACCCAGCCTGTTCAACGAATCCTCGAATGAACGCATGGTGCCATCGTAGGTGTAGTCAAACTGCATGGTGAACGGCGCTGCATCCGCCCAAGGCGCAAAATTGATGGTTTCTCGCTTCGCAGGCTTCAGAATGCGGCCGACCTTCGAGGCAAGAACATATTCATCGCGCGGCCTCCACCGCAGGTAATGGCCTGTGCGGAGCTCGGCCAGGCCATGGCCGTACATCGGCGCGGTGTCATAAAATCTGACGCCTGCGTCCCACGCCGTATCGATCATGGCGCTCGATTCGGACTCAGATATCGGCTTGAGAAAATTGCCGATAGGCGCAGTCCCAAATGCAACGGCTGTGACGTCAAGATCAACCCGGCCAAACTTTCGCTTCTCGCTGGGAACCACTTTATCCTCCCGATTCAGTGCGAAGATGTCCTCACTCGTCCTCGGTCGAAATTCGGCGCCCAAGGGACAAGCGATCGGTCCACGATCCGATGGCCGGTCACCATGAGCGCGTCCACTCGCGCCATGCCGATGCTGGACAAGATGAAGTCCATGATTTCGAAATTCGCAGTGATATTCGGCGGCTTGGTCGACATCGTGTTGATCGGAAACGCCTTTCTGGAGAATCCAGCATAGAACGATCTGGCCGGCGTTGCCGTATCCTGTTCCGATCTCGCCGAACAACGCGTGTTTGGAACTTCGCCGCGCACGACCGAACTAAAGGAGCCGAGCGGGACGCGCGTCTCGAGGGCGGCTTTCAGGTCACGGCGTTTCAGCGGGAAGTCGCCGAACGCGCGCTCGTGGGTCTTCTCGAAACATATCTTCTGCATTGGCTCGCCGGCTTCTGGCAGCCTCCTGATCGGGCGTCGCGTTCAAGCCGCTGTCATTAAACTAATAACTGGTTAGTTACAAGACCGGAGTCGCTGACGAATCCGCACACAAGATAGTGGAACCGGGCCCCGGACGGCCCCAATGAATATATTGATTTTCAGTTGCTGAGGCTGTTAGTAACCAAATGGTGAATTCTACCCGGGCGCGCGCCGACCAAGCAGCCGCGCCGACTGCAACAGAGACCGATCGATGCTTCGGAAGGATGCCTTGAGGCATACTCGTGGACGAGCCTAGACAGTTCTTGTTGCGCGCGCTCAAGGCCGCAATCGACGCGGCACTGCCGGCGCAGCGCGTGAAAGCGTTTTTGCCCGAACCTCGGGCGGGCAGAACAATTGTCATCGGCGCCGGCAAGGCCGCAGCTTCGATGGCCGCCGCAGTCGAGGAGCACTGGGTTGGCCCACTGAGTGGGCTGGTCGTAACGCGTTATGGGCATCGCGCGCGCACGCACCGGATCGAGGTGATTGAAGCGAGCCATCCGACGCCGGACGGGGCCGGGGAGGCGGCCGCCCGGCGTATGATGGATTTGGTGGCTGGGCTTGGGTCGGACGATCTCGTCCTGTGCCTGATCTCGGGGGGCGGATCCGCGCTTGCTTCCCTGCCGCCCCCAGGGCTGTCGCTCGCGGACAATGTGTCGATCAACAAGGCGCTGCTTCGGAGCGGCGCCTCGATCGCGGAAATGAACGCCGTCCGCAAGCACCTTTCCCTAGACAAAGGCGGCCGGCTTGCGGTCGCTGCTGCCCCTGCGCAAGTTGTCAGCCTGATAATATCTGATGTACCGGGAGACGACCTGTCCGTCATCGCCTCCGGCCCGACAGTCGCGGATCCGACGACGCGCGAGCAGGTCGAAGACATTTTGAGGCGTTACCGAATCGGCGCGCCGCCCGCCGTCGCGGACTTTCTTTCTCGTCCCGAAGCGGAGACGCCGAAACCCGGCCATCCGGCCTTTTGCCGCGTGACGAACCGGCTCATCGCAACACCCCAGATGTCGCTTGAGGCAGCGGCGCAGATCGCGCGCGACCATGGCGTCGAGCCCATCCTTCTCGGCGACGCCATTGAGGGCGAAGCTCGGGAGGCGGCGAAGGTCTTCGCCGGCATCGCAAAATCCGCGCGGCGCTATGGCGCTCCAGCCAGAGCGCCCTGCGTGTTGCTTTCCGGAGGCGAGACCACTGTAACGGTTCGAAACGGGGGCCGGGGTGGCCGCAACGCCGAGTTCCAGCTGGGCCTCGCGATCGCCCTCGATGGCGCGCCAGGAATCTGGGCGTTAGCGGCCGACACGGACGGCATCGACGGCAGCGAGGATAATGCTGGCGCCTTCGTGGGCCCAGATACGCTCCTGCGGGCCCGCGCTCTCGACAGGTCGGCTCAGGCCTATCTCGACGCGAACGACACCTACAGTTTCTTTGAGAAGCTGGGGGACCTCGTCGTCACGGGTCCGACACTAACCAACGTCAATGACTTTCGGGCGATTCTCGTGGTTTGATCCTCGTGGGTAGGTCAATTGCTCGGCTGGCTCGCATCCCAAAGCCGCGCTCGCGTTCGGCGGGCATAACCAAGGTTAGCCGTGCCTTCCACCAACTCCACGGTCGTGCCCCAAGGCGTTCTGAAATAAACCCAGCGAAGGCCGGCCAGATCGCCGTCTTCAACCTCGGAAGGCCCTTCCAGAACCATAACGCCACGGTCCCGCAGATATCGCGCCGCCGCCGCGGCATCCTTGACGCTTAAGGCGAGATGGGTCGCGCCATTGTTCGAGGGCGCGGGTGCTGCGCCAAGACCGCCCGGCTTGGTATATTCGAGAAGTTCGACGTTGGCGCCTAAGCAAGGGAGGATCGCGAGCCGCACTAAGCGGCTCCCTTCCTCTGCGCCGAGGTGCGTAGTGACATAGCCGATATTGACCTGGTCGGGCGCCGAATGGACCAGGGCCTCGAGGCCGAGCACATCGCGAAAGAAGGCAATGGCCTGATCGAGGTCGGGAACGGTGATGCCGATGTGATGAGCCCCGATTAGCCCGAGAGAGTTGGCTGTCATTGATACGTCCCGGTAATGTTTGTTGGCCCGACTAGACCGCGATCTGTACTTTCAGAATCTTCGGATCGCTGATGAAGCCCTCGATCGCTTCCTGGACGTCTTCCAGGCGGCGCGTGGTCTGCAGGAAGGGGTTGGCGTCGATGCGGCCGTAACGCAAAAGCGTGAGCGCCTCGTGCATGTCGTCGCCGATTGCTGCGACCGAACCCTTCATCCCAATTTCCTTGAGCACCACGTCCTGCGGCGCGAAACTCGACCGGGCTTCGTCGCCGGTGAGGCCGAAGGCCGCAATCCGCCCGCCTGGGCGCACCAGGGAGAATGCCATCTCGTAGAGGTCTGCAAGCCCGACGCTCTCGATCACCACGTCGGCGCCGCGCCCGTCGGTGACAGCGCGAACCTCGGCCTTGAGCCGGGTCATATCTGAGACGACTACATCGGCACCACAACGCGAAGCGATCGCAAGCCGATTCGTGTTGAGATCGGCGGTGATGACCGGCGCTGCGCCCACCGCGCGCGCCATCTGGGTATGGAGGTTCCCGATCGGCCCCGCACCGATAACGAGAACGCTCTCCGCGAAGCGGATGTCGCTCTTCTTGAACGCCCGAACCACACAGGCGAGCGGTTCGGTCATTGCGGCGACCTCGAATGGCATGTCGTCGGGGATTGGAATCACCAGACGTTCAGGAATTTTCACGTAATCCCCGAAGGCGCCGTCGGTGTGAATTCCGAGCTGCCGCATTTCCGGACAGCTCAGCACTTCGTTCTTGCGACAATAGAAACATTGGCCGCAGCCAATGTTGATGTCCGCGATTACTCTCTGTCCGACGGAAATCGTGGATACCTCGTCGCCCACCTTGGCCACGGTGCCCGCGAATTCATGTCCCGGAATAAGTGGCAGGCGATCGGCCGCATAGTGCCCCTTAAAGATGTGCACGTCCGTGCCGCAGACGGCGACGCGAACGACTTTGACGAGCACATCACGTGGACCGCAGGCGGGAAGAGGAACCTCCCGGATTTCGAAGCAGCCTGGCCTGATAAGAACGGCGGCGCGCATCGTGGCAGGCGGCATGGAAACTCCGGAATGTGAGGAATGGGGCGCTCGACATAGAGCGCCCCTTTGAAAATCAGAACGCCGGGGTAACGCTGTCGACATTCGCCTTGGTTATCTGCACGGACGGCTCAATTATCTGTTTTGGGACCTCCTCACCCTTGAGGATTTTGAACGCCGCCTCAACACCTTCCACGCCACACGGCGCGTAGAGCCAAGTGGCCGATTCATCGCCATTGCGGATCGCCTCGAACTCTTCCTTCTGGCCGTCAATGCCGGTGACAATCATCTCGCCCTTGCGGTTGGCGTCATTGATGGCCTGAATCGCGCCGAGCGCCATTTCGCCATTGGCGGCGAAGACCGCGTCGAGCGTTCCCGCCCGATTGGCCTGCAGCACGTTCTGCATCACAGCAACGGCCTGAGGACGGCGGTAGTCGGCGGGTTGTTGCGCCACGATCTTGATGCCGGGTTCCTTGCCGAGAGCCGACATCGCTCCGCGGATGCGCAGAACCGAGGTCTCGTCGCCGGGGATGCCTTCGATGACGACGACGTTGCCCTGGGCCGACCCGTGCTTGGCCTTCAACTGGTCGACGATGTATTGGCCGACTTGCGTGCCGATTTTCTCATTGTCCATAGACACGAGCGTCTTGGCCGTGGTCCCGAGGATCGGCTTGCCGACGAACATATACGGGATCTTCTGCTCGTCGAGCGTCGCCAGCTCCTGCCGCAGGCCCTCGGCCTTGCCGGCCTGAATCATCACAAGATCCACCCCTTTGGACAACATGTCCTCGATGCCCGCGATCTGCTTGACAACGGAGCCCTGACCATCGGTAGTATAGACCTTTATCCCGCTCTTCTTTGCCTCTTCAAGCACCTGCCGCTTTTGCGTGGCGAGCCAGGGATGATCGAGCGATTCCTGTGACAGGCCGATAGTAAAATCCTTCGCATTGGCGAGCCCTGGAACGGCGGCGCTCGCGGCCATGGCGGCGAGACCGATAAGCCATGATTTCATTGGTTTCTCCTCTATCTGCTTACGTCGGGCTTTCTCGCCCACTCATTCCTGAATCAAAGTGACGAGCCGGTCAGGAACTTTCACATAACCACCGGGCGCCGTAGGCGCGCATTCGCAAACACCGGATTTCCGGTCATGGCCGGCGCATCGTTCTTGCCGTGCGCGACCCCTGACGGCGGGTCAGACAGCGCTCGAATCCAAAGCGGCCAGATCGATAGGTTATGCCTTGATTATTTTCTTCCCTTCTGTCTGCGCTAGGCTTTCCTGCTCACGCGTTCCTGAATCAGCACCGCCGAGATGATGATGCAGCCCTTGAGGACGAGCTGGGTGTAGGCGGGGACATCGAGCAGATTGAGCAGGTTGTTCAAAACACCGATCAGCAGGACGCCGATCACGGTTCCGCCGACGCCGCCGCGCCCTCCACTGAGGCTCGTGCCGCCGACGACGACGGCTGCGATGGCGTCGAGCTCGAGGCCCTTGCCCAGATTGGCTTCGCCGACATTGAGATGCTCAGCCATGATCAGACCGCCGAGTGCGGCCAAGACGCCTGCGATCATGTAGACCATCACCTTGACGCGATCGACGGAGACTCCCGAAAGGCGGCTCGCTTCCTCGTTGCCGCCGACGGCATAGACATGCCGTCCGAAGCGCGTAATCTTGAGAAGAAGCCCCGCGAGAGCGGCAACGATCGCGAATAAAATCGCCTGGACCGGCACACCCGCGAACTGCCCGCGGCCTAGGAAGACGAGTGACTTAGGCGCGCCCAGGATCGGTTCGCCGCCGGAAGCGGTAAGCCCCAGACCAATCAAGATGGTCATGGTGCCGAGCGTCGTGATGAAGGGCTGCACACGGCCGCGCGTGACAATTGTCCCATTGACTAAGCCGCAAGCCGCGCCGAGCAGAAGGACCGCGACAAGCACGACCACACTCGGATAGCTCTTGAGGGCGGCGGCGCACAGTGCGGCCACGGCCAGCACCGAGCCAACCGACAGATCGATCCCACCAGTCAGGATAACGAACGTCATCCCGACGCTGAGCACGCCGATAATGGCGACCTGACGCGCGACGTTGAGCAAGTTGCCGGCGGAGAGAAAATGTGGGGAGGCGACCGACGCGGCGATAAATAACGCCATGAACACCAGCAGTATGCCGTAGCGCTCGAGGAAGAGGGCGAGCGCGGATCTGCGAACATGCCGCTCGGAAATTGTGGGCGCCGGTTTGTCCTTCGCGATTAAGCTCATAGTCATCCCGCGATCGCCTCCATCACCATCTCTTCGGTGGGACCCGCGCCGAATTCGGCCACGAGCCGACCGTTCTTCATCGCCAAGATGCGGTGGGACACACCAATGACCTCGGGCAGTTCCGACGAAATCAGGAGGACAGCCTTTCCAGCTTTGGCGATTTCGTGAATGAGCGTGTAG
>Ga0210390_10003663_pt1 | contig 13138 bp, 11 predicted proteins | sample IncBWH11OmetaG_FD_161050 | JGI IMG/M metagenome (GOLD analysis project Ga0210390, IMG submission 161050) | Forest soil microbial communities from Barre Woods Harvard Forest LTER site, Petersham, Massachusetts, United States - Inc-BW-H-11-O ...
GCGAATCCGACGCCGGCTTCACCACCACCGTATTTCCCGTCACCAGGGACGCCACAACCAAGCCCGCCATAATCGCCATTGGGAAATTCCAGGGCGGAATCACCGCCCCAACTCCCAATGGGATGTACACCATGTAATTTCTTTCGCCGCGCATGGGAGTTAATTTTTGCGGTTCCGCCAGCCGCAGCATCTCCCGCCCGTAAAACTCGCAAAAATCGATCGTCTCCGCCACGTCCGCGTCCGCCTCAATCCAGCTCTTCCCCACCTCGTAACAGACCAGCGCTGCCAGCTCGAATTTCCGCTCGCGCACAACGGCAGCAGTCTTGAACAAGCACTTCGCGCGTTCCTGCGCCGGCACTTTCTTCCACACATCAAAATACTTATGCGCCGCCTCGATCGCCTCGACGGTCTGTTCTTTCGACGCTTCCTGGAACACGCCGATCACTTCCGATGGCTTCGACGGATTCGTCGAGTTCCTCTTCTTCGGCGTCACCACCTTCTTCCCGCCGATCCACATCGGGTACTCGTGACCAAACTCTCCGCGCACTTTCTTGAGCGTGGCTTCCATCTTCTTCTTGTTTTCCGGCTTAGAAAAATCGATAAACGGCTCGTTCGTAAATTCGCCCACATTCCCTTGCAATTTCGCTTTTGACGTCGCCATGCGAGTCTTCCTCCTAAACGCGTAACATCCAATTATAAACTTCGGAAATAGCGCCCACAAGCTCCCTAGTGCAGCCCGCAAATCGCTTTTCCGCCCAGCGCATCCTTACCATCAATGCGATAATCGCTCATGCCGCAATCGCTTGCTCACGTCACCTTCCTCGTTCGCGATTATGACGAAGCCCTGGCCTTCTTCACTGAATCTCTTGGCTTCCGCATCGTCGAAGACACGCCACTCCCCGGCAACAAACGATGGCTCGTTGTAGCTCCTCCCGGCTCTCGCGGCTCGAATCTGCTCCTCGCGCAAGCCGCGACTCCCGAACAGTTCCAACAGGTCGGCCAGCAGGCCGCAAGCCGGGTCTTCCTCTTCCTTCAGACCGACGATTTCTGGCGAGATCACCGCCTCATGCTCGCCGCCAACGTCAAATTCCTCGAGCACCCTCGCCAAGAGTCCTACGGCACCGTCGCCGTATTCGAAGACCTCTACGGCAACAAGTGGGACCTTCTCGAGCTGGCCGACGCCACCCCTGCCCGTGCCCATCCGAAAGAGTCGGCATGACTCTTCCTTTCGCCTGGCAGATTCTCTACTGGACCTGGGTCGCCTCGGAAGTCCTTATCGGCATCGGCACACGCACCAAGCAAAGCACCGGCAAGGTCCACGACCGCGGCTCTCTTCTCCTGCTGTGGATCGTCATCTTCAGTTCGATGACTGCTGCGATTTGGATCAGCGAAGCCACTCCGCCGAACATGTTTGGCGGAACACGCGCGCTGAAAGTCGTTGGTCTAATTGTTCTGGTGATTGCTCTGGTCATTCGCTGGACCGCGATCTACACTCTGGGCAAATCCTTCAGCTCCAACGTCGCTATTCTCGAGTCCCAAAAGCTCAATCGCTCCGGCCTCTACCGCTATGTCCGCCATCCTTCTTATCTCGGCCTTGTACTCGTCTTCCTCGCGGTGGGTCTGCACTCTCGCAATTGGCTCAGCCTCGCCATCGCCGTGATCCCACCCACCGCAGCACTCCTCTACCGCATCCACGTTGAGGAATCCGCCTTGCTGCAAGCCTTCGGCGAAGAATATGTCTCCTACAGCAAAGAAGCGAGTCGCCTCATTCCCGGCCTCTACTGAATTTTCGTCCAAAATTGTCGCTGAAATGTCGGCAGAGCTCTTCCGCACTGAGAGAATGACGTTTTGCAACATCAGTGCTGGAGGCGCGGCACAGTTTAGCCCAGCGGGCCAGCGCTGTGCAGAAATCTCAAAATTTCTCGAGCGCCGTCGATGCAACACCTTTCTCGTGAAACACCGCCGCCACTCACGCGCCCCCGAGCGCCTTGTACTGTGCTGCCGTGAGCGGCACCACAGACAATCTTCCTATCCGCACCAGCGGCGAATCGGCAAACAATTTGTTCGCCTTGATGGTACCCAGCGTCACCGGCTTCGCCAACGCTTTCCCGGCTTTCAACACAACTACAGGCTTCTTCGGGTTCTCCGCATCCACGGATACCACCGTGGCCGTTCCTACCGCGCTCTTCGTGTCTCCCGTCTCATAAATAATCAATCTTGCGCCTTGATTCATCTCGCCCAAATGCCGTATCGCCACCGGATTCTTCACTCCGTCCCACTCCGTCTCTTTGTCCCGCATCAAATCCGAGAACGAATATTCCGATGGCTCCGTCTTCAACAAATAGTAGTCCGCCATGATCGACTCCATTCCTAGTAGCGCTGGCCTGCCAGCCCGCAGTATACGCCACCAGTGCGTCGTCGCGTTCCGTTGTCCCTTGTCTCAGACTGTGTTTTACGCCAGGGCACGGCTTCAGAGCCTGCAGGAACTTGTGCTTGCTACCGGGGAGGCGGAGCTTCAACTCCAACCTAAGTGCTTGGCAATCAATCCGGCTTCAGCTGCTGAGGAATTGTTTTTTCGACTTTTTCTGCACCTGTCCAGCCGTGCCGTCACCGTCCCCAGGCAACGGGCTTTAGCCCTGAGGGAATTTTTCATCAACCTCTACTTAAAATACCGTCTCGGCGTGGTCCCAACTGCTTGCGGAATATCGATGAACGCGCGGGGCTCTGATATCCTGCCTGCATCACAGCCGGTTTTAGCCTGCGGAGGCAACCTTGTTGGCTTCGGGCAATCTCGTTGGTTTTATTCCCACCAAGGATTACCTCGCCGCGCGCGCTTTCTACCAAGGAAAGCTCGGCTTTGAGTTTGTGAACCTAGACCAGTTTGCTTTAGTCGTCAGCGTCGGCGGCCACAAAATTCGCATCACGAAAATTCCAGACTTCACGCCCCTTCAGGGCGCCTTCCTAGGTTGGGCAGTGGAGGATATCCAGGCCGCCGCCACTTGGCTTCGCGACCGCGGTGTTCCTCCAGAAAAATTCCCCTCGCACAAGACAAAGAGCTCGGAATCCGGACCGCCCCTCAGGCGACAAAATCGCCTGGTTCAAAGACCCTGACGGCAACATCCTAAACATCAGTCAACACAAGTAGCCCTGGAGTACGGAAGCCCAGCTCCTGCTTTCTCATAACATCAACCCCCACGAATTGCTCAGCGGCAGTCCAGCTGCCGCCGGCAACCTCGACCCCATTCTCCGTTGCGTTCCATGCCTCTACGCATCGTCGTAATCCTCCGTCAACGATTTCAAAAACGCCACCAACGCATGCAAATCTTCAGCGCTCAAGGACATTGCCGCCAACTCCACCGCCCCATTCCGCAGCAATCCCTGTCGCGCCAACTGCGAATTCTTGATGTAAAAATTCACCACGTCATTGAACTTCGCCTTTGACCCGTTGTGAAAATAAGGCGCGGAATCTTCCAAATCGCGCAATGTCGGCGTCTTAAACTGCGCAATCGTCGTCGCCAGTCCCTCGTCCACCGCGCAATTGCTGGCGTTCGCGCACACAAACGAATTCAGATTCGCCTGCGGATTCGGTATGTCTCCATTCAGGTACACGTTCCAGAGCCCCAGGTCGGCATACTGCGGGCTTCCGGCCAGTGCAGGATGCCGGAATCGCTCGCTCGCATTCGGATGATTCGCCGACGCAGGCAAAAACAGATCGGGATTCGCCGAGCGCTCCGCCAATCCCGGAACCGCAAGTAGCGCAAAGGCTCCCGTGCCGTTGTCCGCGTCGTACTCCTCTTGTGCCACTCCCGTGTTGTGAAACCGGAAGTCCGTGAAATCCGGCAAGAGATGACAGCTCACGCAGTTTCCCGCGTGCTGCGAGCCGTCCGTCGCTCCCTGCGCTGGAGTAAGAAAAATGATCAGCCCTTGCAGCTCCGTGGCCGCAAACGCAAAACTTTGCGGGTGGTACTTGAAGCTCCCGTAACTCCCGTCCACAAAAACCGGAGATGACAGATTCTTCACCAGATCCAAAAGCCGCTGTGCGTATTGCTGTTGTGTTTCTCCCGCTTTCGGCTGCGTTGGCAAATGATTCACGCGCAGAAAGACGTCATATGGTGACGCAATGTACCGTCCGAATTCGTCCTGCTTGAACAGCAACCCTGCCATATACGCAGCCACCAGCTTGGCCATGTCCTGCACGATGGCTTCGTCCGACGCCGCTGTCACATCCATCCGATATTGCGGGGCCAGCAGCGAGTCTGCCGGAATGGTCGGGTCGGTACTCAGAAAAATCTTGGCGTACGAAATCCCGTGGGTATACGTATTGGACCCCGCATTGTTTCCGTTGTCCTCGCGGATTACCCTGGCAATGTGCGCGATCGCCTGCTGATATTGCTCCGGCGCCCAGCCAAAATTTCTCCCCGTCAACGTCGCCAGAACCAGATCTTGCGACGTCGCAAATTCTCCGTCGAAGTGCAAGAATGTCGGCCCGCTGTGTGGCTGCAGTGATCCCACCATCTGCATGGCGTTTCTCGGCGTCGACGTGATCCCATTGAGGTTCCGCGGAATCGGGCTGTGCGTGACAAAGTCCGCATAGGTGCGGTTGCCGACGCCTTTCACGCCGGTAAATTCCGTCACAAAGTGGCAGGACCGGCAGTTGATCGATTCTCCCGCAAACGGTCCGGGTAGGATTCCGATCGGCGTGTTCACCTGAGCTACAATCGGATCGCCCGCGGGCAACGGGTCGTTCACTCCCGTCATGTTTTCGGCAAAATACTCCGCGAACCGCGTGTCGACGAAAATCCGCTCGCCCACGTTCTGGTCTGAGGGCGCACCTTCTGCTTCCTGTAAAGGATCAGGAGCCTTTCCGGACCCACAGCCTGCATCCCCCACCGCAACAGCCATCACCCACACGAGTAACGCCTTCGCAAGATTCCTTCTCGCAATCTTCACGGTTTCTCTCCGCTGGTGGTATTCGCTGCAGGGCCATCCGTCGCCGGCCCTAAACTCTTCACATAGGCAATCACCTGCCAACGCATCGGCTCCGGCAGAGAAGCCCAGGTCGGCATCCCTCTCGGCAGATTGCCGTTCTTCAACAGCCAGAAAATCTCTCCGTCTTTCGCGTGCTGCACGCGATCGCTCCGCAGGCTCGGCCGTTTGCCGTGTCCCAGCGCGTCCGGTCCATGGCATTTTGCGCAGTGATCTTCAAAAATCCGTGCGCCGGCCGCGATGGCGTCCGGTTGTCCCGCAAAAGGATTCACTCGGTTCCGGTCCGCGTCCGGCACATGTTGTAACCAGCTTCCATCGGCCGCCATGCACATCAGCACGGCTGCCGCCGCCACACCCATCCGTATCCAAATTTTTCTGCGCATTGGATTTCCCATTCGCCCTAATTCCGGCGGAACCGCCCGAAGATTTGCTCGATTTCGTAGGAAACCTTGAAGCGCCAGAAGACGCCCACGCTGTTGCCATTCAGGCCGAAACTTGGCTCAAATCCAATCGAAGGCCCTTTCGGAATGTTGAACTGCACGATGGGCGCCAGGTATTGCGAAGTCTGTTTCCATCCGAAGCCGTCCGCCGTGCCCAGGCCTCCATACAGTTCCAAGCCCGCACTGAAATTCTCGCGGCAGAACACGCAGTTCTTTCTTCCCGCTTCCAGCGCCAGCGGTCGGCTCACCGCCAGGGCGTATCCGAACTCCCACGGTTCGCTCTCGTTCAGCGCTTTCTCCGTGATGAAATTCTCCGAGAAGTTCCAACCGTGCGCGTTGCTCGAGACAATCAGCTTCAATTCCAGCGACCTCTCCGTTTCGCTTCGCCCTTGCGCATTGGTCAGGTACAAGTCGGAGATCGACTGGTGGTCCATTATTTCCAGGAAACTCCGGTCCGCCGCGTTTACGTTTTCATACTCCACGTACAGCACCGGGTTGAGGAAGTGCGTGCGCATCAGCGGCCGAAAGCGATTTTCCCAGCGGTATCCCGTAAATATCGTCGAATCGTTCTGCGTCGTTTGCCCGGAAAGATAAACTTCTGTCGTCCAGTAGGCTTTCAATCCGTATTCGAACTCTACCGTCGCGCTGTTGAAGGCGTTGGCGTCCTTTGGCGCAGCATGGATGCCCTTGTAGGAAATTTCCAGGTTGCCCGGTTCTTCCAGCAGGTCTGAATAGGTGACGAAATAAGGTGGCTCCTGTGCGCGAATAGCGCCGCAGAATAGCGGCAGGAGGAAAAAGCACACGAGGCTGATGCAACCATCTTGCAAATAGGAGCCAAGTTTGCAACTAATTTGCAAGTGGGGAGCGTCCACTTCTCTTCGCATTCTTCCCACTTCGACTTCCTTTCCTGGTTGGTTTGTGAAAGGAGACTAACTTAGTCCTATTTCAGATGCAAGTCAGTTGCAACTATGGCACTTCCACAATCCCCAATCCGCCGATTCTTCGTGCTATCGCGTTATTTAAGGGTACAATTACTTGTCGGTATGAACTGCCGATCGCACTCGATGACTCCGTTCTTTGCTAACGACGGAAAGTCCCGGGCGCTTGCAAACCCTATAGCATCAGCAATTGCAATCTGCTGCAAATCAAAGACTTACGGGAACATTAACCCCATTAGATTCAAAGCTTCCAAGAAAAATAGGGGGTAGGCAGCTGACTAGCGGGAGCGGATCACCTCAGTTCGTGAATAATTTCCTTCACCGCGTTCGCTCCGCACGCGCCGGTCAAACCGTTTCCCGGATGCGTTCCGTTTCCGCAGAGGAACAACCCGCACACCGGGGTCTGATACCGCGCCCAATCGAGCACCGGCCGCATCGTGAAGATCTGGTCCAGCGCCAGTTCCCCATGAAAAATGTGGCCGCCCGTGTAGCCGTACGTCTCTTCGAGATCGGCAGGCGTAATCACGTGCGCTGCTTCGACCAGGCTCGCCAGATTCGGCGAGTAGTTCCCTAGCGTCTTGATCACGCGGTCCGCCAGTTCTCCACGCCGCTTCTTCCAACTCCCTTCCTTCAATTGGTAGGGAGCAAACTGAAAATACGCGCTCAGCACATGCTTCCCTTCCGGAGCCAGCGAAGGATCGAGCAGCGTGGGAATGGTCACATCCAGATACGGCGCCGATGAAATCTCGCCATATTTCGTGGCATCGAACGCTTTCTCTAGATAATCAATCTCGTGCCCGATGTGAATTCGCCCGGAAAGCGCTTCATGGAAGCCGTCCGGCGCGACGGCATTCGCAAGCGAGGGAAACTTCGGCAAATCGCCAAGCGCCAGATGCACTTTCGCCACACTGCCGCGCGCCCGGAAATTCTTGATGCGCATCGCAAACACCGGATCGAGGATGGCCGGCTCCAGCAACTGGAAAAACGTCCGCTTCGGATCGACGCCGGAAACCACCGCCTCGCACGCAATCTCTTCCCCATTCGCCAGCGCTACGCCAGAAACGGCACCACTCTTCGTCTGAATGCGCGCCACCTCTGCATCCGTGCGAATCTCCACGCCGGCGCTTTTTGCCGCTTCCCCCAGAGCTCGCGAAAATTCTCCGAGGCCACCGCGCGGAAACGCCGCCGAGCCAACCGGATGGGGATCGGCCACCGCACGCAACAGCAATACCGCTGTCGATCCCGCCGACCACGGCCCCAGATTCGCTCCGAAAATCCCGCGTGCAGCAATCGCCGCGCGCAGCAATTCCGTGTCGAAAAATTCCGCAACGAAATCCGCCACCGCCATTGGCCCCCAGCGCAGCAGGTCCAGCATTCCCCGTTTGCCCAGGCCGCGGACTTTTCGCCCGGTCTTCAGCAGGTTCCACAAATCCTGGGGCGAAGGCGTCTCGATGCCCGGCGGCGTAATCGCAGCAATCTGGGCGAATACATCCGCCACTTTTTCCAGCTGCTTTGCAAATTCCACATACTTCGCGCCGTCTTTCGCCGACACATGCGAAATCGCGCCGGCCGTTTTCGCCGCGTCGTCGTAAAACAGCAGCCCGCGGCCATCCGGCGCAGGAGCAAACACCCGCGGATCGGGCCGGAAAATCTGCAGGTTGAAGCGATCGAGCTGTATGTCTCTGGCAAGGTCCCCGCGCAGCGGCCCGAGCGTGTGCGACAACGCGGATACCTTAAACCCCGGGTGAAATTCTTCGGTCACCGCTCCGCCACCCAGCACATCGCGGCGTTCCAGCACCAGCGGCTTGAATCCGCCCTTCGCCAGATAAAACGCGGTAATTAGCGCGTTGTGACCACCGCCAATGAGCACCACTTTCTGTCCAATGGGCATGGTCAGTTTGCCGCCTTCTTCCACTCTTTCAGTATCACCTGGCTGGCGATGCGTCCATTCGCGCCCATGATGCCACCCCCGGGATGCGTCGCCGATCCGCACATATAAAGATTATTGATGGGCGTGCGGTAATAGGCCCAGCCTGGAACCGGCCGCAAAAAGAAAAGCTGTTCCAGCGAAAGCTCTCCTTGAAAAATGTTTCCTTGCGTCAATCCGAACTCCCGTTCCAGGTCGAGCGGGGTGAGGACTTGCCTGCCGATGATTAGTTTCTTGATGTTTGGCGCGTGCTCCGCGATCGTGTCGATGACATTGTCTGCGAACGCCTCGCGCTGATCGTCCCACGTGCCTACCGCCAGTTTGTACGGCGCATATTGCACGAAGCAGGAAAGCACGTGTTTTCCCGGCGGCGCGACCGAAGGATCGGTCAAGCTCGGTATCACCATGTCGATGTAGGGCCGCTTGGAAAAGTGGCCATATTTCGCGTCGTCGTACGCGCGTTCCATGTATTCCATGCTCGGCGAAATCGAAATCGCTCCGCGTAGGTGCGCGCCGGCGCCGCGCAGCGCCTTGAACTCCGGCAAACCGCCGAGCGCCAGGTTCACTTTCCCCGAGGAGCCGCGGAATTTGTACCGGCGCACGCTTTCCAGAAAATCCGCAGGCAACTCCTTCGGCTCCAGAAACTTTTCAAACGTCAAATGCGGGTCGACGCTCGAAGAGATCACGTTGCAGGGGATTTCTTCGCCTGATTTCAGCGCCACTCCCGCCGCTCGGCCATTCTTGACGACGATTTTCTCGACGGGCGCTTCGATACGAATCTCTACGCCCGCTTCGCGCGCAGCAGCCGCAATCGACAGCGAAATCGCGCCAGTTCCTCCTCGGCTGAATCCCCACGAGCGAAAAGCACCATCGATTTCGCCCATGTAATGGTGGAGCAAGACGTACGCCGTACCCGGCGAGCGAATCCCCAGAAAAGTCCCGATGATTCCGGAGGCGGACATGGTCGCTTTCAGCACATCGGTCTCAAACCACTGATCCAGAAAGTCCGCGGCGCTCATGGTCATCAACTGGATGAGCGTGTAGCGTTCATCCGAGGAGAGTTCGCGGAACCGTTGCAGCAGAAAGTTCAACTGCCTCAGGTCTTTTGGATAGAGTGTCGTGGGGTCCGGCGGAATCATGGAAAGCAGCGGCTTCACGAAGCGGCACATCGGCGTCATCATCTTGGAAAACTCGTCGTACGCCTCTGCGTCCAGGAGCGAATGCCGCCGGATTTCGCGCTGGGTTTTGGCGTGGTCGTTTACGCGCCAGAGGAAATCGCCGTTCAGCATCGGCGAAAAAGTGCCGTCGAGCGGCAAAATCTCCAGTCCGTGGCGCGGCAGATCGAGCTCGCGGATGATTTCCGGCCGCAGTAAGGAGACCACGTAGGAGCATTCCGAGAACAGAAAACCCGGAACGATTTCTTCCGTAACCGCCGCTCCCCCCAGAACGTGGCGGCGTTCCAGCACCAAAACTTTCTTCCCCGCTTTGGCCAGATACGCGGCGTTCACCAGACCGTTGTGACCGCCTCCGATGACCACCACATCGTAGGACTGAGGCATTCGTATAACTCCACCTGGACAGGACAACTCGAAGGCTGTGTGGAACAAATCATTCTACTGTCAGCTTGAGCGCTTCTCAAGGCACCGGAACCTGTCCTCAGGTAGTCTTGCGGCGGCGATGAAATCGCACCTATAATTTGCTGGTGGTTGTCGCTCTTGGTGCTTTTGTTTGCAATCCCAGTGGAGGAATCGTGCCCGTCGGAACCGCTTTCCACGAGAGAACCCTGGCCCTGTGTGAGAGCCTGAATTTCAAGGAATGGTCGGGCTACTACACGGTCGGCGCGTACGAGATGACGCACGAGCACGAATACAACGCCATCCGCAATGCCTCCGCGTTGATCGACATCACCCCGCTCTACAAATATCGCGTGACCGGCCGCGACGCCACGAAGCTGGTGAATCGTGTCATCACCCGCGACATTACCAAGGTCGCGGTCAATCAGGTCATCTATTGCTGCTGGTGCGATTCTGAAGGCAAAGTGATCGACGACGGCACGATCACGCGCCTCGGAGAAAATGACTATCGCTGGACCGCCGCCGACCCGAGCCTGCGCTGGTTCCAACAAAACGCCCTCGGTCTCGATGTCGCGATTGAAGATATTTCGGAAAAAACAGCGGCCCTCGCGTTACAAGGTCCGACAACCGGGAAGTTGCTAAACGCAGTGGCCGAAGCCAACATCGCCAGCCTGAAATATTTCCGCGCCACCCGCGGAAAAATCGCCGGCGTTTCTGTAGACATTTCCCGCAGTGGCTACACCGGCGATCTCGGTTACGAAATCTGGGTGCCGTGGAAAGACGCCGTAAAGGTTTTTGATGAGCTGCTGGCCAAGGGCCGCGCGTTCGACATTCATCCCGCGGGCATGGTAGCGCTCGACATCGCACGCATCGAAGCGGGACTCATCCTGATCGAAGTGGACTACATCTCCAGCAAGCGAGCGATCATCGAGCAGCAAAAATACTCTCCGGGAGAAATTGGCCTCGGTAAATTGGTCGATCTGAAAAAAGAAAACTTCGTCGGCCGCGATGCGCTCGAAGAGGAAACCAAAGGCGGTGGCCCGGCCAGGTTGCTGGTTGGACTCGAGATCAATTGGAGCGAGGTCGAAGCACTGTACGACAAAATAGGTATGGCGCCGCAGGTTCCGTCGACAGCTTCACGCGTTGCCGTGCCGGTGTATCGAGGCGGACGGCAGGTCGGCAAGGCCACCTCGACAACCTGGTCTCCTACCTTGAAGCGCATGATCGCGCTCGCTTCCATTGGCCGCGAGAGCGCTGCGCAAGGATCGACACTCAGCATGGAACTCACCGTGGAGGCGGTCCGGCACACCGTTTCCGCCAAAATTGTGCCGCTGCCGTTCTTCCATCCTCCGCGCAAGACCGCGCCTCTCGCGCTTTGAGACGAAGTAAACGGCTTGGATGCGACAAAGCGTTCAAAGCCGCACTGCTTCTCGCGTCGCCCTGCGCAGCGCGGCGAATCAGTGAGACGCGGCATATTGCTCCGCCTGTGCCAGCAGAACGTCCAGGTCGGCGCGATCGAATAACTTTCCATTCAAAATAACAGCGTGGATTTTTTGCGTGTTGTGGATGTCGTCCAGCGGATTGGCGTCCAGCAGCACCAGGTCGGCGCGCTTTCCGGTTTCTATCGTGCCTTGATCAGCGCTACGATGAAGAAATTCCGCAGGCTTCGTGGTCGCAGCTTGCAAAGCTTGCAACGGTGTCAGACCAGCTTGCACGAAATAGGCCAGATCTTCATGCAAAGCCGACCCGGGAAACACGTTGGGCGCTGCCGCATCTGTCCCGGCCATAATCGGAACATCCGCCGTGTTCATCTTGCCCACAATTTCCAACATGCGGCGGATGCTTTCCGCGCGCTCGGCAAAATCCTCGGCGTTGCGGTGGTCGAGCTGCTCCTTGCGCCCCTGTTCCCAGAATTGGCGAACCTTCAGCGGGACATACTTCAAGCGCGGATCATTTCCGAGGTCGGTTTCAGGCGTGACGTAACCTAAACGCACGAGCGTGGGAAAAGTCGGCACTTGCCAGGTCTGGTTGACCTGGAATTTTTTGGCGAGACTCGCGGCCAACGACGGCGAGTACGAATCCAGAAGGTCTTTGATCCATACGCGTTCTCGAGCAAGCGCCTGTTCCTGGCGAAGAGGAGTAGGCTGAAGCTGGCGCTGCCGCAATTCCTGCTCGCGCGTCGAACAGTCAAGCAATACGCCCGTGAGGTGCTCGATGCTGGCTTGGCCGGCATCGGAAGCCGCAGCGGCGGTGATGGAATCCGGAACATGGCCGACAAAACGAATTTCCTGTTTCCTCGATTCACGCGCAATGGCGTAGTACGGCTCGGCTAGCAGTCGCGATTGCACTTTGATGAAGTCGACCCCTTCGCTTTTTAACTCCTGCACCGCCGCAGTTCCTTCCGCCGAGTTCTGCACCACGATGGAAGGCTGAAACGATGGCGGGTTTCCATCGAGGTACGGCCCCGTGAAGAAAATCTGCGGCCCTGAGCGTTTCCCGGAATTTATCTCCGCCCGCAACTCCTTCAAGAATTCGACTTTTCCGCCCATATCGCGCACGGTGGTGATTCCGTTGGCCAAGAGCAGCGGAATGATGAACTCGCGGCTGCCGCTGGGCTCCCCCGCGCCGGTCAGATGAATGTGCATGTCGGCCAGTCCGGGAATCAGAAATTTTCCGGAGCCGTCGATCACTTTTGCGCCGTGCGGAACACGCGTAGAGTTCGCTGGGCCAACGGCAGAGATACGCGATCCTTCGACGAGCACCGTGGAATCCGTCTTCGGCGCAGCGCCGGTCGCGTCAATTACGCTGACATGCGTGATACCCAGCGAGGCGGAACGTGCGTGGGAACAGGAACAGAGCGCGACAGCGACAATCGAGAGCAGAAGTGAGGTCACCAAACGATTGAGGAATGTAGTCACACAGCATTCTAGCCTGGGCCCTTCCGAGGCGCCAAAGAAGTACTCGTCATTCCGAGCGAAGCGAGGAATCCCTCTTCGATCGTTCGGGAAGCAAAATTCCTCACTCCGCAGACTCCTTGGATGGTTATGGGGTTAGCCGGTTGTATTTCTTCAGGATGGCGCGCAGCTGGTCGTGCGGCAAAGCGCTGACATGATGGTTGTCGATGCCGGTCATTGAACTGGCCGCAACCATGGCGTTGATGACGGCCTCTTCGGTTGCTTCCACGGTAGCTTCGAAAACGGGATTCATTTTGTCGTTTGGCAGCATCTTCAGGTCGACGATGTGATCTGCCGCGGCAGCTCCCACGTTTGCGGT
>Ga0210390_10003668_pt1 | contig 13125 bp, 12 predicted proteins | sample IncBWH11OmetaG_FD_161050 | JGI IMG/M metagenome (GOLD analysis project Ga0210390, IMG submission 161050) | Forest soil microbial communities from Barre Woods Harvard Forest LTER site, Petersham, Massachusetts, United States - Inc-BW-H-11-O ...
GGACGTTCGTATCGATTCGCCGAAAATAACGCCCAGCGTGTCTCACGTAGCGACAAATCCTTCGAGCGAAGAAGCGTTCGTCGCGGCGATTGATACTTCGGACGGACCGCCTCAGATCCTTTATTCGATGGCTTTCATCGGCGTGTTGCCTTCCAATCGTCTTCGGCAGCGATTTCGATCTCGCGCTAATCAAATCCGTGGTGCTGGTGGAAGTGTGGGTCCTCTGCGGCGATTACAGCATGCTCGAGATCGGGAAAGAGCTAGCGTTTGCGTTCTCATGAGGCTTTCTTAGCGACGGGTCTCAGGTCCCAGTGCTAGATTCGATAGCTATGAGGCCCTTTGGCTGTGGGCATGGCTTCCCGCCCGAAAACGCTTTGTATGCGTCCGGCACTGTTGTGGAACATTTGTGTATGTCTCTACAACGCCTGCAACTAGTGAGAGGATTTACTCGTTGCACATGGTCAAAGCGTCATAGGTTCGTTAGGTCAGAAAGTTCGTCCGCGCTGAGGCCGACGCTGATTTGTGCTACTGCGATTGCGAGAGCGGGCTCCGCTCCTGCGTGCCTGGGGAGCGCTGGTGAGAGGATCTCGAAATCCCCAGCTTCTGCATCTTATGAATGAGTGTAGTCCGCTTCAAACCTAGTTTCGCAGCCGCTCCTTTTGCACCGCCGATCACCCAACCGACCGATTCGAGCGTGCGCAGAATCAGAGCGCGTTCGGAGTCCTTTAGAGTAGTTCCAGCCGGAGAAGCGGTGGTAGCCCGTGTTTGTGCCGCCGGCAAAGGATTGGGAAGGACGCCATCATTGGAAAGAATCACGGCACGTTCGATCAGGTTCTGCAGTTCGCGGATGTTGCCGGGCCACTGGTACGACGTGAACGCAGACATCGTGTCCGGAGGAATGTGATCGATCGGGCGGCTCATCCGCCGGCCATAGATTTCGGAAAAATGCGCCACCAGTGCCGGAATGTCTTCGCGGCGTTCGCGCAACGGCGGTAACAAAACGGGAAATACGTTCAGGCGGTAGTAGAGATAGGTGCGAAACTCGCCGCGGTTCGACATCTCCAATAGATCACGATTGGTGGCAGCCACCAGCCGAACGTTTACCTGATGAGTGCGAGTGCTGCCCAGGCGCTCGAACTCCTGTTCCTGAAGAACACGCAGCAACTTCGGTTGCAACGCCCCAGGAATATCCCCTATTTCATCCAGGAAAAGCGTGCCTTTGTCGGCCAGTTCGAAACGGCCAATCTTTTGCGCAATGGCTCCAGTGAAGGCGCCTTTCTCATGGCCAAAGAGTTCACTCTCGAGCAGATCAAGCGGAATGGCAGCGCAATTCAGCCTTACGAAAGGCCGTCCGCACCGCGAGCTGAGGTTATGAATCGCGTGCGCGATCAGCTCCTTGCCGGTCCCGGTTTCTCCCTGAATAAGGACCGTGGAATCCGTGGGCGCAACCCGTTCGACTTGTTCAAGCACCGTTTCCAGAGCCGGACTGTTGCCAATAATTTGCTCGAATCGGCGATCATAAGACGCTTGATCACCACTCCCGAATCTTTGAAAAGCTCCCACTAAGAACCTCCTGGCGCGCACGCGCTCTTTATAGGATCAGGCTCAATTCTCCAGTGCGGCTCGAACACTATCGAGCAGAACTTCATCATCAAACGGTTTGGCCAGGAACTCCACGGCGCCGGCTCTCAGCGCCTGCATACGCATTTTTGTGTCGCCGTGAGCTGTGATGAAGATGGTCGGAATTCTGCAGTGTTCAGCGTTCAGCTTGGCCTGCAGTTCCAGACCTGACATCCCCGGCATACGAATATCCGCGATCAGGCATGCGGTTTGCTGCTGCTGGCCGGACTTCAGGAATTCTTCCGCTGAAGCAAACGCTTGTGACGGCAATCCGACGGATTTAAGCATGCCCTGCAATGCGCTGCGCATCAACTCGTCGTCATCGACGATCGTGACCAGTTTTGTCTTCGTCTGAGTAGCCATAGTCTCAAGGTATCTTTCCGCCGCTGACGGCACAATCATGCTTTGGTATGAGTTCGATAATACTGGCCTGAATACGGTGCGGATTTAATGATCATTCGTGGACCTCAACGTTGGTGGGGAGGGTGAGGTGAAAGCTTGCACCGCGCGATAAATTGGCGACAGCCGATAACCGGCCACCATGTGATTCCACAATCGACCGGCTGATGCGAAGTCCCATGCCGGTGCCGTGAGATTTGGTGGTAAAGAAGGCATCAAAAATCTGATCTTCCTGCTGCGGAGGCAACCCCACGCCCGTATCGCTGACCGACACCACAAGTTCCTCGTCCTTTCCTCGCTGTGAGTGAATGACAAGCTCACGCGTCCCATCTACCTCCCTCATCGCGTCAATGCTGTTTATTATGAGATTCATCAGCACCTGCTGCAATTGCACTCGATCCCCCATGACCCGGGGAAGATCTGCCGCCAACTCCATCCGTACCGATATCGAGTACCGCGCTGCTTCACTGCGCATGAGAGCCACCATCTCTCGAGTGATCTCGTTCATATCGACTGGTTCCCATTGCGGATTGGCTTTTTTGAAAAGCAGGCGAGTTCGGCTGATGATCTCCGCTGCACGGGTGGCGTCTTTGACCACTCTCGAGGCGGCCTCGCGAGCCTCTTGCAGATCGGGTTCATTGCGATTGAGCCAGCGCAAGCACGTGTTGGCGTCGGTGACGGCAGCGGCAATCGGTTGATTCACTTCGTGTGCCAGGGACGCGGTCAGCTCTCCCATCGTGGTGATGCGGCTGATGCGCGCAAGATCTGTCTGCGCCTGGCGCAAAGCTTCTTCGGCCTGCCTGCGGTCCGTAATGTCGGTGGAGCTGCCAAGGAATTGCACTAGACTCCCCGACGCGTCCAAAACAGGATGTCCAACACTGTGGAGGTGTCTTACGGCGCCACTGGGAAGAAGAATTCGGTATTCAACTTCGTAATCCGACTTTTCGTTTGTTGCTCGATCTATTTCTTGCTGGCGCCTGGCTCGATCGTCCGGATGAATCCGCTCCAATCGTTTTTTCCAAGCCGACATACCATCTTCTTGATCGAAGCCATAGATGCGATACCATTCTTCAGATAGATGCAACGCGCGTCTTTCAGCGACGTCCCAGACCCAGCTCCCTGTATGCGTCAGTTTCTGCGCCTCCGCTAAATAGGCCTCGCTCTGCCGCAGTTTCTCTTCAGCACGCTTGCGGTCCGTCACGTCCATCACGGTACCGACGTACTCAACGAGATCGCCGGACGGGTTGAAAACGGGATGAGCTATGACGTGGATGTCTCTGATCTCGCCGCCGAGATGGACGATTCGGTAATCCATCTCGTAGTCGATCTTGTCACGACCCGCTGCGGCCGTTATTTCCCTGACCTTGGCTCGATCATCGGAGAGGACGCGCTGCAAGAACGTCTCGAATCGAGGCTGTCCGTCGCGCGGATCAAAACCTAGCACGCGGTAACACTCTTCGGACCAGTACCTCATTTCGCCCGTAGCGGAGACGCGCGCCCAACTGCCGGTGTGGCTGAGTCTCTGCGCTTCCGCTAAATAGGCCTCGCTCTGCCGCAACTTCTCTTCAGTGTGCCTTCGCTCAGCGATCTCAACGCTTAGGTCCTGATTGGCCCGAGTTAGATCTGCTGTTCGCTGCGAGACTCTGAGTTCCAGCTCGCTGCGTGCCCGGGTCAGTTCCATCATTAGCAGGGCAAAAATCACAAACACAAGATCGTAAAGAGCGCCAGATACCACGCCGCCTTCAGACCAACGGTAGTAACGGAGAAGTGAAGCCAGCACTGTTGCGACGATGCCAGGCTTAACGCCACCATACCAAAACGTAATCGCGATTGCGGATAGCGCAAGTGCGGCAAACGGCTGCGGCAAATGAAAGTATAGAAAGACACGCGCAAGGCCCACAGCTGCGGCAATCGACGCGAAGGCCAACCCATAGCGTAGAGCAGCAGATGCTGCCGGCCGTAAGGCCCATTTTTCCGCAACGCTCTTCGTCATCCGCGAAAGTCCATTTCGTGTCTCCGGATGCATCGGGCTGCTATTTCCTCCCGGCGGGAATCTCAAGCTTGCCCGCCATTCTGACTAATTCCGCGAGTGATTCAGCCTGCATCTTGTGCATCACGTGTCCGCGATGGATCTTCACGGTGATTTCGCTGGTCCCGAGGTCATACGCGATTTGCTTATTCAGCATGCCCGAAACTACCAGCCCCATGACTTCGCGCTCGCGTGCGGTCAGCGACTCATAGCGCTTTCGCAATTCGCCGAGCTCACGCTCGTGTTCGCGGGATGCGCAGTCTCGGTCCAAAGCCTGGTGGATCGCATCCAGCAAGTCCTGGTCCCGGAAGGGTTTGGTCAGGAACTCAACCGCGCCGGACTTCATGGCCCGTACCGTCATCGGAATGTCCCCATGACCTGTAATGAAAATGATGGGAATATGAACCCCCGCGTCTGACAACTCGCGCTGAAAATCCAGACCGCTGACTCCAGGAAGTCTCACGTCCAGCACAAGGCAACTTGGCCCATCCGAGCGCTTGCTGTGCAGGAACTCTTGCGGTGTCCCGAAAGTCTCGGAACGCAAGCCAACCGACTTCAACATGCCCTGGATGGACGCACGTACCAAGGCATCGTCGTCGACGACGAACACCGTGGGGGCGGCAGCAGGCGTCATTCATGCGCCTCGGCGCTGGGAGGAGTCCGAAGAGATTTTACGCCCATTGCGCGTCTCGAATCCGAAGATTTCGGCGGAAAGAATGGCCGGCGTTATGAGGCGACAGGCTCGATGCTGAGCAAATACTGAAATGTGGAAGCAAGTTTATCTTTCTTCACACACGTGTCTGTCCATTCCGCTGAGCCGTCAATCTGATCGCCACACAGCACGATTACGGGAACGTGTGGGCGAATTTGCTTTATGCTCTGCGCCAAGTCAAAGCCGGCATGTTGTCTCGCACCCGTGTCCAGCAAGACCGCAGCGACAGAATGCATGACGTATAACAAGGCGATCCCTTCAGTTGAACTATTGGTGGTCACGACCTCATAGCCTTTTTTCTCAAGTGTGGCTAGTGCGGAATTGCCCCTATTCGCACCGTCGGATATGTAGAGAATTATGTTGTATTCGCTCATTTTTTCGGCTCCCCCTGTCGGCAAGTAGTGACCAACGCTGAGTCTTTGCGTTGTTAGACAAACTCGCCCACGATTTGCAGAAGCGGCCTTCGCGAGCGGACCCGGATCCGCCGATTTCCGAGTCCTAACGCGCGAATGCCAGTTATGTTCAGTTGCCAGCCCCGGTATTTTCGGAGTTGGAGACGGGTGCTTGATTGGCCAAGATGATCTCCTGTCTGTCCTGCGCTAATTGCTTCTCTGCTTGCTTGGAATACACGAATTCGTTTCCAAAATCGCTTCCCGGATAGAACCATTTCAAAAGGACCCGCGGTCCTCCGGCTTCCGGCTCCGCCAATGTGAGCTCGGTATCATTGGCTGGTTCGCGAAGCTCAGCGACATTGGTCAGAAAGGTTCCGTACGCAACAGCCTGGTCTGCACTGAATATCTGAACGGCGTGTTGCGTTGATTCAGTGTCAGTCAATTTAAATAAATAGCTTCCCCTGGGTAGTACCTTCCCCGGGATCTGGATGGGTTGGGTGAAAGTGATTACGGTGGCATGGTCAACTTCGTCAGCGTGAGCGGCGAGTTCGAAGAAAAAAGCAAGAGCGATGACCAAAACCTATGATGATGTAACCGTTTTTGATCTTCATTTTGTTTGTCTCCTTGAAACAGTGTTGATATTTCTTCTGCACATTGATTAAGGCACGGCAGATGCCAAATCGAGCCCGCATGAGCACTGCCTCGGATCGAACGACTGGCGGAGGGCAACGGGCAAATAGATCATTCACTTAAAAGCTGGGGCCGCTCGAATTCACCCGGGTCTTCACTTCGATCAGAAAAAAGATGGCCTCTGCGCCGTCCAAATATCGACGCCCTATCAACCTGCTGACACTCGAGACGCCCCGTATTGAAATACCGAACCACAAGGCTTTGAAAAATCTTGCGCTAGCGCGAGGCCAGAGTTTGGAGAGTTGCATGCATTCAGTCGAGATGACGTAGCCGCAATGACTGGAGCAATCGGAATGAACCCTCGATTCATTCTTGGTTGGCACCGCCAACGGGGCTACGTCAGGAATTAAGTGCGACGGGGTCGGAGATAGTGACCTGGAAAGGAAGGAACCGAAGTGGCGAATCCCAAAAAAAAATGCGCACACGTGCCGTGTCTGTGCGATGTACAGGACGGCGAAGAATACTGCGGAGCAGCCTGTCGTGACGCGGGTGGCGAGGAAGTAGAAATCGCATGTCAATGCAGCCATCCGGCGTGTCCGCTCACATTCTGGCGGTTCGCTCCTCGAAGCGCCGCTGACCGGGTCAGTTAAGACCGATCGTTTGTGGCGGCACATTACTTGACTGGGAAGGACCCGCCGGTTATCGCCGATACGACGGGTCAAGGAGAATTAATCATGAAATTCATAAATCAGAGTTTATCGCTTTTTCTTTCATGTTGCCTTGTGTTAGCCAGTGCGCCCGGAGGGTTCGCTGCTCAGGTAGACCAACCCGCCGCGCCCTCGCAGGCTCAAGCCACGCCAGTTCAGCCCGCGCAACAGACGCCAGAACAGCTGCAGCAACTGGTCGCGCCGATCGCTTTATATCCGGATGCCTTGGTGGCACAGGTCCTTGCAGCGGCCACGTATCCCGACCAGGTTGTAGAAGCAGACCGGTGGCTGCAGCAAAATACCGATCTCAAGGGTGAGCAACTCGGTAAAGAGGTCGATAAGCAACCCTGGGATCCCAGCGTGAAGGCCCTCACCGAGTTTCCTTCGGTGCTGGCCAACATGGATAAGAATCTCTCCTGGACTTCATCGCTCGGCGATGCTTACGTCAACCAACAGCAGGACGTGATGAACGCACTGCAGGTAATGCGTGACCGCGCGGAGAAGGCGGGAAACTTGAAGAGCACGTCGCAAGAAAAGGTTAGCAACAAGGGACAAACCATTGTGATCGAGCCGGCCGATCCGGACGTTGTTTACGTTCCCGAGTACGACCCATGGCTTGTCTATGGAGAGCCTATCGGGATCTGGCCCGGCTGGTATTGGTATCCGGGCCTGTTCTTTGATGGTCCCGGAATTACGTTTGGTTTCGGCTTCGGAGTCGGCTTCTTTGGCGGGTTTGGCTGGGGCTGGCACCACTGGGGATACGACTGGCATCACCACGATATTCGTTTCGACCACCACCACTACGACTCCCACAGCAGAATTTTCGTCAATCGCAACAAGTTCAATGCTGCGAGAGGTGGCTTTAGTCGCGGCGGCGGATTTCATGGCGGCACCTCGGCAAGAGGATTCGCGGGTGGCCGGCACGGATTCGCCGGCACCCATTCCGGAGCCTTCAGTGGCTTCAATCACGGAGGAGTAGCCAGAGGCTTCTCCGCTCGCGGCCAGTCAAGCTTCGGCGGCGGCTTCCATGGCGGTGGAGGTTTCCACGGAGGCGGGGGCGGTCGAAGGTAATTCGGTTCAACTAGCACAAACGAGACTGATGATACGGAGAGAGACTATGCACACAAACCATATGATGCTTGAAACAACTGAAACGTTTATCGTGAGACTGGCCTGCGGGTTCGTATCCACGGTTCTTCTTCTGTTCCTGATTGTTGTGGGCGTCGCCTCAACCAGCTTCGCTCAGGAATCCCAACCAAGAACATTCTCGTCCCCTGGTGAAGCGAGTGACGCTCTCTTTCAGGCTGCGCAAAAAGAGGATGAGCCGGCTTTGGAAGCCATCCTCGGAGCAGGAAAGGAAGTCACTTCCTCGAGCGACGAAGAGGAAGACAAGCTCGAACACGAGCAGTTCACCAAGAAATATCAGGAGATGCACCGTCTGGTCCGAGAACCCGACGGAAGCACGGTTCTGTATATCGGCGCAGAAAACTGGCCCTTCCCCGTCCCGTTGGTCTCCAAGAATGGTGAATGGTATTTCGATTCGGATAACGGCAAGCAAGAGATCCTTTTCCGCAGAATCGGAGAAAACGAGACCGCCGCAATTGAAGTGTGCGAGGAATTCGCCTTGACAAAGACGGAAGGCGACCAAGCCAGCGGGGCAAAAGCCGTTAGCCAAGACCCGATCACAAGATTTGCTCAGAGCCTCGCCACAGCGGGTACGGCGAATGCTAACAGCAGCAGCCCATCTACCCAAGACACAGCATCACAACTTTTCCAGGGATATTATTTTCGACGAGTGCCAGGAGACTCTGCGGCCACTGGCGGACGGAAGAAGGGACTGGCTTTGGTGGCATATCCGGCGACTTACCGGTCATCTGGGGTCAAGACCTTTATTGTCACTCAGAAGGGCATTGTTTTTGAGAAAGACCTTGGGCCGAGCACGACGACGGTCGCTCCGAGTATAAGCGCGCGCAATTCCGGATGGCACACAGCGGAGTGAAGCGTGATGATGCGGGATGGGACCGAAAGCTGAGAGACATTTTAATCGGATCGCAACCGGCGGTCATCTAAAACATCATTAAGTGAACGTATTGGAGAATGAAAATGAGCGACTCAAAAGCAAATCTGTCAGCTGCTAACAGCGGAACTGTCTCGCTTGGTGGCGAGCTCACGGTCAACCGCCTTGGTTTCGGCGCGATGCGCCTTACGGGCGAAGGAATATGGGGGCCACCTAAGGATCGTGCGGCGGCGATCGCCGTTCTTCGCCGCGCCATTGAGCTGGGAATCAATTTCATTGATACTGCCGATTCGTATGGTCCCAAGGTGAGCGAAGAGCTGATCGCCAAGGCGTTGACACCTTACCCTAGGGACCTTGTCATCACAACTAAAGGGGGATGGAATCGTCCCGGGCCGAACCAGTGGACCCACGATGCCAGCCCGGCACACTTGCGTAAAGCAGTGGAAGGGAGCCTGAAGAGATTGCGCCTCGACCGCATCGACCTCTACCAACTGCACGTGCCCGATCCGATGATACCTCTCGATGCTTCCATTGAAACTCTGGCCAACATGCAATCAGAAGGTAAGATCCGCTTGATCGGGTTGTCCAATGTCACAGTGGAACATATCGAGAGAGCCCGGAAAATCTTACCCATCGTCTCGGTGCAGAACCGGTAAGGCTTTGCAGATCGTGAATGGGACTACGTGGTGGATTATTGCGAGCACAACGGAATCGCATTCATCCCATGGTTCCCGCTGGGCGCAGGGAGCGTGGCCGGCAGGTTGTTGAACCGGATTGCGCAAGTGCGGCAAGTGAAACCGATTCACGTCGCGTTGGCGTGGTTGCTGAAACGGTCTCCGGTCATGCTGCCCATTCCCGGAACCTCCTCGGTTGCGCATCTCGAGGAGAATGTGTCGGCAGCATCGTTGCAATTGACTGAGGCAGAATACCTGGAACTAACTGGGATTGCCGAATTGGCGTCCTGAACCAGACTCCTAAACTGCCACTGCGAACTCCTCGCTTCCTGCTCGAGTGCCGTCTCGAACGGCATCCGAGCATTCTCCATGAACCTTGCACCGCACCGTAGGAATTCAAACTCGATTTTTAGGCATTCCAGTCGTGTTCCTTGCGAACTCATACATGACCTCCTAGAGCGGCTACTGCTCAACCGCAGATGCGAGACCACATATGGGATCGAGCCAACAATCACCAGCAGAATTGCATCCGCCAAATAGCTAAACATTGACCCGCACTCATCCTTTGCGACTTGGACACCCACCCTGTACGAGGCTAGGACGGGGACTGAAGGAGCCCTGTCCAAATACGGACGCGGTGTCAATCGCAGGACTGCTTATCGTACTTTTTTTGGCGTGTCGACCAGAAGCTGACCCAAGGATGCTGAAAACAGACGCCCAGATCATCGCACTGCTAATTGGTATGCGACGTGCCTTTTGTCTATCGAGCAAAGAGAACTTTTATGTGGATTGTTCGACTCGCATTACGACGGCCCTACACCTTCGTGGTGATGTCCATTCTCATCCTGATCATGGGCGGACTCGCCATCGTGCGCACGCCAACCGACATCTTTCCGAATATCGACATTCCGGTTGTGAGTATCATCTGGAACTACAACGGTCTCGTGCCGGAGGACATGAGTTACAGGATCGTGACCATCACTGAGCGATCGCTCACTACCACCGTCGATAACATCGAACACATCGAGTCGCAGTCGCTCAACGGAATCGCCGTGGTCAAAGTGTTCTTCCAGCCGACCGCAAACATTCAACAAGGTATTGCACAGATCACGGCGGTCTCTCAGACCCAACTCAGGCAGTTGCCTGTAGGAACGACGCCGCCGCTCATTCTTGCCTATAGTGCATCGAGCGTGCCCGTTCTCCAGTTGGCTCTGTCGGGGCAAAATCTTTCGGAGCAGCAGCTCAACGACTATGGATTAAATTTCATTCGCACACAACTCATCACCGTACCAGGAGCGTCCGTACCTTATCCCTATGGTGGTAAACAACGCCAGGTGCAGGTCGATCTGAATACGACCGCGCTGCAGTCGAAGGGCTTGTCTGCGCTGGATGTAGTCAACGCGATCAGCCTGCAAAACCTGGTCCTGCCGACTGGAACATCCAAGATCGGTCCCAAAGAATACGACGTCTCCATTCCCAACGCAGCGCCGCAGACGATTGCGGACCTGAATCGAATCCCGATCAAGACGATTGGCGACACTACGATTTACGTCAAAGACGTCGCCTGGGTACGCGATGGCTTCCCACCGCAAACAAATATCGTGAAGGTAAACGGGCAGCGTTCCGTATTGTTGACCATCCAAAAAGCAGGGAATGCGTCGACGCTGAACGTGATCTCGGGTATCAAGGCCCTTCTGCCGCAAATTGCGGCCACAGTTCCACCCCAACTGAAAATGACGCCTCTGGCGGATCAATCAATCTTTGTCCGTGGCGCGATCAGCGGAGTAGTCCGGGAAACGCTGATTGCCGCGTGCCTGACCGCTTTCATGATTCTCACATTCCTCGGCAGCTGGCGAAGCACCGTGATCATCGCCACCTCGATCCCGTTGGCAATCCTGACCTCGATCATTGTTCTAAGCGCGATCGGACAAACGATCAACATCATGACGCTCGGTGGCCTCGCTCTGGCGGTCGGCATCCTGGTTGACGATGCCACCGTCGAAGTCGAGAACATCAATCGCAATCGCGAAGCGGAACCGGAAAAAAACCTGGACGAAGTGGTCCTGGACAGCGCATCGCAAATTGCGACCCCTGCGTTCGTCTCCACGCTCTCGATCTGCATCGTGTTTGCTCCGATGTTCTTGCTGTCGGGCGTGGCGCGATACCTGTTCGTGCCGCTGGCCGAAGCAGTCGTGTTCGCCATGCTAGCCTCGTATTTCCTCTCGCGCACCATCGTTCCGACAATGGCCAAGTACTTGTTGCGGGGAGAAAAGAAGGAAGCCGACGACACACCCAGCCGAAATCCGCTAGTACGATTTCAAAAGCGTTTTGAAGAGGGCTTCGAAAGATTTCGTCGCAGCTTTCGCGGCCTGCTGGAGATTTGTCTCCATCACCGGCTTGTATTCCTGCTTGCGTTCTTCGCATTTTGTATCGGCTCTCTTGTGGTTCTGATTCCCTTGCTGGGCCGCGATTTCTTCCCCAGCGTAGACAGCGGTACGTTCAAGCTTCACATGCGCGCTCCCACCGGCATGCGCATTGAACAGACCGCCAACCTTTGCGACTTGGTCGAGCAGTCGATTCGGAAGGAGATTCCTCCAGCCGAGGTCCAAAGTGTCATTGACAACATCGGCCTGCCGTACAGCGGCATCAATCTCTCCTACAGCAATTCAGCTCCGGTTGGCACGTCGGACGCCGACATTCTCGTGACCCTGTCCTCCAAGCATCATCCTACGGATAACTACATTCATCAGCTTCGTTTGAACCTGCCAAAACAGTTTCCGGGAGTTACATTCGCGTTTTTGCCCGCCGACATGGTCGCGCAGATTCTCAACTTTGGATTGCCGGCGCCCATCGATGTTCAGGTGGTGGGAAACGACTTGGAGGGAAACCGGCAGTATGCAGACGCACTGCTCGCGAAGATGAGATATGTCCCCGGAGCAACTGATCTGCGGATACAGCAGCCCTTCGATCAACCTTATCTGCGATTACGCGTCGAGCGCACCAAAGCCGAGCAACTTGGTTTCACTGCCCACGACGTTGCACAAAACCTTCTGGTATCGCTGAGCGGCAGTTTCCAGACTTCGCCCTCGTTCTGGCTTGACCCAAAGAACCACGTCAGCTATCAGATCGCGACCCAGACGCCGCAGTATCGAACCGACACCTTGCAGGATATGGAGAACATTCCGATCACCGGCACGGACCCGAGTGCTCCTACATCACTCATGGCCAGCCTGGTGTCCACGCAGCGCGGGGCAGGAATGGCCGTGGTTTCCGACTACAACGTTGCACCGGTTATTGACATCTTCGGCTCAGTCTCGGGACGCGACCTCGGAGGCGTTGCAGGCGATATCAACAAGATCATAGCCGCCACTCGCCAGCAGTTGCCACGCGGTTCACGTGTCGTTGTCCGTGGACAAGTTCAGACCATGCGTGCCTCGTATATCGGCCTCCTGGGTGGACTGCTCTTCTCGATCGTGCTGGTGTACTTGCTGATCGTAGTTAACTTCCAGTCCTGGCTCGATCCTTTCATCATGATTTCCGCGCTGCCCGCGGCCCTGGCTGGGATTGCCTGGTTCTTGTTCATAACGCACACAAATCTGAGCGTGCCAGCGCTGATGGGAGCGATTATGTGCATGGGCGTCGCTACCTCAAACAGCATCTTGGTGGTGAGTTTCGCCACAGAAAGAATGGCGGAAGGAATGGATTCTGTGAGCGCGGCCCTGGAGGCAGGTTTCACGCGCTTTCGTCCCGTGCTAATGACCGCGCTGGCCATGATCATCGGGATGGTGCCGATGGCTCTGGGACTCGGCGACGGCGGCGAACAAAATGCTCCCCTGGGGCGCGCCGTCATTGGTGGACTGATTTTCGCGACCGCTTCGACACTGCTTTTTGTCCCAACATTTTTCAGCGTCTTACAAGGTTCACGCCGCCATTCAGCGCAGGAAC
>Ga0210390_10003670_pt1 | contig 13124 bp, 10 predicted proteins | sample IncBWH11OmetaG_FD_161050 | JGI IMG/M metagenome (GOLD analysis project Ga0210390, IMG submission 161050) | Forest soil microbial communities from Barre Woods Harvard Forest LTER site, Petersham, Massachusetts, United States - Inc-BW-H-11-O ...
CGTGCCTGCTTTGCAGGATCGTCACGGAATTGCCGGCTCGCAGATCGGCCAGCAGTCGAAGCAGGAAGGAATAGAGGTTGTTGGGCAGAATCTCGGTCTTGCCGTCGGGACCGATGAGCTTGGCTTCGGCTTCGCGAAGCTTGGCGTAGATGTCGATGATTTCTTGTTGCTCTTTAGAAGTGGCATCGAAAGCGCGGCCTTCACTTGCCATAGACCTCCTTTGCGCGGCTCAGGTCCATATGGGTAGCTTATCCAATAAACGCTATATATGCAAGTAATTAGTTGCTTTTATGTTCTTTTCGGCGAGCTGACCCCACTCCTCGTTTCGCAGAAGCGGTTGCCTGTTGCTCCGTCGGTTGCCTTCGAAATCCAGCTCGCGCCCCCCCCGTCGGAACCCTCGCTTCCCCAGCGCGTTTTATCGTTGACCGCCTGCTTCAAAATCTGATAACCTAAGAGAACATACATTATCTACAAGATAATAGTCGATCTTTGACAATCTGACCCAGGCGACGGTGCAGCTTACAGACTCTCCGCTCCAAATGCCGACTCCGTTCCAAAATGGGACGTTGCGCCCGCCGTAACTCCAATGTTCTCTAGATTTTGCGCGTAACTCCTGTAAACTCAAAGATCTAGCACACAGTCGCAAAATTAATCTTTTGTTTTCAAGATTTTGCACGCGACAGGGGGAGGGGGGTGTCCAGTACCAAACAGTAAACTTTCCCAATATAGGAAAGCTTGGTTTTTACTGCCGGCCAAAATTCACCTCAACGGCAAAAGGCAGCGGACAGGAGTGTCCGCTCTACTCCCAGGTACACGCCGATCGAGATGGATTACACTCTGGGGTACCGAACTCATGCAAGACGCGACGAAAAATCTACTGCTGATTCTGGTTGCCCTCTTCCCCATCGTGGACCCGCTCGGAGGGAGCCCCTTTTTTCTGGCGCTTACCCGGGGATACACACCAGAAGCGCGAAAAGCATTGTCCTGGCACATTGCCGTCAACAGTTTTTTCTTGCTGGTTGGATCGTATTTTGTGGGGACTTACGTGCTCGCCTTCTTTGGGATTTCGGTGCCCGTGGTGCAGGTTGGAGGAGGCCTGATCGTGATTGCGACCGGATGGTCGCTGTTGAAGCAGCGCGATGACGAAAAACACGATGTACAGAGAAGCGTCCAGCCGCAAGACACATTCCGCCAGGCGTTCTATCCCTTGACATTGCCACTGACCGTAGGCCCGGGATCAATCTCCGTGGCGATCACGCTGGGCGCGAACGCGGCTCACCATCACCAGTACCATCCGTTGACAATCCTGACTGCGCTCATTGGATTGTTGTTGATCGCGGTCAGCATTTGGCTTTGCTATGGATTTGCCGACCGGCTGGCGCGCATCTTTGGGGCAACGGGGATGACGGTGATCACGCAATTGTCGTCCTTTTTGCTGGTTTGTATTGGTGTGCAATTTGCCTGGAACGGGATCAAAGCATTGCTGGAGTCGCTCACGCTGCATGTTGGCTGACCAGTCGGCACTTTTCCTCTGGCGTCACTCACCGTTCGCGAACAAGGACCTGTTCCCCCCGCAGGAAACCGCTGCTATAGTACGATTCGCCAAAGCGCCGCGTAGCTTATGAAGACAACCAAATCGATGTGGGGCACGGTCCCTCGAAAGACAGTCATTATTTCTATGATCGGAGTTTTCTTTACCTTCAGCACGATCGGGTTTGCCAACGACATTATCGAGATGGGCCGCGCACCTGCGCTCCGGTTCGGGTTGGCCATTTTATTAACTGGTCTATTCTGTGTTGCGTATGCGGTTACGGGAACCATTCTGCGAAAGAATTGGTGGAAGGCGAGCTTGCCAATCTTTATCGCGCAGTTCGTGGTGATGAACGCGCTTGGCAACTTGTTTCCGGGTTTGCCCGAACCAACCTGGATGGGCACGGCCGAGATCGCTCGTTTGCAAAGCCGGCTGACTCTCGACGGTATAGGCATCATGCTTGTGGTTGCAGTGGGCTACGCATGCTTCGCATACGTCTCAATTACCGAGGGCAGACGCTATTTCCGCGTCCACGCGGAGATGGCGCTGGCCACCGAGATTCACCGCGTGCTCGTCCCCACCATCGATATGAAGAGCGATGGGTTCGAGTTTTATGGACGCTCGCAGCCGAGTGGCGAGGTAGGTGGCGACCTGGTCGATGTGTTTCAGAACGATCGGGGCTGGATCGCTTACATCGCCGATGTCTCCGGCCATGGTGTGGCTCCGGGCGTCGTCATGGGCATGGTCAAGAGCGCCGCGCGCATGCAACTCTCGTCCACGGAAGAAAGCGCTGCGCTGCTCCAACACCTGAACTCGGTCCTCATCCCCATCAAGAAACCCGAGATGTTCGTTACGTTCGCTTACCTGGCATGGAATGGAGAACGATTACAGTACTCCATGGCGGGACATCCTCCGATCTTGCACTACCATGCCGCGACCGGGGAAATCTCCGAATTGGCGTGCTCCAACCTGCCGGTGGGAATGTTTGGCGGGCAACAGTTCGTTAGCGGCTCGGTGCAGTGCGCTCCCAATGATTTGTTCCTGTTATTTACGGACGGAGTGCTCGAGGTCGCGAACGACAAGGACGAGGAGTTTGGCTTGGCTCGGGTAAAGGAGGTTATGTCGGCGCACGCCGGCAATCCGCCCAGCGCAACCTTAAAGGCGGTTCTGGATGCTACGAACCGTCATGGACATGCGACTGACGACCAGTCGTTGTTACTTGTGCGATGCCACTTTCGCGCGGCCTGATACGGACGAGGAACTTAGTCAACAGCAGCGGACAGGAGTGTCCGCTCTGCACGTTTATGGTGGGAACTTTTTGGGTATTTTGGACATTAAAGGTATGTGAGGCGAGCCGGGAGGTTGCGCTTACGGCTATGACGAGTGACGAAGCCTTGATGCTGGAATTCCAGCGCGGGTCGCGTGAGGCGTTTGAGGAATTGTTTGCGCGGTATCGGGAGCCGCTTTACGGGTTTTTCTGCCGACGGTTGGAGAGCCGTGAGCGGGCCGAGGATCTGGCGCAGGAAACTTTTCTGGCGGTGATCCGCGCCAGTTCGCGTTATGAGCCTCGCGCACTGGTGCGGACTTATCTTTATGGCATTGCGCTGAACCGGGTGGCGTCGGAGCGGCGGACGCGGATCAGGAATGCAGTATTGGTGGAGGGCGGTTTGGAGGCTGCTACGAATGCTGACTCTGACGCTGCGCTGTGGGTTCGGCGGGCGCTAGAAAGACTCGATGCTTCGGAGCGCGAAATCCTCATGCTTCGCGAATATGAACAGCTCAGCTATTCCGAAATTGCGCAGTTGCTGCGAATTCCAGTGAACACGGTCCGGTCCAGATTGTTTCGGGCACGTCTGGCGTTGAAGGTCTGGCTGGAGCCGGAGAAAAGAGCGCATGGCTCTGAAACGCCGATCGACGCATCGGCGCGGCGTAGGGAAGGTGAGGTTTGAAATGAGCCAAAACCATCCTTTTGAACAAGAAGAATTGATGGCCTATCTGGACGGGGAGTTGTCGACGGACCGGGCGGCTGCGGCCGTGGCGCATCTGGAGCGGTGTCCGGACTGCGAGCGGGTCGCGGCTGTTCTCCGAGAGGTTTCCCAGGACCTGATGACTTGGGAGGTGGGCCCATCGAGTCCACGGATCGAGGCAGGGATTTCCTCGGCGCTGGAGGAGCGCGGACGGGAAGGGGCGGGATCGACCGCTGTTGGCGCGGAAATCCCAGGGGGGTCTCTCGTGTCCGCCGCTTCGCGCCGTTGGTTTTTGGATTTGCAGTTCTGGGTTTGGTTGTATTCGTTGGTTTGAGCGTTAAGAATAGCCGATCGAGTCGGGCTTTTCAGAGCGTGGCATCCTCGATTTCGGTCGGAGAACCGATGGCGGACAGAGCGCCCGTCAACGGACGAACTTTCACCAACCTTGAACAGTTACAGGAGGCGCAGCGAGCTCCTGGAATGCCGCTCTCGGCCAAAAGCAACCTTAAACTCGGTAGGACGGAGGTCCCTGCATTCGCTGGAACTTTGGGCGCGGGAGACAGCGTAGTGCCCCCTCCCGGCGGGCCGATGATCGTCCGCACGGCTGGCGTGACTTTGACGACCAGGGATTTCGAACAAGTGAGAGCTGGCCTGGACGATATTCTGCGGCGACATCGTGGATATGTTGGTGAGCTGAACATCAGTACTCCGGCCGGCGTGGGACGCACTCTTACCGCAACTTTGCGCGTCCCTGCCGATCAGCTCGACGCTACTTTGGCCGAGGTACGAAAACTGGGGCGGGTCGAGGCCGAGTCCCAGAGCGGACAGGAAATCACGGCGCAATACGTGGACCTTGAAGCGCGGCTCTCGAATAGTCGTAATACGGAACGGCGGCTGGTAGACCTGCTCCAGCAGCGCACTGGGAAGCTGGCCGATGTGCTTGCAGTCGAGACTGAGCTTAGCCGGGTTCGCGGTGAGATTGAGAGTATGGAGTCGCAGAGGAAGAGTCTGGCAAAGCAGGTAGACTTTGCTACGCTCAATGCAACTGTTAACGAAGATTATAAGGCGCAACTCCAGGTTGTGCCGCCTTCCACTTCGACGCAATTTCGCAATGCGGCCGTGGACGGTTATCGCAGCATGGTTGACGGGATCGTCGGCGTGGCGGTGTTTCTTTTTTCCTACGGGCCTAGCCTTCTTTTGTGGTGCGCAGTCTTGTTCTTTCCTGTTCGTTTCTTTTGGAGGAAGTTGCGGCGGGTGAATCCTGAGTAGGTCCTTCGCAAGTCATTCCTCCACACGGGTCAACTGCAGCGGACAGGAGTGTCCGCTCTACATGAACTATAATTGCGCGCACGGATGACTCTGGCTTCTGGCGCAAAACTTGGGCCTTACGAAATTCTGTCACCGCTGGGTGCGGGCGGGATGGGTGAGGTATATCGTGCGCGAGACACTCGTCTCGACCGCACTGTGGCGATCAAGGTTCTGCCCTCGCATCTTTCTGCTGATCCTGGATTGAAGCTTCGCTTTGAGCGGGAAGCCAAGGCAATTTCTGCTTTGCAACATCCGAACATCTGCACGCTCTATGACATTGGCTCGCAGGATGGTGTGGACTTCCTGGTGATGGAATGCCTGGAAGGACAGACTTTGGCGGACCGGCTGGTGAAGGGTGCCCTACCGTTAGAACAGGTTTTGAAGATTGGCGCGGAGATTGCGGAGGCGCTCGAGAAGGCGCACCGGCAGGGGATTGTGCATCGTGATCTGAAGCCGGGGAACATCATGCTGACCAAGTCGGGCGCGAAGCTGATGGATTTCGGGCTGGCGAAACCGGAGTTGGCGGTGGCGACGGGCACCAAGGGATTGCTGACGCCGTCCACGCCGACCATGAATCTGGCTTCGCTCACGTCGGCTGCGTCGCCGCTTACGCAGAAGGGTTCGATCGTTGGGACGTTTCAATACCTGGCCCCGGAGGTATTGCAGGGATCGGAGGCCGATGCGCGGAGCGATCTCTTCAGCTTGGGTTGTGTGCTTTACGAGATGGTAACGGGGCGGAGGGCTTTTGAAGGGAAATCGCAACTCGGCGTGCTGACTGCGATTTTGGAGAAGGAGCCGGAGCCTATTGCCACAATCCCTGCAGCGCCGCCGATGCTGGATCGAGTGGTGCGCGCTTGCCTGGCGAAAGATCCGGCGGATCGTTACCAGGCCGCGCATGATGTGGCGATGGACCTGCGGTGGATGGCCGAGTCCACGGGCGGTGAAGAGGCGAAGCCAGTACGGGAGTTCAAGAAATCCTGGGCGATTTTATTGGCCGCGGCTGTCGTGGTGTTGGTTGGGCTCGCCACTCTGGGTGGCTTTTGGTGGGCGAAACACGGCGAAAGTGGAAAGGCTCTTCACGCCGAAATACCGCCGCCGGACAAGTTCTCGTTCGACGCCACCGGAGACAACGGCGGCATGCCGGTGCTGTCACCCCAGGGCGACAAGATTGCGTTTGTCGCACATTCCGCGAACGCCCAATCTCTTTGGGTACGGTCGCTCGAAAGTGACACGGTGCAACAACTCGAAGGCACTCAAGGGGCGATCCATCCCTTCTGGTCGCCGGATGGACGGTACGTCGGATTCTTCGCCTACGGGAAGCTGAACAAGATCGCCGTGTCGGGAGGACCGGTCTCCGTTATCGCCGATGCTCCCAATCCGCGTGGTGGCACGTGGAGTGCGGATGACGTGATCGTGTTCAGTCCGGACTTCCGGGACGCGCTTTTGAAAGTGAGCTCACAGGGCGGCACGGCGGTCCCGGCCACCGTGCTGGACAAAGAAAAGCACACCACCCATCGCTGGCCATGGTTTCTTCCGGACGGGAAGCACTTTGTGTTTCTGGCGACCAGCCACACGGCAGGAAATCCTGAATATGACGGAATCTACTTTGGGTCGGTCGACAGTACTCAGAGCCACATGGTGGTCGCGTCGGATTCGGGGGCGCAATACGCGTCAGGCCACTTGCTCTATCATGCGAACCGGGCGCTCGTGGCACAGCCATTCGATCCGACAACGGGCAAGTTCTCGGGATCGTCCGTGCCTCTGATTAGCAATGTCCGCTACGACTCGGGAGTGTGGCGCGGTATTTTCGCGGTATCGCAGAACGGGCTCATGGTGTACCAGACTGGCAGTGCCGCCGCCGCGGGAACGCGCCTGGTATGGTTTGACCGCTCGGGAAAACAAATTGGTGACGCGGGTCCGCGCGAAAATGGGCTGTTCGATGTGACTCTCTCGCCCGATGGCAAGCGGGTTGCGTTTGTGGCGGGAAACCCGGCCACGGACATATGGGTGCTTGATCTGGAGCGCAAAACCAAAACCCGGATCACGTTCGAGGAAACAGTTCAGTATCCAGCATGGTCGCCCGACAGCAAGACACTGGCATTCGCAGTGAACGCCGGGCAAGGCGGAGGCCTGGTCGAAATTCGCAGTAGAGCGGCCGATGGCAGCGGAACGGAGAAGAATTTAGTCGGCACGCCGCGTTCGTACCATTATCCAGGATGGTCGCCGGACGGAAAGTACCTGACCTACATTCTTGGCATGGGCGAGAAAATGCTGTCGCTGTGGGCAGTGCCGGTTGCGGGAGATGCTCAGCCGGTTGCGGTAGTGCAGCCGCCCTCGCAGCGGTCCAATATTTATGGGTATCGAATTTCGCCCGACGGCCGCCTGGTGGCGTACATCTCCGACGAGTCCGGACAAAACGAACTCTACATCACGACATTCCCGGAGGGTAAAGGGAAATGGAAGGTGTCGAGCGGTGGTGCGTCGTATCCGAGGTGGAGCGGAAATGGACAGGAAGTGTTCTTCAACAATCTGAACGACGATTTTTTCAGCTGCCCGTTGACCTTCAAGGGTTCGGAAATTGAAGTGGGCACGCCCCAGCGGCTGTTCCATGCCAGCATGCCCGGAATCGGAGTGCCATATGACGTTTCGGCGGACGGTCAACGCTTTCTCGTGAACTTGGCGGAAGAGGAAGGCGCGGCGCCACTGTTTCTCGTCGTGAACTGGCCTGCGGAGTTGAAAAAATAGCGCTTGCTGGTGGATTTAAGAACGCATTCAGGCATTTACTTCGAACTCTTCAAATCGGCGCCACTTGTAGACTGCGATCGAAACAATCCAGCTCAATGCAAAAAGGCACACGATGAAATATCCGAGTGTGCCGAAATGATCGTTAAGACTGCTGATTCCATCCCAGAATCTTCCTTTCAGGTGAAATTGCCCGGCCAGTAGTCCGAGAGCCTCGATGCCTCCGACGACGAACGCGACGATTACGGAAATGCAGGTGATCGTGATGTTGTAGTAAAGCTTACGAATGGGCTTTACGAAGGCCCACCCGTAGGCGCCCAACATAAGGATGTTGTCTGTGGTATCGATGAGTGACATTCCTGCCGCAAAGAGTATTGGAAACACGAGGACCGACCAAAACGACAGGCCCTTTGAGGCTTCGGTAGCGGAAACGCCAAGTAGACCGATCTCGGTTGCAGTATCAAATCCCAAGCCAAACAAAACGCCCAGTGGATACATGTGCCAGCTGCGAGTGATCATGCGGAACATGGGGCGAAACACTCGCGAGAGAAGACCTCGACTGCCGAGGAGGAGATCGAGATCCTCTTCAACGTAAGGCTCACCGCGGCGGACTCGTACGAAGGTGCGGTAGATGGATCGCAGAACAATCAGGTTGACGATGGCGATGGCAAACAGAAAAAATGCGGAGACCAACGTGCCGATAACTCCGGCCACGTTTCTAAAAGCGTCGAGGCGATGTTGAAGGGCCAGCGCCGCTCCAGCGATCGCGGCCGACCCGAGCACGACGATAGTCGAATGCCCCAGTGAGAACATAAAGCCAACCGCAACCGGTCGCTTTCCATCCTGCATTAATTTGCGGGTTACGTTGTCGATGGCGGCTATGTGGTCGGCATCGACGGCATGGCGCAGGCCAAAGCTGTAAGCGAGAAGCGCCGTCCCCAACAGAACCGGGTAATGGTGGAAGGCGATGCTGGCCCAGAGCCATGCCGCGATGTTGAACGCGAACAAGATGACATAAATTGCGACGATCCTGGCGCGAAGATTATCGGCAGCATCGTCGAACAAACGATTCAGTTTGGGCTGCAGGGTTGATCTCACAATAGAGAAATCATAAGCGCTAGGGTGCGCCAGTGCGTCCGAACCTGTAAGTGAGGGTCGCGCTGGCATAGGATGGAATGCGAACTCCGACGACCTCCTGAATGTCGGAGGGAGAGAAATTTTCCGTGGTCTGACCGGTGTAGCCGCTGGCGATGAGAAAATTCACACCGGCGGTCAGGCGGCCATTCAGAAAAGGGCGGACGAGAGCGCCGCGAAATTCTTTCACGGGAGTACCGGTACACTCATTAATCAAGACGGGCAGGCATCCGGTGCCCAACGGCTTGGTGCCGACATATTCGAATTCCCCTCGGGCCTGCAAACCGAAGGGAAGCTTCTGAATCGTTCCCAGCAGATCGAAGATAGTGCGAGGCGCTTCGGGCGTCGGCTCTCCAGTTTTGAGGTCTCTGGCGTCGGCTTTGGAGAAGGTTGCCAACAACGAGGCCGAGCGAAAGTTCCGACGCACCGTGAGCGTCATGAACCGAAGGCGGCTTGGCCCTTCATCAAACGGCAGTCCAGTGTCGGGATCGATTTTTGCGAGTTGTTGGCTGTTGGTGACGTGGCCAAGAGTGAGTCGCACATCGGTTTTGTGGATGGTCTTGCTGGCGACGAGTTGATACGCACGCGCGGTTGCCACTGGAGTGCCTGCGGCAGTTCCCGTGCCGATGCGGGGATCTTCGGTAAAGAATGCCTGGCCGAAGCTGAAAGAAATGAGCGGCGCATACCACGAATCGCTGGGGAGAAAGGAAATCGTTGCTTTCGGCGAGTTCACGCCCACCCACTGTTGAAATGAATTCTGTGAGCGCAAAAGATCCTGGTTATCAAAATTAATTTCATCACGGCGCCAGCCGAGATAGTACCGGAAGTAACGGCTCAGCGGGCCCTCGACAGCGATGTAGGGCGCTACTGTTCCTATCGTGATGTTACTTGCGTCCACGGGAATGAACGGGCCGTAATAAGTGGGATTGCTGGGATTGAAGAATCCGTAGTGGTCGAGATCGTCGCGCCGCGGTGCTTCGCGGACGTAGTCAAACCCTCCCAGCAACGAAACATATTCCGAAATCTTGTTCAGATAGTTTGCGCTTGCGCCGGCAACCGTGCGGAACTCGCTCTGGCGGATGAGGCCCTGTCCGAAATCCGAAAACAAGGAAAGATTGTAGGTCCGAAAGAAGCCGGACAGCTGCAGTTGCTGGCTTCCGGTAAATTGCCAAACGTCGTTGAGGGTTACGAGTGCGGTGTGGGTCTGGTCTTTTTGGCGGGGATCGATGGTGTCTCCGTAGTTAGTAACGTGGGCATCGGCGGAATTCGTAGCGAGAATCGGAACAAGCCCTGGTACATAGGAAAAACCGTAATACCCAATGCCAAACAAAGTGAGCCGATGCTGGCCAACCTGGAACATTCGCTCGCCGTTGAATTTGTACTGTTGGCGATGTTCCAGTCGATCGAGGAATCCATTGCCATAAGAAGCGGAGAACGCCATCCACGATTGGGGGCTGGGGCTTATTCCCGCGACCACATCGAGGTCGCGGTAGTCTCCCGTGACCGTAATAAATGGATCCAGGCGGGAGCGCAGCCCGTAGGTCGCGGCCAGGTCGACCGAGTGATTTCCTTCACGAACGTTGAATGCCCCGCCGTCGATCTGAACGCTTTCCAGCACTTCGGGAATAAATATGTTGGGGTCGGCATAGCCATTGCCGTGCGCATTCGCAGACAAGTTGTTGGGCACGAGGTAGGTGCCAACCGCGATGTACTGGGCGATTGGTTCGCCGTGATCACCGGCGACCCCGGGCGCAAAGTATTGGGGCGCTTTTATGCCGCTGGATGCGGTTTCAATGGGATATCCGGGGATGGACACGGGCGCTCCGGGACGGCCGGGGTTGGCGTCAAGCAAATCCTGCCGCACAAAAACTTTTTCTCCAGGGTCGGGAGAGAGCACATCGGATTGGTTCACGTCGGCGGTGACTGTGACGGTCTCGATCCGCGAAGCGAGCTCGGTCAATTGAATCTCGATTGGGGAAGTGCCATCGAGGTGAAGGGTGATCGGGCGGCTGACCGGGCGGAATCCGGAAGATTCGGCTTTGATGATGAACTCACCAGGCGACGTGACCTTCACCAGAAACTTTCCATCCGCCCCCGACGCCGTTTGGGACAGGACTTGTTGGTGCTCCATGAGTTGGATCGAGGCGTCTGGCAGAGCGTTTCCCTCGGGATCGATGACTCGGCCCTTCAGCACGATCTCCTGCGCAAGGCAGGGCGTGAGAAGCAGGACGAAAACGACGATCTTGATCCTATCCATATTACGTTTTCTGCCTTCGTGCTACCAGAGGAGATCGTGGAGTGCTCCTTTCAACTATTACGGTTTTCGATGAGGGTTTGGATTGCCATAGTTGTTCAATCCAACCTATTCATGCGACGAAGCCGGGCATTCTTCGTCGCCAGCGGACGGGTCGCCTGCCTGCACAGTTTTCTCAAGTCAACGGCGGTGGACAGGAGTGTCCGCCCCACACGTTACAATATCGGAGTGAGTGCAGTGACTACGTCGCCGGTTTCCAGTGGGGCTTCCGCGCAGAGCCGTCCTTATACCTTGTGGCAGAGATTCTTGCTCTGGCTGATCACGTGGACGGGAGTTCTGGTGGTGCGGTTGATTGGCCCGACGCTGCGTTTTTCAGCCTCGTATGAAGAAGGAGCACCGCCGACTCTCGATACGCGCCCCATCGTTTATGCGTTTTGGCATAGCTGCATCCTCCCCGCGATGTATCTCTGGCGAAATCTACAGATCAGGGTCATGAGCAGCGATAGTTTTGATGGGGAATGGATGGGCCGCATTATGCGGAAATTTGGTTTTGTGAAGGTGCGCGGATCGAAGAGCCGAGGAGCTGTGCGTGCTTTGCTGGGCATGCGCCGGGAACTCGAGCAAGGCTGGACGGTTGCATTTACTATCGACGGCCCGCGCGGTCCGCGATTCGTCGCCAAGCCGGGGCCGGTGCTGCTGGCGCGCGCGACCGGTGTGCCCATGGCGGTGTTTCATATTGCGCTGGAGAAGGCTTGGATTCTGAATACGTGGGATCGGTCGATGATTCCGAAGCCGTTTTCAAGGGCGCTGATGCGGGTGAGTCGCAAGATGCCGGTTCCGGCGGACGCGGGTGATTCCGAGAAAGAACGATTTCAGGCGGAGCTGCAAGCTTCGTTGGAGCGCGTTCGCGAATTTGCGGAAGCGAACGTGGGAAAGGTGGGGACGACGGAGTTTCCGGTCATAAAGAGTTAGATCGCGCTGGGTTTTGTGGAACGGCACGGCTTCAAGAGGTGCCGCCGAGACCCGAAGAAGACGGGCGAGCCGCCCGACATCAATGGGCTGCGGTGATTTACGATCCGATTTGTCTCTGCAGAAATGAGGATGGATGGCTGCGACTATTCTGGACGGTAACAAGATCGCTGGCGAAATTCGAGCGGAAGTCGCGTCTGAAGTGAGGGCGATGACAGCAACGGGTGTACGTCCAGGGCTGGCCGTGGTTCTGGTCGGCCATAACCCGGCGTCGGAGGTTTATGTCCGGGGAAAGGTGAAGAGCAGCGGCGAGATCGGAATCTACAGCGAGCAGCACACGCCGCCTGAGACGGTTTCGACGGAGGAATTGCTTGAGTTGATCGCGGACCTGAACCGGCGCGAGGAGATCGATGGCATTTTGGTACAGCTTCCGTTGCCGACTCAGGTCGATGCCAAGAAAGTTTTGCTGGCGGTCGATCCGGCGAAGGATGTGGATGGGTTCCATCCCATGAATGTGGGATTCCTCTCAACGCAGCGGCCCGGGCTGGTGCCGTGTACGCCAGCGGGAATTATGGAAATCCTCAGGCGCAGCCAGATTCCGATAGCCGGACAGGAGGCGGTCGTGGTCGGCCGTAGCGATATCGTAGGGAAGCCGACAGCGATGCTGTTGATCAATAACGACGCGACCGTCACGGTTTGCCATTCGAAGACGCGTGATCTTTCTGGGGTTTGCCGGCGAGCGGATATCCTAGTCGCTGCGATTGGCCGGGCGGGAATGGTTACGCGCGAATTCGTAAAGCCGGGCGCGACGGTGATCGACGTGGGCATGAATCAGGTGACGGACCGCGCGGAGTTCGAACGGCTATTTGCGGGGAATGCGAAGCGGGAAGAAACGTTTCGTACGAGAGGGTCGACGCTGGTTGGCGACGTACATCCACATGTGGCCGAAGTTGCGGGAAGGCTTACGCCGGTGCCGGGTGGCGTAGGGCCATTGACCATCGCCATGTTGATGGCGAACACCGTGCGGGCCGCGAAGCTGCGACGGGGCGGTTTAGTGGCAGAGCTTTCGCGAGCTTGATTTTCACCAAAATGATTTCTCTGTATCTCTGCGGTGAATTAGGTTTCAGATGAGGCTGGATTGCTGAAAGTCGGACTGACCGGCGGGATTGCTTCTGGCAAATCCGTAGTCGGCGAAATGTTTATGGCGCTCGGCGCTCAG